>Ga0111538_10002174_pt1 | contig 27577 bp, 48 predicted proteins | sample SoiMethybrSBSTD1_FD_79669 | JGI IMG/M metagenome (GOLD analysis project Ga0111538, IMG submission 79669) | Bulk soil microbial communities from a Populus tree surrounding site in Tennessee, USA - Soil MetaG P. TD hybrid SBSTD1 (version 2)... | ecosystem: Environmental > Terrestrial > Soil >...
TAGGGAAGCTTTGGGGCTCGTCTTTAAGATGGCCGACGATTTCAAAGCAGAGGTAGCAAAGCTCTGTAGTCAGAAGGTTTCGAAGGCGAAGTATGAAAACCTTCTAGACGCTCTAATCCCTGTGCCAGAGGATGAGGGTAGAGGGAAGACGGTTGCAGAGAATAAGAGGGCCGAAATCACAGCGCTCTACTTTGCTGATGATCGGGCTGCGCCGTGGAATGGCACAGCCTACGGCGTCCTCGCAGCGTTCAATACGTGGAATACCCACAATGCGAGTGTTCGCAAAGGGGTTTCTCGTTTCATGCGAAATACTGAAAACGTCTTGACTGGCAAAATGGAGAAGGCCGATAACCTCGTCCTCTCCACGCTCGCCAGTCTCTGAAATAGTCACAAGCTCCACAGCAGTTTGCACTAGCAGTGAACTGAAAACCGCTTAAACGCTAGAGCGGGTTTGAAAATGTCACATAGAGCTTTCAATACTCTCTGATATCCGCTCTCGCAGAAACCTAGAGGAAGGAAATCAGAGATTATGACTACCGCTGAACTGGCAAGCTTTGAAGTCTCAGAGCCTAGTGCGCTAGGAGTGGAAATTCATTCACGCTCCGCGGACGGGGTTACTGTCACGCTATACGCTGATATTCAAATCAGTGAAACGGTTATTAGCTGTGAAGTTGAATCGGCTCTAGAGTCTTTCATTATCCGCGATATCCCGCACGATAGGGTGATGGAAGTTTTCAACCATCCCTACAGTGTTGGAATCAAACTACTGGAAAAGGGTTCGCTTTAAACATTTCATTTTCTGAGAGCGGATATCAGAGAGTATTGAAAATGGGAGGACTAACTAAAAGCCTGTTAGGGAAACCCTCTAGAGGAAGGTTTCGCTAATGGAATACGCTAATGGCACTAGCCTAGATTTCTCTTCCCCTTATGGTTTGACTTGTAAGGGAAGGGCTATTTGTCCAGACGGAAAAGTTAGAGCGTTTCGCGGCACGACCGCCGATACATTCTTCTCTATTCCCGCGCGGGTTTCCGCACAGGGTACGACGGTTGCGGGTTACATCACAGTAGAAACTGTGGAGGGATTTTCAACTATCACAGAGAATGATCCGGCGGTCGTGAGATTCATTCCGTATCTCTATCGGAAGAATTTCGCTCTAGTCATGACCGATTCACAGATTGACGCAAGCTTAGCGTTCAATTGATTGAAATTCCCTAGCAGGCTTTTAGCTAGTCCTCTTATTAAAACGGTTTGTCCATTAAAACCAGGAGGCTATTGCGCCCAAAACGGAAGAATTACCCCTGCCCGAAAACAGGAGAAATGCTTGAAAAGTATTTCATTTTCTAAGGGCGGAGCCTGCCAATTTTCAATTGGAATGTTGGCGAGTGTAATTCTGGAATTCAGGTCGAGTCGAGACAAGCCGATTCCCTGACACTGGCATTTCGCTAAAAATTTGAACGATTTTCTTCGGGTGCAAATCGTTTCGTAGGTTGTGCTCGATCCCTGTTCAGTGAAGCGTTCTCAGCCGTTCTAAGACTTCCGTAGGCTCAGGGCAGTATCTCTGTTGCCTAGTAGCTTTGGAACCTCTCTGCTGCGCTCCTAGGTACCAATACGGGAAACCTAGTCAATTGCCCATATCGCTGCTAAGGGCACTGTAAGCGATCCTAAGCGATCAGAGCCTCCATATGGGGGAATACCCATCTGAACCCCTCGGAGGCTCTTAGCGGGCGAATGAGAGCCTGTTTTCGAGGCTCTGAGAGTTGGCGTCCGGCGTGGCGCGAAAGCTGGCGTCGAACCGACCCACCTGCCGATCCTCATAACCAATCTATCTTTCCGTATTTCAGTCGATTCCGGCTTGTGTCGGAAACCGGGTGTTTGCGGAATAACCGATCTATTTATTGATCGAAGCTAAAAAGAGAGCCGAGGTTTCCCCCGGCTCCCCGTTCCCCTAGAGGGAGGAACTACCGCAAACCTAGCCTATCACTGAAATTTCAGTTTGTCAAGCCCTCTGGACTCGATCATTTCCATTTGTCCTTTTAATTATATTGCCTGGAATACTCGTTGTCTGTGGGCCAACCCTCTAGATAACGAAAGCCTTTGTAATTCTCTGTGTAGTGAAGGATAGCCTCAACCATCGCGCAAACACCTTTCTTCTCCTGCTGACTGATTGAAGAGGAAAGTGCTGCATTAGCCATTCTCTTCACCTGCGAGACATTAACCGTAATTCGCTTTGCCATTATTTCACCAGCTTCCATACGATATTGATTGCTTTTGTCAGTGGCATGGCTTCCAATTTCATTTGATTTGGAGGACTGAGCGCATCATGCACTGCGATATACGCGCTAGCTGAAAATGCATCCACCATTGACCGCTCGATGATTGCAGCAGTGTGGCGCTCTACGATCCTCCGCATGAGCGTGATACGAGATTGATTATCTCCACGCCCACAGTGCTCACAGGTGCCTTTCCCTCGGCACACTACACAGCGGTTGTTAGACATTTCATTCCTTCCCTCTAGGTTGAAATTCGATTGTAGATACATGGAGCCTAGTGCTGGCAATTGGCAACAGCGCAGGCATTGAGCAACAGAGCTTTACCTATGGCATGTGGACTTTTGCGGCTCACTAGGCGCTCCATGTATCTACTCTTCAAACTCTATCACGCGAATTTCAGTTTGTCAAGGGGTGGAAGATGAAATCTTTCCGCGTTGAGTCTTTGTCATTCTCAGCAAGAGCCGTGCCAAAGTCTCGCAATCGCCATGCTCCTGCTGAATCGCTCGCTCGATGCAGAATTTCACGTGGCTGTCTTCCAAGTTGGCATCCTCCAAAACAATATGGAGGCAACAGCCGACGCTGTTCCGCTTGTATATGTGCCGTGCGAGCGGAAGCACTTCGGGCACTGTCAGCTTATCCATTTTCAATTTACTTCAGCTTGCGAAGCAAATCAGTTAGCTGTGCCTCACGCTCACGCGCTGCCCGTCGCACTTGCGGCGTAGCTTCGACCAACGGCAAACTATCTTTCAATCCCTCTGCAATCTGGCCGTTGAGAAGCATTGCATCCTCGATCCCCTTGCGAAGTAGATCAAAGTCAGAAGGGGAGAGCTTGATTGAAACTACTACTGCCATTTTCATTTCCTCTCGCTCGGGTGAAAATTGAATCGCCCGGTAGCCAGTGTCGTGTTTCCGGGCGGTTCGTTTGGAGAGTGACGCATAGCCCATTGAGTAGCCTGCGCGCCGTAGCTGGCAGGTGACTTAGGGTTGCCCTGGCCTCTCTGTCTATTGAAATCTATCAGACCTGGGTTACTTTGTCAAGTCCTTTTCTTTGATCCCCATTCGCGCCAATTTCATTCTGACTTTATCGCGCTCGATCCTAAGCGATTCAATTTCCTCATTGAGAAACCTCAATCGTTCTTCAAGGTCTTGCCGTGTCATACTCCCTGCCAGTGCTTGATGAACGGTGTTTGAAAATTAAGCTCTTCGATTAAATCCCAACTGATTTCTTCCACTTCGCTGAGGACGCTAATCATCACCGTCTTGACAAAACGAATTCGGCGCTGAGTCACGTCCCGAATTTCAGTTACCTCGTCCATGATGCGATGCTCTGTCCCTCTAATTCCCAATCGAATATTTATCGGATCGGAAGAATGCATTTTATTTTTCCTCAATTTCCACAACACCGTAAAAAGATTCCCACTGTGCCCAATCGAAACCGGGCAGTGAAGCTCGTACTTTGTCTTCGGCATCCTCGCGTGATTCGGCGTCAACAGTCAAGGTAATTTCACCTTTCACCTTGCCGTTGTCTCGCTCGGACTTTGCGATGAAACGATATGCAGGCATTCTTTCCTTCCTCTAGTAGACTCCATCCCCGACACAATATCATGCCGGGGATGGATTGTCAAATTTCAGTTTCAGTGGAAGCGAATGATTCTCGCACCTGTAGAGGAATTTCGCATCATAACGAAATCCTTGTTAATTCCGATTCCCCAACCACTGCCATCAGTGCGAACACAAACGACGTTGCTTGCCTTCGCCTGACAGATTACACCTGCATAGGTTCGCGTCCAGTTAGCAGCCGCTACACCCACACCTGCCGTTGCCAACACAGCACCGGCAACAATTCCCGTAATGAACTTTTTCAACTTACTCACCCCCCTCCATCACTTCAAATTCAATTACGTTATAAGTGGAGTCACCATCTGCGCCGACTCCATCAACCGAACCGGGATCAGCGGACTCTAGCGTGCTTTGTAGCTCGCTCTGAATTTCATCGCGGGCTGCAAACTTGCCTGACTCGCGCTCTACCACAACTCTTACTTTGAATTCAAACTCCATTTGCTTCCTCCCTCTAGTTTAGATTTGAAATTTGAGGACGGGCAGCGGTAGGCTAGGGCAGCATCTTTCTCAGTGAGTCGAGGCCGTCACCTTGGCTTATCTGTTCCGTTTCGTGATATGGAAGAAATCCAATTTGACGGTTGTAGTTGTCCTCGGCATTTACCAATTGTTCGTCATTGTTCAACCCTTGTCGAGAGCGTAGGGCTACAAGATTCTCACCCCAAAGGACAAGAGCCGCATTCAATGCATCGTTCGCGTTCAAGTCAATGCCAGCTTGTTTAAGCTGCTGACCGATAGCAAGCCATGCCTGATGTTCGCGGCGTAGCCAACTTTCATGAATGGGCATAGAGTGTTCCTCTCTCTTTTGCCCGTCCTCAATTTTCAATGTTCCGATACTGCTAAGAGCCATCTTATCACACAAATTTCAGTTTGTCAAGACTGAAATTGTAAAGAGTTCGTTATTGTTTGAAATTGAAGATGCGGCGCTCGCTGAGAACGAGCGGCTTGTCCGGCGGGCCTTTAACAAACTCTGCAATGTATTTCCACTGATGCCGTTCCAAGCTCGGATACCACTGCTTGCGCCAGTGTCCTCTGACCAACCATCGGCGCGACCAATTAACGTCCTGCGGCTCTTGGGTCTTGGAAGCCTTGTGGCGCAGGGTGATTACCGTCACTTCGCTCTGTGGGAATTTCAATCTCTGCGCTCTGCGGCGCGTAGCTCGCGCTGGCGGACGCCTGCCCATACTGGCGATCCTCTGTTGCGCCACAATCTGCATAGCCAAAAACAATCTGGCTACTGAATAAACCAAATTGCCATCATCCTCTGGCGCTTCGTCACCCCATTGAGCCGGATAGAAGAACGAGGTAACGAGCGGCCCAAATTCATTTATTCCAGTAGTTTCGCGTAGTCCTCTGGCGAAGTCTGAAATTTCATCATGGGTATCTGTGAAGTAGGTAATTGATAGCCCATTCTTTTGCGTGTCCATATCCAGAAAGCCCATCGGCCCCCATGAAATTGCTTTGACTGTTAGCAGCTTCCCTTTGTCGGCGCTCGATGTTCCAACAATCGGCTCTTCAAAGACACAGAATCCCTGCGGCGTAATCAGCGTGAACTCTTCGAACGTCGGTAGCTCTCTGAAATCCTGAGCCGCCTGCATGATGACATGGAGCATGTCACTCGTTAGGAAAATCGTGTCAGCTTGCCAGAGGGTTTGAATTAAACGATCAGACAAGTCATCAGCGACGTAATCTCTTATTTCCTGTGTTACGTCAATGTCATTGAGCATCCAATTGAAAAACGTGCGCTGGTAGTTGATGCCGTCCTGAGTCCTCTGCCAGCGGTGTTGATCCATTTGCGTATCGAGAGCGTCATGCCAATTAGTCATTTGAACTATCCTTCATCCAGAAGCCATATACGCATCGGGTGCCGCCTCGGGTCGGGTCGTACGTGTCGTGAACCTCTCCGTCCACTACAGCGACGATATGACCGCTTAGGCGAGCAATGAGCGTGCCGTATGGAAGCTCACCATCGCGCAGGTGAACTCGACAGCCTGTACCAATGCCCATGATCGGCGTCCACTTCCAACCCATTTCATTTAGAAAGGCGTTGTATATTTCCTTTTTAACGCCTTGACGAGCGGAGCGCGATTTTCCTGTTGCGGCGTTGCGCTCTGCTAGCTCGTCATACACAACCTTGTACGGGAGGCGCGTGGCAATCGCTATGGCGCGAGTAACACAATCTCCCGCCGTACCGATAAAGCCCGCTGCCTCCCGTCCACCGTCGTCATAAACCCATTTCATTTTCGACTCCCTCTAGTTGACTGCATAAGGGAATCTATCATACCCAGGTTCGTTTGTCAAATTTCAATCAGAGACTGCCCAAACACGCATGTTGTAGTTGATGCGAGAACCGGGAGTGTCACCCGCTCCGAGAACGTCCAACTTACCTCCGTTTTCATTTACAACATCGCGCAGCAGGTCGTACTGTTCCTCATTAAGCTGCCCTGTCGATAGCAAAGCATAGGCGAGCATATTCGCTCCGTCATGCTGAGTAAATTCAATTGATCCGTGCTTGATGTGAAGCTGCTCATCATCAACTATCGCATTGATTATTTCCCAAAGCTTCGCCTGAACATTTCGGCGCTTCCTTTTAATTGAAATTGCGCTCTGTCTCTGTTCTTTCTTAGCCATCTTCCTTCTCCAACTCGTCTAGAATTTCATGCGGCGTAGGGATGCCGTCACCAATTGCGTGCCTGACCATCCGGTGAACGTAAAGCTCGCTCTCCGTAGGCCAGGTGAAGTTCCTGTCCTCATCATCTAGAAATAGTCGCTCGTAATCAATCATTTTCCATTCCTTTTAGCTGAATGACCATTTGAAATAAAAACCATCGGGCTTATCTCTTCGTCCGGTCTTGTGGGATCGGGATGCCGCTCGATATGAAAATGAGTGTGCTGCTGTACCCTCGGCCTGAAGAGCCAGCCGAAGAAATCAAACACGGCGTAGAACACAAACAGCCCCACGCCGACCACGATGAAAAGCTCTGCGGCTATCGCCCAATCGAATACTGCCAGCCCTAGACAGAATCCGATAAAGAGAAATCCAAGTGCTTTATTCATGCGGCCTGCCTCGCGCGAATTTCACTAATCCAGAACCTTGCGAGCATATCCCAATGATGCGGCGAAATCCATAGGCTGATTTGAGTCTCGTCTAGGGCGATGGTGAATCCAAGATGATGAGCATACTTCTCTCCCTTATGCAATTTCTCATCCTCTTCACGCAAATTGAAAAAATCTGATCCTAGCGTATAGCCTGAACCTTCCCATCGACTCTCCAAACCATTTTCCTTCATAAACAACTGACCGAGAATGCAATTGTAAGGATCGGTAATATTGAACTTGGAGGTATCAATTTCATTTGCCCAACCGGGCTTATGTTCGTCCAGGAAGGCAGAGCCTCTCTTGACTCGCGCTCGATACCGCCGCTGCATATTGCGCCACTCTCGCTTGCCTTCCTTCGTAGCCTCTCCAAGAATCGTGGTCATTACGCTGCCTCCACTGTGACTTTGATTTTCTTCGGACTGCCAAGCTTTTTCACTGCTTCGTTACGAATGTAAATGAAACCCATATCAGCTTCCTTCGGATCGCCTTCTGCGATCTTGTACCGAGTCATATTCGTCGTCGGCTTTTCAACCACGTAGTTATCGCTGATGCTCTTCGGTGTCTTAGCTGCCATTTGAAATCCTTTCGCTCAATTGATCCTCAGGTTAATTGATTGAAATGTTAGGGGCGCACCCTATCCAGAGTACGCCCCCCTTCCCCATCCGGGGAAATTTCACTTTACGCGATTCTTCGAACCCTTCGGACGACCGCGCTTCCTGCCAGTGGCCTTCCGGGTAACGGGCTTCGTGCGGTTCTTGGCGAGCTTGCGCTGTGTTGCCTTGCTCGCGTTGATGCCCGTACCGTACTTGATGCGGTTCGTGCTGACCTTGTGTTGCCCCGTCTTGATTACGAAATCAAACAGCGTGCGGTGAATGCGGTACCTCAACATCGCGTGTGCGTCGGCCTTCGTCCTCTTCTGACCGTTACGCTTCGTCTTGCTCATGAAATCCCACACATCTTCTCGGAGAGCGTCAAATGCCTTCTCCCTCACAGCGCGGTCAACCACAGTGCGCTTACCCTGAGCCTTCGCCAGAGCCTTGATGATGCGATCAGGCGCACTTCCAGTGCGAGGATTCCAATTCTTCGTCTTGCCGAAATCGACACTGAGAATTACATTCCGTCCACTCTTGCCGTTGCTCGACGCACGTACTGCGGGCCGCTTTGCCTTGCCCTTCGTGGACTTCGCGGCAGGTGCCCGCTTCGTGGCCGACTTCGTAGCCTTGACCGCCTTGGCCTTTTTCACAGCCTTGACTGCGCTGGCCTTGCGAGGCTTACCATTGGACTCCGCGAGAAGATCGCGTAGCTCAGCGGCAGTGGCCTTTCGCAGAACGCTTGGCCTCACGCCTGCGGCCTTAGCCTTTTTTCTGAGTGTTGCCAGTGTTGCCATTCGTTCCTCCTGGTAGGTGTTCTGAACTTGCTGCTATCTGAAATCTACCACAGCTTGAAATCTTTGTCAAGTATCAATTCTTCCTTTTTTCAAGCCAAACCTCGACCGTCCCTACGCCTAGCTTCGGATCAAACTCGACTAGCTTTGCCTTGTTGACTTTGAGCTTGCCCTTGTCAATCTCGGGTGCCAGCACTTTCGCTACACCCCTTCGCAAGTGCCCAATTTTCAAATCATCTATTCGCACAGCGATAGCATTGCCGTCCACAGGGTTGTCAGGCTCGCGCTCTAGCGTTGCTTTCAACGGTATTCCTCGTTTAATCTTTTTGCCTTGCCCGATTTCTAAATAATGTTTTGTTCCCACCACTTCAAATTCAGTTTCATATTTTTTCATGAGCCTGGTGGCCTCCCTGGTTTCATTTCTGACATAATGATTTCAATTTCCTCCACCTGCTCGGGACTCCATAGGCGAATGCGAAGCTCGCCCTTCTCAATCCTCGTCGCCACAGGAATCCTGCCCTCTCGCTCTAGCCTCTTGATCCATGATGTATCACGATCTACCCTCTCGGCTAGCTCTTTGATTGTGAAATAGTGGCGGAAGCGTTCAGGCTTCAGATAGTCCAGGTCACGTCTAACCATCTGAATTCCTGAACACTCGCATATACGGCTTTCTCATTCGCTCGTAATAGGCGGGTTGAATTTCATCTACCGTAAGCTCGCCCTCACTGATTGCTTCCTCGATTGCCTCCACATCAGGTACTCGTTTTGTAATTCGCATCCATACCTCTTTTGTTACTAGTGAGCGGAGAGGCTTCAGTCCCTTCGGAGGATCGTCCGGCATATCAGCCTTCGTGCCGACCAAGATACGCTCCTGAGCCGACTCAATGAGCTTGCCGTAGCCACCCTTTATGTCTAGCTGCTCGACCTTGTTAGTGATGCAATACTCGGTCGCCTGCTTTTTCATATTGTCAGCAGTGTCCAGCATGTGCTGAATGCCATGCTTTTCCATGAGAGCTTCAGCCTTCTCTTTCAATTCAACTGATTGCTCCAACATTGCCACTGCCGTTTTCTTTGACTTGATGGCAGGTACCTTTGTCAATTCCGCCATCAACTCCTGCTGTGCAATCTTCGTCATACCAGCCTCCCCAATCCCTTAATTGAAATGTTGTTCTGCTTGTATGTTCTTCTGCGCTCACTCCACTGTCGGCGCAAGACGCCCACACGCCGATCCACAATGTCATAAATTACAGCATCAGTTTTCTCCGGGTGCGTTCTGATAGCTCGTCCGATCTGCTGAATAATTCTTCCTTCGTGCTTTCCAGGATGCGTAAGCACAACCCGATTGAGCCTTGGCACGTCAAGAGCTTCATCTGCAAGCTGTGTTGCCAGGAGACACCGAATCTTTCCACTTCTGAAATCTCGGAGTATTCGCTTTCGGTCTGCTCTTGAACGCTTTCCTGTAAGAATTTCAGTCTGTCCATTGATCTTTTCAGCGATTCGTTCAAGGTGTTCAATTCGTCTACTGAGTACCAATATAGAATTTCCTTTGACAACTTCTCCATTAACTACCTCCGCGATTTGCTCATTGCGTTTGTCATCAGCGACAAGGCCATCCAGCAATGCCTTCCAATCGAACGATCCCCGATAGCCGAAATAAAAACTCGTTCGCACTGGCTCGACACTGAGCTTCACCGGGCTTGAAAACTTCTGCTTGTGAATCACTGGCCCAAATATATATTTCAGAGCCGGATGCATTCCATCTGCCCTTGTCTCACTGGCTGTAAAGCCGAAGCGATAGAAGGCAGGACTGCGATTGATTGTCTGTTCCCACGTCGGCGCTGCTCCATGATGAGCCTCGTCAGCGATCACTGCTCCAAACTGTTTCCAGAAATGCTTGTCAGTGAAATTCTTTAGCGTCTGAATAGTGCCAATGGTCAACTGACCCACTTCATAGGTCTTGCCACGGATCACTCCAATTTCAATATCAGGCATCGCCTCCTGTGCATACTCAACCCACTGTTGCAGAATGTCTTCTGTGTGAACAATTACAAGTGCCGGTGTACCACACATTGAAACAAACGCGAGAACGATTTGGCTCTTACCCGTTCCAGGCGGGCGAATGATCTGCCCCTGCTCGTAATCAAGCATCGCTCCAACCGCCTGCGACTGTCCTTCAAAGCGTTTGTCCAGGTGAACAGCGTCTAGCTCGACTGTGAAGTTGGAATGAAATTCAGCACGTGGCTTCACGCGCCTGTCCATGTAATCCAAATCCCCTACAAGGTTCCATGCCCCTCGGGGAATGACCACCTTGCCTTGGGTATAGAGATTCCGATAGCACTCGACCACTTCCTGATTTCCATTTACAAACGTGAGAGCTTTGAACAGCTTGCGCCACTCTCGTTCAGAAAGCTCGTCGTAGTCAATTGAAATTTTACTGCCTACGATCACTGAACTTCTCCGTAGCCTGAAGTCATAGGCCGCTCATATTGCAATGAAATAATTCGATCCTCAGCCTGTTTCAATTCTGCTCTGAGCTTTTCAATTTCATCAAGCATTTCTGCTACATCTTCCCATGCTGGCGATCCCATCGAATTTGCGATCATCCAGCGAAAATGTTCAATATCAATCACAAGTCTCCCGCCTCCATCTTGGCAGTGATGTAACCATGCAGGAACGCACGTACAGAGGCCGTGGTAAGTGTGTAAACGAAACCCTCATCGGGCGCTAGCACTGTCACGCCCGGAACACTCCCTATGTCAATGCTTGAAAATAGTATCGCCAGAAAGGTGTCAGTCGGAACAAACAAATCAATTGTTTCCTCGTCTATTGGCGAGTCCAAAGCGTCAAGCATCTTCAATACATCGTTTTCATTTTCAGAAAGGATTTCAGTGAGCCTCTTGATTGATGCTTCAAGTAGCTCAGCATTTCCTTCTGTTCGTCTAGTCATAGTTCTCCCTTCAGCGAAGCCTCAGTATATGTCCTCGGGATCATTTTGTCAAGAAAATTTTTTCAAGGGCAGACAGGGCGATGGTGCCAACCTAACCCGCTACGCCTTGAAGTCTGTCCCATGCGCAAGAGACAGCGATCCGTCAAGGCCACTGTCCTTTACCGTCGGCTCGGCCCTTGAATTACAACCTATCAGGAATTTTCATTTCCGTCAAGTGAGCGCAACCACTCGCCTCGCATCCATTCTAATACCGCGAGCGCATCATAGCGGTCGTCCGGTTGAACAGCGCGAGCTTTGGAATCCTTCGGCCGTGGAATCTTGCCATGCTTCCCCGACTCGATGATATCCGGCCAGTCTGGAATCTCAGAGCTACCTACGAATTTCTTTTCCAAAGCCCACTGCTTCGCTCGAAACTTGCCAGAGTCTTTCGGAAGGCAGTTGTAAATTTCACACAGCTTAGGGTCTTTCCATTTTGTGTGATGAATTGTAATTCCAAGATCATCGGCAACCAGCTTGCGCCAGGAGTTAGCCTGAATTTGAAATAGATTCCTTATGTCGTTCCTGAGAAGGCCACCGAGGAACGCGCCTGAAACCTCTGCCTGCTGCTTCAGTGCGCTGCTCTGGAATCTTCCCACCTGCCCGAAGGCCCACGGCTCTTCGACCGCAACCCACACGTCCACATCTGAGCCAAAGAATTTCACTTCATTAAGGACGTGGTTCAAGAACTTGAATCCCTTTGCACAGTCCCTCAGCCGATCAAAGTAATGATCTTCAGGAGTCCACCTGTGAATATGAAATCCAGGGCCATAAATCCTTTGCAATGTAGTGTCATAATTGTAAGCGGCAAGGGCGATGCTCGATGGTGACAAATCAACCCCTACCAGGGCAGTTGAAATTTCACCAGGAACACGCTCTTTTCTATGCCTCTTGCCACTGGCAACCGGCTTCACGCGAATTTTGGCCCGCTTCCCGCTCTTCAGCTTCGCCATAACGTCGCTCATTTGCCCGTACAGGCTTCGCACAGCGGCACCCTTAGGGATACCTCCCTCAGCTTGGGCGGACGCTCTAAGCCGCTGTCAGTGATTCCATGCACAAGGTAGCTAGACACGTAGCCCGCGAATTCCTCAGCGTTCACTCGATCTAGCGACTGGCCGAACTCGTCAACGTAAAGCCGCTCGATGGTATCAGCAATTACATTGCGAACTTCGCTTGTTGAAATCGGCTCTGGCTTTACAACTTCCTGAATCGCCTTCGGCTTGGCCTTCACCGGCTTGGCTTGCAATTTCGCCTTGGCGCTCTTGACAGGCCGACCCTGTTTTTTAATTTTCATTTTGCGCCTCGTCAAAGCGGACGATCATCTTTCGCGCTAGATCAGCTTCGTGATGCGTTGAAAGCGCAGGCTCTATTTCGCGCAGAACGTCTACGGCCTCCCTCGCCAGCCCTTCCCACTTCGCCCTGTCCTCCTGATACTCCATCAGTTCACGTCCCAACTCATCTGCGCGTTGCCGTTCGCGCCGTGCAATAACCGCCCGCGCTTCACTCTGCGTCGTCAGCCGCTCTATCTCCGCTCGCAGTCTCTCAATTTCAGCCGATTGTGGAGTCACTTTATTAACCCAATGAATTTCAACAACGTCACCTTCCTTCATTTCAATTGTATCTACTTTAATGGTGATTTCCTTTGGCTTGTCAGCCATCAGCACTTCATCCCAATTTCAGGATTCTCAAACTCAGAACTCCATTTTGCGGGTGGGCCTACATCGTCGGCAGGATCGACCGTGGGATAGGTCGCGTTCTTGCCGTGGACGGGACAGGCCGGGTCAGTAAGGCGAATGCCGTCCTCCCACTGACAGGTGCATTCAGCCATCAGCTTTGCTCCGTTTTTGAAATTTCCTCCAAGACGTACTCGTTCTGTTCCACGTCCAGGACAATCTTCCTCACCTTGGAAGGATCGACTAGTCCGGCGTATTGATATTTCAATATCGCTCTGTTGTATTTATGTTCCGGCGGCGTAAATGGTTTCACGTACCGCTCGACCACAGTTACGTCACCCTCCTGCTTTTGCGTTATTCCGAGAATGGTCACGCCTGCGACCATTGCTGCCGGGTTGTCGTAGTGATGCATAAGAATTTCATTCGGCAGGTTCTCTTCCTCGATCACTCCATAGCATGTGCCATCGAAGTAGCCGCCTCTCATGAACACCCAAATTTTCATTTCGCCTTCCTTTCCAAGTGCCAATTACGTTGCCATTGTCGCCAATATTCCTTTTTGCACCTTTCTGAACACTCATATTGCTTACCGATTGCCATGAAATTTTCATCACAAACCCGGCAAGTCCGCTCAGTTTCTCGTTGACGACAAAGATCGCGCACATTTTCAATTTGCTCACACCTTCGAGAACCTAACCACGGTTCGATCAATTTTACAATCTTCCACACATCGTCCCACTTGTGAATCCTAAATTGGTACTGCACCCGATGTTGAGGACGCTGCTTAAGTGTATAGATGTAACCCAATCCCACCACATCACGAATCTGTTCAAGGATATCCAAGTCACCTGACGCAATTGAAAATTGTGGACTGAACGTGCCATTGCGTTGCTTCTGTGCGTGCAGACAACCTTCACCTTCAAACATGCCAGCCAAGTATGCAATTTCACTTTTTGTCATTTCTTGGACTTTCGTTTCTTGCCAATGATTTTTTCTCCACATTCCGCACAATAGCTAGGCGGAAAAACATAGTTTTCAACTCTAATATCCAATAAACAAAGGTCTTTGACTATCTCCGTGGCGAAGAACAAAATGTTGTTATCGACAAGATCAACTGAAATTTTCACACTGACACCAGGATTGAACTTACCATCCGGGTACACCATAACATTGCCAGTGGCAATTATTGCAAGGCGATCCCTTATCGCGTCGATTGCATTCTTGGTCGCCACGTCCTGAGCTTCGTATGCAGCCTCAGCTATGCGGCCACGTGCCTCAGTCTGCTTCCTGAAAATCTCTAGCTGTTCCTCGACCTTCGCGTTGAGGCTAGCTTTTGATTTCTTTACCGGCTTAGTCTTTTTCATTTTGGTTCCCAATCCTGTTCTTCGGAGTAGGCTTGCCCACTCCCTTGACCATGATAAAACACCGCTTGCAGGATTGAATTGTAATTCGATTGTGCATGGTCAGCAAGTTAGCTACCTCTTCATATACGTGGGGGCAGTCCTTTCGAAATTCTTCGTAAAGCTCTTGCGTAGTCTTCCCACTGCCGTCGTTTTCAATCATGAACTCAGTCAGCGGAGTCAGAGGCTTGGCCTTGAACGTCTGAATGCTCGCCTTCCTGCGAGTCTTTTTGATTGTCTCCGCGTCTTGGCTTGTTGGAAATTTTGCCGATGCTTTCTTCGGTGGCACAAACCCTCCCTCGACAGCAGGATACTTTGGTTCTTCAGTCATTGTATCATCCCTCGGTTAATTAATCAAGTTCGAAATCAATCCCTAGGAGCCTGCTCGCTCCCCCGCCGGTACATTTCTCGGGACGCGGCATTGCGAATGTCTTCGAACCCTTCGGCCACGGCCTTGATAATTTCAAACTCAGCTTCCACCTTGGTCATTTGATCGACAACCTTCGCCACGTCCTCGTCCATGAACATCGCATCGTCTAGCTCGTACTTCGTCTTGTATTTCTTTTTGTTACGAAACCTGAACTTCGCCTGAGCCAATCGCACATCTCTCCTGAAATAAGCAAGTCTGGAAGCATGACCGGCAGTGATGTAGATAGCGTGAGCATGGCGAACGGCGTAACGGGAATGGACACCGCCGATCTGCCTGTTGTTGAGTCTTGTGAAGTCCAGTGCAACCGCATCATCATCTGGACTTATTTCTTCGGGCGCGATTAGTCCTTGATCGCGTAGAAATTTCAACCTTTCGCTTTGTGGTGTTGCGACCCTCAATAGCTTTGACTTCGGGCCGACAGAACCCACGGAAGGGGCAGTCTTGGAATTGAATGCTTTTCGTGGACGTACACTCTGGCTCGGGGATCGTCTTGTCTTTTTCATGTGCCCTCAGTTCCTTCAGTCGGAATTGTATCTCCGGTAGGTAGTCCTTCAGTTCAATTTCAATTTCATGCAGAGCGATGGGACTTTGCGGCATTGGCCCGCCCTTGTTCTCAAAGACAAGTATACCACGCTCGATGCGTGGAATTTTCAATGACTTGTCTGAGTTTGCCAGCATCATGTAGTCGGCCAACTGAACGCCCCAATTATGCGGGAAGGTTCCAACCTGCGCGTCCTTATACGTCCTGACGTTCACGCCTTTGAAGTCCAGCACTTCCCACTCACCATGAATCGCTGCCAGCACATCGAGCGTACCACCATGATCGCCATGTTTTGACGTGACAGGAATTTCAACTCCCCACAACTGGAACACATCATCGGGCAATGCCTTGTCCAGCTTCCAGCAAGCCCACTGCCATTTCATGTGCAGCCAGTTACCCGTAAGGAAATAGAAATTCGGCTCGACCCTGGTAGTTATCTTTCGTTTAATCATGTGTTCTTTCCAGTGCCGAGAGAAATACACTTGCCGCAGGCAGTTGGCTAGTGCGCTCGGGCTGTAGTGATTTTTCAAACTACGCATTTCCTCACGGTGCATCTGCTTGGACACCAAGCTCCGAATGAATTCCACATCAGCGTTCGATTCGATATCGAGCGGACGGGTCATCAAGTCCTCTAGCAGAGGGACAAGCTTGCCTGTTCGCTTGGCTCGATGCGACAGACGTTTTTCAAGATGCGTAGCCATTAAGTCGGGATCGGTACCTTGTTACCGTTGGCCCATGCACCAAGACCGTTCGCCACTCCACCGAGATACTTAGGAAGTGCAATTCCATTCTGCCATGCAGCCTGAGATTCTTGGCCTAGATCAATAGACGCGCTCGGATAGGGCAACGTGTTTCCAGAGTCACCCATTTCAAACGGAATATTCTGCCAATTGTTAGGAGAGCCTCCACCTTCCTGAATGCGCCGATTGAAATAACTGATGAATTTGATCTGTGGCTTGGACGGCAAATAGACCGTGAGCAATTCAGTCAGCCATGCACTCTTGCCACCCGGATAAATCGTAGGCGCGTAGCAGCCAAACTCTCCAAGGCCAACAGGCAGAGAGCCAGCACCGGGCAATGCCTGAATGATGGTCAGGGCCGAGTTGAAAATTGTAGCCGGTGATTGGTTTGAATTTTTGTTGTACCCATCCAAGCCAATCCAGTCTACGAATGAAGCTCCGGGAAACCAGGGAGTCGGATCAACGGCAGAACCACCAAGCACGTTCGGGCACCAAAAGAATGAAACGTTCGTGCAGCCCGCTCCTGCCGGGGGAGCATCGTTGTAAAGGTGCCACATTCTCTGCCACGCAGCCACGTAGGTCGCTGCTGTAATTTGAGGTACCTGCCACGGATATCCCCACTGCCCATTCATTTCCCAAAACGGGCGAATCATGATCGGATGGTTCCTGCTTTTGAAAAGCAGAGCGAAGTCAATACATTTCTTCAACACGCCTCGCGCATCAGTGTTGTCTCGCAAGTCGTTCAGTTCTGAAACACTTGCGCCAATGGAGTAATTTCCAAATGCCCCTCTAGCTCGACAGTAATCCATGTTCAGCGTCGGGTTGTTGTTGCCCGAACCGGAAGGAACAGGCAACAGAGCGCCAGGGCCACCGAAATGCACAGCAGACAGGCGCTTGTTGTGCCGCGTACCACCTGCTACTGAGGCACTGTAACCGTAATTTGTTTCAAAGCGATCCCAATTGTTCGGTGAAGCCTCGGCACCGTTGTACGGCGCATCGTTGGCATTCGTGCCACCGAAGTATTGCTGTATGTATTCACCATCCACAAGTGCGCCGACATAAGTGAAATTCGTAGAGGGTGTTGAAAGCACTCCACTCTCACTGCCAGCAGCAGCCTGAGTGACAAGGCGGCTTAATCCTGAAACCAACTGAGCACCCACACCTGCATCACTGGCAATGAGCGCCGTGACTCTGCTCGATGCCAACTCAGTTGAAAATCCACTATCACTCGCACCGACAGGGCGATCCAGGTTGTTGACGCTCACCAAAATTTCATCGCGGTTTATATTCCCCGCCGCGTCATAAGCTCGGATCATAAGCCGGTGAATCCCATCATGCTCCAAGCCAGAATCCCATGTGAGACTCCACGGTGCAGACTCTCTAGGTGAGCCAGCAATTTGTTCTCCGTTCACACAAAATTCAACTTTGCTTATGTAGCTATCGTCAGTGACTATGGCTGTGAAATTAACTAGACCGGAGACACTCGCGGGCGGGCTTGTAATCCTGACGAATGGGCCGCGAGTATCAACACTCGACTGTCTCCTACCTCTGGCAGTCATCCTCTGCCCGCCTCAGCCATGAGACTCACCAACAGGTTCTGAGATTCAAGGAAAATATCGTGGTCAATGACCATAAGCCGACGATCACCAATGTCAATCTGCATGGCGGGAAGACAACCAGGCGGTGTCATTGATGCTTCCTTTCTAATGTCGTCCCATTCCTTACCTGAAATTGTGTACGATTCTTTTTCAGTTGTTCTAGCTTCAACAAGAAAATCGAACAGTCGGCCATCCCTCTTGAACCGCCATATGCGACCACTCGCAGGATGCGTAGTGCCACCACGTTTAGCAAGGTCAGCCTCCTGCCTACGGTGACCGGGTTGTAATTTCCTTTTAAACGGTGGTTCAAGAGCCAACTTTGACGCCTCTCCGCTTTTCATTGTATTGCTTGCGTGTCAATCGAGGACTGAATCTGAAAAGCTTTAGTACGCGCTCGTCACAGCACTCACCCACGTCGGCATGGTGACTGTAATTCGAATGTGATATCGGCCCATTGCTAGCGGGAATCCGATGAAGCTTAGAAACAATTTGGTTACATGGCTGTTGACAAATATCGCAACTGAATGATCTAGCCAACCCTAGCCCTCCCCTCCCAAAATGGACATTTGAAATGTTTCGTCTTGTATCGCTGATACAAGCTCGTCCCTTAGCTCGGGGTTGACTCTCAGGTGCTTTGAAAATACCTTGTGGCTGCCCTTCCATTCCTTGTCGTCCAGGTCAGTGTAGGAATACCCCTTGGCTGTGCGAGCAATCAAACCATCCACCAAGCCAAGCTCGATAATCTCAGACGGCTCTGAAATTTCACTCAGTATGTTGTCGAAGATGAACGAGCCTTCTCTGAATGGCCTAGTAGATTTGTCTTTCTCGCAGCGCAAGGAAATCCACCTTCCCACCTGAACCTTGGACTTCATCAGCTTACCTGCTTTGGCAACGTCGCGTTCCTCTAGTAGCTTCGTACCCCTACGCATTTCAATCCTGGTAGTTGCGTAATAGCGTAGGGCACGTCCTCCTGAAGTCGTCTTCGGATTTCCAAAGCGAACGCCGATGTTCTCTCGCTCCTGGTTGATCCAGAGAAACAGCGTTTGTTTGTTGACGGCTGTAATTCTTCGCAAAGCACGGCTCATCATCCTTGCCTGTGATCCCATGCGATCCTCTCGACGCGGATCGTTCTCTAGCTCTTCCCTCGGAATCATGCTCGAAACAGAATCAATCGTGATTATTTCAACTTCCTTGTCCTCAGCGTGCTTCGCCAGTGTCATCATCACGGCTACTGCTTCGTCGGCATCCTGCGGGTGAAATGTAATTAGCTCTTTGGGATTGCCACCAAGATGAGAAAACCACCTTTCATCAAAGCTGTGTTCGGGATCAACAAGAACACAAATCTTTCCCCGGTCTTGCGAAAGAGCCATCGTCCTATACGCGATGTAGCTCTTTCCCACATTTTCATCGCCGTAAAGCTCAACGTGCCGACCAAGGGCGAATCCCCCACCTGTAATACGATCAAAGGTGAGGGAGCCAGTTGGAATTCGCACGATTTCGAAAGCTTGATCGTTGCCAAGTTTGACCGCCGTTCCTAGAGAAGAATTAATTTCATGAACGAGAGCCGCTGCCTGTGACATTCTCGCTTTCTTGGGCATTTACATTGAATCCACGATTGCTTTTGCAATTGTCTTGCTGTTTATCTCAGCAGTTTCGTGAATTCCATCCCTGATTTCTTCAAGGGTGAGATTGATTAGACCCATCTGATACCGCAATGCGCGAAGCTCTAGAGCAACAGCATCAAATCCAAGATCATTCATCAACAATGTATTAGCCTGATCTTCCAGTTCCTTCATTTCTTCATGCACAGTTTTCAATTCTTCAGTCACGATTCCTCTTCCTCGCTTTCCTTGCTCGCTTGTTCTTTGCTCGACGCTTCCGCTTGTATTTGGCTGCCACGACAAGATCACTCTTCTGCACTGTTTTCAACCGGCCCTTCCAGTAGCCGCTCGCCAGAGGGATCGGTAGGAAGATCATCGGCAGGGTCGCCTCTGTCCGCGTTGGGTGGCTGTTGTCCTTCCGGCCACTGAACCTCTATCGAGTCCAGACCCACGGTCATTGTAAATGTATTTTCTGGCGGGTCACCTGAATAGAAATCGAGCCGCTCATAGGACACACCCTCTTTTGTAACCGTTCCTAGAGTGGTGCCTTCAACCTCTTCGTTCGCGGGCTTGTCAAGATTGCCGGTATACACCAACAGCACTTCACCTTCTAAATGTAATTTCCAATTCCACTCGTCGCCTTCCTCGGGATCGGAAACTGATACCACCCTGCGACCAAGAACATAGTCCAAGCTCATACGTTCCTCCGCTTCATGCGTGCCAGTTCTGTAATTGCCTGAGCATTCTTTTTCTTGGTGCCCCATACTTGCGGAACGCCAATGCCTGCTCCTGAAATTCCCCAAAACCTAAAACCCTGTGGGCCATCGGTGAGGAAGGGCTGTCTCACTGAGCCGTCGGCACATATGGTAGCTCCCTGACACCGACGACTGAGGAATTTCAGAGCCTTCACTTCGTATTCCTTGTCTTCATTCGCCATCAACTGAAAGGCGATCCCGTTCTCGTCTACGACTGTAAGCAGCCACGTCTTGACCTGTGCCCACGGTGAGGCTTTCAGTTCCAGCTTGGTTTTCTTCGGAATCCAAAAGAGCTTGCTGACCGAGGCACGCCCAACAGTAATTTCAGCACCTTTCTCACGCCCCAAATGTTCCCAACCGCTAGCAGATACGCGAGCATTGACGTGCTTAGGCTTAATGCCCACCAATGCTTTCGGCTTTTTGACACAAAATCCGAGAATTTCAAATTGTGTTTGATCATCGGCATCCCCTCGGAGTCCGATTGATTGCAATGCACCGACGTTAGACAGCACTTCGATCCGCGACTTGTTCACTGCTCGGGATGAGGTACGCGATTTGAAATCTTCAAGATCGCTGTAAGGTTGCCCCGCTAGGATTTCATTTACAGCTACCGGCCCTAGCCCTTTGACCCGCGACAGCCCGACTCGGATCATGCCAGTCTGCTTATCGAGTGTGAAGCCTGCTCCCGACTCGTTGATAGACGGCAACAGAAATTTGAACCCTTCACTTCTGGCTGCCGCAATGTATTTCGATTTCTCAGGATACGTGTCTAGAAGGGAAGTGAAAAATTCTGCCTTGTGGTGGCACTTCAAATAGGCAGAACGGTAGCCCAACAGCCCGTAGCTTGTAGCGTGGCCCTTGTTGAAGCCGTAGCCCTGGAAGCTCTTGACATATTCCCATACGCCTTCCGCCTCATCCTCGTCCATGATTTTCAAAGCACGCTTCATGAATTTCGGCTCGATCTTGGAAAACGCTTCCTTTGCGCCTCGACCCACGCCCTTAGCAACTTTGATTCCTTGGTACAGGTCGTCAACTTCGGCATCGGAGCATCCCACTGCATAGGCAATCTCCATTGCCTGTTCCTGAAATATCGGGACTCCATGTGTCGGGCCTACAATCTCTTCAACAATTTCATGAGGGTACTCAACAGTCTCTTCTCCTCTTCGCCTCTTGTTGTAAAGCGTATGCTTCCCTTCTCGGGTGAGGGCAGGCCGGTAGATCGCCACGGTATTGATTACGTCATTGATGTTTCCAACTTCTACCTCCATGCAGCCACGGCGATTCTCTTTTCCTTGAAGCGTGAACACTCCCTCTGTCTTTCCAGCGCGAAGCATTTCGAATGTCTCCGGGTCGTCTAACGGAATTTCATCCAGGTCAAACGCATTCATGCCGACCATTTCCATTGTCCGCTTAATGACAGACAGCGAACGCAGCCGTAGGAAGTCACCTTTGACCAGCCCAAACTCGTCCAGAGATTTCAAATCGTACTGAGTGACCAGCTTCCCACTCGATGCAATAAGGTACAGAGGTACCCACTGCTCAATCGGTCTTCCCTCTGTACCGAAGAGCCATCCACACGCATGTTGCCCCACGGATTTCACTTGATCGAAGATCGTTGACGCTACCTCGTAGATATCCGGGTAAGACGCTTTCAGAATTTCATAAGCTCCACCTTCCTCGTCCACCATGCCTGAGTCGATCATCTGAGGCAAGAGCTTTGAAATCTCGTCTTGTTCCTCTTTCGGTACGCCTAGAGCACTAGCCGCTGCCCTGAATGCAGAGCGGTTAGCCTGAGTGCCGTAGTTGCAAATTTGAACTACCTGCCCCTCGCCTTCCAGCTTGTCCATTTTCTCATGGACGTACTGCATGAAATCGTCTATGCGATCCTTCTCGATATCCACGTCAATGTCCGGCAGTTTCTTTCTGGCCGGATTGAAAAAGCGTGAGAACGTCAGGCCGTACTCGATGCTGTCAATGTCATGAATTTTCAGACAGTAACAGAGGATACTGTTCGCTGCCGATCCTCGGGTGTTTGTGAGGATACCCGCGTTCTTTGCATGAGTGATGAAATCAGACAGGAGTAGAAGATAGTGCGCGAATTCGCCCATACTTCGAAGCTCAAATTCAAATCGCTCCCTCGCACTGGCCCCGTGTCTTGCGGTGATTTCATCCAGGCGAACACGGCTCCGCTTTCGTATCGCTTTGATCGGATCATCCCGTCCTGAAAATGGGATCGAGTAATTGAACCCGTCAAGAGGATCGAGTTTGATATCCGCTTCCTCGACAATTTCACGCACGCTTTCAAGGGCTTGATCTGGAATTCCATCTAGTGCCTTCTCCAAGTCTCGCAGGTAGTTGCCGACGTATGCGTAGTCCCTCATGTAGCTCGCTGACAGTTGCTCTACTGAACCGCCGTAATGAGAGTCGTCACGGTGTCTCCATGCAGATGCCCTCATTGCGATGTGAGACTTACGTTGCTTCGGGAATTGAAAATGCGAATCGTTCGTGAGAACAAGCGGCGTGCCTGTCACCTTAGCTAGTTCAATGAGATTCCCGCGTATAGCTCGTTCAGTAGTGATGAGTTGGTCGTATGCGTCAAATCCACAACCGATGAATCTCGGGATTGCGTGGTTCTGTACCTCCACATAGATATTAGGAAATACAGAACGGAGAGCCATAAGATAAATTTCAGCAACTTCAAGTGACCCACCTTCTGTCAGGTGAACGCATAGTTCCCCTCCCAGGCAACCCGATAGAATTACATTGTGATGCAGAGGGTACGGAGCTACGTCCGCCATGCTCTGCAACGAGATTCGTGGCCGGTAGTAGAAGTTCTCAGGCTGATGTGAGAACGTATTCCAAGCTACCAAATTGAAATAGCCCTCTTTGCTGAGGGCCAGGGCTGTCAAATGAAAGCTTGACTGTCTCCATTCTTTCGACCGCTGGCCCTGTGCCTCGTCAGGAATTACATAAAGCTCGCAGCCGAGAATTGGTTTAATCCCCGCCTCCCTACACGCTCGGTAAAAGGATGGTGCGCTGCCCATCCAACCGTGTTCCGTCAGACAAGCAGCGCCCCAACCAAGCTCAACTGCGCGATCTACAACCTGCTTCGGCGTTCCCATACCATCGAAAACTGAAAACGTCGAATGTGCGTGTAGATCGGGATAGCTCATAGTCCTACTTTACGGGCCTTCTGGACAGTTGGCAGGTGATCCTTTGCCTTTTTCAGAATCCTTGCCCTGAGTACCACGCTTGCGGGCTTGGCTGAAATTTCAACATCTTCGCCGGTACGAGGATTGCGGCCCATTCGCTTTTTTGTCTTCGGCTTGATCTTCGGTGTCAACTGAACAATCTGGCCGATCTTCACCTTCTGTCCCTGCTCAACCTCACCGAGAATTACATCTTCGTATGCACCGAGAACTTCCTTGACCACACTGGCTGCCAATTCTGTCTCCCCGGCTACTTCCCTAACTATGTCTGCTTGCGTGCGAATTTCAATTCCTCCTGATAGTTACCGGGAGGCAGGTTACCCCCGGCTAGCCTCCCCCCGGATAGCCGCTTACCTGCCTCCCGATCTTTGAAATTATTTCTTGGTCTTGCCCTTACCCTTTGGCGCAGCCTTGGCCTTGCCCTTGCTACCGCTGCCCTTGGGCCTGCCACGCTTCGCCTTGGGTGCAGCCTCAGTAACCTCTAGCTCAGTGATTACCCAATCACCCTCGTCGTCCGTAGCTGCTGAAATTTGCACCACGGTTCCCTTGGTCAGTTCGTCAGCATCCCACTCGACGCCATCACCAAACCACATTTTCAGTTTGGTTTCGTCATTGACACTGATCAAGTCGATTGTCTCTTCGGACTCATTGACCTTGGCGACGGTGTAGGACTCAGCTTCAATTTCCTCAGCCTCTGCCTCTTCATCCTCGTCTTCATCTTCCTCGTCTTCATCTTCATCTTCGTCCTCTTCGGACTCTTCCTCTTCATCCTCGTCGTCTTCCTCGTCCTCGTCTTCGTCGTCTTCATCGACTTCTGCAATTGCCTTGCCGGTACGACGCTTCGGAGCTTCGTCCTCGTCCTCATCATCGTCGTCGTCTTCAAGAGCGTCAACAGCCTTCAGCCGTTCCAGTTGAACTGCAAGCTGCTTATCGACCAAGCCCTCCAAATTCAACTCTTCAGCCTCGGCCAAGAGCTTTTTCACTTCCGTCTTGGACAGAGCCTTTTCACTGAGGGTCTTGACGCGGTACTCACCCTTGTCAGACAGACGCTTGATCCGCATTTTCCTTCCGAGAATCCCATCCTCGTCCTCGGACTCGTCGGCAAGCGCATTGATCGTGGAGTAGTTCGCAGTGAAAATCTTCATCTGCTCACCTTTGTCAGCGTCTGGAAAATACCAAACAGTCAATGCGCGAGTGGACGGGTTATCATTCCCATGACAGAACGGGCACTGATCCCCGGCGCAAGGAACGTACTGCTGTCCCTGTTGATCCCAATGGTCGTAATACTCGAAGTAGCCGGGATTGTTTTCAACTTCGGGGTCAGGCTCAAAGAGCGCGTGGCCCTTGAAACTCTCTTCTGTCTTCAGACGTGTGAAAACAGACGGTCGCTTTCGATCTTCCTTGCTCCTAACTCGCCTAACGTGTGGTGCTTTGGCTTTTGCCACTTGTTTATTTCCTCCTGGTATTGGAAATTACTCTGTTGGAAGTTCGCCTAGAAAAAACTGAGTACGGTATAGCTCTATGAATAGCCCGATCAACCTCCCTTCCAGAAAGCTCGGCAGGATCGCTCCGTTCGGCAGGGTAACGGCAGACATAAAGGGGGTATCGTGCAAGTCTTCTCTTGGCAATTTCAATTCCATGCACACCCGCTGTGTCTCTGTCGAAGAAAAGCAGAATTGCGCGCGGGCGGAATCTGGCGACAATCCTGCTCTGAGAATAACTGATTCCTGTGCCGAGAGTGGCGACACAATTTCTGAAATTATTCTGATGGAGCTTGATCGCATCCAGGCTTCCTTCCACGAGTATTAATCCCTGTGATCTTATCATGCCGGGGTCAATAAAGCAACCCCCGAATAGCAGGCGATTCTTGTGAATGCCCTCCGGTTCGTACAGATATTTGGGATGCTGAGAATCCTTCACTGCCCGCTTTATCAGGAACCTCGTTTCGCCATTTAAATCCTTCGCGGGAATTACAATTCTTAGCTCTTCTGCATCCCATCCGATGCCCCAAAGCGAAATGGACGCCTCATTGATATCTCGGTCAGAGAGATAGTTCGCTGCAACATTGGGAAGGTAACTGTTGAAATTTGGAATGACAACTTTTCCCTCTGCATCAGGTTGGACGCGCTTCGACTTTCGTGAAGTAGTGCCAATTGTCTTGAAACCCAAAATGATCTTGCGAGCTTTCCTCGCATCGCATCCCTCGATCATGGAGATTGCATTTACGAACGTTCCTGAAATTCCGCATTGGGCGAAGCAATGGGTCAGTCCGTCTTTTTGATTTATCTGAAAATGCCGTTTGTCAGTATGGTGTTCAGGGTTAGGACATTTTACCAATGGCAGGTACTGAGAATTTTCATCCATATTCGGCGGGAAGTCAACATACTGACTCCACAACGAAATCGCATCTATCTCCCTGCCCTCGTATCTCACTAGTCGAATACCCTTTCATCTGGAAATTCCAACTGCCCTTGAATAGTGCCATTCCTACCTGCTACAATTTCATTATACACCTGCTCGGGATCACGAATATCACGTGTGTCCACAGCAGTTGAATGAATTTCAAGTTGCTGCGGTGTATAGCTCTGTCTGAATGCACTCCAATCGGCAACCATCTGACCTTGCGGGCCAGTCGTGTATGCCCTGAACGGATCGCTCGATTGCACTAGCTTTGGTTCAGGCTTTGGCTGATTTTGAAATAGTTCAAATCGCTTGAACTCATCCCACTCTTCCATCAACGTGTCATTGACCATCGGTCTTGCCTGACTTGTCGATGATTTTCACACCCTTGTTCTGTTGTCCCTGAATCGTTGTTCCCTTAATTTCAACTTTTGCTTCAGGTAGAATCTTCGTACCTGCTTTAGTCTTAGTCATTACACATTCACCTTTCTGTAATTCTTGTGGTGCATACGCTCACACGTTCGACAGCACCTTTTTCCCCGGTAATACCGTGTGTTTTCTTCACTGAACTCATGACCCCGTAGACAATGGGTTTTTAAGTCATTGTAGTGAGGAACAGCTTCACGCATTCGCTTTACATTTTCTGATCGCGTACAAATTTCAAGATGTTCTGGGTTGATGCATTTTGTATTTCTGCACAAATGGTCAATCGTCATACCATCAGGTATTGGCCCGACAAATTCCTCATAGCTAACTCTATGCACCCTACATATTTTTCCTTTTATTCCAAAGTACCCATACCCTTTAGAGTCAGTAGAGCGAGTCCATTCCCAACAGCCTTCATCAGTCAACTCTGAATTTTCAAATATCTGTTCAGCTACGGACTTCACGTTCCGCCTTCGCCAACTCATGCCTGAGCAATTCAGCATCGTCCTCAGAATATGAATTGAAATAGTCACCTTTGATTGGCGTCAGGTCTTGCATCCGGCCGACATTGGGCCAGAAGGCAATGTCAAATTTGAAGGGATCGCCAAACCTGTTCTTGGTGCAGTTGACTCGCAGCAGACGCTCTTCTGAAAAATGCCTTACACCGATTACGGTAGTGGCTTCCTGTGCAGGAGCATCACTGCCGAACGAGGAATCTTTTCCAGGCGCTTCCCCTCCACTGCCGACCAATGCTCTGTTGGCTTGGTTTGAAATTACAACGGGAATGTTGTACCTGAGCGCCAAGTCCTGAACGTCGTCTACAACGTCCTGAATTTCCTCATGCTTCAACTGCCGTTTGCGAGGACTCCTGAGCTTGAAGATCGGATCAATGAAAATGATTTCCAGCCCAAGCTCTTCTATCCTTGCCTCGATGTAGCTCGGAGTCATCTTCGTTCTCCGGTACTTCTGAGTGAAAAGACAAATTTCACCAGCGATGTTCTTTTCCACCCATTCCAAGAACCGCTTGTAACGCTTCAAGTTATAGCCGTAGCCGTCCATCAGCGCACGATTCCTGAAAGCTCCCTTCAAGCCAAGCTCGCGCTGCACCCACGGCTCTGCACTGATAAGAGTGGCAAAGCGACAGTAGTGCTGGCGCTCAGACATTTCAGGTGAGAACACACCTACACGCCTGCCATCGAGCATTCCAGAAACTTCAAGTCTCGCTGTGAAAAAGCTCTTGCCGTCGCCTGGTCTTCCGAGAATGAGATAGATGTTCCCACCTTGCAACCCGCCCCAATGGTGATCAAGGTTTTTCAGTCCAGTGGGAATCCCTACTGTCTCACCGTTCTCGCGCAGAATTGAAATGTTCTTCTGCTCATCCATGTGCTGCTCCCACTCCGACTTGATGAGAAAGTCGGAAGCTGGCGCATGTTCACGAATGACTTCACCAAGA
>Ga0111538_10002176_pt1 | contig 27573 bp, 19 predicted proteins | sample SoiMethybrSBSTD1_FD_79669 | JGI IMG/M metagenome (GOLD analysis project Ga0111538, IMG submission 79669) | Bulk soil microbial communities from a Populus tree surrounding site in Tennessee, USA - Soil MetaG P. TD hybrid SBSTD1 (version 2)... | ecosystem: Environmental > Terrestrial > Soil >...
ACGGCGGCCGTCGGAAGCGCTCCCGCGCCGGGGGGCGCGCTCGCCTCGCATCCGCGCACCGTGCCCGCGCCCGAAACCACGCACGTCATCCGGACCCCCTATTACGTCGCAACCTTCTCGTCGAAGGGGGGCGTGATCGCGCACTGGATGGTCCCGGGCTACGAGGACCTCTCCGCGCCGCAGAAGCAGGTCGACCTCGCCGAGCCCTCCCGCGCGATGCGGCTGATCGTGAAGACGCCGTACTTCGACTACGATTTCACGGACGCCCCGTTCCGCGTCGAGTCCGCATCCGACACGGCGGTCACGTTCGTCGCGGACGACTCGTCGGGCGTGCGGGTGACCAAGATCTACCGCGTGGCGCGCGATCCCCGCGCGATGGACATCGAGGTGCGCGCGGCCGTGCCGGCTCCCTATGGGCCGATCCAGATGAAGTGGGGCTGGGGCGAATCCCTGCCGCACACCGAGCACATGATGACGCCGCGCACCGTCGCGGCGGTCGCTTTGATCGGCGACAAGATGGAGCGGGTCGACGCGGCCCACATCCAGAAGGAAGGGAACAAGGCGCTCCAGGGGAACGTCCGGTGGGCGGCGGTGCGGAGCAAGTACTTCGTCGCCGCGCTGATCCCCGACTCCGCCACCGTCGGTGCGGTCGAGTTCACGCAGAGCGAGCAGAAGGAGGCCACGGTCTGGCTCGTGGATGCGGCCCCGCCCGGCACGGACATGCGCCGCCGCATGCGGCTCTACGCGGGTCCCATTCACTACGACACGCTCGTGGCCCAGGGCTCCGAGCTGGACCGGCTCGCGAACCTCGGGTGGCGCTGGATCACGGGCGTGAGCGCGCTCCTCCTCTGGTGCCTGAACGCGCTCTACAAGCTGATCCCGAACTACGGGATCGCGATCATCCTCCTCTCGGCGGCGACGAAGCTCGTCTTCTATCCGCTCACGCAGGCTTCCCTTCGCTCGATGAAGGTGATGCACCACCTGCAGCCCGAGATGAAGGCGCTCCAGGAGCGCTATCAGGGCGATCCCGCGCGGATGAACAAAGAGGTGATGGACCTCTACAAGCGGTACAAGGTCAATCCGCTGAGCGGATGCCTCCCGATGATCGTCCAGATCCCCGTGTTCTTCGCCCTCTACAACGTGCTCTTGAACTCGATCGAGCTGCGCGGCGCGGGGTTCCTCGGATATGTGGTGGACCTTTCGGTGCCGGACGTCCTCATGCGCGTGTCCGGGTTCCCGATCCACCTCTTCCCGGTCCTCATGACGGCGAGCAGCTACTACATGCAGTCCCAGACCCCCGTCTCGCCCCAGCAAAAGCCGACGATGATGCTCATGCCGGTCATGATGCTGGTCTTCATGTATAATTTCCCGTCGGGCGTGGTCCTGTACTGGACCGTCACCAACGTCCTCTCGGGAGTTCAGCAGTACCTGGTGAATCTGGCGGAAGACCGCAAAATGGCCGCGAGCGCGTGACGATGAGATCCTACGGACACGACCAGCCCATCGAGACCGCGGTCGAGGCGGAAGCCCCGACCTTCGGCGAAGCCGTGAACGACGCCGCCGTGCGTCTTGGCGTCAGCACCGCCGACCTCGCGATCGAGATCCTCGATCCCGGGGCCGGCGAAGGGTCGAGCACCGGCTTCCGGCCGGTGAAGATCCGCGCCCGCCGGCGGGCCGCGCATGCGGCGCCGGACGGCGCCCGCCCCAAGCCTGCGGGAGAGGGGCGCTCGTACGACCGCGGGGGCTACGATCGTGGCGGACGTCGCGAGGCGACGTATCGCCGCCCCGATCCGGTCCAGTACGGCCCTCCACCCATCCCGATGGATCCGTCCCAGATCACGCCCGAGATATTGGAGATGGTCCGGGGACTGGCCGACGGGATCCGGAGCAGCATGGAGTTCGAAGGTTCGGTCACCGCGGAGAAGACCTCGCACGGCATCCGCATCGGGATCGACACGGGCGAGCACGATCAGTTCCTCATCGGCAAAGAAGGCGACACGCTCTCCGCGTTCCAGCACATCCTCGGCCGCATGGTCCGCGCGAAGATGCCCGACGAGGCTCCGCCCCGCATCGAGGTGGACGTCGCGGGATATCGCGACCGCCAGATCGAGAAGCTGCGGGAGCTCGCGCGCGAGCTGATGCAGGAAGCGAAGGACACGGGGGCCGAGGTCTCCACCGAGCCCCTGCCCGCGTCGGAGCGGCGCATCGTCCATCTCGAGGTCGCCGAGGACAAGGAGATGGAGACCGTCACCGTCGGCGACGGCTACTACAAGCGCGTCGTGGTGCGGCGCGCGACCGGCGAACCCAAGTGAGCGATCGGGGCGCGGGTGGCAAACGACACGATCGTAGCTGGGATCACGGCCCCCGGAGATTCGGCCGTGGCGGTCACGCGCGTGAGCGGACCGCGCGCTCTCGAGCTCGTGGACGCGAGGTTTCGCGGACACCGCTCGCCGCTCGCTAGCCCCACCCACCGCATCCTTTTCGGTTCCTTCCTCGGGGACGACGGCGCCCCAGTCGACACGGTGCTCGTCTCGGTGTTCCGATCGCCCCACTCCTATACAGGCGAAGACGTGGCGGAGATCTCGTCGCATGGCGGCGCCGCGATTCCGCGCGCCGTGTTCGACGCTTTGGTGGCCGACGGTGCGCGCCCTGCGCGTCCCGGGGAATTCACCGAGCGCGCGTACCGGAACGGAAAACTCGACCTGGCGCAGGCGGAATCGGTCGCCGCACTCGTCCGCGCACGCTCGGAGCGCTCGGCTCGCGCGGCATCGCTCACTCTGGGGGGCGCCCTGTCGCGCACCGTGGAAGCGTGGGATCGGGCCCTCGTCGCCGTGCTGGCCGAGGTGGTGTCTCGGATCGATTTCCCCGCTGAAGTGGGAGAGCCCGTCGACGGTGCGGGGCTCGGCGCGGCGTGCGCGAATGTGGCGCGCGAGATCGACGAGATCCTGGCACGCCTCCCGGGCGCACGCCGCGCGCAGGAAGGAATCCGCGTCACCATGGTGGGCCGTCCCAACGCCGGAAAGTCGAGCCTCCTGAACGCGCTCGTCGGGTACGACAGGGCGATCGTGACGGAGCATCCCGGAACGACGCGCGACACGCTCGAGGACTCGATCTGGCTCGATGGCATCGAGCTTCGATTGACCGACACGGCCGGAGTGCGCGCGGTCGACGATCCCGTCGAGAGGCTCGGCGTCGATCGCGCGGAAGGCGCGGTGCGCGCGTGCGATCTCGCGGTGGTGGTCCTCGACCACTCGCTCCCCGAGACGGAGAGCGCGTCCCACGCGTCGGAGCTCATGGCGCTCGCGAGCGGACGGCCGGTGATCGTTGCGTGGAACAAGGCCGATTTGAAGCGGGGGCCCGCGGCGCGGGGTGCGGTTCTGGAGGCGATCGCCGAAGTCGAGACCGTCGCGATCCGCGCGGGCGGCGCCGAGCCGCTTCGCGATGCGCTTCGTTCCGCCGTTCCGTTCATGCTTGGCGCGCACGCCGGCGAGGAAATCGCGACGACGAGCGCACGCCAGGACGGTTTGTTGACCGAGGCGCGCGCCGCGCTCGACTGCGCCGCGGCCGGCTTTCGCGAGGACCGCTCCTACGATCTGATCGCCGTCGATCTCGAGGATGCGCTCCGCGCACTCTCCGAAGTCCTCGGCCGCGGCGTGGACGACCAGGTCCTCGCCGCGATCTTCTCCCGTTTCTGCATCGGCAAGTGATGGCCGAGCGCCCGAGCGAAATCGCGAAGTCCTTCCCACTTTTGGTGATCGGTGCAGGCCATGCCGGCTGCGAGGCCGCGTCGATCGCGGCCCGGCTCGGGATCCGGGTCGGTCTCGTCACGATGTCGCTCGATGCGATCGCCCACATGCCCTGCAATCCGGCGATCGGCGGACTGGCCAAGGGCCATCTGGTGCGAGAGATCGATGCGCTGGGTGGCCTCATGGGGCGCATGGCGGACCGCGCCGGAATCCAGTTCAAGCTCCTCAATCGTGGCCGCGGCCCCGCGGTCTGGTCGCCGCGAGCGCAGGAGGACAAGGCGCACTACCGCGCGCTCATGCGCGCACATCTCGAGTCGACGCCGCAGATCGAGATCGTGCAGGAGCAGGTGGTCGCGCTCGAAGTCGCGGATGGGCGCGTGCGCGGCGTGCGCCTGGCGAACGGCGCCGTGATGGGGGCCGAGCGCGTGGTCGTGACTCCGGGCACCTTCTTGAATGGGCTCATGCATATCGGCGAGCGCACGGTCGCCGGAGGCCGCGTGGGGGAGCACGCCGCGCGTGGAATCTCGGACTGTTTGACTGATCTGGGATTTCGCCTCGTGCGGCTCAAGACCGGCACGCCGCCGAGGATTCATCGCGACTCGATCGACTTCGATCGCATGCTGCCGCAGCGCGGCGACGACCCGCCACGCCCGTTCTCGCACTTCACCGAAGAGCTGGTCGTGGATCAGATCGAGTGCCATCTGACGGGAACGACCGACGCCACGCACCGTACCGTGCGCGACAATCTAAAGCACTCTCCACTCTATAGTGGACGCATTCGAGGCATCGGGCCGCGGTATTGCCCGTCGATCGAGGACAAGGTCGTTCGCTTCGCGGACAAGCCCACGCATCAGATCTTCATCGAGCCCGAGGGGCGCGACGTCGACGACTTCTACATCAACGGCCTCTCCACGAGCCTGCCGGAGGAGATCCAGCTCGCGATCCTCGCGACGATCCCCGGCCTCGAGCACGCACGCATGATCCGGCCGGGCTACGCGGTCGAGTACGACTTCATCCCGCCCACGCAGCTCCAACCGACGCTCGAGACGCGCCCCGTCGGTGGGCTCTACCTCGCGGGACAGATCAATGGAACGTCGGGCTACGAGGAGGCGGCCGCGCAGGGGTTGATGGCCGGCATCAACGCATCGCTCTCGTTGATGGGGCGCGAGCCGATGGTGCTGCGCCGGGACGAGGCGTACATCGGCGTGCTCCTCGACGATCTCGTGACCAAGGGGACCGAGGAGCCTTACCGCATGTTCACGTCCAGTGCCGAGTTCAGGCTCCTGCTGCGCCAGGACAATGCGGCGGAACGACTGCTGGATCGCGCGCGGAATCTGGGCGCGCTGCGCGCCGCGGAGATCGACCGGCTGGAGGACTCGATGAGGCGCCGCACCGTGGCGACGGAGCGGATCCAAAGGACGAGGGTGGCGTGCGTCGCTCATGCGGCGACCCCACGAGCCATGGCGCTCGAGGAGCTGGTCCCGATCGCGGCCGCGCTACGCGACGGCCGGATGAGCGTCGAGGAATCCTGCGCTCGCCCCGAGCTTGCCGACCTGGGGACAGAAGCCGTAGAGTCCGCCGCGATCGAGATCCGATACGAAGGCTACATCGCGCGCCAGAAGCGCGAGGTGGAGCGCGCGCGGCGCAGTGAACAGCTCGCACTGCCGGACCGCGTCTTCGACGAACCGTTGAACGAAATGTCGCGGGAGGGCCGTGAGAAGCTGCGCCGTGTGCGACCGTCGACCCTCGCGCAAGCATCGCGCATCCCCGGCATGTCTCCGGCCGACGTCTCGGTCCTCCTGATCTATGCCGAGCGCGAGCGGCGGCGCGCGGGACTCAGTCCCGCCTGATCTTCGAGCGGACTTCACGGCTTTCCGCCGCGCGGTCCTGCCCTGGCTCGCATCGAATGCCGCGACCTCCGCGGATCCGGAGCGCAGTCTCGACACCCTCACACAATACGGACTCCTGGTTCATGAGCGCGCGGCCCGCCTCTCCCTGATCGCGCAAGGCGATCGGTCGGTCCTCTTCACCCGCCACGTTCTCGATTCACTCAATCTAGCCAGCTGCCTGGAGTCGTCCCCGGCCTCGCTTCTCGACATTGGGAGCGGCGCGGGATTTCCGGGGATCCCGTTGGCGATCGTCTGGCCGGGTGCACGAGTGACGCTGCTCGAGTCTCGGGATCGAAAGGCGGGCTTCCTCGAGCAGGCGGTGCGGCAGCTCGGCCTCCGCCACGTCCGGGTCGTCTGCGATCGCCTGGAGTGGGTGAGCCAGGAGAGAGCGATCGATCCGGTCGAGTGCGTGACCGTGCGGGCGGTCGGTGACCTCCCCCGCGTCCTGTCCCTCGCGAAGGCTCTGGTCACCCCTGGGGCATGGTGGGCGTACTTCCTCGGCGGCGGCGCTGGGGAGAGTGAGGCCAGAGCCCTCGCGCCGGAGGGGCGGATCGACACGGGGGCGTTTGGCGGGAGGATTCTTCGAGGGTCCTTCCGCCAGTCCGCATAAGGCCCCCGATCGATCCAGAGCATGTTTCACGTGAAACGTGGCCGCAAGCGATTGAAAATACGTTCGTTGTCCAGGCGCCTGCACAATACCTGTACCGACAGACCCGGCAATCTCGACTCAACGGAGCCACACTTTGTGGGGTCGGCGACCTGCGGTGACGCCGGTCGTGCCGGCCCCCGCCACCGGTCGCGCAGGCCCTCCACCGGTCGGGCCACCGGTCGCGCAGGCCCTCCACCGGCCGGGCCACCGGTCGCGCCGGCCCCGCCACCGATCGCGCCCGGAGGCGCCGGCGTTCGCGCCCTAACCCGCCGCCGGCCTGCCCCCCTCGAGGGTCTCGCAGCCCCTTCCAATGCGCCCCAATTCTGCAGGTGCCGGGACAACGCACCTAGTTTCAGTGACTTCCCGCCACGTTTCACGTGAAACATCTTTCGATTGGTGGTCCGCCCCGTCATCGCGTAGACTGCCGGCGCCCCGACAGGACTGAGCCTGCCTCAGGCTCGATTAGGTCAGGGGAACCAACATGACCAGGACGGTCGCGATAGCGAATCAGAAGGGTGGGGTGGGGAAAACCACGACCGCAGTCAATCTGGCGGCGGCGCTGGCGCTCGCCCAGAAGAAGGTCCTGCTCGTCGATCTCGATCCCCAGGGAAATGCAGGCAGCGGTCTCGGCCATCCGGCCGTCAAGATCGGCCGCGGGATCTACGAGGTGCTGACGACCGAGCTCCCCATCAAGGATGTCCTTCTCGAAACCGAAGTGCCCGGACTCAGCCTGGTTCCCTCCGGTCAACGTTTGGCGGCTGCCGAGGTCGAGCTGGTCGACGCGGAGCGACGAGAGTTTCGCTTGAAGGAAGCGCTGGGGACCGTCGAGGACCGATTCGACTTCATCCTCATCGACGCGCCCCCGTCGCTCGGGTTTCTCACGGTGAACGCGCTCACGGGCGCGAAGTCGGTTCTCGTTCCCGTTCAGTGCGAGTACTACGCACTGGAGGGGCTGACGCATCTCCTCGGCGCGATCCGGCTCGTGCAGCAGAGTCTCAACCCGACGCTCCAGATCGAGGGCGTTCTCCTGACGATGTATGACAATCGCCTCAACCTCTCGCAACAGGTCCTCGAGGAGACGAGGCGCTTCTTTGCGGAGCGGGTCTATCGAACCGTGATCCCGCGCAACGTGCGGCTGAGCGAAGCGCCGAGCTTCGGGAAGCCAGTGGTCATCTACGATCCGGGATGCGCCGGATCGACGAGCTACATCAATTTGGCGAGGGAGGTGATCGAACGTGGTTAGGAAGGCGTTGGGTCGTGGGCTCGAGGCTCTGATTCCGACGGCGGTCGATCGAGAGGTTCCGATCGCGCCGCCTTCAGCCATCCCTGGCGGCGCGGCGCCCGAGCCGCGGCAGGGCGACATCCAGCATGTGTCCCTTACGAAGATCGTCCGGAATCCCGCCCAGCCTCGAACCCAGTTCGATCCGGCGACCATCAAGGAGCTCGCGGATTCGATCCGTGAGCGCGGTGTGCTCCAGCCGGTCCTCCTTCGGCCGGCCGGTGAGGGCTATCAACTCGTCGCCGGCGAGCGCCGATTCCTGGCCGCGCGCGAGGCGGGCTTCACCACGATTCCCGCCATCATCCGCCCGCTCACCGATCGCGAGTCCCTGCTCATCGCCCTCATCGAAAACATTCAGCGCGAGAACCTGAATCCCGTCGACGAGGCGCGTGCTTATTACCGCCTCGCAACGGAATACGGCCTCCAGCACGACGAGATCGGGGCTCGCGTCGGCAAGGATCGCTCGACGGTTTCCAACATTATTCGCTTCAACAACTTGCCTGAATCAGTCCAGTCCCTCCTCGAGTCCGGCGGCATTTCGGGGGGCCATGCGCGTGCTCTGCTCGGCCTCTCCGACGCCAAGAGCCAGGCGGACCTCGCCAACTCGGCCGCGTCGCACGGCTGGTCGGTGCGCGAGCTCGAAGATCGGGTGAAGCGCTCGGGGCCGGCCCGGGCCGCTCGGCCGCGGCGCGCCCCCAAGCGCGCATTCTCCGGGGAACTCATAGCCATCGAAGATGAGTTGATGAGAGTGGTGGGGTCGAAGGTACGGATCACCCGCCGCCGCGGCGGCACGGGGTCGATCCTCATCGACTACCATTCGGAAGAGGAGCTGGAGCGGCTGATCGGCCTCTTTCGCGACCTCGCCGCGACGCCCCGTTGAATGAATGTGGATAAGTGGCATTTAGCGGTGGAAAACCGGATAAACTGATTCCCGGACGAGGATTGCGCAGGTAGGTACGATGCGCAGGCGGTCGGTTATGCACAGCCGCCGACTTCGTCGCATACGGACGCGGAAAAACCCGCGGTCATCCCAACCCAAAGGACCTGGACCCATGGCCCAACCCGTCGCCACGAGCGATGTGCAGCTACTCGAAGAACTGAAGACCGCCCGCGGGGAGATCCTGGGCGAGCTCCGCAAGGTGATCGTCGGCCAGGACGCCGTCGTGGAGCAGCTCCTCACGGTGCTCTTCGCGAACGGCCACTGCCTCCTGGTGGGCGTGCCCGGTCTCGCCAAGACGCTGCTCGTCTCCACGCTCGCGACGATCCTCGATCTCAAGTTCAGCCGCATCCAGTTCACGCCCGATCTCATGCCGTCGGACATCACCGGCACCGAGATCCTCGAGGACGATCCGGCGACCGGGAAGCGCACGTTCAAGTTCATCCGAGGGCCGATCTTCGCGAACATGGTGCTCGCGGACGAGATCAACCGCACGCCTCCGAAGACGCAGGCCGCGCTCCTCCAGTCGATGCAGGAGTACCGGGTCACGGCCGGCGGCACGACGTATCCGCTCGACCTCCCGTTCTTCGTGCTCGCGACGCAGAATCCGATCGAGTTCGAAGGCACGTATCCGCTCCCCGAAGCGCAGCTCGACCGGTTCATGTACCACATCTCCGTGGGGTACCCGACCGACGCGGAGGAGGAGAAGATCGTCGCGACCACGACGAGCGCGTACGAAGCGTCGCCGAAGAAGGTGATGGGCGTGCAGCGCATCCTCGACCTGCAGCACCTCGTCCGCCGCATTCCGGTCAGCGAGCACGTGGTGCGCTACGCCGTTCGACTCGCGCGCGCGTCGCGTCCCGGACCGGACAGCCAGGCCTTCGTGCGCGACTGGGTGAGCTGGGGCGCGGGACCACGCGCCGCGCAGTACCTCGTGCTCGGCGCCAAGGCGCGCGCCGCGATCCAGGGGCGCCCCACGCCGGGCGCCGAGGACGTGCGCTCGGTCGCGCCGGCGGTCCTCCGCCATCGCATCATCCCGAACTTCAACGCCGAGGCGGACGGCATCTCGAGCCTCGACATCATCGCCAAGCTCCTCGAGACCACGCCGAGCGTCGACGGCAAGCACGCGTAGCGGGGACGTTCCATGAGCGAGCGACGCCCCCGACTGCTGGACCCGCACTTCGTCTCGAAGCTGACGCGGCTCGACCTGACCGCGCGGCTCGTGGTCGAGGGATTTCTCACCGGACTCCATCGAAGCCCGTACCACGGCTTCAGCGTGGAGTTCGCGGAGCACCGCCAGTACATGCCGGGCGATCCGCTCCGGCATCTCGACTGGCGCGTGCTCGCGAAGTCGGACCGCAAGTACATCAAGCAGTACGAGGAGGAGACGAACCTCCGGGCGATGCTCCTCGTCGACACGAGCGCGAGCATGGGCTACGGCTCGCATGGCGTGACCAAGCTCGACTACGCGCGCCAGCTCGCGGCGTCCCTCGCCTACCTCATGCTGCGCCAGAACGACGCCGTCGGCATGTTCGCCTTCGCGACCGGACGGGCGGAGCTGATCCCGCCGCGCTCCACCCTGGGGCACGCGCGGCCGCTCCTCCTCCTGCTCGAGAGGCTCACGCCGGGGGGCGCGACCGACTTCACGTCGTCGCTCCACTCGCTCGCCGAGCGCATGACGCGGCGCGGGCTCGTGATCCTGATCTCGGATCTCCTCGACGAGCCGGAGCGGATCGCACAAGCCATCCACCACTTCCGGCATCGGAAGCACGAGGTCCTCGTGTTCCACGTGCTCGATCCGCAGGAGGTGGCGTTCGATTTCGAGCGCGAGGCGGTGTACGTCGACCTCGAGTCGGGCGAGCGGGTCACCACCCGGCCGCAGGAGCTCCGCCCCGATTACCGCGCGCGCGTGAGCGCCTGGCGCGATCAGATCCGCCAGTTCTGCATCGAGAAGCGTGCCGAGTACGTGCCCTTGACCACCGACCAGCCGTACGACCGGGCGCTCCTCGAGTACCTCTCCAAGCGCGCGCGGCTCCTCTAGCGCCCGGCCCGGATGCCCGTCTTCTCGTTCCTGAACCCAGGATTCCTCGCGGCGCTTCCGCTCGCCTCGATCCCGGTGATCATCCATCTCCTGAGCCGGCGCCGTCTGCCCGAGGTGCCGTTTCCGACGACGCAGTTCCTGCGCCAGCTCGAGCCGCGCGAGATCCGTCGGCTGCGCCTTCGCGAGATCCTCCTCCTCATCCTGCGCACGCTCGCGATCCTCCTTCTCGTCCTCGCGTTCGCGCGCCCCTCCATCACGCCGCGGAACGCGGTGACGACCGCCGCGGCGGCGATGGCGGTGATCATCGACGACTCGGAGAGCATGGCGGGACTCGACGAGCAGTCGAAGCCACGCATGGAAGGGGCGATCGAGCGGGCGCGCGCGCTCGTCCTTGCGGCGCGCCCCGGCGACGAGATGACCCTGATCTCCGCGACGCGCCCCATGGGCGCCGCGACCGAGCACACCTCCGATCGCGTCCGTCTCGGACGGTCGCTCACGAACACGCAGGTCACGATGCTCCCCGCCGACATGGCGGGGGCGCTCCTCACGGCGCGACGCGCGCTCGAGCGAAGCCGGCTCAAGGATCGCGAGCTCTATCTCATCAGCGACCTCCAGCGCTCGAACTTCGACGCCAAGGCGCGCGCGGAGCTCGGCCCCATCGCCGCCGCGAACATCCGCGTCTATCTCGTGCCCGTCGTCCAATCGCGCGTGCCCAATCACGCGCTCGTCGATCTCGACCCGGTGCTCCGTCCCGGTCCGATGGGGCGCGGTCTCGAGCTGCGCGCGCGCATCGCGAACTACGCGGACGCGCCGAGCGACCGGATCGCGATCCGCGTGCGCCACGGGGACGCGCTCGTGGGCGGCGGTGACGTGACGCTCAAGGCGGACGAGAGCCGGTGGGCGGCGATGCCGCTCGACTGGAGGGGCTCGGGGTCCGATTCGGCACAGTCGAGCGGGGCCGTGCTGATCGAGGCGGACCAGGACGCGCTCGTCCCGGACGATCGTTGGTTCGCGGTGCTCGGCGCGCCCGGACGCCTGCGCGTGCTTCGCGTGACGGAGCCGCGCGAGGGCGGGGCCGCCCCGCGCTTCGCCTCGCTCGCGCTCGATCCGGGGAAGGACGGCCGGAGCGGCTTCGTCGTCGACGAGGTCTCTCCGGCGGGACTCCTCGGTCTCACGAAATCCCGTTACGACGTCGTGATGATCGAGGACGTCGCGTCGCTCTCCACCGAAGGCGAGGCGCGCTTGCGCTCGTTCCTTAGAGACGGCGGCGGGCTCGTGGTCGCGCTCGGCCCGCACAGCGATCCGGGCTACTACGGCTCGCGTCTGTTCCCGGGGATCATCGATCTCGGGCTCGACGGCGCGGAGCAGGCGGCCGCGGGAGGCTCGTACGAGCTCCGGGCACGGCTCCCGGGGCACGACGTGCTGAACGGCCTCAACGTCGGGGTTGGAGCGCCGCTCACGGAGTCTCGTCTCACCGGCGTCATGAAAGCGCGCACGCTTACCACCCGCCCCGAAGTCGTGGTGCAGACGACGGGCGGTCTTCCGCTCGTCGCCACGTCGCCGGGCGTGGCCGTGTTCCTGAGCTCCCTCTCGGACGACTGGGGCGATCTCCCGTATTCGGGAGCGTTCGTGCCGCTCGTGCGGGGCCTCGTCTCCTACGCGGCGCAAGCGGACGCCCAGGGCCCTGGGTCCACGCGCGTCGGGGAAGCTCCCGCGGCGCGGCTCACGTCGCCTCCCGGCGCCGCGGTCATGGTGCGCGGTCCCGAGAACTACACCTCGCAAGCCTCCGTCCGGGCGGAGGGCACGGCCTACCGCGCCGAAGCCGATGCTCCCGCGATCCGGCCGGGCTTCTACGACTTCGAATCCGGCGGCCGTTCGATCGCCGTGGTCGCGGTCAACGTATCGACGCTCGAGAGCGATCTCGCCGTCATCGACCCCGACTCGCTCCGAGCGGCGAGCGGCACCGGCTCGTCGACGCTCGGGAGCGCGAACGCGCTCGCGTCCCATCTCCGTGACACGCGCCGCGGGAGGGAGCTCTGGATGACCTTCCTTCTCCTCGCGGCGGCTGCCCTGGCGGTCGAGCTCCTCCTCGGAAGCGCCCGCGCGCTCCGAGCATGAGCGCGCCCGGTCCGCTCGCGCGGCGCCTCGTCGAGGTCGCCGCCCGCCATCCCGCGCTCGCGGCGCTCGCGTCGCCCCTCGGCGCGCCGTCCGCCTCCGGGCGTCCCGCGCATCTGCGCGTCCGCGGCGCCTCGGGGAGCTCGGGAGCGCTCGTCCTGGCCGCACTTCTCGAGGGAAACGCTCGTCCGATGGCGGTGATCGCACCCGACATCGATCGCGCCGAGGCGTGGCGCGACGATCTCGAATTCCTCCTCGGCGAGGAGCGCGTGGTCTATCTCCCGCCGCTCGACGTCGTCGCCTGGAGCCACCAGCTCGCCACCGCCCCGGTGCGTGACGACCGGCTCCAGGCCATCGTGCGCCTCGGCGATCCCCAACCCCCGATCGCGGTGCTCCCCGCGGCCGCGCTCCACCGCCTCGTGCCGAAGCCCGAGCACGTGCGTGCCCGCGCGATCACGCTCGAGCGCGGCTTCGAGGCCGACCCCGAGGATCTCGTCCGGCGGCTCATCGTCGGCGGATACCGCGCGGTGGCCGAGATCGGCGAATCGGGTGAGGTGAGTCGGCGCGGCGGCATCGTCGACATGTACGGCCCCGGACTCGAGCGGCCGGTGCGCGTCGAGTTCGACGGCGACGTCGTAGCCTCCCTGCGCGCGTTCGACATCACGAGCCAGCGCTCCATCGGACCGCTCGATCGCGTCCGCGTCGCTCCCGCGCGCGAAGTCCTCTATCCCGAGGATCTCGACGAACGCCTCCGTCCGTTCGACCGGGGCTCGTTCCCCTCGGAGCTCGACGGCCGGCGGCTCCGCGATCTCGTGGGCGAAGGCATCTACTTCGACGGTCTCGACTGGCTCGCGCCGATCCTCGACGTGAAGCTCACCTCGCTCCTCGACGCGCTTCCGCCGGGATGCGCCCTCTGGCTCGACGAGCCGGGCGCCATCGAGCGCGAGCTGGAAACCGTCGAGCGGGAAGCCGAGCGGCTCGAGGGGGAGGCGCGCGCCAAGGCGCCCCATCTACCTCCGCGAGAGGCTCTCTTCGATCCGCCGGCGCGCGTGCTCGAGCGTCTTCACGCGAGGACCCGTTTCGAGTCCACGCTCGCGGCCTTGGCGGGGAAAGCGGACGAGACCGTCGCCGTCGACGCGCGGCCGCAGCCGTCGTTCGGACGGAAGCTCGATCTCCTGCGCAGCGAGCTGAAGCGTCTCGGCGATCTCGGCTACGAGCGGATCATCGTCTGCGACAACCGCGGCCAGGCCGAGCGGCTGGAGGAGATCCTAGGGGACGGCATCGCGTCGATCGAGGTGGGCTCGATCGGCGCCGGCTTCGTGCTCCCGGGGGCGAAGCTCGCGCTCTTCACGGATCACGAGATCTTCGCGCGCTATCGGCGCCGCGGCGCGCGGCGCGCGCGTCCGTCGGCGGCGGTCATGCGCGACCTCCTCACGCTCAAGCCGGGCGATTACGTCGTGCATCTGGATCACGGCATCGGCACGTATCGCGGTTTGAAGCGCCTCGAGCTGGACGGCCAGGAGACGGAGTGCGTCCAGATCGACTACGCCGGCACCGACCGGCTCTGGGTGCCCATCCATCAGCTCGGCATGGTGCAGCGCTTTTCCGCCGAGGAAGGGCACGCGCCGACGATCGCGCGACTCGGCGGGACCGCGTGGCAGCGCACGAAGGCGCGCACGCGGAAGGCGATTCAGGAGATGGCGGAGGAGCTCCTCCGTCTCTACGCGACGCGCAAGGCCCGCCCCGGACACGCCTTCTCGCCCGACACGCCTTGGCAGCGCGAGCTCGAGTCGTCGTTCGTCTACGAGGAGACGCCCGACCAGCTGAAGGCGGTCGAGGACGTGAAGCGCGACATGGAATCGAATCGGCCGATGGACCGCCTCATCTGCGGCGACGTGGGCTACGGCAAGACCGAGGTCGCGATCCGCGCCGCGTTCAAGGCGATCCAGGACGGCAAGCAGGTCGCGATCCTGGTCCCCACGACCGTGCTCGCGCAGCAGCACTTCGTCACGTTCACCGAGCGGCTCGCGGACTTCCCGGTCCGGATCGAGATGCTGAGCCGCTTCCGTTCGGCCAAGGAGCAGAAGGAGATCGTCGCGCGGCTCGCGAAGGGCGAGATGGACCTCGTGATCGGCACGCACCGGATCCTCTCGAAGGACGTCGTCTTTCCGAACCTCGGGCTCGTCGTGATCGACGAGGAGCAGCGCTTCGGCGTGAAGCAGAAGGAGCGCATCCGCTCGCTCGTCGAGACGGTGGACGTGCTCACCCTGACGGCCACGCCGATCCCGCGCACGCTCCACATGAGCCTCCTCGGCGCGCGCGACATGTCGATCATGACCACGCCGCCGCGCGGGCGCTACCCGATCAAGACCGAGATCGTGGAGATGAGCCAGGACGTGGTGCGCGACGCGCTCCTCCGCGAGGCGGATCGCGGAGGGCAGTCCTTCTTCGTGCACAACCGGGTCGAGTCGATCGACCGGATGGCGCACTACCTGACCTCGATCGTCCCGCAGCTTCGCTACGGCGTCGCGCACGGACAGATGCGCGATACCGAGCTCGAGCGCAAGATGGTCGACTTCCTCGAGCGGCGGACCGACGTGCTCGTCTCCACCATGATCATCGAGTCGGGGCTCGACATCCCCACCGTGAACACGATGCTCGTGAACCGCGCGGACGCGCTCGGACTGGCGCAGGTCTACCAGCTCCGCGGGCGGATCGGCCGGTCCCATCACCAGGCGTTCTGCTACCTGCTCGTGCCCGCGGGCACGGCGCTCACCGAGGAAGCGGAGAAGCGGCTCCGCGCCATCTCCGAGCACGAGGAGCTGGGGGCAGGTCTCATGATCGCGATGCGCGACCTGGAGATCCGCGGAGCCGGCAACCTCCTCGGCCCCGAGCAGCACGGGTTCATGGCGACGGTGGGCTTCGATCTGTACTGCCGCATGGTCGACGAGGTGGTGCAGGAGCTCCAGGGGACGGCGGTGGCGCGCCGTCCCGAGCCCGAGCTGTCGAGCGATCTCCCCGCCTTCGTGCCCGACGAGTACGTGGCCGACCGGGACGAGAAGCTGGACGTGTACCGGAGGCTCGCGGCGGTGGCGGAGACGGCGGCGCTCGACGCGCTCCGCGCCGAGCTCGAGGACCGCTTCGGGCCGCCGCCGGCCGAGGTCTCGAACCTTCTCGACTTGAAGCGGCTCCGACTCCTCGGCCGCGATCACGGCGTCGAGCGCCTCCGCGTCGGCCGGGACCGGCTGGAAATCGAGGTAGCCGAAGACCTCGGACGGGAGACGATCCTCGGCCTCGTGACCTCGGTTCAGGCCCCGATCGAGTTCGCCGGGAGGGGCTCGAGGACCCTTCGCGTGAAGTCGCCGACCGACCCCTTGTCCTTGGCGACAAACCTGTTGCAGCACCTGGGACCCTCTGATACCGTGCCCCGTCTTCCTCTTCCCGCGACCGGAACGTGAACCGGGGGGCCCGATTGGGGTATCTGAGGGACGAGGTCAGGCTCGCGTTACCCACCCGCGTCCATTCCAAGGGATGATCCAGAGTCGAACGCCCCGCCCATACCGGTCGAACCATGCCGTCCAACCTTGGCCGAATCGCCGCATTTTGGGGGCATTCGTCGCGGGCGCCGTCCTTTGGGCCGCCTGGGCCGTCGCCGCCCTAGCCGCGACAACCCCCACGGCCAAAGCTCCGACCGCCACCTCCAAGACCGCCACCACCAAAGCGGGCGCCAAGAAGACCGCCGCGTCGCCCCCGAAGGCCTCCGGCGTCGTGGCCACGGTCGGCACTTCGCGGACCATCGACCAGATCGACATCCAGCGCGCAGCGCAGGCTCTCTACACCGACCCGCTTCGCGTGAAGGATCCGGGGAAGTGGCGCCGCTCGCTCCTCGATCGCTGCGTCGATCGCGAGCTCCTCGACATGGAGGCGCAGAAGCAGGGGCTCGATCGCGACTCGGCCCTCATCGCGCTCCGGAACGAGCGCGAGCACTCCGTGTTCTGGCGGGAGATCTATCGTCGCGTGCTCATTCCGCGGCTCACGCCGACGGAGGACGAGCTGACGAAGGCCTACGAGACCAAGAAGTACCGGATGGTCGACCTCTCCGTCATCTTGATCCGGACCGATCTCAACCCGGGGATGAAGCCGCTCGCACAGCGCATCGCCACGGCTGGACGCGGCGGAGCGCGATTCGACTCCCTCGCCAAGCTGTACAGCGAACACCCTCCCACGAAGGCGAAGGGGGGACGGATCGGCTGGGTGCTGATGAAGGACGTCAATCCCGCATGGTTCGAGGACGCGAAGAAGGCGCCCGAGGGTGCGGTCCTGGGTCCCTACGTGGGCCCGGTGGGTGATGAGATCTACAAGATCGCCGCGTTCCAGGAGCTGACCCACGATTCGCTCTCGCACCTCCTCTACTTCGAGCGGAGCCGCTCCATCACGGACGACTACCAGAGGGAGACGCTGTCCAAGTACCACTTCGCGGTCGACTCGACGCAGATCAAAGGTCTGATCTTCGCCGTGGCCAGCGAGAGTCCCGATTCGATCTTGAAGTCGCTCCGGCCGGATGGGACCCGCGACAAGCGGGGTGTGCGCCCCGCGCTCGGCGTGCTCGCGCGCTGCGACGGCCGCACGGTGACGTTCCCGGATCTTCTCGCGACCACGTCCGCGGATCGGAAGGAGATCGGCGGGATCCACCTGGATTCCGACGATGAGGTGCGAGCCCTGTGCGCGCGCGCGGTGATGGAGGACCTCACCTCCCGGGACGGGCGGGACCGCGGCATCGATCGGGATCCCGCGATCGCGCGCGAGCTCCGGCTCATCGGCGAGGAGGTTCGGACGCACGAGATGGTGCGCCGCCAGACTCCGGGCTTCGACGAGGCCGCGGTGCGCGCGTATTTCGATGCCCATCCCGATCGCTTCAAGCGGCCCCGCACGTGGCGCGTGAAGATCGTGACCTTCGCGATCCCGGAGAGCGCCGCGGTGAATGCCCAGGCATGGCGCTCCGCGGGAACGATCGACGACAAGGTCCTCGCGGCGCGGAACGACATCCACGAAACGAAACAGGTGACCCCCTGGACGGCTTCCGCCGGCCAGTACGCGGTCGCGCGATACGGTACGATGGAGCTCTCGGAAGGAAGCGACGATCCCCTCACGCGCGCGGTCCGGGGGACGGCCGCCCGCGCGGTGGTCGGACCGATCGCGCTCCCCTATGGGGGTCATGCCGTGATGCAAGTGCTCCAGGTGGAGGACGCCCGTCCGCGAACGTTCGACGAGGCGAAGATCCTCGCCCACCGTCTCAAGCGGGAGGAGGACGAGAGCCGCTGGGTCGACACCGAGCTGACCCGGCTTCGCGCCTCGACTCCCGTGCACGTCCTGCCGGGCCGTCTCGAGGCCACGAAGCTGGCCAGCCACGGCACCACCACTAGAACGGGAGGCGTCGCTGAATGAACGCACGTAGGTTCCTGACCGCTGCGATTGCACTGGCTCTGCTCGCCTGTGGAGGCGCGCCTCGCCTGGCGCCCGCCACCGAGCGGATCGCGGCCGTCGTGAACAAGGAAGCGATCCTCGCGTCGGATGTGGACGAGCAGACGAAGGATGCCGCGGAGCGCATGAACGTCGATCCCGCGGACACCTCGACGTACAACAAGCTCCGCGGCGACGTGCTGGGCCAGCTCATCGAGAAACAGGTGCTCCTCACCGAGGCGACCCGTCAGGGCATCACGGTCACGGACACGGAGGTGACCCAGGCCGTGGACCGAGAGATCCAGGGGCTGAAGCAGCGGATCGGCTCGGAGAGCGACTACCAAGCCGCGCTCGCCCGGGAGAAGACGACCGAGGCCGAGCTCCGGAAACGCTACACCCCCGGCGTGAAGGAGCAGCTCATCATCTCCCGGCTCGTCGGCAAGGAAGTGCAGTCGAAGACGACCGTGACCGACGCCGAGGTGAAGACCTACTTCGAGGCGCACCGCGATTCCCTCGGGAAGAAGCCCGAAGAGCTCCGGATGGCGCACATCCTGGTCGCCTTCGAGCCCGACACGGCACAGGTCCGCCGGGCGCACGCGCGCGCGGACAGCCTCTACGATCTGATCGTGCGGAAGAAGGTGCCCTTCGAGAGCGTGGCGCAAAGGTTCTCGGACGATCCGAGCTCTCGCGTCGGCGGCGATCTCGGCACGTTCGGCCATGGCGACATGGTGGCCGAGTTCGAGGAGGTGGCGTTCAAGCTCAAGCCGATGGAGATCTCGAAGCCCGTCCGCACGCGCTTCGGGTTTCACATCATCCAGGTGCTCGAGCACCTCGCGAAGACGGACTCCACCGAGGAGCGCGTCCACGCGCGGCACGTCATGGTCCAGGCGAAGCCCACGCCCGGCGACGAGGAGCGCGCGCGGCTCCGGGCCCTCGCGCTGCGGGATTCGATCCTCACCAAAGGCGCCGATTTCGCAGCGGTAGCGCGGAAGTTTTCGGCCGACACCGCGACCAAGGATTCCGGGGGCGTTCTGGGGGCCGTTCCGGTGCCGGCGCTGCCGCAGAACCTGCGCGAGCCCTTGAGCGGACTCGCGGTGGGCGAGGTGAGCGTCCCCTTCAAGCGGGACGCGGGGTATCATCTCTTCAAAGTCCTGGGCCGCACGCCCGAGACGGACTATAAGTACGATGACATCAAAGACGATCTCCGCCAGGTGGTCCTCAACAAGAAGCTCGAGGAGAGCTACCGGCGGTGGTACGACCGCGTCCGAAAGAGCGTGAACGTCGAAGTAAAGAACTGAACCCGGAGCGGGACCGCCCATGACCACGAGACGCCCCACGCTCGTCGTCACCATGGGTGATCCCGCGGGAATCGGCCCCGAGATCGTCGCCCGCGCGGTCGCGTCGCCCGCGATGCGGCGCACGGCGCGGCTCCTCGTGGCGGGCGATCCCGAGATCATGGAGCGCGCCGCCAGGCGGACGCGCGCCAGAGTCCGCTTCGAGCCGGGTAGCACGCCTGCGGGGGGAAGCGGCATTCCGATCGTGGTGTCCAGCCAGGACGGCTGGAGCGCGATCGAGCCGGGGCGTGGAACGGCGGCTTCGGGACGCATGGCCGCGCGAGCCATCGAGGCGGCCGCGGAGCTCGCGCTCCAGGGAGGGGTGGACGGGATCGTGACGGCTCCGATTTCCAAGAAGGCGCTTCAAGCGGCCGGCTATCCCTATCCCGGACACACCGAATTCCTGGGTGCGCTCGCCCGCGTGCCGGAGACGAAGATGCTCTTCGTCGGAGGCCCCTTCCGGATCCTCCTCGCCACCGTCCATCTCGCGCTCCGGAAGGTCCCCGACGCGCTGACCGTCGACGGGCTCACGCGCACGATCGAGTTCGCCGCCGCGGCCGCGCGCAACTTTCGCTGGAAGGCGAAGAGCGCGGTCGCGGTCCTCGGGCTCAATCCGCACGCAGGGGAAGAGGGACTCTTCGGCGACGAGGAGACGCGTGTGATCGCCCCCGCGATCGAGCGGGCCCGTGGGCGCGGCATCCGCGCGGAAGGCCCCTACCCGGCGGACACCTTCTTCCCGCAGCACGCGCATCGGAAGGATCTCGGCGTGGTCGTGGCGATGTACCACGACCAGGGGCTCATCGCCGCGAAGGCGGGAGGCATCGGAGGCGCGGCCAACGTGACGCTCGGGCTCCCGTTCGTGCGAAGCTCGGTCGATCACGGCACGGCCTTCGACCGCGCGTGGAAAGGAGGCTCGCGCGCTCCCGATCCCGCGGGGCTCATGACGGCGATCCGGATCGGCGCGGACCTCGCGTCGCGCGCGCGCCGCCCCATGGAGTGGTCATGGCCCTGATCCGCCTCGAGCACGTGAGCAAGCACTACGGCGACCGGATCGCGCTGAGCGACATCACGCTCTCGTTCGATCCGGGGGAGTGGGTGTTCGTGCTGGGTCACAGCGGCGCGGGCAAGACGACACTCCTTCGCATGCTCGCGCTCGCCGAGCGGCCGAACTCGGGGCGCATCGAGATCGATCCCGAGGCCGTGCGCCGCTCCCCTGCGATGGCGGTGGCCGAGGCGGCCGTCGGAGGCTCGGGATCTGCGGCCAGCGAGCCCCCACGCCGGACGAAGCGCATCCCGGTGCGCCGCGTGCGCCGGTCCGTTGGAATGCTGGGGCAGGAGTTCCGGCTCCTCGCGGATCGGAACGTCTACGAGAACATCGCCGTCGCCTGCCAGATCTCGGGGATCTGGGACCGCGGGAAGATTCGCGACCGGATCGCGCCGCTTCTCGACCAGATGGGAATTCGCGGCAAGGAGAAGCTCTATCCGGGCGACCTCTCCGCCGGCGAGAAGCAGCGCGTGGCGCTCGCGCGCGCGATGGCGCGCCACCCGCGGATCCTGATCGCCGACGAGCCGACCGGAAACCTCGATCCCGCGGCGGCGGGACAGATCTTCGCGCTCCTCCGCGAGATCTCCTCGAGCGGCACCCTCGTCGCGGTGGCCACCCACGCGGAGGAATGGATCCGCCGCCATCCGGGCCGCGTGATCCGTCTCGAGCGCGGCATCCTGCGATCCGACCAGATGGAGGGCAGCGCCGCGTAAGGCGCGACGGCCATGGGTGTTCTTCGCTACGTCGCGCGAGAGTTCTGGAGGGGCTTCGTCTCCCACCGCGCGCTCTGGATCACGAGCATCGCCTCGATGGCGTCGATCCTCCTCATCTTCCTCCTCTTCCTCATGGTGCTTCGGAGCGTCGAGAGCTACACGTCGCATCTCGAATCGCGTGAAGAAGTGTCGGTCTTCCTGAACGAAGGCCTGTCGAAGACGGACGTCGCCACGGTGGCGGCGTCGCTCCATGCCATCGCCGGCGTGGACTCGATCCGCTACGTGAGCAAGGACGAGGCGTGGGAGTCCTTTCGGCAGGACGTGGGCGACGAGGCGCTGGTCCAGGCGGTGGGATCGAATCCGCTCCCCGCGTCTTTCGTGATCCGGCCGGGCCCCGGCTTCAGGAGCGCCGACGGCGTGCGGTCCATCGCGCGCGAGGCGGAGACCGTGCCCCACGTCGAGGACGTGCGCTTCGCGGGTGAATGGGTGGTCCGGGCCCAGCAGGTGGTGAGCGCGGTCCAGAAGATCGCCTATGCGCTCGGGCTCATCGTGCTCCTGGGCGTCCTCTTCATCGTCGGCGCGACGACGCGGCTCTCCGTGGCCGCGCGCATCGATTCGATCCACCTGATCCGGTCGCTCGGGGGCGGGTTCGTGTTCAACGAGCTGCCCTATCTCGTCGAGGGGTTCGTGCTCGCCGCGCTCAGCTCCGCCATCACGGTGCTCGTGGCGCGCGCGCTCAACAACTCGCTCTCCGAGGAGATGTTCCGCCTCCAGTTCCTCTCGACGACCGATCTTCTGGCCTTCATCGGCGTGAGCGGCCTCCTCGGACTCCTGGGAAGCTGGATCGCGGTGGCCACGCTCCCGCGGAAATGGCTGCTCTAGGGGCGGCCCGCCCGGGCCTCGCGCGTCTCGCGGTCGTTACGGCCGCGCTCCTTCTCGCGGCGCCCGGCGCGCTGGCGCAGGCGCCCGCCGCGCCCCCCGATACCACGCGCGCGCCGGCTCGAAGCGGCGCGGACGCGGAGATCGAGACCCAGCGGCGCGAGCTCGAATCCCTCAAGTCGCAGCTCGACGAACGGCGCAAGCAGGGGCGGGCGCTCAAGGGGCGCGAGAAGAACGTCCTGGTCCAGCTTCGCGAGAGCGAGAAGAACCTCCAGCTCACGGTCCGCTACCTGAACGCGCTCGAGAAGCGCCGCCGCGTCGTGGCCTCGAGCCTCGGCGACGCCACCACCGAGCTCGTGCGCACGGCCGCCCAGCTCGACACCGACCGCCGCCGTCTCGCTTGGCGGCTCCGCGAGATCTACAAGCGAGGGCGGAGCGCCGACCTCGAGTACCTCCTCTCGGCGCGCTCCTTCGGCGACCTCGTGACCCGCACGTACTATCTCGCGCGCATCGCCCAGGAGGATCGGGGGCAGGTGCTCCTCACCCAGGCGCGGCGCGGCCAGGTGCAGGACACGAAGACGCGGCTCGAATCGAGGAAGCGGGAGCTGGACCGGCTCAAGGCCGAGACCGACCGCGAGCGGATCTCGCTCAACTTGATCCGGACCGAGCGGCGGAACCTCCTCAAGAAGATCCGCTCCGACTCGAAGACGAACGAGCAGGCCGCCCAGGAGCTGGAGCGCGCGAGCAAGCGCATCCAGACCCTGATCGGGGAGCTGGAGAGGCGGCGCCTCGCGGGCGGGGCGCCGGGCCAAGCGCCCCTCCTCTTCGGGGACTTCGCAAAGAATCGGGGCCGGCTCCCGTGGCCCGTCAACGGACGGGTGGCGCGGGGGTTCGGGAGCCAGGTGAACCCCCGGTTCGGGACCAAGACCTTCAACAGCGGGGTCGACATCGCGGCCACCTTCGGAACCCCGATCGCGGTCGTCGCCAAGGGCCGGGTGGAGTACGTCAACTGGCTCGAGGGGTACGGCAAGTGTGCTATTATCAATCACGGTGGAGGCTTCTATACGCTGTACGCGAACGCCTCCGAGATCCTGGTTACGGTCGGCAAGGATGTAGCGGCCGGTGAGACGATCGGCAAGGTCGGCGACACCGGCTCGACCATGGGCACAGCCCTCCATTTCGAGATCCGGAAAGGGCGGGAGCCATTGAACCCGCTCGACTGGTTCCGTTGAGTCTTCGAACACCATGAGCCAAACGTTGCGCGGCCAGGACGAGGCGCTCGGCCTCCTCCGAGCCGCCGTTCATTCCGGTCACGTCGGGCACGCCTACCTCTTCCACGGCCCCGCCGGGGTGGGGAAGACGAGGGCCGCCCTCCTCTTTGCCCAGGCGCTCCTCTGCGAACGGCCGCTCGAGGGCGGCGAGTCCTGCGGGACGTGCCCGTCCTGTTTGGCGGTGCTCGCGCTCCGCCATCCCGACCTCGAGCTCCTCGTTCCCCTTCCCACGTTCCGCACTGAAGGCCGCACCGAGCGACAGGCCGAGGAGGCGCGGTCGGAAGCGCGCGCGAACGTGCTCCGCCGCATGGCCGCAGAGCCCTTCTTCACTCCGGTCTTCTCGCGCCCCGCGGTCCATTCGGTCGAGGACCTCGCCCGTGCGAAGCAGTTCCTGGCGCTCACCGCGCAGCGGGAAGGCGGGGCGAAGGTCCTGATCGTGAAGGGGGCCGAGGCCATAACGGGCCCGGCCGCGCACGCATTCTTGAAGGTTCTCGAGGAGCCGCAGCCGCGTCGCGTGCTCATCCTCGGCGCGCGCCAGCCGAAAGCGCTCCTCCCGACGATCGCGTCCCGGTGTCTCCTCGTCCGGTTCCGGCCGCTTTCGACCGCCTTGATCGGCGAGGCGCTCGCGCAGCGCGGCGTGTCGAAGCCGGTCGCGCGGCTCATCGCCGCCACGAGCCAGGGCAGCCTCGGGCGGGCGCTCGCGCTCCTCGAGACGCCGCTCGATACGGCCGTGAAGGAAGCGCCCGGCGAGGCCGAGTTCGCCAAGCTCCGCGACGCTGCGATCGAGCTCTTCGTGAGGCCGAAGACCCCCGCCGTGCTGGGTCCCTTGAGGCGGGCACGGATCGAGCGCGACCGGACGCGGTTCCTGGCCGCGACGTCCCTCGCGTCGTACTACTACCGCGACGTGCTGCGGCGGAAGCTCCTCGGCGCCGGCGCCGAGATCGCGAACGCCGACCTCGAGCGGGACGTCGATGCGGATGCCCGCGCGCTCGCCGTATCCGACCTCACCGAGCGCATCCGGATCCTCGACGAGATCGGGACCGCCGTGCAGTCGAACGTCACCGCGGCCTATGCGGTCGCGGCGGCTCAGACGCGGATGGGTCTCGGGCCCGACGACGCCCGGGTGCCTGCGAGGCACGCCCATGCATGAGCACGAGTCCGATCCGGTGATCGAGGACGTGGCCTCGACCCCACCTCCGCCGCCGCCCGCGGCCGGACATGGGAAAGGAAACGGCGCAGCGGAGGCGATCCCGGCCGACGTCATCGAGCTCGTCTTCAAGGGGCGTCGTCGCGCGTATTTCGCGAACCCGCGCGAGATCCCCCTCCGCGAAGGCGATTACGTGATCGTCCAGGCGGAGCGCGGCGAGGACCTGGGACGCGTGCACCACACGGCCGAATGGGTCCGCCGCCCCGAGCTGTACGGGAATCTCCGTCACGTGCTCCGATCCGCGCGTCCCGAGGATCTCGAGACGCTGGACCGGAACCGGACCAAAGAAGAGCGCGCGTTCCAGATCTGCAAGGACCGCGTCGTCCAGCGCGACATCGAGATGAAGGTCGTCGATTGCGAGTACCAGCTCGACGGCAATCGGATCACGTTCTACTTCACGGCCGAGAAGCGGGTGGACTTCCGCGACCTCGTGAAGGATCTCGCGGCCGCGTTCCGCACACGGATCGAGCTCCGGCAGATCGGCGTGCGTGACGAGGCGGGACGGATCGGCGGCGTCGGGACCTGTGGTCGCGAGCTCTGCTGCTCGACGTGGCTCCGCCAGTTCGAGCCGATCACCCTCAAGATGGCGAAGGACCAGGGGCTCTCGCCGAGCCCATCCAAGATCTCGGGCGCGTGCGGGCGGCTCAAGTGCTGCCTCCGGTACGAGCTCGACTTCTACAAGGATGTGGCGCGCGAATTCCCGAAGGTCGGCAGCAAGCTCACGCTCATGGACGGGGAGTGGGAAGTGGGCCGCGTGGACATCTTCCGCCGCGAGATTTATCTCGTCACCGACGACGGGAAGGAATCGATGATCGCGCTCGACGCGATTCCGGCGGGGACCAAGGTCATCGGACCCTCGCGCGATCGGCGGAAGGGTTGCGACAAGGAAGGCTGCGCCTCGCGCGGCGCGAAGCCGGGCGACGGCGAGAGCGGACCGCCGGATCGCGGCGCGCGCGGTGGCGATCGCGGCGGGCCGGGCGACCGCCGGCCGCAGCGTCCCGGCGGCGATCGACGCGGACGTCCCGGCGGTGACCGCCAGGGCGGCGACCGTGGTGGCGATCGAGGGCGTGGCGGCGATCGGCCGCCGCGGGGTGATGCACCAGGAGAGCGCGGGTGAGCGACAAGTTCTACATCACGACGGCGATCGACTACGTGAACAACGTCCCGCACCTGGGGACCGCGTACGAGAAGATCGCCGCCGACGCCATCGCGCGCTACAAACGACTCCTCGGCTTCGACACGCGATTCCTCATGGGGAACGACGAGCACTCGACGAACGTCGAGAAGGCCGCGAAGGAGCAGGGGCTCGATCCCAAGGCCTACTGCGACAAGATGGCCGAGATCTTCCAGGGCGTCTGGAAGCGCCTCGACATTTCCTACGACGATTTCATCCGGACGACCGAGCCGCGCCACGTGCGCGGCGTCCAGGCGCTGTTCGAGAAGATCGCGTCGACGGGGGACATCTACAAGGGCAAGTACGAGGGCTTCTACTGCGTCAGCTGCGAGCGGTTCTATCCCGAGAAGGACTTGATCGACGGGAAGTGTCCGGACCACAAGACGCCGGCCGTCTTCCTGACCGAGGACAATTACTTCTTCAAGCTCTCGAAATACGGCGCGCCGCTCCTCGAGCACATCCGGAAGAATCCCGAGTTCATCGTGCCGGAGATCCGCCGGAACGAGATCGTGAACGTGATCGAGGGGGGGCTCGAGGACATCTCGGTTTCGCGCGCGTCGGGTACATGGGGCATCCCGCTCCCGATCGACGCGAGCCAGACCGTGTACGTCTGGTTCGACGCCCTCATCAACTACATCACGGGGGTCGGCTACCCGGAGACGAACGGCAACTTCCAGAAGTACTGGCCGGCCGACCTCCACGTGATCGGCAAGGACATCACGCGCTTCCACTGCATCATCTGGCCCGCGATGCTCATGAGCGCCGGCGTGCCGCTGCCGAAGAAAGTGCTGGGGCACGGCTGGGTCCACTTCCAGGGGGAGAAGCTCTCGAAGTCGCTCGGCAACATCGTGAATCCGCTCGACATCGCGGACAAGTTCGGCGCGGACTCGCTCCGGTACTACGTGCTCAAGGAAGTGCCGCTGTGGCGCGACGGCGACTTCACCTGGGACCTCTTCATCCAGCGCTACAACTCGGACCTCGCGAACGACTGGGGCAATCTCTTCACGCGCACGGTCTCGATGATCCATCGCTATCGCGGCGGCAAGCTCGCGAGCGTCGAGGCCGGCGACGGCGTGGGGGACGTGATCCGGGAAGCCTTGCGCGAAGCGCGGGCCGCCGTGGATCGCTACGAGATCGAAGGCGCGATCGAAGCGGCGTGGACGATCATTCGCCGCGCGAATCGTCTCGTCGAGGAGCGCGCGCCCTGGAACCTCGCCAAGGATCCCGCGCGCGCGGGCGAGCTGGACCAGCTCCTCGGCACGCTCGCGATCGCGCTCCAGCACACCGCGCTCCTCCTCTTCCCGGTCATGCCATCCAAGGCGGTCCAGGTCTGGGACACGCTCCGGCTCACGCCGCCCCTGGCCGATGACGCCCGGTTCCCGTCCGATGGCCTCCTCCTGCCCCCGCCTCCGACGGGCGTCGAGCTCGGGGAATCGAAGCCGCTCTTCCCTCGCATCGAGCGATGATCGACTCCCACGCGCACGTGGGGAGGCCGGAATTCGACCAGGACCGCGACGAGGTTTTGGCGCGGGCGCGCGAAGCCGGGGTAGAACTCGTCATCGAAGCCGGAACGGACGCCCGATCCAGCCGCGCGGCCATCGAATTGGCCCGGCGGGTCCCGGGCGTCCGCGCCGCCGTCGGCTTTCACCCATGCGACGTGGCCGGCGACCGGATCGGGGAAATGGCCGAGATCGAGGCACTTGCGGACGAGCCCGAGGTCGTCGCCATCGGCGAGACGGGGCTCGATGCCCACTGGCCGGACAATGCCCCCGCCGAAGTCCAGGAGGAGTTCCTGAAGCGCCACATCGCCCTGTCCAAGCGGGTCGGAAAGCCC
>Ga0111538_10002177_pt1 | contig 27573 bp, 20 predicted proteins | sample SoiMethybrSBSTD1_FD_79669 | JGI IMG/M metagenome (GOLD analysis project Ga0111538, IMG submission 79669) | Bulk soil microbial communities from a Populus tree surrounding site in Tennessee, USA - Soil MetaG P. TD hybrid SBSTD1 (version 2)... | ecosystem: Environmental > Terrestrial > Soil >...
GCACCCAGGCGGCAGCCAAGGCCGCCGGCGCCCGCCTCATTGCCGGCGGCGCGATTGTGCGCGCCCGAGGATCGCTGCGCGTGCGCGCGGTCGACATCAGGACCGCCTCCGGCGAGACGTTGCGCGTCGGCTGCGATCTCGTGTGCGTCTCCGGCGGCTGGAGTCCGACGCTGCATCTGACCTCGCATCTGGGCTCCCGCCCCGTCTGGAACGAGACGATCGTGGCATTCGTCCCCGGCCTGCTGCCGAAAGCCATGAGCGTGGCGGGCGCCGCCGGTGGCCAGCTCGACCTCGCCGATGCTTTGCGGACAGGCGCCGGATGCGGGCTCGAGGCGGCATCCGATTGCGGCTTCAGCGGCCAGCCGGTCGACCTTCCGGAGGTCGAGCCGGAAAGCGTGGCGCAGGCGCCGCTCTGGCGCGTCCGCGGCACCCGCGGCAAGGTGTTCGTCGATTTCCAGAACGACGTGTCCGACGAGGACGTGGCGCTCGCGGGACACGAAGGCTTCCGCGCCGTCGAGCAGCTGAAGCGCTACACCACGCTCGGCATGGCGACCGACCAGGGCAAGACCTCCAACCTTGCCGGGCTCGCGCTGATGGCGGAGTTCACCGCCAAGTCCATCCCGAAAACCGGCACCACGACGTTTCGCCCGCCCTTCGCGCCGGTCGCCATCGGCGCGCTCGCCGGCCTGCATCGGGGCAAGGAGTTTCGCCCCGTCCGCCTGCCGCCCTCGCACCGCTGGGCGCAGGAGCAAGGCGCGGCGTTCGTCGAGAGCGGCGCCTGGCTGCGCGCCCAGTGGTATCCGCGGGCCGGCGAGACCGATTGGCTGGAGAGCGTCAACCGCGAGGTTGCCACGGTGCGCGGCAGCGTCGGCGTCTGCGACGTCTCCACGCTCGGCAAGATCGACCTGCAAGGGGCCGACGCCGCCCTGTTCCTCGACCGGCTCTATGCCAACAGCTGGAGCACGCTGGGTGTCGGCAAGGCGCGTTACGGCCTGATGCTGCGCGAGGACGGCTTCGTGCTCGACGATGGCACCACCTCGCGGCTCGGCGAGGACCGCTACGTCGTCACCACCACCACGGCCAACGCGGCCAAGGTGTTACAGCATATGGAGCTCTGCCATCAGTGGCTGTGGCCGGAGCTGGACGTGCAGTTCTCCTCGGTGAGCGAGCAGTGGGCTCAGCTCTCCGTCGCTGGCCCGCGCTCGCGCGACCTGCTGCGCAAAATCATCGACACCCCGCACGACATTTCCAACGCGGCGTTTCCGTACATGGCCGCAGCCGAGCTGACGGCGATGGGCGGCATCCTCGCGCGCCTGTTTCGCATTTCGTTCTCGGGCGAGCTGGCCTACGAGATCGCCGTGCCGGCGGGATGCGGCGACGCCTTGATCCGGCGCATCATGGAGGCCGGCGAGGAGTTCGGCATCGCCCCCTACGGCACGGAGGCGCTCGGCGTCATGCGCATCGAGAAGGGCCACGCTGCCGGCAACGAGATCAATGGGCAGACGACCGCGCGCGACCTGGGGCTCGGCCGCATGCTGTCGGCGCGGAAAGACTACATCGGCCGGATCATGGCGCAGCGTCCGGCATTGCTCGCCGCCGACCGGCCGACGCTCGTCGGCTGCAAGCCCGTCGACCGCGCCGAGCGCCTGCGGGCCGGCGCCCATTTCGTCCCCGAGGGCGCGCAGCCTAGCGCCGCCAACGACCAGGGCTACGTGACCTCGGTCGCCTTCTCGCCCGCGCTCGGCCACTGGATCGGCCTCGGACTCCTGGCGCACGGGGCCTCGCGCCATGGCCAGCGGGTGCGCGCCTGCGATCCCGTGCGCGATGGCGATGTGCTGGTCGAGGTGTGCGATCCCGTCTTTTACGATCCTGCCGGAGAGCGCTTGCGTGGCTGAGACCGCAAACCTCATCGTTTCCGCCCTGGACGGCGTCGTCACCGCGGGACGCCATGGTCGCCGCACGGGCGATGCCGGCGTGATCGCCGGCGAAGTGAGGGGCGCAGGCCTGGCGACCGTCACCGCCCGCAAGGGCCAGCGCGGAGCCCTCGACGCTGCGGCGCGGTCCGCCTTCAGCATCGAGTTGCCCGACCGGCCGCGACGGGTGGAGGCGGGCGACACCGCGTTCGTCTGGTGCGGGCCCGAGCAGTGGCTGGCCTACAGAAATCCGGCTCCGACCGAAGGCATGGAAGCCATGCTGGCGCGGCCATTCGGTGGGCTTGCCGCCATCGTCGACCAGAGCCATGGGCGCACGCTCCTGCGCATCACCGGCCCGCACGCTCGCGACGCGTTGACCAAGGGCGTCGCCGTCGATCTCCACCCGCGCGCGTTCATGAGCGGATATGCGGCGCTGACGACCGTCGCCCACATCGGCGTGCACCTCTGGCAGATCGACGACCGCCCGACCTATGAATTCGCCGTCCCGCGCGGCTTCACGCTGAGCTTCTGGCATTGGTTGGAGGCTTCGGCCGCGCAATTCGGGCTCGACTATGCAGGCGCCGAACCGGCAGGATCGCCAGATCGATCCGAGTTGCCCGGTGCGAGGCTTGCGCGGTAGCGTCGTGGCGGAAGCTTTCACGAAGAGGATGGACATGCCCGAGTACAAGCGCGCCGAAGCCGAGAGCGACCTGGTCGAGACCGCAAGGCGCGTCCTGCCTGGGGGCGGGTTCGGCAACGTCTCGCACGATGTCGTCATTGCCGAGGGCCGCGCCGGCCATGTCTGGGACGTGAGCGGCAACGAGTACATCGACTATCTGCTGGGCTCGGGGCCGATGATCGTCGGCCATGCGCACCCTGAGGTCGTGCAGGTCGTGCAAGAGGTGGCCACCAAGGGCACCACCTTCTTCGCCAACAACCCGTACGCCATCCGCCTCGCTGCCGAGATCGTCGACGCGGTGCCCTGCGCCGAGCAGGTGCGCTTCGTCAGCACCGGCTCGGAGGCGGATCTCTACGCCATGCGGCTCGCCCGCGCCTTCAAGGGCCGCGACAAGATCCTCAAGTTCGAGGGCGGCTACCACGGCATGAGCGACTACGGCCTGATGAGCCTGGCACCCAAGCGGGCCGGCAATTTCCCCCAGCCGATCCCGGATTCGGCCGGCATCCCCAGGAGCCTGCGCGACGAGATGCTGGTGGCGCCGTTCAACGACCTGGAGACGGTGGCGAGCCTGGTTCGCGAGCACAAGGACGAGCTCGCCGGCATCATCGTCGAGCCGTTCCAGCGCCTCATTCCGCCCAGGCCCGGCTTCCTCGAAGGCCTACGCAAGATCACTGCCGACAACGGCCTGCTGCTGATATTCGACGAGGTGGTCACCGGCTTCCGCTTCGCCTATGGCGGCGCGCAGGCCTACTACGGCGTCACGCCGGACATCTGCACGCTGGGCAAGGCCATCGGCGGCGGCTTTCCGCTGGCCGCCATCGCCGGCCGTGCCGACATCATGGCGCATTTCGACAAGGGCGCGGTCGGCGAGGATGCCTTCATGATGCAGATCGGCACGCTGTCCGGCAACCCGATCGCCGCCGCCGCGGGCTTGAAGACGCTGGAAATCCTCAAGCGTCCGGGCGCCTACGAGCAGATCTTCAAGACCGGGCGGGCGCTAATGGAGGGATACGCCGAGATCCTGAAGCGCGCCCACGTCAAGGCGCGGGTGGTGGGCGACGCGCCCATGTTCGACATCGTCTTCACGGATCGCGAGGTGAAAGACTATCGCTCCGCCCTGGGCGACGAGGCGGCGATGAAGCGCTGCAACGCGTTCCTGCGCCAGCGCGGCATCCTGAAGGGTGAGAACAAGTATTACATCTCGCTCGCGCACACGGCGGAGGACGTCGCCTTCACCCTCGACGCGTTCGCCGCCTCGATCGCCGAGCTTCAGGGTGTCCGTGCGGCGTAGGCCGCGAATGTCGCGCACCTAGGGGACGCCCCCGTCCTTAGTCAGGGTTCCGGCGGATATCCGCGCACGGCGCGACCGGCGATAAGCGGCCCTGAGGTATCGACGCTGCCGGCCTTTCGCGGGTGAGCTCGGCTACGAGGTGCATCATGAAAGAACGCGACGTTCGAGAACGGGCATTCGCGATGCCGCTGACGAGTCCGGCCTATCCGGTCGGACCCTATCGATTCCACAACCGCGAATTCCTGGTCATTACCTATCGCACCGACCCGAAGAAATTGCGCGAGCTGGTGCCCGAGCCGCTCGAGATCGACGCTCCTCTCGTCAAGTTCGAGTTCATCCGCATGCCCGACTCCACCGGGTTTGGCGACTACACCGAGAGCGGGCAGGTGATCCCTGTGTCCTTCAAAGGGCGCAAGGGCGGCTACAGCCACTGCATGTTTCTCAACGATCATCCGCCGATCGCCGGGGGGCGCGAGCTGTGGGGCTTTCCAAAGAAGCTGGCCGAGCCGACCCTGAAAGCCGAGATCGACACCCTCGTCGGCACGTTGCGCTACGGGCAGCTGACAATTGCCGTGGGCACCATGGGGTTCAAGTACAGGGACGCCGATCTCGCGGCCATCCGCACATCGTTGCTGGCGCCCAATTTTCTGCTCAAGATCATACCTCACGTCGACGGTAGCCCACGCATCTGCGAGCTGGTCGAGTACTATCTCACGGACGTGCACCTGAAGGGCGCGTGGACCGGGCCGGCGCAGTTGACGCTCATCTCTCACGCCCTGGCGCCGCTCGCCGAGCTGCCGGTGCTCGAGATCGTGTCCGGCGTCCACATCCTCGCCGACCTCACGCTCGGCCTCGGCAAGGTCGTCCACGACTATCTGGCATGAGGGGCGAAGCTGCTCGCGCTCACGCGCAAATGATGCGATGTGATGGGCAGCAGCCTTGGCTATTCAGGGGCGCACACTTGCTTGTCGCGGAGGGTCGGGGTTAGCTCTATCGCCGCGCAATCGAGCTTCACTGGGGGAGCCCTTGAGCCTGGACATCGGCGTGCCGCAACCGGAGCACGCACCGCAGAAATTCTCCGATCCCGACTGGACCGCGACGCGCGAGCGGCGCGCCACCGTGGCGCTCGACCGGCTCGAGACGCTGTGGATCAACACCGGCACGCTGTGCAACATCACCTGCCAGAACTGCTACATCGAATCGAGCCCGAGCAACGACCGGCTCGTCTACATCACGGCGGCGGAAGCTGCGGCCTACTTCGACGAGATCGAGGCGGGCGCACTCGGCACGCGCGAAATCGGCTTCACCGGCGGCGAGCCGTTCATGAACCCGCAGCTGCTGGCCATGGTGGAGGATGCGCTGCAGCGCGGCTTCGAGGTGCTGGTGCTCAGCAACGCCATGCAGCCGATGCAACGGCCCAAGGTTAAGCGGGGCCTTGTCGAGCTGGCGAAACGCTTCGGCGAGCGCCTGACGATCCGCGTCAGCCTCGACCATTACAGCAAGGCCCTGCATGAGGCCGAGCGTGGCCCGCGCACCTGGGAGCGCACGCTCGCCGGCCTCGATTGGCTCGGCGCGAACGGCCTGAAGGTGGCTATCGCCGGGCGCACCTGCTGGAACGAAGGCGAGGATGCGACGCGCCAAGGCTACGGCAGGCTCATCGCCGAGCACGGCTGGCGCATTGACCCGGCCGATCCGGCCGAGCTCGTGCTGCTGCCCGAGATGGACGGCAAGCACGACGTGCCGGAGATCACCACGCGCTGCTGGGCGATCCTGAAGAAGAGCCCCGGCGACATGATGTGCGCCTCCAGCCGCATGGTGATCAAGCGCCGGGGCGCGGTGCGGCCAACCGTGGTCCCCTGCACGCTGATCCCGTACGACCCGGCCTTCGACATGGGCCCCACGCTGGCGGCGGCCGGTGAGGCCGACGGCGGCATGTTCGCCGCCGGAGCCGTCAAGCTCTGCCACCCGCACTGCTCCAAGTTCTGCGTACTCGGCGGCGGGAGCTGCTCGGCGCGCTGACTATTTCTTCACCAGCGCGTCGCGGATCTCCTTGAGGTAGACCTCGGATTGGGTCGGCTTAGGCGGCGCCGCTTCCGCCTCGCGTTCAAAGCGCCGCTTCAGCGCAATCATCCCCTTGATGACCAGGAACAGCACGAAGGCGATGATGACGAAGTCGATCAGCGTCTGCAGGAACACCCCATACTTGATGAGCACCGGGTTCTCAGCGGTTCCCAGGTTGATGGCCAGGTCCTTGAAGTCGGCGCCCTTGAGCAGGAAGCCGATGGGCGGCATCAGGACGTTCTCGACCAGCGCCGAGACGATCTTGCCGAAGGCCGCGCCGATGATCACCCCGACGGCAAGGTCCACGACGTTGCCCTTGAGCGCGAACTCGCGGAATTCCGACAGCCATTTCCAGGTCATCCGATCACCCTCCCGCTCTCGACCTCGACCTAGGTCGCGTCCGCCATTCTAGCGTGGGCCTGGCCGCCGATCGCCATCCCGTTTAGCGCGTTGAGACCGGCCATTGGACAGGCGCGCGGCCTTCCAGCACTATACGCATCCGGGAGGAGCTACTCGATGCCCTGAGCCTGGCGCCGTGGCGAAGACCGCGGTTCGAGCTCCGGGCGGGCAGTAGCGCGAATGCGCCATGATAGAAGGCTGGAGCGTCGTCGCGCTTGCGCTGGGATACGTCAGTATCCTGTTTGCGCTGGCCTGGTATGCCGACCGTGCCGGCCGCCTCAACAGGGCGGGTGACGGCCGGCCCCTGATCTACGCCCTGTCGCTCGCCGTCTACTGCACCTCCTGGACATTCTTCGGCAGCGTCGGCCTCGCCGCCTCGACGGGCTACAACTTCATTCCCGTCTATCTCGGCCCGATCCTGCTGTTCGTCTTCGGCTGGCGCTTCCTGTTGCGCATCGTGCGCCTGGCCAAGAGCCAGAACATCACCTCCGTTGCCGACTTCCTCGCTGCCCGCTACGGCAAGAGCCAGGCGGTGGCCGCCATTGTCACAGTCATCGCCGTTGCCGGCACGCTGCCCTACATCGCCCTGCAGCTGAAGGCGGTGGCTCTTTCGGTCGACACGCTCCTGGGCGCCCGCCCGCTGCAGCAGCTCAATCTGCCGACCGACACGGCCTTCATCATCGCCCTGACGATGGCCACGTTCGCCGTCTTGTTCGGCACCCGTCACATCGACGCCACCGAGCACCAGGAGGGCCTGATCGTCGCCGTCGCCGCCGAGTCCCTGGTCAAGCTCGCGGCGTTTCTGGCGGTTGGCTTCTTCGTCCTCTTCTCCGTGTTCGGCGGCGTCGGCGGGTTGCTCGAGCGCGCGCAGCAGAGCGCCGAGATCCAGCGCATCTTTTCGGAGGGCTTCAACGGGGTCTTCTGGATAACCGTGACGTTTCTGAGCCTCGTGTGCATCGTCCTGTTGCCGCGGCAGTTCCATGTGACCGTGGTCGAGAACAACTCGGAAAAGGAGATCCGCCGCGCCGCCTGGCTGTTTCCGGTTTATCTGGTTCTGATCAATCTGTTCGTGGTTCCGATTGCTGCGGCCGGCCTCCTCAGCCTGCCCAAGGGCTCCTACGACGCCGACACTTTCGTGCTGGCCCTGCCGCTGTCGGCCGGTGCCGAGGCCATCACGTTGCTGGCTTTCGTCGGCGGCCTATCGGCTGCAACGGCCATGGTGATCGTCGATTCGGTGGCGCTGGCGATCATGGTCTCGAACGGCTTGGTGCTGCCGCTGCTGCTGCGCCGACGCGTCTACGAGCCCAAGGGCCAGCAGAAGGACATGGCGTGGCTGCTGCTCGCCGTTCGCCGCGTCGCCATCTTCGCCGTGGTTCTGATGGGCTATCTGTTCTACCGGCTACTGGGGCACACGCATGGGCTGGCCTCCATCGGCCTGGTGTCGTTCGCCGCCATCGCCCAGTTTGCGCCGGCGTTCTTCGGCGGCCTTATCTGGCGCAATGCCACCGCCCGCGGGGCGATCGCCGGCATCGTCTCCGGCTTCGCGGTGTGGGCCTACACCCTGCTGCTGCCGTGGATCATCGAGGCCGGCTGGGTGCCGCGCTCGGTCGTGACCGAGGGGCCTTTCGGGCTGAGCTTCCTGTCGCCGACAGCCCTGTTCTACCTGCAGATGGACCAGCTGTCGCACGGCGTGCTGTGGAGCATGGCCACCAACGTGTCGGTGTTCGTGGTTGCGTCTCTGTTGAAGGCTCCCGAGCCCGTCGAGCGCCTGCAGGCCCAGGTGTTCGTGCTGGGCGATCTGCGTCGTCCGCCGATGTCGCCCTCGTTCCGGCTTTGGCGCACGTCCGTCACAGCCAGCGACCTGCAGCATACAGTTGCCCGTTATCTGGGAGCCGAGCGCGCGGAGCGGTCGTTCGCCGAGTTTGCGGAAAGCCGCGATGCTCCGATCGCCCCGGAGGCCGAAGCCGATATCCATCTGCTGCGCTTTACCGAGCATCTGCTCGCCAGCGCCATCGGGGCGGCGTCGGCGCGGCTGGTTCTATCGCTACTGCTGCGACGGCGCGACGCCGGCAGCCAAACCGCATTGCGCCTGCTCGACGATGCGTCCGAGGCGCTGCAATACAATCGCGATCTCCTGCAGTCCGCCCTCGACCAGGTGCGGCATGGGCTCAGCGTGTTCGACAAGGACATGCGGCTGATCTGCTGGAACCGCCAATTCCGCGAACTGCTCGACCTTCCCTCCGAGCTCGGCAGGGTCGGCGCACCGCTCGACCGGATCCTGCGCACGTGCGCCGAGCGCGGCGACTTCGGCGCCGGCGACGTCGACAAGCTCGTCGCCGACCGACTCATGAAGCTGTCCGTGGCGCACGAGGCGTTCCAGGAGCACATCGACGGCGGCAGGCGCATCCTCGAGATCAGGACGAGCCCCATGCCCCAGGGTGGCATCGTCACCACCTATTCCGACATCACCGAGCGCGTCGAAGCGGCGGAGGCCCTGGCGCGGGCCAACGAGACGCTGGAGCGGCGCGTCAGGGAGCGCACCGCCGAGCTGACCGAGGTCAACCAGGCCTTGGCGGTCGCCAAGCGCAAGGCCGACGAGGCCAACCTCGACAAGACGCGCTTCCTGGCGGCGGCCAGTCACGACGTCTTGCAGCCGCTCAACGCGGCGCGGCTCTACGTGACGAGCCTGGTCGAACGCGCGCAGGGCGGCCAGGAAGCGACGCTTGCCGGCAACATCGATGCCTCGCTGGAGGCGGTCGAGGAGATCCTGGGCGTTCTCATCGAGATCTCGCGGCTCGACGCCGGCAGGCTCGAACCCGACATGACCGTGTTTCCCTTGAACGATGTGTTCGAGCGGCTCAATGTGGAGTTTGCACCGCTCGCCCGCGAAAAGGCCCTCGATCTGCGCATCGTTGCCACGCACGCCTGGGTGCGGTCGGACAGGCGACTGTTGCGGCGTTTGCTGCAAAACCTCCTCTCCAATGCCATCAAGTACACGGGCGCGGGCAAGGTGCTGCTCGGCGTGCGCCGGCACGGCGACCGGCTGGCGATCCAGGTCTGCGATACCGGCCCCGGCATTCCCAAGTCGAAGCGCACGATCATCTTCAAGGAATTCCAGCGCCTCGAAGAGACGGCGAGCGCCGTGCGGGGCCTCGGCCTTGGGCTGTCGATCGTGGAGCGCATCGGCAAGGTGCTGGACCATGGCATCGGCCTGCAGTCGGTGCCGGGCCGCGGCTCCACGTTCTCGGTCGAGTTGCCAGCGGCCGAGCCGAGACCAGCCGGCGAGACAGGGACGATCGTGGCGCCATCGGTGGGACGGCTGACCGGGCTCACGGTGCTGTGCATCGACAACGAGCCGGCGGTCCTGCGGGGCATGCACACGTTGCTCGACGGCTGGGGCTGCAGCGTGATCACGGCACAGAGTGCAGCCGAGGCGGTCGGCCGGCTCAACGAGAATTCGCTCAGGCCAGACATCATCCTGGCCGACTACCACCTCGACGACGGCACCGGTCTCGAAGCGGTGGCGGATTTGCGTGCCGCCGCCCGCTCGCAGGCGCCGGTGATCGTCATCACCGCCGACCATTCGGCAGAGGTGCAGCGACAAGTGCGCCTGCGCGGCTTCGCCCTGCTGCGCAAGCCGCTCAAGGCTGCCGCGCTGCGCGCCCTCATGTACCAGCTCACCTGGCAGCGCGCGGTGGCAGCCGAGTAGTAGTGTCAGACCCGGAGGGTCAATTCGGCCGCGGCCAGTCGCCGGGCGGGCCGATCTTGGTGATGGCGATCACGGCCTGCGTGCGACTGTCGACGCCGAGCTTCTGCAGGATGGCGGACACGTGCGCCTTGATGGTGGCTTCGGACACACCGAGCTTGAAGGCGATCTGCTTGTTGAGCAACCCCTCGCCCAGCATCATCAGGACGCGCACCTGCTGCGGCGTCAACGTGGAAAGGCGCGAGACCAGCTCGGCGCTCTCGGCCGCGGGCAAACCGCTCAGATCGACATCGGGAGGAAGCCACACCTCGCCGCCGATGATCCTGCGGATCGCTTCGCGAATCCGCTCCACCGGCTGCGATTTCGGTATGAAGCCCGACGCGCCGCAGTCCAAACACTGGCGAATGGTGGCGGGATCGTCGCTGGCCGAGACGATCACCACAGGCACTTCGGGATGCTGGGCCCGCAAGTAGAGCAATCCCGATATGCCGTGCACGCCTGGCATGCTGAGGTCGAGCAAGATGAGATCTGTCTCGCCTGCCATCGCCAACCGTTCGCTCAGCTCGTCGAGGGAGCCAGCCTCCAAGATCTCGGCATTGTCGAACGCTGCGCTGAGCGCTTGGCCCAGCGCCCCGCGAAACAAGGGATGGTCATCGACGATGATGAACCGATAGTGCGCCATGCGCCGCCAGCATCCGAAATCTTGGGTCGGAGCCGGGCAGCCGGGCCCAACCGCGACCGATCTGCAGCTTTGCTGGAATCTAGCGGCTTTTTGCCCGATTGGCTAATCTCGCGACCTTGTGCGCAAGTGTAGCCCCAACTGTCGACCCGCAGCGGCGGCGCCTGCGGCTTTGTGGTGCGCCGCCGCAGTTGAACCACGAATCGGCGCCAACGTGCAAAGGACTCGGCCGGCCGGACCACGCGTTCGGTCTGCCGCCTCCGCCGGCCACAACTCGTACACATGAGCCTCGACGATGATGGAGCGCAACGAGCGCAAGCCCTACTGGCGGCACACCAAAGTGCAGATGCTGACCAGCCTGCTGCCGTTCGTGCTGGCGATGACCGTCTTGCCGCTCTACGCCGATGCGCTCAACGACAAGCGCATCCTCGGCATGCCGCTCGGCTACTTTCTTGCCTGTCACGGCCTGGTCGTCATTGCTTTCGTGACAATTGCCGTGTTCGTCAACCGCCAGGATGCCATCGATCACTGGCATGGGGCGCACGAGGACCTCTGATCGGTCATGGCCATCACCGCCCGCACCCGGCTCGTCAACCCGCGGCTCGGCACCTATTTCGGCATATTCGCCGCCGCTTTCGCGGCGCTGGTGTTGATGGCGTTGATGCTGGAGCAGCTGGGCGTCGGCGACGGCTTGGTGCGTCTCATGATGTTTGCCGGGCCTCTCGCCTTCTTTGCGGCGATCGGCGTCGGCTCCAGGGCGCAGGAAGCGCGCGACTATTTTGCCTGCGGCCGCCGCGTGCCGGCTTTCTTCAACGGCCTGGTGCTGGGCGTGGCGGCGCTTGGCGGCGCCGGGTTCCTGGCGCTTACCGGCGCGCTGTTCATCATCGGCTTCGACGCGATTTGCCTCGCCGTCGGCTGGTATGCCGGTCTCGTCTTCATGGGCGTGCTGTTCGCCCCCTTCGTGCGCAAATACGGCGCCTACACGCTTCCGACCTTTCTGGGCCGCCGTTTCGAGAGCCGCACGGTGCGCATTGTCGCGGCTGCGATCCTGTCCGTGCCCATCTTGCTGTTGCTGGTCGCGGAGGCCCGTTTTGCTGCCTATGCCGCCGCCTGGTTGCTCGGGCAGTCGGAACGCCTGATGGTGGCGGTCGTGATGACATGCGCGACGGCCATCATCATTGCCGGCGGCATGCGCTCGGCCACCTGGTCGAGCGTTGCAAAGGCGATCGTCGCGCTGCTGGCGCTGGCGGTACCGGTCACCACCGTCGCGTTGATGGTCTCCAACCTGCCGCTGCCGCAGATGACGCACGGCAATGTGCTGCGCCTGCTCACCAGGGCGGAGATCAACCAAGGCGTCCCGATCGTGCTCGCCCCGGCATTGGCGTTCGATCTGCCGCGCGAAGGCGTCGAGCAACTCGTCAAGCGCTTCATCCAATCCTTCGGCAGCATTGGCAGCTTGAGCTTCGTGCTCATGTCGTTCGTGGCGGCGGCCGGCATCGCCGCGTCTCCGGCGCTGCTGATGCGATCCGGAACGACGCCCGGCGTCTATGAGGCGCGCAAGTCGCTGGGTTGGGCCGTGCTCGTCACTGGGATCGTGCTGCTGACGCTGCCGGCGGTCGCAGTCTACCTGCGCGCGCTGGTCTTCGAGCAGGTGGTCGGCCATCCGGGCGACAGCTTGCCCGCCTGGTTCCAGCTCCTGCAGCAGGCGGGCATCGCGCGCATCGAAGCCAAGACCCAGGTGGTGCGCCTGGCGGGCCTCGGCTTCGAGCGCGACGCGGTGCTATTCGCGCTTCCCATTGCCGCGGGGTTTCCGCAGGTGATCGTCTATCTGGCCCTGGCCGGCGCGTTGGCGGCTGCGCTGGCGGCCCTGGCATCGTCCCTCCTGGCGATCGGCGCAATTCTGGCCGAGGACATCGTCTACGGCCTTCCCGACGAGACGGCACCTGAGTCGGCCCGGATCGGCACTGCCCGCGTTGCCATGTTAGGGGCGGCATTCGTCGCGACGTGGCTTGCCATTGCCGCGCCGGCCGACCCGCTGCAGCTCTTCCTGTGGTCCCTCACCTTGAGCGCCTCGGCATCGTTCCCAGTGCTGCTGCTGGCGATTTGGGTGAAGCGGACCAATGCCTGGGGCGCGCTTGCCGGCATGATCACCGGATTCGTAGTTGCAGTAGTCACGATGCTGCTCGGTGAAACCGGGGCAATCGGCCTGCCGAGCCCACTGGCAGCCGTGGTCGGTCTGCCGCTGGCATTTGTGGCAGCGCTCGGCGCCACCAAGCTGACGCCGGCACCCGGCCGCAATGCGCTGGACATCGTGCGCGAAGTGCGCGTGCCGGGCGGCGAGACCCTCTACGACCGCGAGTTGCGCCTGCTGCGGCTCAAGAACCGCACTGCGGCCTGATATTGGAAGATATATCCTGAGATTGCCGCTCGGTAACTTGCCTAGCTTGGCCGCTGGCATGTAACCATTGCGAGATCGCAGGCACGCACACTCGACAACAACAATAGGACGGGCCTCAGAATGTCCGCACGTGAGCGGCTCGGTCTCTATCCGGCGATCGAGCCCTATCGCCAGGAGCGGCTCAAGGTCGGCGGGGGGCACGAGCTTTATTTCGAGGAGTGCGGCAATCCCGAGGGCAAGCCGGCGCTGATCGTGCACGGCGGGCCTGGCGGCGGTTGCAACTCCACCATGCGTCGCTACCACGACCCGGCACGCTACCGCATCGTGCTGTTCGACCAGCGCGGTTGCGGGCGCTCCGTGCCGCACGCCAGCCTCGAGGCCAACACAACCTGGCACCTCGTCGCCGACATGGAGCGGCTGCGCACGCATCTGGGCGTCGACCGCTGGCAGCTGTTCGGCGGCTCGTGGGGCTCGACCTTGTCCCTGGCCTACGCGCAAAGCCAACCCGAGCGCGTGAGCGAGTTGGTCCTGCGCGGCATCTTCCTGTTGCGGCGCGAAGAGCTGGCTTGGTTTTACCAGGGTGGCTGCAGCTGGATGTTCCCGGAGGCCTTCGAAGAGTTCCGCAAGATCATCCCGCCTGCCGAGCGGGGCGACATGATCGCCGCTTATTATCGCCGCCTCACCCACCCCGACCGCGATGTGCAGATAGCCGCTGCAAGGGCCTGGTCGGTCTGGGAGGGCAGCACGCTCTCGCTCCTGCAGGACCCCGAGCGCGTCCGGCTGTTCGGGGCCGACACCTACGCCATCGCGTTCGCACGCATCGAGTGCCACTACTTCATCAATCGGGGGTTTTTCGAGCGCGACGACCAGCTGCTGGTCGGCGTCGAGCGCATTCGTCACCTGCCCTGCGTCATGGCGCATGGCCGCTATGACGTTGTCACCCCTGTCAAGAACGCCTGGGACCTGTCGCGCGCCTGGCCGCAGGCCGATCTGCGCATCGTTGGCGATGCCGGCCACGCCATGACGGAGCCCGGCATCGTCCATGAGTTGGTGAGCGCCACGCGCAGATTCGCTGGGACTCTGCCGCACTAGCTTGCAACGGACGGGCAGCCGACTCAGGATAGAATTCCCCATTCGAGACCCGGCGGAGTGGCAGCTGACGTCTATTGGTGGCCATCCGCTGCTGTCCCTGTACTGCTTCCCGCATGGAGAGAGGGCTACGGGTAAGGGCAGACGCCTTCTCCGACGATTGCCGCCCCCACGCGGCAAGTGAGGACAAGGAGGATGGTCGCCGAATGAGACTCTCGCGCGCCGAACGGAGCGTACTGGTCGACTGGTGGTTCACGGTCGACCGCGCGCTGTTGGCCACCATTCTGGTCATCGTCGGCGCAGGCCTGGTGCTGTCGCTGGCGGCGAGTCCATCGATCGCGCTCAAGCGCGGGTTGCCGACCTTCCATTTCGTTCAGCGCCACTTCGCGTTCGCCTTGACCAGCGTGGTCCTGCTGCTGGCCGTGTCGCTCCTATCGCAAGCGCGGGTGCGGCGCCTGTCGCTGGTCGTGCTGTTTGGTTCCATGGCACTCATGGCCACGGCTCTCCTGACCGGCGCGGAGATCAACGGCGCCCGGCGTTGGTTGCATTTTGGCGGGTATTCTTTGCAACCCTCAGAGTTCGCCAAGCCGGCCTTCATCGTTCTCTCCGCCTGGCTGATCGGCGAAAGCCGACGCCGACCGGAAATGCCGACCATGACGCTCGCCGTCGCGCTCTACCTCGCGTTTGCTGGCCTACTGGTGCTGCAGCCCGACGTCGGCCAGATGCTGCTCGTGAGCCTAGTGTGGTGTGCGCTGTTTCTGCTGGCGGGTCGACCCTTGCGCCTGCTGCTGGTGATGACGGCGGGGCTCGCGGCCGTTCTTTTGGTGGCGTACATGAAACTCGGTTACGTGCGCTCCAGGATCGAGCGATTCCTGCATCCTTCGGTGGGCGACAGCTACCAGACCGATCGCGCGCTGCAATCATTCATCGAGGGCGGCTTTTTCGGCAAGGGCCCCGGCGAAGGCACCATCAAGACCGTGCTGCCCGACGCCCACACCGACTTCATCTTTGCGGTCATTGCCGAGGAATACGGGGTGCTTGCCTGCCTGGTGATCCTGGCCCTATTCGGCTTGGTTGCGGTCAGGGTGTTCGCACGCCATGTCGACCGGGCCGATGCCTTTGCACCGCTGGCGGCGGCCGGTTTGGTCCTGTTGTTTGCGCTGCAGGCGATCATCAACATGGCCGTCAACGTCGGACTTCTTCCGGCCAAGGGCATAACGCTGCCATTCATCTCCAACGGCGGCTCGTCGATGCTTGCGGTTGGCCTGACAATGGGCATGCTGTTGGCGGTGACGCGGCACCGGCCCGATCCGGAGCAGGTCAAGAAGCCGGGGTTCGCGTCTAGACCCGCAACGTGAGACGGCGAGGCAATGGCAACGGTCGTGAGCACAAGGTCGGTGATGCTTGCGGCTGGTGGAACCGGCGGACATCTTTTTCCCGCCCTCGCCTTGGCACAAGAGCTCGGGCGGCGCGACATATCCGTCGATTTGGTGACGGATACACGCGCCGACCGTTATGGGGCGGACTTCCCGGCGCGCGCCGTCTATCGCGTTCCCTCCGCCACCCTGGCGTCGCGGTCGCCGGTGGCGGCGGTCCGTGCAGCTTGGCTGCTGACGCGCGGCATCGCCGCCGCCTACAAGCTGTTGGGCGAGGTGAAGCCCGGCGCGGTGGTCGGATTCGGCGGCTATCCGACCTTCCCGCCGCTCGTCGCGGCCGCCTTGCGGCGCCTCCCGACGGCATTGCACGAGCAGAACGCCGTGCTCGGGCGAGCCAACCGCATGCTGGCCAAGCGCGTGACGGCCATCGCCACGTCGTTCGAGCACACAAGATTCCTGGAGGGGCCGGCACTCGCCCGGGCCAGCATCACCGGCAACCCTGTGCGCGACCAGGTCATCGAATGGGCGGCGCATGGCTATCAGGCGCCGGTTCGCACGGGGCCGTTTTCCATTTTGGTGTTCGGCGGCAGCCAGGGGGCCCGCTTTTTTTCCGACGTGCTGCCGCCGGCGCTGTCGCTGCTGGCCGACGAGCTGCGCGCCGGCCTGTTCGTGGTCCAGCAGTGCCGCGAGGAGGACCTGAGCCGGGTCGAAACCGCCTATCAGGCCAGTGGCGTGCGCGCGCATCTGGCCACTTTCTTTGCCAATCTTCCCGAGGAGATGGCCAAGGCGCACCTGGTGCTCGGCCGCGCCGGGGCCTCCACCGTGGCCGAGCTTACGGTCATGGGGCGGCCGTCGATCCTGGTGCCGCTGCCGCATTCGATCGACAACGATCAGTTGCAGAATGCCACCCAGCTTGCCGAATCGGGTGGAGCTTGGTGCATCGAGCAGAAGGACTTGACGCCGGAGCGGCTTGCCGAAGCGCTCGGTCGGCTGCTGGGATCGCCGCATGTGCTCGCCGAGGCGGCGGCGGCAGCCAAGCGCCAGGGGCGCCCGGATGCCGTCACCCGGCTCGCCGATCTCGTCGAGCGGCTGGTAGGCAGAGCGGCGAAAACCGCGTAAGGCTGTCGGTCCGCGGCACCGGACCGACAACGAGGGACCTACAACCGATGCAGATGCCTGGCGAGTTGGGCCCCGTGCACATTCTGGGCATCGGCGGCATCGGCATGAGTGCGATTGCCGAGATCCTGCACGCCAAGGGTTACACCGTGCAGGGCAGCGACCAGAAGGACAGCGCCAACGTCAAGCGTCTGCGGGCCAAGGGCATTCGCGTGTTCGTCGGCCACGACGCGGTGAACCTGGTGGGCGCGCGCTACATCGTGGTCTCGACCGCCATCAAGCCCAGCAATCCCGAGCTGGAAGCCGCCCGCGCCAAGGGCTATCCCATCATTCGGCGCGCGGAGATGCTGGCCGAGTTGATGCGGCTTTACGCCACCGTCGCGGTCACGGGGACGCACGGGAAGACCACCACCACCTCGCTCATCGCCCATCTGTTCGGCGCCGGCGGCCTCGATCCGACGGTGATCACGGGTGGCATCATCAACGAGTGGGGATCCAACGCCCGCCTCGGCAACGGCAAGTGGATGATCGTCGAGGCCGACGAGTCCGACGGCACCTTCATCAAGATCCCGAGCCAGATCGGCGTCGTCACCAACATCGATCCGGAGCATCTCGACTACTTCAAGAGCGTCGACAACATGCACCGGGAGTTCGAGACCTTCTATCGCAACATCCCGTTCTACGGCCTCGCCGTCGCCTGCATCGACCACCCCGTGGTCGCGGAGATGCTCGAGCGCCTGGAGCTGCGGCGGGACGGGCGGCGCCTCTTGACCTACGGCACGACCCCGGGGGCCGACCTCCTCCTGAAGTCGGCGCGCGTCGAGGGATCGCAAACCTACTTCGATGCCGAGCTCGGGCCCCGCGTGAGTGGCGGCGCGCGCGCGCTACGAGGCTGGAGCGTGCCGCTGCTCGGCCAGCACAACGCCCTCAATGCGCTGGCGGCCATCGCCGCGGCCACCGAAGCCGGCATCGGCGACGACACCATCCGCAAGGCCCTTGCCGGTTTCTCCGGCGTCAAGCGACGCTTCCAGCCCACCGGCACCTGGAACGGCGTCACCATCTACGACGACTACGGCCACCACCCCGTCGAGATCGCAGCCGTGCTGAAGGCGGCCAAGGCCGGTGCGCGCGGCCGCGTCATCGCCGTCGTCGAGCCGCATCGCTATACGCGCGTGCGCGACCTTTTTCGCGAATTTGCCGCCTGCTTCAGGGATGCCGACGCCGTGATCGTGACGCCGCTCTATTCGGCGGGCGAGCTGCCCATCGATGGCATCGACCATGCCGCGCTTGCCGAGGCGGTCCGCGCCACCGGCCATCCCAGCGTCGCCACCGTCGACAGCGAGCGGGAGATCGCCTCTGCGCTGAGGCGACTCGCGGCCCCGGGCGATACCGTGGTCTGTCTCGGCGCCGGCAACAGCACGGAATGGGCGCACGCGCTGCCGGATTGGCTCGCCGGCGAGCCGATGCGCGCCGGAGGCGCCGCATGAGCTTTCCCGATCTGGTGCCCGAGATCGGCGCGCGGATGCCGGATCTGCGCGGCCGGCTGGTGGCCAATGCGATGCTGGCGGACATCACCTGGTTTCGCGTCGGCGGGCCGGCGCAGGTGCTGTTCACGCCGGCCGATGCGGCCGATCTGGCCTACTTTCTCGGCCGGCTGCCGGCGCACCATCCGGTCGTGGTGATCGGGCTCGGCTCCAACCTGCTGGTGCGGGACGGCGGCGTGCCCGGCGTGGTCATCCGCCTGGGGCGCGGCCTCTCGCAGATTGCTGTGGAGCCTGAAAGCCGCATCCGCGTCGGCGCGGCCGTGCCCGACGTCAAGCTCTCGCGAGCGGCGGCCGATGCCGGCATCGCCGGCCTTGCCTTCTACCGGGGCGTGCCGGGATCGGTCGGCGGCGCGCTGCGCATGAACGCAGGCGCGCACGGTCGCGAGACCAAGGACGTGCTGGTCGAGGCCAGCGCCGTCGATCGTCAGGGTGGCATCCATGTCCTGCCGCTGCAGGCGATGCAGCTCACCTACCGTCATTGCGGCGTGCCCGGCGATTGGATCTTCACCGAGGCGCTCTATCAGGGCTCCCCGGGCGAGGCGACCGAGATCCACAAGCAGATGCAGGAGGTGGCGGAGTATCGCGAGGCCAACCAGCCGATCAAGGAGCGCACCGGCGGCTCCACCTTCAAGAACCCGCCGGGCTCCAGCGCCTGGAAGCTGGTCGACGCGGCCGGCTGTCGCGGCCTGCGCGTCGGCGGCGCCAAGGTCTCGGAAATGCACTGCAACTTCCTGATCAACGACAGCAATGCGTCTGCCGAGGACATCGAGCGGCTGGGCGAGACGGTGCGTGCGCGCGTGCGCGAGGCCAGTGGCGTCGCGCTCGACTGGGAGATCATCCGGCTCGGATTGCCCAGGGACGGCCGGGCCACCGGCGAAGCGCTCGCCGAAGCCATCGCCACGCGCTGAGCGGCCCGCATCTCGTCAGCAGGCATGCGCCTCCCACTCGGCGCGCACGTGCGCATCCGCCTCGCTGCCGGCCCGCCGGCGCTTGGCCGCACCCCATGCTTCGGGCTCGGCAAGCCGCTGCAGCGCCCACACCGCCATCGCCCGCACCAGTGGGGAGGCATCGTCGAGCAGGTGCTCGACGGCAGGCATGAGGCTCGAATCGCCGGAATTGCCTGCGGCGATCAGGGCATTGCGCATCACGCGGTCGCGCCCGGTGCGCTTGACCGGCGTGCCGGCAAACCTGCGGCGGAAGGCGGCATCGTCGAGCGCCAGGAGCTCGTGGAGCGGCGGGGAGTCCGCGCCCGCCAGCGCCGCCAACCGCGTCTCGCGCGCCGAGGCCGCAAATTTGTTCCACGGGCACACGGCGAGGCAGTCGTCGCAGCCGAACACGCGATTGCCGATCGGCCGGCGGAACTCGGCGGGGATGTGGCCCTTGTGCTCGATCGTGAGGTAGGCGATGCAGCGGCGCGCATCGAGCTGATAGGGCGCAGGGAACGCCTGCGTGGGGCAGACGTCGAGGCAGCGACTGCAGCTGCCGCAATGGTCGACCTCGGGCGTGTCGGGCTCGAGTTCGGCGGCCGTCAAGATGGCGCCGAGGAACAGCCAGGAGCCGTACTCGCGCGACACCAGATTGGTGTGCTTGCCCTGCCAGCCGAGCCCCGCCGCCTCGCCCAACGGCTTCTCCATCAGCGGCGCGGTGTCGACGAACACCTTGACGTCGGCGCCGCTGGCCTGCGCCAGGGTGCCGGCCACCCGCTTCAGGCCGGCTTTGACCACGTCGTGGTAGTCCTTGCATTGGGCATAGCAGGAGATGACGCCGCGGCTGGTGTCCGACAACGCCTCCAGTGGATCGGTGGCCGGCGCATAGTTCATGCCCAGCATGATGATCGACTTGGTCTGCGGCCACATGTTGAGCGGGTGGCGGCGGCGCTGGGCGGTGGTTGCCATCCAGACCATGTCGCCGTGCCGTCCGTCCTGCAGGAAGTCCTCGAGCCGTTTGCCGATTGCGGGACTGACGGCGGCCGGCGTCGTCACGCGCGTTGCATCGAAGCCGGCAGCACGGGCCTCCGCGAGCACCAGCTGTTTCAGGTCTGCTGTCACCTTTGCCCCACCTAAAAGCCAATAGCCGTTGTCGAGTTGCGGATGGTAGACGGCAGCTGGCTAATTCGCTACTCGCTATTCGCCTATCCTGCCTGCCCTTCCCACAAGGACCCTCGCGCATGTCGACTTGGCACGTGATCTTGCTCGGATTGATCGAGGGTCTGACCGAGTTCCTGCCCGTCTCTTCGACGGGGCACTTGCTGCTGGCCGGACATTTCCTGGGCTTTCGGTCGCCCGGCAAGACCTTCGAGGTGCTGATCCAGCTCGGCGCCATCCTCGCAATCCTGTCGGTCTATGCCGGCAAGCTCGTTCACCTGCTGGTCGACTTTCCCAGGGATGACCGCACCCGCCGGTTCGTGCTCGCGGTCCTCATTGCTTTCCTGCCGGCCGCCGTGATCGGCGCCACGCTCCACAAGTACATCAAGGGCTACCTCTTCGAGTCGCCGGCGCTGGTATGCACCAGCCTGATCGTCGGCGGCATTGTGCTGCTGGCGGTCGACAAGATGCGCCTTTCGCAGCGCTACATCGATGTCATGGACTACCCGTTGGCGATGGCGCTCGTTATCGGCTTCGCCCAGTGCCTGGCCATGATTCCCGGCGTCTCGCGCTCCGGCGCCACCATCGTGGCGGCGTTGCTTCTGGGTGCGGACAAGCGCTCCGCCACCGAGTTCACGTTCTTTCTGGCGATGCCGACCATGGCCGGCGCCTTCGCCTACGACCTCTACAAGAACTGGGCGATCCTGGCGCCAGAGGATTTCAAGGGCATCGCGCTGGGCTTCGCGGTGTCCTTCATCGCCGGTGTGATCGTCGTGCGCTATCTGCTTGATTTCGTCAGCCGGCATGGCTTTGCGCCGTTCGCCTGGTGGCGGATTTTCATCGGCGGCATGGGGCTCGGCGCTCTGGCCGTGCTCGGCTGACGTCCGTCTCCCGCTCTCCTAGCGGAACTCGGGCCGCTGGAAATCGAAGCTGGTGGTCGCGACCGTGTCGGCGGCCGCCGCCTCGACAAGCACGGCGCAAGCAGCCGGATAGTTCGGCGGCGCGGCCCCTGCGAAGCCGTAGAAGCGGTCGTAATACTCCTCCGGCACGGTGACATTGCCGACGTTGGGGATCTGCACCCAGACATAGGCCCTGCTCCAGTTGCGCTCGATGAAGGGGTCGAAGGCGCACGCGGGACCGCTGCTTACAGGCTCGGGCGCAACCGAGGCCGAATAGCGGTAGACGGCGCTGGCAGGCATCGGCTGGCGCACCCTGACGATCTCCTCTTCCTCTTCGAGCGCCGCCAGCGACAGCAGGTTGATGCAGCTGTCGTAGTCATCGTAGCGAGCGTAGCCGAGGAAGCGGTCGTAGTAGATTTCGGGTATGGTCAGGTAGCCGAAGCCGGCGATCGCGACCCAGAAGAACGCCTTCTTCCAGTGACGCTGCACGAACGGCGACAGGCGGTATTGGTATTGTGCCTTCGGTGCCTTGGCGAGCGTGAGCTTTGGTTTGACATTCTGCGGCAGGCCGAGCCTGCCGGCGCGCAATGACGTGCTCGCGATGGCCGGCGTGATCGGCAAGCCTTTAAATTTCAGCTGCGGGCCGCTCTTCTTTGTAAACGCCGCCGCCGAGCCCGTGCCGACCAAGGGCGTCTTGGTGATGATCTTCTTTTCGACTTTGAGCTTCGGCGTATAGTGCTTCTTGGCATGCCGCAGCGTCTGCGGCTTCACGCTTTGCCGGACCACTGCCCTGGCCGGCGCCTTGCGCACCGCGACGTGGCGGCTCTTCGCTTCGGCAGGCGTCGGGTCGAACAGGGTGAGCGTCAAGGCAGCTGCCGTCGATGCCGCCGCAAGGATGGCTATCCTCATCTCCGTTACTCCTCGTTCTTCAGGTCTGACGGAGAGGGCCTCGCTCGGCTTCCGGGACGAGCGGGCCGTGCCGCCGCACGCGCGCCTCTCGCGAGCAGACCATGGGCCTGCCGACAATTCATAGGTCTTTTGCGGTTTTTGTCTGTTCCACGGGTAACAGCACCCGCGTCATCGGCTCGGATTTCTGCCGGCGGACGTTTCGCAACCACCCCGTCTTACGCGGCGTGGGCGGCGGACTCCGTCAGCACCGAATATATGGCGGCCCGACCCTTGGACGCCCTCAGCTTCTCGATCGAGGACGGCTCGCGCAACAGCCGAGAGATGCGCGCCAGAGCCTTGAGGTGATCGGCGCCGGCGTGCTCGGGGGCAAGCAACAAGAAGATCAGGTCGACGGGTTCGTCATCCAGCGCCTCGAACTCGATCGCCTCGTCCAGCCGCGCAAACACGGTCACGATATTGTGCAGCGCGGGAATGCGCCCATGCGGAATGGCGATGCCGCGACCGACGCCCGTAGACCCCAGCCGTTCGCGTTGCAACAGCGTATCCAGGATATCGCGCGCATCGAGTCCGGTGAGCTTGGCGGCCCGTTCCGCGAGCTCCTGCAACGCCTGCTTCTTGGTCTTGGCCTTCAGCCCCGGAAACACCGCTTCCGGCGCAATGAGATCGGCGAGGTCCATGTTGGTCTCTGCATTTTTGCGGGGCGCGCCGCGCGTCATCCCCGTCTAGCACGTTCCTGCACGTTTCATGCCGTCGTCGGCGCTCTCCCATTCGAAAAGCGCATGCAACCGGTACGAGGCCGGCGCCAGGGTGTCGTTGCCACCTGGTGGAATATCCCCCGAGGATACGCCATCACAAGAGGTTGCCGGTGAGCGTCTGCCGCGCCCTTCTCACCTAACCTCCAGAAACTCCTTGAAATCTCGCTCCCATCCATCCGCGCTCGCCGGCGCGTCATCGACCCCCGCAGCAGGAGCCCCGATCGCCTGGCTTGGGCATCCCATCCCCCGCCCAATTCGAGCGTTCAGCAAAGCGGCGCGGACCCTAGTTCACCGGCCATCGGCTGTCAAACGAGCGGCGTGCAAACCGGTTTTTGGTGGGGCTGGGCGTACCGGGGGAGCACCCGGAAGACAGCCCTACGCGCTCGCTTCCAGCCGCGCGGCCATCTGCTTCTCGCGGCGACGCTGCACGGAGGAGGGGATGCGCAGCGCCTCGCGGTATTTCGCCACGGTGCGCCTGGCGATATCGACCCCGTCGAGCTTGAGTTGCTCGACGATCTTGTCGTCGGACAGCACCGCGGCTGCCGACTCGCCATCGATCAGCTGGCGGATGCGATGGCGCACCGCTTCGGAGGAGTGCGCCTCCTCGCCATCGGCCGAGGCGATCGCCGAGGTGAAGAAGTACTTGAGCTCGAACACGCCGCGCGGCGTTGCCATGTACTTGTTTGAGGTGACGCGGCTCACCGTCGACTCGTGCATCGAGATGGCATCGGCCACCGTCTTCAGGTTGAGCGGCTTCAAGTGCTGGATGCCGTAGGTCAGGAAGCCGTCCTGCTGGCGCACGATCTCCTCGGCGACGCGCAGAATGGTGCGCGCGCGCTGATCGAGGCTCTTGACCAGCCAATTGGCGTTCTGGAGGCAGTCGAGCAGGTAGTCGCGGTCCTTGGCCAGCTGGGCCGTCTTGGAGACGGTGGCATAGTAGCTGCGGTTGACCAGCACGCGTGGCAGCGTGTTGTTGTTGAGTTCCACCACCCAGCTGCCGTCGTGGGCAGGGCGCACCATCACGTCGGGCAACACCGGCTGGATCTGCACACTGCCGAGCTTGAGCCCGGGTTTGGGGTTGAGGCCTTTGATCTCGGCGATCATCTCGGCGAGCTCCTGGGCGTCGACGCCGACGGCGCGTTTGAGCGCCGTCAGGTTGTGGCTGCCGAGCAGCCCGAGGTTGTCCAGGAGCTTGGCGATTTGCGGATCGTAGCGATTCTGGTCCTTCAGCTGCAGCGCCAGGCACTCGGCGAGATCGCGCGCCAGCACGCCCGGCGGATCGAAGCCCTGCAAGGTCGCGAGCACTCTGTCGATCAAGCTCGACGGGGCGCCGAGCCTGGCTGCAAGGTCGTCCAGATCGCCGCGCAGGTAGCCGGCCTCGTCGACCATATGAATCAGGTGAGCGCCGATCAGCCGCTCGGCGGGATCTGTGACGACCACGTGCAGCTGCTCGGTCAGGTGGTCCGCCAGCGACCGTCCAACCGCGACGAAATCCTCAAGGTTGCTCTCCTCGCCGCCGAAGGCATTGCTGGAGCGCTGGCGCACGGAGGCCCAGCCGGAGTCGGCGCTGGCGCCGTTGAGGTGCGCCGCCTCGCCCGTGTCCTGCCGGGCGCCGTTGAGGGGCAAGGGCGTCTCGCCGTCCGACCAATCGCTGCCGCCGTCGGCGCCGGCCTCCTCGCCGTCCTCGTCATCCTTGCGCTGTGTCGCTTGGCTCTCCGGGCCGGGATCCGGCGCCACCGGCTCGCTTTCCAAGAGCGGGTTGCGCTCGACCTCCTCCTCGACGAAGGAGCACAGCTCGATATTGGACAGCTGAAGCAAGCGGATAGCCTGCTGCAGCTGGGGGGTCATCACCAGCTGCTGGCCTTGTCTCAGCTCCAATCTTTGCACGAGCGCCATGATGGCCCCAATCGTCGCCAGGACGTGTCACGGGGTCAAGGTATAAGGACGCCGCATTAATTGAACATGTCCCCAAGGTAGACCCGCCGTACATCTTCATTAGCTATGATTTCCCGGGGGTTACCGTGCGTAAGGACCTGACCGTCGTAAATGATGTAGGCCCGGTCCACGAGGCTCAAGGTCTCGCGCACGTTGTGGTCGGTGATGAGGACCCCGATGCCGCGTGCGGTAAGCTGGCGCACCAGCTGCTGGATATCGCCGACCGCCAGGGGGTCGATGCCGGCAAATGGCTCGTCCAGCAGCATGAAAGAGGGCCGGGAGGCCAGGGCTCGGGCGATCTCGCACCGGCGCCGCTCGCCGCCCGATAGCGCGAGGGATGGCGACTTCCTCAGCCGTGTTATGTTGAATTCCTCGAGCAGGTTGTCGAGTTGCTCCCTGCGCCGCTTGCGGCTGGGCTCGACCAGTTCCAGCACGGCCATGATGTTCTGCTCGACCGTTAGCCCTCGGAAGATCGAGGCTTCCTGCGGCAGATAGCCGATGCCCAGCCGTGCGCGCCGGTACATGGGCAGCCGCGTGACGTCGCGTCCGTCGAGCGTCACCTGGCCGGCATCGGCGGGCACCAGGCCGGTGACCATGTAGAAGACCGTGGTCTTGCCGGCGCCGTTGGGGCCCAACAGGCCCACCGCCTCGCCGCGGCCGGTCGCCAGGCTCACGCCCTTGACCACCATGCGGCTGCGATAGCTCTTTTGCACATTGGCGACCGTCAGCCAGCCCGGTCGGCCGTGGACCGTATCGGGCGCGTCCATCGGCTCCGGGTGGGTATTGGCGGCGCCGTTGGCGGGGCGGCGCCGTTCCGGCCGCTCTCGAGGATCGGCCTTGCGCTTCCTTGCCGGGAACGGGAACAACCGCATGCGTCACTCGCTTCGCTGCACCGGACTGGCGCTGGTGCTCGGCTGCCAGCCCTCGCTGGGCTTGTTGGCGCCGGGAGTGTCGGGCAAGGCCTTCTTGATCGCGTCCTTGGCTTTCTCCTTAGCATCCTTTGGATAGAACAGCAGGCACTGTTTGCCCGGCGGACACTCGCGCCCGCTGGGGCTCGATGGTTGCGCGGGATCGGGAGCCGTGAAGGGAGGCGAGGCCTTGTTTGCGGGGCCTGGCGCAGCCTGTCGCGGCTCGGACTCCAGCTCGAAACGGTACATGCCGGTCGTGAGATCGATCTTGAGCCTGGGGCCCTCGGCCACGTCCTTGCCGCGCGAGACGACCACGTGGTCGCCCATCAGGACCGTGTTGGCCTTGACGTCGAAGTTGGCCCAGTCGCCGGTGGCGGTCTGCCCGTCTTTCGAGACGATGAGCACCTTTTGCCGCGCCTCCACGCGCGTGAGCTGGGAGGACGCGGTCTTGCTCGCGTCGTCGCCGCCGCTCGTCAGTCCAAATCCGGACTGGCCCGTATAGTGAGCGATCATCTCGACGGTGCGCACGATGAAGTCACCCTGTTGCGACTTGACCTTGCCGCGGAAGATCGCCTGCTTGGCCTGGTCGTGCAGGTCGAGGGTGTCGGCCTCCACATCGATGGGGGCGTTGGGATCGGTCTTGAACGTGCCGAACACCCCGCCCTGGACGGCGGCCGCCGCCTCGCCGGCCTGCGACTTGGGCTTGGGTTGGGAGCCGGCTTTGCCGTCGTTCTGGTAAAACGTCGCGGAAATGCGGCCCGCAGGCTGGCCCCCTTCGGCCGGCGTTTCGAGCCGGCTCTTGCCGGTCTTGCGGTCGACGAACAACCGCTTGCCCTGCAGCACGTTCTTCTGCTGGTTGACGACGACGTTGCCGGTGAACAGGGCCGTATCGGCCTTGGCATCGAACTCCGCCTCCTCGCTGGCGACGCGCCGGTCCGTGCCCATCGTCACCACCGCCCCGTTCTTGGCGACGAGCCGCGATAGACGCGAGGCTTCCTGCGTCTGTTGGGCATCGGCGTTCGCCAGCTCGGATGCAGCCTTTCCCTCGTAGGCGACGTGCAGCTCGGGCGTCTTCAAGGTCGCGTCGCCCTGCACGGCCACCACGCCGCCCATGAACAGCGCCGTCTTGGCGGCGTCGTTGACGTAGAGCTGCTCTGACGTCACGTCGACCGGCTGGCGCGAGTCGCGGCCGAAGGCCGGCGTCACGGGGGTCGTTCCGCCCACCGGCGTCGATGCCCTGAGATGCACGGCGACGTTGCCGACGAAGGTCGTCTCCTTGGTGTCGGTGCGCATCGTCATGGTTGCGCCACGCACCCGGCCCGTCGGCATGTCCACTTCGACCGGATGATTGGAGACCACCCGGTGCTCCTTGTTGAACACCTTGGCGCGCGACAGCCGCGCCTTCAGGCCGTTGCTGGCCTCGATGTCGATGCCGTCGAACAGCTCAAGCTCGCTTTTGGCATTGTCGAGCAGGCCGTGCTTGGCCTTCAGGTTGGTGACGACGCCGTTGGCCTGCATCAGGTCGCCGTCGACGTCGATAAGCTTGATCGGCGCATCCTTGTTGAACTCCACGATCGCCTTCTTGGCCCGCACCTCGTAGCGCCCGCCCTCCTTGGTCAGACCGAAGTAGCTCGGGTTCTTCATGGTCAGGTCGTCGGCGGTCAGTTGGACCTCGCCGACGTTGAGGCGCCCCGACCCAATCTTCCAGCCCACGCTGAGGGTGAAGCCATAGATGGCAACGAGGGCGAGCGAGCCGATCGGCAGGACCAAGCGCAGCACCCTGACCAGGAGCGAATGGCGGCGTGCCCGGCGAAAGGCGCGGACGCGCAAGC
>Ga0111538_10002179_pt1 | contig 27564 bp, 21 predicted proteins | sample SoiMethybrSBSTD1_FD_79669 | JGI IMG/M metagenome (GOLD analysis project Ga0111538, IMG submission 79669) | Bulk soil microbial communities from a Populus tree surrounding site in Tennessee, USA - Soil MetaG P. TD hybrid SBSTD1 (version 2)... | ecosystem: Environmental > Terrestrial > Soil >...
AGCCGTGGGCAGCGGCCGGGGAGTGGGTGACGGCGCCGGCGAGGGACTCGGAGACGGCGACGGACTGGGCGACGGCGGCGGGTCGGGCACGCAGGTCAGGAGGTCGGTCTCGCGCTGGCAGGTCCCGCCCGTCCCGGGATATCCGGTGCAGGGGTTGCACCCGTCGCCTTCGGCCGCGTCGAGGTCGCACAGCTCGGTGGCCGGCGGCGGGTCGCAAGGGCAGACCTGGGCCGGGTTGCGGTAGGCGCAGGGCTGCTCGTTCACGTCCACGTTGACCGCGCACGTGCGCACGGCCTGGTCGCAGTCGTCGCCCGGCTTGCCGTTCAGCGCGCGGCAGGCGGCGGCCGAGCGGGCGCAGCCCGTGACCTTGCCCGTGCAGTCGGCGTTGTCGAGCACGCAGGAGCAGCCGTCCTGGAAGAGGTTGGAGCCGGGCACCACCGGCCCGAAGATGCTGTCGAGGACGGGCTGGGGCTGGGTGGACTTCCGGCAGTACGAGGCCAGGATGCCGCCGAAGGCGCGGCCGGGGCCGACCTGGCGGCCGCCCAGCTCGTTGGGGTCGTGCTCCCAGGCGCAGGCGTTGCGGTAGCGGCCGATGTCGGGCGTCATGTAGTTGGAGTCCACGTACCACTGCGCATAGCAGCCGAACTGCTTGTTCAGCTCCTGGCCGCAAGCCTGCTGGCACGGGTTGAGGTTGGGCCCGAAGGTGAGCTGGCCGTTCTGGCAGCCGGTGATCGGAGGCAGGCTGATGTAGCAGTCGCAGCCGCGGCCGGGCCGGGCGGGATCGGCCACGTTGCGGCAGATGGCCGTCCAGTCGGTGTCGTGCTGGCGGCAGCAGGCGTCGTAGCCGTCGACGGGCACCGTGTCGAGGCCGGTGCTGCCCGGCCCGCAGTAGCAGCCGTAGCCGTTCAGCGTCTCGAGGGGGAACGGCGGCTGGTCGTAGTTGCCGGTCGCGCATTGCCAGGCCCTGTTGAAGGAGAGGGCCACGGTCGCGAGCTGCAGGCCCACAGGGCGCGGGTAGTTCGAGCAGTCGAACACCTGCCGGGGCGGCGGCGCATCTTCGGGCCCCGCGAGGGCAGGGGAAAGGGGCGCGGCCATGGTGGCCGCGAGGGCCAGGGCCGTGCCCCGGCAGAGAAGGGATCGGCGCATGGAGACCTCCGTTGGTCTCCACTCTACCCCTCGATCGAACGGCATTTGGTGCGGAACCTGCAGTTCTCGCCGCGCGCAAGCGGGTTGCTAGGACGGGGATCGCGCCGGCAACGGCCGCGGGCTGGGCGCCGGCACGGGCGGAAGCTGGCCCGGGCAGGGGACGTTCGGATCGCGGTACGCGCAGGGCGGGGTGGCCACGTCCACGTTGGCTTCGCAGATGGCGTTCGGCGTGCCGCACCCCTCGGCCGGCTGTCCGCCCATGGCCGTGCAGACCGCGGCCGAGCGCGTGCAGGCGTAGACCGTGCCCGTGCAGTTGGCGTTGTTGAGCTGGCAGGGACAGCCGTCCTTGAAGACGTTGGGGCCGGGATCGTAGTGGCCGAAGTCGCTGGGCGGCGGATCGAACTCGGACTTGCCGCAGTAGGAGGGCAGGATCTTGTCGAAGGGGCGCCGGGGACCGAGCTTGAGGCGCAGGCGCGGCAGCATGTTCGGGTCGTGCTGCCACTCGCACCAGTTGCCGTGACGGGTCCAGTCCGGCCCCTCCCCCGACGCCGCATAGGCGTTGGCATAGCAGCTGAACTGCTTCACCAGCTCCCGGGAGCAGGCCTGCTGGCACGTGTTCAGGTTGTTCGCGAACTGCGGCACGCCGTTGTTGCAGCCGATGGGCAACGGCACGCTCACGTAGCAGTCGCAGCCGGAGCCGGGGCGGGCGGGATCGGCCACGTTGCGGCAGAGGGCGGTCCAGTCGATGTCGTGCTGCTGGCAGCACGTGTCGTAGGCGTCCACCGGCGCGGTGTCGAGGCCGGTGCTGCCGCTGCCGCAGAAGCAGCCGTAGCCGTTCAGGTCGGTCACCGGGAAGGGGACCGGGTCGCCGGCCGTGCAGCCCCAGGCGGCGGCGAAGGCCAGGGCCACCCAGGCGACCTGGTCCAGGGTGGGCGGGGGGTTGCGTGAGCAGTCGAAGATTTCCCGCGGTTGCGGCAGGTCTTCGGCGGCCAGGGCGGGAGAGAGCGGCGTGAGCGAGACGAGGGCCAGGGCCAGCCCCTGGCGGAGAAGGGTTCCGCGCATCGAGACCTCCTTGAGCGGTTGTCCGGTCTACGAGGGGACTAACGCTCCCGGATTGCCCTGGTTCTACTCCCGGGCGGCCGTCGCCAGCTCGCGGCGCAGGCGGGCGTGTTCGGCCAGCAGGCGCGTCCACTCCTCGCCGCTGTGCGCGCGGTGCTCCTGCCGCCGCCGCGCGTTCCGCCAGTCCAGCGCCGCCTCCTTCACCAGCAGGGCCGCGTAGCCCGACAGGGGAGCCAGCACCAGCGTGAGCGCGGCCCAGGAGAGGCCGCCCCAGCGCAGGGCCAGCGCCGCCTCCAGGGCCCAGAACAGCGGGAAGAGGACCATGCCCGAGACCAGCTTGTAGGTGGCCGGCTCGCCGGGATCGCGGGTGAGCCAGCGCGAGAGCCGGCCGGGCAGGTGATAGGGGATGTAGTTCAGCAGCGTGCCCACCAGGGCGAGGGGCAGCAGCGGGCCGTGGCGCAGCCACGACCAGGGGCGCCGCGACGGGTTCTCCACGTCCACCGCCGCCGCCGCGCGGTCGTAGTGCTCGACCTGGCGCACCAGGGCCGCCGCCCGGTCGGGGTCGGCGGCGCGCAGGCGCTGGTAGCGCTCCCACACCCACTTGCGCAGGCGCCAGGACGATTGCAGCGGGAGCGCACCCTCAGGGTCGTCGGCCAGCAGCGCGGCCGCGCGCGCCACCAGGCGGGCCTCGTCCCAGCTGCCGTGGTTCAGCGTCAGCTCGGCCAGCGCCTCGGCCATGCGCTCGGTGAGGTCGCGCACCGCCTTGCGCGGCCCGGCCGCGTAGGCCGCCGCCTCCGGCGCGGGGTCGAGGGGCGGACCGAACTGCACCAGCACGCGCGAGCGGAAGAGGTCCTTGTACTCGTAGGTCAGGCCCACCGGCACCACGGCGATGCCGCTCACGCCCAGGTGGGCCCCCGCCTCCAGGATGATGCGGGCCGCGCCCGACTTGAGCGGCAGCCGGTGCGGGCTGTTGTGGCTCTGTCCCTCGGGGAAGAGCGCGATGTTGCCGCCCGAGGCCAGCAGCTCCGCGCAGCGGGCGAAGGTGTCGACGTTGCGGGCCACCCGTTCACGGTCGTCCTGGCGGCGGTACACGGGCAGGGCGCCCGAGAGCGCCAGCAGCGGACGAACGACGGGGTGGGAGAAGAGCGTGCTCTTGGCCAGGAAGCGCGGGCGCGCGCCCGAGAAGCCGATGATGAGGATGGGGTCGATGAGGTTGTTCTCGTGGTTGGCCACCAGCACCAGCGGCCTCCCCGCCGGCACGTGTTCGCGGCCCGCGATCTCGATCTCGCGGAAGAACAGCCGCAGCAGCACGCGGGCCAGGGCCTCGCTGACGGCGTCGAGCGCGCGGCGCACCCGCGGGAGCGGCACCACTCCAACTCTTAGGGGAGGTGGGCGGCCCAGCCGGCCAGGTCGCCCGACTCGAAGCCGTCGGAGAACACGAGATCGGGGGGGGCGAAGGTGTTGCGGTAGGTGGCCAGCGTGCAGCGGACGCGGCGCGCCTGCTCGTGGGTGAAGCCGGTGGCGCAGGTGTCGTCCGTCAGCTCCATGTAGTTCTCGATGGGGATCGGGAAGCTGCCGCAGCCCAGGCCGGGCGTGCAGCCGTGGTGCTCGGCCGCGTCGGGAGGCGTGTCGCAGATCCGGTCGCCGGTGGTGTAGCACCCGGGCATGGTGTCGACGCCGCAGCCGTTGAAGTAGGGATGGAAGAGGCCCAGGTAGTGGCCGATCTCGTGCGTGGCCGTGCGGCCCTGGTTGTGGGCCGGCACCGGCCCGTTGCGCCCCACGGCCAGGGTGTTGATCACCACGCGGTCCTGCGGCTGGCCGATCATCGAGGGCTGGTCGGCGGGCAGGAAGGGCACGTAGCCGCGCGCGTTGGCGGCGGTGTTCGTGTAGAGGTTCAGGTACTTGAAGGGATTCCAGGCCAGCGTGAGCCAGTAGTCGCCCTGGTCGGCGTACCAGGTGGAGTTGCAGTCGCGGGTGATGCCGGTGGTCTGGTTGCCCTGCGGGTCCTGGGTGGCCAGGAAGAACTCGACCCGCGTGTCGTAGCCCAGCGCGCCCGGCGTGCCGGCCAGGGCCCGGAAGTCCTCGTTGAGGATGTCGATCTGGCTGGTGACCTGGGCGTCGGTCAGCACGCCCTGGGCGCAGGCGTTGTCCATGATGACGTGCACCACCACCGGGATGCGGATGACCGCGGCCGGCTCCCACTGCGGCCCGGGGTTGGTCTGCGTCATCGAGCAGTCGGTCGCGCCGAGGGGCGCGGCCAGGCCGGCGGGCGTGGGCGGCGGCGTGGAGCACCGCCCGGCCAGGGCTAACGCGACGAGGGGGAGAAGTGGGGCCATTGCTCCTTCCGCCGGCCCGGGAAGGGGGATCCGGGCGCAGGACGCCATCGTACGCCGCCGAAAGCTCCGCTGCCACGGCCGGGGTGACAGTCCCGGGCACCGTCCGCCCGTGTTGTTGCGCTCGGTGTGAGGCCGCGCTAGGGTGCAGCCGCAGTGGAGAGCACCCCCGTGCCGGCGGCCCCGCGCGTGGCCCTTTCGCGTGAGGGCGCCTTTCTCCGCGTGGACGTCGGCGGCCGCTGGGCGCTGGGCACGACGACCCCGGCCGTGGCCGCGGTGGCCCGGGAGTTGGAGCCCGACCCGCCGGCCCGCCTGGCCTTCTCCACGTCCGACCTCTCCGCCTGGGACAGCTCGCTGGTGGCCTTCGTGCACGCCAGCGCGGGCCTGGCCCGGGCCCGGGGCGTGGACGTCGACCTCGAGGGCCTGCCGCCCGGCGTGCGCCGCCTGCTGGCCCTGGCCGACGCGCCCCGGCCCGCGGTGCGCCCGCCCGAGGAGTACGACGACGCCATGACGGCCCGGGTGGGGCGCGCCGTCCTGCGCAGCTGGGCCACCATCAACGGCGCCCTCGAGTTCGTGGGCGAGGTGGCGGTGGCGGCCGTGCACCTGCTGCGCGGGCGGTCGCGCGTGCGCCGGGCCGACCTGCTGCACGCCTTCGAGGCCACCGGCGCCACCGCGCTCGGCATCGTGGCCTTCATCAACTTCCTCATCGGGGCCGTGATCGCGTTCGTGGCCTCGGTGCAGCTGCAGCAGTTCGGGGCCACGCTGCTGGTGGCCAGCCTGGTGGCCATCGCGGTCACGCGCGAGCTGGGGGCCCTCATGACCGGCATGGTGATGGCCGGCCGCACGGGCGCCGCCTTTGCCGCCCTGCTCGGCACCATGGCCGTGAACGAGGAGCTGGACGCCCTCTCCACCATGGGCGTGAAGCCGGTGGACCTGCTGGTGCTGCCGCGCGTGATCGCCACCGTATGCATGTTGCCCGCGCTGGTGGCCTACGCCGACCTGCTGGGCCTGCTGGGCGGCTTCTTCGTGGGCTCGGCCGTGCTGGGCCTGGGCACCAACGAGTACCTGCGCCAGACGGAGTCGGCCCTGGCCATGCGCCACGTCACCATCGGCCTGATGAAGGGCGCGCTCTTCGGGCTGGCCATATCGATGACCGGCTGCTACTACGGCCTGCGCTCCGGCCGCAGCGCGGCCGCGGTGGGCGACGCCACCACGCGGGCGGTGGTGGGCGGCGTGGTCATGGTGGTCGTGATCGACGCGGCCGTGACCGTCCTCCTCCACTTCGTGAAGCTGTGACGGCGCGAGGCGAGGTCCACGTGGAGGTGCGCGGCCTGACCATGGCCTACGGCGGCCGCTGCATCCAGGAGGGGCTGAGCTTCGCGGTGGCCCGGGGCGAGATCTTCGTGATCATGGGCGACACCGGCTGCGGCAAGACGCTGCTCATGCGCCACATGATCGGGCTCGACGCGCCGGCGGCGGGCGACGTCTTCTACGCCGGCCAGGCGCTGTGGGCGGCGGAGCCGCCGGAGCGCGAGGCCCTCAAGCGGGGGTTCGGGGTGCTCTTCCAGAACGGCGCCCTCATCAGCTCCATGACCCTGGAGGAGAACGTGGCCCTGCCCCTGACCGTCCACGCAGGCCTGAAGCAGGGGCCGGCGGCCGAGGTGGCGCGGCTGAAGCTGGCCCTGGTCGGCCTCTCCGGCTTCGAGCAGCACTACCCCTCGGAGCTGAGCGGCGGCATGCGCAAGCGGGCGGGGCTGGCCCGGGCCATGGCCCTCGACCCCGAGATCCTCTACTTCGACGAGCCCACCAGCGGCCTCGACCCCCTGAGCGCGCGCCACCTGGACGACCTGATCCTGGAGCTGCGCGACAGCGCGGGCACCACGGTGGTGCTGGTGACCCACCAGCTGCCCACCATCTTCGAGCTGGGCGACCACGCGCTCTTCCTCGACGCCGAGAAGCGGACCATGATCGCGGAGGGCAGCCCCGAAGAGCTGATGGAGAGCGGCGACGCCAAGGTGCGGGCCTTCCTGAGCCGGGGGCGCCTGTGAACACCCGCACGCATCCGCGCCTCATCGGCGCCTTCACCCTGGGCGCCATCGCCCTGGTGCTGGTGGCCGTGGTCCTGCTCAGCTCCGAGGACTGGTTCGTGCACCGCGACCGCTTCGCCGTCTACTTCCCGGGCTCGGTGAAGGGCCTCAACCGCGGCGCCCAGGTCACCTTCCGCGGCATCAAGGTGGGCGAAGTGGTGGACGTGCAGGCCTTCCTCACCGGCCTGGAGGACCCCATCATCCAGATCGAGGTCGTGATCGAGATCTCCACCGCGGCCATCGACGCGCCCCCCGGCGTGCCGCGCGCGTTCGCCGAAGACGCCTCGGCGGAGGAGTTCTCCCGGTGGCTCATCGCCCGCGGCGTGCGCGCGCGCATGATGGGCTCCGGCATCGTCAGCCAGCGCTACGTGGACCTCGACTTCCTGCCCAAGGACCAGGCGCGTTTCCTGGGCCTCCACCCGCGTTATCCGCAGCTCCCCACCACGCCCACCATGATGGAGAAGGTGGGCGACCGGGCCGACGACTTCCTGGCCAAGATGGCCGAGCTGCCCGTGCCGGAGATCCTGGACGACGTGCACAAGTCGGTGGTGGCATTGCGCGGTGTGCTGGAGTCGAAGGACCTGAAGCAGGTGCTGGCCACCACCAACACCACGAGCGCGGCCCTGGGCCAGCGGCTCCAGGAGCTGCAGGCCACGCTGGCCACGGCCAACAGGGTCCTGGGCACGGTGGACGAGCAGGCGGCCCTGGCCGGCGCCGACACGCGCAAGACGCTGGCGGAGCTGCGCGAGACGATGGCCCGCACGCAGAAGAGCCTGGACGCCATGGAGGGCACCATGCGCGGCACCGACGAGGCGCGCGTGACCGCCGCCCAGGCCATGCAGGAGCTGAGCCGCACCATGCAGGCCCTGCGCAACCTGGTGGACTACATCCAGACCCATCCCGAGGCCATCGTGCGCGGCAAGGAAAAGCTCAAGGAGAACAAGTGATGGGCAGGCGGGGCGCGTGGGTCCTGATGGCGGCGGCCGCGCTGGCCGCCCTGCCGTCCTGCGTGCTGAGCCGTACGCCGGAGGCGCGCTTCTTCGCCCTGCACGCCGTGTCCGCGTCCGCGCCGCCTGCGGAGGCGGCCGACGCCCTGGTGGTGGGCGTGCTGCCCGTGCTGCTGCCCGGCCACCTGGAGCGCCCGCAGGTGGTCACGTGGGCCGGCCCCGGCGAGGTGAAGATCGACGAGTTCCTGCGCTGGGCCGAGCCGCTCGACACCGGCGTGGCCCGCGTCCTCTCCGAGAACCTGAGCGAGAGCCTGCCCAGGCACCGCTTCATCCGTGCGCCCTGGCCGGGCGCCACCGCCCTCCGCTGCCGCCTGCGCGTGGAGGTGGCCCGCTTCGGGCCGGAGTCGACCGGACAGGTGGTGCTCACGGGCCGCTGGGCCCTGCTGCCCGAGCGGAGCGAGCGGCCCTACGTCGCGCGCGCCTGGAGCGGCCACCGCACGCCCGCCGCACCCATCGGCCCCCGGGCCAACGCGGCCGCGTCGGTGGAGGCCATGAGCGCGCTGCTGGGCGAGCTGAGCGCGGAGATCGCGGGCGCGATCAGGGATCTGCCGGAGGCGGAGGGCAAACCGTGAGCGAGGCACGGATGGACAGCACACACCTCGGGTTCTGCACGCGCTGTGGAAAGGCGGTCCCGCCCTATTTCCCCAGCACCGTCTCGCTGCGTGACGCCTTCGAGTACGGGACTCCTCCCGAGGCTCTCGACGCCGAGCCGCACTACTGGTGCTCGTCCTGCGGTGAACACTGGCTGGCCACCAACCTGTGCGACACCGGGACGGCCTGCTCGAGGTGCCGTGCGTTCATGCCCCTGGCCGCTGCGCACTGTGGCGCGTGCGGTAACCGACTTCGGGAAGAATCGAAGGCGCCGCTCGGGTAGCCGCTAGGCAGGGGCAAGGTACGCCGCTAGTGCATCGAGGACCTGGCCCTGGGCCTCCGGCCGCCACTGCATTCTCATCTGCCACTCCCTCACGCCGTCGAGGGACACGAAGAGCGACAGGCCGTCCTCGTGCGGCAGGAACGAGGCGCCCAGGAAGATCCACTCCTCGCCGGGCGCGTGGACGTCTCCATCGAAGTCCGTGAACGCGCTGGAGACGCGGTAGCGCCCGCCCGCGTTCAGGAACTGGTGCGAAGGCTGGAGCGCGCCGCCGGTGCTCCAATGGCCGCGCTCACAGGGCCCGTGCACTGGGCCTTCGTGGCCGGGCTATTTCGCGGCGCCCGGACGCGCCGGGCCGCCTCGGTGCTGCGCCAGGAGCCACGCCGGCAGCTCGGGCTCCGCGAACGCGCGGTCCCACGAGTTGTGGACGACACCCGCGTACTCCGTGTAGCGCGGAGAAGCCCCCGCCTTCTTGAGAGCGGCCACGATCTGGCGCGACTCGGTCACGGGCACGGTCGGGTCGTCGGAGCCATGGAACAGCCAGGCGGGGATGCCCTTCACGCGCGCCGCGGTGGCCGCGTAGGGATCGTCGGCCTGCAGGGTCGGCGGAAGCTGCGGGAGCCGGGCGCGACGGCCGCCGGGGGGAACGATCCCACCCGCGACCGACACGATGGCGGCATAACGGTCGGGGTTCTCGAAGGCCAGAATCCACGCCCCGTACGCGCCCATGGACAGCCCGGCCAGGTAGACCCGGTCCGGATCGCCGTGGAACTCCGCCATCGTCTGCTCGAGGGCGGCCGTGGCCACGCGGGCGGGATCGCCGAGCCAGACCTGGCCGTACGGCGCCTGCGGAAACACCACCAGCGCCGGGTAGCGCTGGGGGTCGCTGCGCAGCACGGGGCCGAGCCCGACCGTGGTCTGGTGCACGCCGTCGGTGCCCGCTTCTCCCGACCCGTGCAGCCACAGGATGACCGGCCACGATCGTGCGGCATCGAACCCGGGCGGCACGTAGACCTTGTAGGTGTGGCTCGTCTCACCGATCCGGACCGTCCGCTCCAGGAACCCGGTCTTCGGCTCCTGCGCCGCCGCCAACGCCGGCGCGGCCAGCATCAGCAGCGCCATCACCCTCGTCCTGAGTCCCATGCCCGTATCATAGAGCTTCGACACACGACTCCCGGAGGTCATCGCATGCGCCATCGCGCCGTCATCCTGTCGTCCCTGCTGGCCGTCGCCGTCGGCTTCGCACCGTCCGCTCACGCGCAGAACAACCCGCGCGGCGAGGCCAAGGTCACCCTGGCCGGAAAGCCGATCGTGGTGCAGTACGGCCGGCCGAGCCTGAAGGGCCGCGACATGCTGGGCCAGGCCAAGGTGGGCGACGAGTGGCGGATGGGCGCCGACGGCGCGACCACGCTGGACACGCCGGCGAGCCTGAGCTTCGGCCCCTTTCCCGTCGCGCCGGGCAAGTACATCCTGCGGGCCAAGAAGCTCTCCGACACGGAGTGGGCGCTGAGGCTGATCAGCGACGGCAAGACCGTGGCCGAGGTGCCCCTCAAGTCCACCCCGCTGGAGAAGAGCGTCGAAGTCTTCACCATCGAGCTCGTCGATGAGAAGGGCGAAGGCGTGCTCCGCCTGTCCTGGGGCAGCCTCGCGCTGTCCGCACACTTCACCGCGAAGTAGCGCGCGTTGCGGGGCCACTGACCCGCCGGTGCTCACTGGATGAGGGTGCCCGTCCCGGCATCGAAGTGAAGGAGGCCCCTGTCGACGGTGCGCACCTGATACTGGCCGTCGGCGGCGAAGCCGACGCATTGCCCCCACTGGTAGTGCGAAGCCGTCCGCGTCAGCTTTCCCAGGTCGGGGACCAGCTCCCGGAGTGACCACTTCCGGACCAGCCGGGCCTGGTCGTAGAACTGGAGCATCGTCCATTCCGGCTCGTAGTCGAGCGGCAGCAGGTTCAGGCCGCTGTAGCAGACGGCCAGGTGCCGGCCGTCGTCGGCCAGGTCGAAGGAGCGTTGCCAGGGCGTGACCGCCCACAGCTCGGTCCGCTGCCCGTTCGCAACTCCGTAGACGACGACCGCGTCGCGCTTCGGGTCGGCCACCGCGCAGTAGCGCCGGTTGGGCGACCAGCGGGTGATCTCCGCCGGTGGAGGCAATGGCGCATCCGCCAGCGCCGCCACCGCCAGTCCCAGGACGCCGGCCATCACTCCCGCCCGCCGCATTCCACCCTCCGCTCACCGACCCTGTCGGTCGAAGACTGCCGGCGCACAAGGTAGCATCTACGCCATCCCATGGCCCCCGGTGGCGACGATCGGACCGACCCGCCCGCGGAAGACGCCACGTCGTCCGACCTGAGCCAGTCCGTTTCCGGGCGCCTCATCGCCGGCCGGGTCGTGCCGCCCGAATACATCGGGCCCTACCGGCTGCTGGAGCTGCTGGGCGAGGGCGGCATGGGCGCCGTCTACCGGGCCGAACAGGTCGCGCCCATCCGCCGCGTGGTGGCGGTGAAGGTGATCCGCGGCTGGCGGTCCGACGCCGAGGTGCCGCGCCGCTTCGCGGCCGAGCGGCAGGCCCTGGCCCTCATGAGCCACCCCAACATCGCCCAGGTGTTCGACGCCGGCTCCACCCCCGACGGGCTGCCCTACTTCGTGATGGAGCTGGTGCCGGGCAGCACGCTCACGCAGTACTGCGACGAGAAGACGCTCGACATCCGGCAGCGCATCACGCTCTTCCTCTCGCTGTGCGCGGCCATCCAGCACGCGCACCAGAAGGGCATCGTCCACCGCGACCTCAAGCCCTCCAACGTGCTGGTGGGAGAGCGCGACGGCGAGGCCGTGCTCAAGGTCATCGACTTCGGCATCGCCAAGAGCCTGAAGCAGTCGCTGACCGACGGCGCGCTGACCCAGGCCCCGACCCTGGTGGGCACGCCGGCCTACATGAGCCCGGAGCAGATCCGGGTGGCCGAGGGCTGGGACGTGGACACGCGGGCCGACGTCTACGCCCTGGGCGTGATGCTGCACGAGCTGCTCACCGGCGAGCTGCCCTTCGCCGGGCAGGGGTTCATGGAGCTGGCCCAGCAGATCCTCAACGACGACCCGCGGGCGCCCAGCGCGCTCGTCTCCTCGCACCGCGCCGAGCTGACCACCACCATCGCCGCCAACCGCGGCCTGGAGCCGGTGGCGCTGGTGCGCCGCCTGCGCGGCGACCTCGACAGCATCGTCATGAAGGCCATCGAGCGCGACCGCGAGCGCCGCTACTCCTCGGCGGCCGAGCTGCAGGCCGACCTGGAGCGCTACCTGCGCGACGAGCCGGTGCTGGCCACGCCGCCCAGCCGGCTCTACCGCGCGCGCAAGTTCACCTCCCGCCACCGCGCGGGCGTGGCCGCGGCCGCCATCGCCACCGTGGCTCTGGTGGCCGGCTCGGTGGCCGCCACCGTGGGCCTGGTGCGCGCGCGCCAGGCCCATCGGCGCACGGCGGCCGCGGAGCAGCAGGCGCAGGCCGTGAGCCGCTTCCTGGAGGACATGCTGGCCTCGGCCGATCCCGGCCGGGACGGGCGCGACGTGAAGGTGATCGACGTGCTGGGCCGCGCGTCCACGCGCGTGGAGCAGGAGTTCGCGGGCGACCCCGTGCTGCAGGCGCGCCTGCTGCACACCATCGGCAAGACCTACCTGGGCCTGGGCCAGACGCGGGAGGCGCGGGCCCTGCTCGATTCCGCGCTGGCCCGCGACCAGAAGCTGCTCGGCCCGTCCGATGCGGCCACGCTCGACGTCCAGGCCGACCTGGCCCTGCTCTTCATGACCGAGGGCATGTTCCCGGAGGCGCAGGCGGTGAACGCGGAGGTCCTGGAGCGCCGCCGGGCCGCGCTGGGCCCCAACGACGTGGGCACGCTGCGCGCGCAGTCGCGGGCGGCGCAGATCGCCATCCGCCTGGGACGGCTGGCCGACGCGGAGGGCGTGGCCCGGGCCACGCTGGAGACCACGCGCCGCGTGCTGGGCGAGGAGCACCCGCTGGCCTTCGAGGTGCGCGACGCGCTCGGCTGGTCGCTCATGCGCCAGGGCCGGCTGGCCGAGGCGGAGCAGGTGGACCGGGGCACGGTGGACCTGTACCGCCGCTACCGCGGCCCCCGCCACCCGGCCACGCTGATGGCCGAGAGCAGCCTGGCCCACACGCTGCTGGAGCGGGGCCGCTTCGTCGAGGCCGAGGCCCTGCTGCGCCCGAACGTCGAGGCCAGCCGGGCCGTGCTCGGCCCCACCCATCCCGACACCTACAACGCCTGGTACAAGCTGGGCATGTCCCTGTCCGGCCAGGGCCGCTACGCCGAGGCCGAGGCCGAGCTGCGCCAGGTGCTCGACGGCCAGGGCCGCATCTTCCGCGAGTCGCACCCGGAGGTGGTGACCACGCTCTCGCACCTGGCCCTGGTCGTCGTGCACCAGGGCCGCGCCGCCGACGCGCGCGCGCTGGTGAAGCGCGGTCTGCCCTTCGCCTCGGGCCCGGAGGTGGCCGGCGCGCGCCTCAACTTCGCGCGCGTGCTCCTGGCCCTGGATCAGCCGGCCGACGCGGTGGCGCTCATGGAGGCCAACACGGTGGCGCCGCCCTCGCCGCCCGACATCCTGAGCCTGCGCGCGCAGCAGGTGCTGGGCACCGCGCTGGCCGCCGTGGGCCGCACGGAGGACGCACGCGACCACCTCACGCGCGCGCTGCAGGGCCAGGCGCAGGTGCTGGGCGCGGACGACCCGGACACGGTGGCCACGAAGCGCGCGCTGGACGCGCTGCCGCCGCCGCCTACCGCGCCGGCCGGACCGCGCCGCCGTCCTTCCCGCTGAGGGCGGGCAGGAACTCCGTCAGCTTGAAGCCGGCCAGCCGTGTGCGGTGGCCGCCGAACGACGCCGCGAAGCCGTAGATACGGATCTGCACCGCGCCGGTCAGGTTGTCGTAGGCCGCGGTGTCGGGCAGCGTGGCCACCAGCTCGCGCGGCTCGTCCTGGTCGGTGTTGCGGGGCGCGGTGTAGATCTCCTGGCCGGCAACGAAGCCGCTCACGCTCGTGAACACCGCGTACTGGCGCGGCGCGTGGAAGTCCTGGCGGTTGACCGTGAAGCGGAGCTGGGCCCGGCGCAGGTGCAGCGACTGGCCCGTGGCGGCCTGCAGCGTCACCCCCACGTATTCGTTCTCGGCCACGGCCTGGGCCAGCGTCGACTCGCCGGAGGGCGCGTTGACCGAGAAGGCCAGCACGTCGTCGCCGGCGGCGCCGAAGGCCCCCGCGCCCAGCACGAAGCCGCCGTAGGTGCCGAGCCCGGCGCCGGTCACGTAGGCCGGGCGCCAGGGCGTGTGCAGGCCGGGGTCGTGGCCGCGGAAGTCGGTGTCCACGATGGTGCCCGGCCCGCCGTAGGCGTAGAGGCTGAAGATGCGCCAGGCCGGGTCGCCGTCGGCGTCGGCCAGGCGCACGTACACGTAGCTGGTGCCGCCGGCGGCCGGCCGGCCGATCACGCGCACCATGGCCGGATCGAAGGGGCCGAGGCCGGCGCGCAGGCCGGGGGCCAGGCTGGCGCCCACCACGCGCGCGGTGAGGGGGCCGTCGCCGTCGGTGCCGAAGATGCGCACCTCGTAGCGCTCGCCCACCAGCGCCGGGGGCAGGACGCCCGGCGTGTCGAACTCCGGCACCAGGCCGCGCGGGTCGTCCACGTGGCGCAGCGCCGCCATCTGCGCGATCCAGTCCAGGAGGAAGGACCACTTGGGTGCCTCGGCGGCCGGCTGCAGCCAGTGCTCGAGGTGTCCCCACTGGCCGTATTTGCCCCACACGCTCGCGTCCACGAAGGCCGCGTGCGTGCGCAGGCCCTTCGACTTGGCCAGGTTCAGGTGGATCTCGTACAGCTCGCGCACGCCCGGCCGGCGGTTGAGCGACGACATGAAGGTGGTGATGCCGTCGTCGCGCACGTCGCCGCCGTCGAGGTAGTCCGTGTAGAGCGAGGGCCCGCCCTCGTAGGACACCAGCGGCTTGGCGGCGGGGAAGGTCGAGAGCGCGAGCTGGCGCAGCCAGAGCGGGAAGCCGCCGCCGAAGCCGGTGGCGTCGGGGCCGCCGCCCTGGGCCGCGCTGCCGCCCAGCATGCGCCGGCGCCACTCCGCGAGCGTCTCCTGCAGGTGGCGCTCGAAGGCCGCGCTCGTCCAGTAGGCGTGGGACGCGGGCAGCGAGACCGGCCGCATCTGCCCGCCGCCGGCGTCGAAGTACTGGCCGGTGTAGAACCAGGGATCGGCCGTGCCCGCCTGCTGCTGCGCCTTCGTGTGCGCCCAGTCCTGGATGCCGTTGCCGAAGTAGGTGGTGCAGGAGATGACGTCCGGCTGCACGGGCGGGACGAGCAGGGGCCCGTAGTCGCGCAGCTCCTCCAGGAAGGGCTGGGTGTAGCTCTGCACCGCCGTGAACACCGCGGCCACGCGCACGATGCGCGTGCTGCCCCCGAACTCCTGCTGGAAGATCCGCCACACCTGGGAGAAGCGGCGGGCGTTGAAGCGGGCCTTGGTGAGGCCCTGGGAGTCGGCCTGCTGCTGGGCCCAGTTGCCCTGCGCGAAGGCGTCGCCGCTGCTCCAGATCTCGTTCGAGTACTCGACGTACACGCGCCGGGCGGCGTCGAGCGGCGGCCACACCGGGCTGGCCTGGGGCGAGGTGTAGGGGTTCACGCCGTCGCTGCCGAAGCGGATCAGGCGGGCCAGGTTCTGCACGAAGGCGTCGCTGGCCAGGTGGGGCACGTTGATCCACAGGTCCTTCTGGGTGGCGTTGGCCAGCGCGACCAGGTGCTCGTAGGGCACGCCGGTGGCCCGGTTGCCGGCGAAGCCGGCGGCCGGCGGCCGCGGGTTGATCACCCCGCTCGCGAACGCGTGCGCGGGCCGCCGGCGGTCGGCCCAATCCTGCACCGGGCTGGCGTTCGTCTCCGTGAGGCCCATGGCGCGGATGAGCCCCCAGTCGGCCTGGGTGGCGCGGGCCAGGAACGAGGGGTGCAGCAGCACGTTCTCCAGCGACGCGTTCTGCGCGTTGGCCGGGTCCGGCATCCAGGCCTTGATGCTGGTCAGGGGCGTGGCCATGGCGTACACGGTCACGTAGCCGGGCGCGTCGGTGAAGCGGTACACGCGGCGTCCGTTGTTCAGCGGTCCGGTGGCCGGGCCCGACGACTCGGCCTGCAGGTAGGTGGAGGGCCCGCCCTCCAGACGGAGGTCGCCGTTGCCCTGCCACGTGAGCACCCAGTGCCCGCGGAAGATCTGGCGGATGTCGGGGAAGTTGGGCGGGCTGCTGCCGTAGCCCGAGTTGAGGCCGTTGATGATGACGCGGATGAGCGTCTGGCCGGCCTGCAGGTTCTGCGGGTAGCCGTTGGCGTCGAACTGGGCCGAGCTCCAGTAGGGCAGGGCGCTCCAGTTCTGGTCCACCCATTCGCCGGTGGCCAGGGCGTTGGCGTAGTAGGGCCGGTCCCAGTAGGCCACGCCGCCCGGCTGGTACGAGACCTGGGGCAGCGCGGCCGGGTTCACGTCGGCGGCCAGAGGCGCGGTGCCGGCGAGGAAGAGAGCGAGAAGGGCGGTGGGGAGGCGGCGCGGCAGCAGGGGCATGGAAACCTCCGGGAGGGACGGAAGGCCCAAGAGACGCGCGCACGCTACCGCGGCCGCCCGGTATCCAGTGTGACGAGGATCAGTCTCGGTATTGGTCTGTCCATTCGGCCTCGCCGGAGTGAATCCGGCGAGGCCTAACTTATTCAGGGGGGCCACCGCTTCGCGATCCACATAGCCCCCCTACGGCCTTCGGCCTACCCCCCTCGGCTGTCTGCCACATCCCACCCGGGCAAAAGGACCATTGACAAAGGCTTGCCCACACTGTTCTCATAAGGGGCATAAATGGTCTGACCAATTGGCCGGCATGGCTCGGAAGCGTGCAGGGCCGTTCAACCGTTCGAACAGGAGAAGTGCAATGCAGAACTCCGCATCCCTCGCCCGCCGCCTCGCCGGTTGGCTCGGAGCTGTCTGTGGCGCCGGCCTGCTCGCCGTGTCGCTCCCCGCGTCGGCCGCGATCTCCTTCGACGCCGCCAGCCGCGCCGCGACCACGAGCACGGGCCGCACCTCGCTCACGTGGTCGCACACCATCGGGGGCGGCAGCGACCGCGTGCTGGTGGTGGGCGTGGCCGTGGAGGACACGGCCACCGCCGACGCCAACGTCACCAGCGTGACCTACAACGGCGTGGCCCTGGCCGCCGTGGCCGGCTCGAAGATCAGCGGCGGCGGCACCGGCATCATCCAGACCCAGCTCTTCTACTCGCTGAACGGCTCGTTGCCGGCGGCGGGGACCTACAGCGTCATCGTCACCTTCCAGGGTCCGGTCGACGGCAGCGCCTCCGGCGCCGTCTCCCTGGCCGGCGTGAGCCAGGCCGCGCCGGAGCAGGCGGCGGCCCGGGTGGACACCAGCGGCGCCGACGCCATCTCCACCTCCATCACCGCCGCCTCCGCCGGCGCCTGGATCGTGGACGTGGTGGGCAGCGGCAACTCGGGCTCCTTCACGGCCGGGGCCGGCCAGACCGAGCGGCTCGACGGCGCGGCCAGCGGCATGACCGGCGCCAGCAGCACGAAGGCCCTCACCGCCGCCGGCGCCACCACGCTCTCCTGGACCCACTCGGGCGCCAACCGGCTGGCCCACTCGCTGGCCTCGCTGGCTCCCTCCACCGGCCCGCCGCCGACCTCGTTCACGCTGACCACGTCCGTGAACGGCAGCGGCTCGGTGAGCCGCAGCCCCAACGCCGCCAGCTACCCGGCGGGCACGGTGGTCACGCTCACCGCCACGCCGGCCGCCGGCCAGCAGTTCACGGGCTGGAGCGGCGACCTGAGCGGCACCGCCAACCCGCAGTCGATCACCATGAACGCCAACCGGAGCGTCACCGCCAGCTTCGCGCCCATCAGCGGCACGTTCACGCTCACGACCAGCGTGGTCGGGTCGGGCACGATCACGCGCAGCCCGAATGCGCCCAGCTATCCGGCCGGCACCGTCGTCACGCTCACCGCCACGCCGGGCTCGGGCCAGCAGTTCACGGGCTGGAGCGGCGACCTGGGCGGCACGGCCAACCCGCAATCCCTCACCATGAACGCGAACAAGAGCGTGACGGCCACTTTCGGCGTCGTGCAGACCGACGCCATCTACGTGGCTCCCAACGGGACCGACGCCAACCCCGGCACCATCGGCCAGCCGACCACGCTGACCGCGGCCGTGACCCGCGTGGCCCCCGGCGGCACCATCCTGATGCGCGGCGGCACCTACAACCTCTCGGCCACGGTCACCATCGCCCGCGGCAACAACGGCACGGCCACCCAGACGAAGAAGCTCTTCGCCGCGCCGGGCGAGACGCCGGTGCTGAACTTCGCCGCCCAGGCCTTCAACTCGGCCAACCGCGGCCTGGTGCTGAACGGCTTCTTCTGGCACCTGCGCGGCCTGGAGGTCACCAACGCCGGCGACAACGGCATCTACGTGGGCGGCAACAACAACCGCATCGAGCTGTGCGTCACCCACAACAACCGCGACACCGGGCTGCAGCTGGGCCGCCACGCGTCCACCGCGCCCAACAGCGAGTGGCCGGCCAACAACCTGATCCTCAACTGCACCTCCTACGACAACTTCGACCCCGACAACGGGGAGGACGCCGACGGCTTCGCGGCCAAGCTCACCACCGGCCCCGGCAACGTGTTCCGCGGCTGCATCTCACACCACAACGTGGACGACGGCTGGGACCTCTTCACCAAGAGCGACACCGGCCCCATCAGCCCCGTCACCATCGAGGACTGCATCTCCTACATGAATGGCGCGACCAGCACGGGCGGCTCCACCACCGACAGCGACGGCAACGGCTTCAAGCTGGGCGGCGAGGACATCCCGGTGGACCACGTGATCCGCCGCTCCATCGCCTTCCGCAACAAGAAGCACGGCATCACGTTCAACAGCAACCCCGGCAGCATCACCGTGACCAACAACACGTCCTGGTCGAACGGGGAGAGCAACATCAAGTTCGACGAGGGCACGCACGTCTTCACCAACAACCTCTCCTTCGCGGGGGCGGCCAGCGACAAGACGGCCGGCACCGACGTGGGCGGGACCAACTGCTGGTGGAAGAACAACCAGAGCGTGAACGCGAACGGGCTGGTGGTGTCGGCGGCCGACTTCCAGAGCCTGAACCCGAACATCTTCAGGAACGCCGACGGCAGCATCAACCTGGGCGCCTTCCTGGCCCTGGCCGCAGGCAGCGACCTGATCAACGCCGGCACTCCGTCCGGCGCCGACATCGGCGCCCGGCCTAGCCCATAGGCTTCTTGCTATGCGGGCCGGGCTTAGCCCGGCCCGCCGCACTGGGGGCTTGCCGCCGCTGCGCGGCTTCGCCCCCAGACCCCCAAGGCGTTTGGCGTGCCCTATTCGTTCGTCCCTCCGTATTCGACCGGCTTCTCGCCCGAGCAGGTGCAGGCCGAGAGGAAGGCCAGCCCGGTGGAGCTGCCGCAGCCCTCGGCGTAGGGGTTGCCGAGGGCGCCCGGCACCCCGCCCCCGTAGAAGTGCACGTTGGTGCGCTTGGAGTTGCGCTCCGTCTTCTCCAGCACGTTCTCCTGCGGGCCCACCGTTCCGGTGACGAAGATGCTGCCCTTCTCGGTGAGGGTGTCGGTGCGCGTCGGGTCCCACTGGCCGTTCGGCTTCTGCTTGAAGAACGTGATCTTCGAGAAGCCGCCCACGAGCACGGCCAGGTTGACGGTGCCGCTCTTCTGCCGGATGGCGAAGCCGGTGCCGCTCTCCTGGAAGGTCGACTTCGGGCACGGGACCTCGTCGCCCGGCTCGCCGGCCAGGTAGGGATCCCGCGGCGAGAGGCCGTCGGGGAAGTGCGTCTCCAGGTAGCGGTCGGCGAAGTCGTCGAAGAGCGCGATCATGTCCTCGTGCAGGCGCTGGCCGGGCACGCGGGCCAGCGCCTCGCGCCAGGTGGCGGCCAGGAGCGCGTAGGCGCCCTCCGGTCCCAGCTCGGCGCAGGCGTCGCCCAGGCGCCGGCAATCGAAGGGCGGGCTGAGCTCCGCCAGCACGCGGCGCGCGTCGTAGCCGTCGCGGCCGCGGTAGTGGTCCATGGTGTCCAGGATCGCGCGCTGGTCGAGCCCGAACAGGTAGGCCGGCGGGTCGCCCGCGTGGGCGGCGGCCGGAAGGAGGGCCCCGGCGAGGGCCAGCGCGCGCACGGCGTCGCGGGCGCGCATCAGTGCACGCTCAGCCACACGGGGGTGGCGAAGGCGCGGAGCGAGTCGTCGGGCACCAGCTCGCCCCGCCGCTCCTTCCACCCGATGGCCTCGGCCCGCACGTAGTAGAGGCCGGCGGGCAGGGCGGGGAGCGTCACCACGTAGTGGCCGCTGCCGCTGACCTGGACCTGGCAGGAGCCCGGCACCTGCTGCTCCTCGCCGTCGCCCACGCGGCCCTGGATCAGGCACACGTCCACCAGCCGCGCGCCGCTGGCGAAGGCCACGTGCACCTCCACGTCGGTGCCGGCGGTCAACAGCCGCGTGTCGCCCATCTCCGTCCAGGTGGGCGCTCCGGCCGGGCGCGCCCACTCGGCCAGCAGCGGCCCGGTGGAGGCGAAGGTGCGGCCGCGCCGCAGCCCGTCCTCGACGCTGCGGGCCACGCCGCGGTCGAGGCTGTCGGCGAAGACGCCCGTGAACGTGACCCCGATGTCCTCCTTCTTCTTGTGCACGTCGGATCCGCCGTAGGCGGCCACGCGCAGGCCCTTGAGCAGCCGGCGGCGGGCCCAGTGGTCCACCGACTCGCCGTCCTGCGGGTTGTCCCAGCGGGAGTTGATGATCTCCATGCCCGTCTCCGGCGGCGCGTCCACGCAGGCGAAGGCGGCCTCGTTCAGGTTCCAGGGCTCGGCCAGGCCGGAGAGCGCGGTGCCGCCCGGGTGGTTGAGCGAGACGGCGCCCCGCAGCGAGTTCGACGACAGGCGCAGCAGGCTGGCCGCCTCCTGGATGAAGGGCGCGTCCGCCTTGCGCACCGGCGCGTCGGCGTCGCAGGCGAAGCGCTCGCCCCGCTTCTCGAAGGCGAAGAGGGAGTCGCTGGGCAGGAGCCCGATGCCGTTGAAGTGGGCGGTGTCGTGGCCGTTGGTCACGCACTGGAAGGAGACCTCGATCTTCTCCCGCGCCGACATCTCCAGGCCGGGGATGATCAGGAAGGAGGAGCTGCTCACGTTGGCGGCGATGCCCGACTGGTCGGCGAACTCGTCCTGGTTCACGCAGTAGCAGTGGTCGGAGAGGTTGAACCACTGCAGGCCGGCGGCCTTGTAGAGGGCCGTCAGGTCGTCGCCCTCGTCCTTGGGGTTGTAGGTGAAGGGCGCGATCGGGTAGCGGCCGCGGAAGGGTGCGTCGCAGTCGGTGTAGGCCGAGTGCACGTGGGTGTCGCCCAGGAAGAGGCGCGCCACGGGCGCGCCGACGGGCGGGACCAGCGGCGGCAGCAGCTCCTCGAGGTCCACGTCGATGTGGTCGGTGAGGGTGCCCAGGCTGCCGCCGTATTCGTAGTCCACCTCCACCGTGCCCACCAGGGTGGCCCCGGGGACGAAGCGCGGGACGAAGGCCCGCGTCACGAACGGCACCAGCACCTCGACCTGCGTGCGCTCCGCCTTCTCGAAGAGCGCCGCGGCCTCCCTGTCGTCCAGGTAGAGCGACACCTCGTCGTGGGGGAGGGCCAGCAGCGGCTGCAGCCTCGCCCAGTCACGGCCGAGGCCCGGGACCCGGGCCTCCAGCGTCAGGCGCTGCAGGACCTTCTCGCCGTCCAGCAGGCGCACCTCGCGCACCGACAGCTCCCGCTCCTCGGGGCCGATATTGTGGACCGTCACCGTCAGCCCGAACGTGGGCAGCGAGCGGTCGCGCACCACGCGCAGGCCGTCGAGCTCCATCGCCACGGGATCCGCGGCGCGGGCCGCCCCCGCCACCAGGAACAGCGCCGCCGCGGCGCCCAGAAACGTCGTGCTTGCTCTCATGGTCCGGCTCCTTTCGCTAGCGTGTCTCCGCCGGCTTTTCGTGCGGATCCACGCGGGCGCATGGTGGGCGCCGTGGCGCAGCGCCGCCAGTGGCGATGGGCGGGGACCACGGCGCCGATGGGGAGGGGACTTCGGGGGGAGAGGGGGCGCTATCCTGCGGCAGGCTGGGGCACGAATCCGGTAGCGCCGCCGCCGCCGGTCGGGCCACCCTGGAGGCAGGGAGGAACCATGATCCGACGAGCGGGAGGAGCAGCGGCGGCCGCCGCCATCCTGGCCACGGCCTGCGGGGGATCGAGCCCGGCCGCGCCCGGGATCTCGACCGGGCCGGTCACCACCACGTTCAACGGCACCGCGCGGTCGAGCGGGCCCAACAGCTGCGGGGGCGACACGCTGGCCCTCGACGCCGGCAGCGGCGAGGTGTCGGTCACGCTGGTGCAGGCCGCGCCCAGCACGCCCCTGCTGCTGCAGATGTGCGCGCCCACCGCCACCAACCACGTGAACGACTGCTCCATCAACCGCACCACCATCCAGGTGGGGCAGATGGTGCGCGGCACCGTCGTGGGCGGCCGCAGCCAGGTCCTGGCCCTGAACCCGGGCGATTGCGGGAACGGGCAGCCACCGCAGTTCCCGTCGATCGCCTACACGGTCTCGGTGGTCTACCCGCGCTAGGAGCCTAGCGGCGGTGCACCACGCGCAGGCGGTACGTCCCCACCTCCGTGCGGGCGCCGCCCCGCAGGGAGCTCAGCCCCACCAGGTAGGTTCCGTCCTCGAGGAGCTGCGCAGGAACCAGGGCCGCGACCAGCGGGCCTTCGCCCATCCGCACCGCGGACAGGCCGTCCTGCATGGTCACCACGCGCCCCTCCGGCGTTTCGATGCGGAGCCGGAAGCGGTCCTCCGATGCGGGGGGCTCCTCGAGCACGAGGTCGAGCCGCACCCATTCCGCGGAGCCGAGCACGAGCCCCGGCTCCGGCCCCGTGCCGCGTTCCCAGCCGGCACGAAGCGTCCAGCGCGGGGTGTCGCCACGCGGCGAAGGGGCCGCACGCTCCAGGCTGGCGACCTGGGTCTGGAGGGCCTGGATCTGCCGGTGGGCGGCATCTTCCCGCACCTGCGCTGCGGCCAGGGCGCCGTTGGCGGTCCTGATCTCGCGTGCCGCCAGCAACCCGCCCGTGGTGGCGATGAGGAGCACCGCCGCCCACTGGAGTCCGACCGGCACCGGGCGGCGGGGCGCCGGGCGGCGGGTGGATCCGGCTCTGGCCGCCGCGTCGGCCAGGGCGCGGGCGAAGGCCAGGCGGCGCTGCTGCTCGGGGGAGGCCAGCAGGCGGCCCTCCACGAGGGTGCGCTCCCCGGCCTCGAGCTGGCCGCGGGCGTAGGCGTCGATCAGGTCCTCTTCCGTGGCCTCCACCTCGTTGAACAGCGCGTCGTCCGTGGCGAAGCGCCCTTCGAAGGCCTCCTCCTCCTCCGGGGACAGCATGCCCAGCAGGTACCGGCGCGGCGTGTCGTCGTCCAAGACGCTCACCGCGCCCTCCTCCTGATCCTAGGTGGCGCCGGAGGCGGTTCCGTTTCGCCCTCCGCGCAGCGGCGCACGCAGGCCTCCAGCCGGGCCCGGATCCGGTGCACCCTGAGCCGAAGAGCGGGTAGCGAAACGCCCATCTGTGCGGCCTGCGCCCGCCGGACCGCGATGCCCCCGGCCGGACCGCCCTCGTAATAGGTCATGACCAGGCGGCGGGTGGGATCGGCCAGGAGGTGCAGGCAGTGGTCGAGGCACTCGCCCAGGGCCTGCTCCTCTCCGGCCGGCGGCTCGGGAGCGGCGGCCGGCGCCGCCGAGGGAGCCTGCGTGGGGCCCGGGCGGCGCCACGACTCGCGCAGCACGTTCCGGGCCACGCCGAAGAAGTAGGGCAGGGGGTCGGTGGTCTGGATCACCTGTCCCTCCTCCAGCCGCTTCATCACGCGGTCGATCGTCTCGTCGGCCATCTCTTCGGGGAAGGGCGCGCCGTGCCAGGTGAAGAACTTCAGCAGCCGGTGGCGGACCACCTCGTACCGCTCGCCGGCCTTCTCGCGATCGGCGTCGAGCAGGGCCAGCAGGCGGTCGAGCGATCGGCTCGAGGCGACGGTGAAGGTCAGTTGGGCTCGCCCTGGACCTGGAACGCGGCCCAATAGTAGGGATCGCCCCAGCGCCCAGCGCGCAGGAGGCGCTGCGCGGCGCGCAGGGCGGCCGCCGGGGCCAGGTGCTCCGGCCCCAGCATGCGCCGGTAGAATTCCGTCATCAGGACCACCGTGCCCTCGTCGTCGACCTTCCAGGCGCTGGCCACCACGCGCGGCGCCCCCGCGTACATCAGGGCGCGGGTGAGCCCGAGCATGCCTTCGCCGCGGATCTCCTTGCCGAGGCCGGTGCGGCAGCCGCTCAGCACCACCAGGTCGGCCCCCAGCTTCAGGTTGAAGGCCTCGGCCGCCGACAGGAACCCCTCCTGCGCGCGGCCGTCGCGGCCCACCAGCGAGAGCACCAGGCCCGAGAGGTCGGGATGGGCGCTGTTGAGGAAGCCGTGGGTGGCGAAGTGGACGTAGCGGTAGTCGGACAGCCCGGGATCGAGGACCGTGGCCCGGCTGGCCTCGAAGTCGAGGGCCAGGCGGCCCTGCCCGGCGGGGACGAGGGCCACGAGGCTGTGGGCCTCGCGGCGGGTGAAGGGCAGCCGGGGGATGTCGCCGCCGGCGAAGCCCACGTCGCTGGCCGCGCGCTCCACGTCGCGCGTGTGCCCGGCCACGGCCGGCGGGTGGGGCCCGCCGGCCAGGCGCTCGTCCCCGGCGCCGAACACGGGATCGGCCATGGCCACCAGCGTGCGGGGAGCGGTGGGCCGGGCGCGCCTCTCCTCCCGCAGGACGGCCAGCGTGGAGGCCGAGGGCAGCCCGACCACCTCGTGCGCCTCGATGAGGGGCTGGGCCGGCCGGGCGGGATCCGGGAGCACGCCGAAGGGCACGTAGTGTAGGACGCCGTCGGCCACGATCAGGACTCGTTTCCTGGCGATTTCCGCCGCGGCCGGGCCCAGCACCAGGCGCCCCAGCGCGGCCACGGCCGGCAGGGCGCGTCCCGTCCGGTGGGCGGGGCGGGTGGACAGCTCGCCGTACGCCTTGCGCCCCGCCGCCTCCAGCGCCTGCCGCCCGGGCAGGGCGAAGCTCTTGAGCGAAGAGGTGGTGAGGGCCCACAGGTAGCTGCGCTCCTCGCCGATCGAGTACTCCAGCAGGACGGTGTCCGGATCCAGCACGCGCTGCTGGATGGCGGCCACGTCCAGGGGCTGGGGCTGCGTGAGGGCGGCGAAGCGGGGGCTGCGCGCGCGGATGTCGGCCTTGATCTGCTCGCCCTCCCCGTTCAGGCGCTCGATGTCGCGGGCGATGGCCGCCGCCGCGCCCGCCGCCGGCTGCGCGCTCAGCAGGCGCACCTGGCGGTCGAGGGCCAGGGTGAGCTGGTCGCGGATGCGGCGCTCGCGCTCGAGCAGCGCCGGATCGGCGCCCGCGCGCACGTCCACGCCCGACTCGCGCAGCAGCTCCAGCAGGGTGCGCGCCCGCATGCGCTCGCTGGCCGCGAGGGCCAGCCCGTCGAAGCCCTTCCCGGGCTCCCGCTCGTGCTGCCGCATGAGCACGCCGATGGAGAGCTCGTAGAGGGCGGGCAGCGAGGCCAGGTACGTCTGGCGCAGGCCGAAGTTGTTGAGGTGCGACCGCAGCGACTCGACGATGGCGATGGCCTCCTCGGCCTGGCGGCGGGCCTCGGGCAGGTCGCCCTCCTGCGCGGCCAGCCGGGCCAGCCCGTGGCGCGCCAGGGCCTCGCCCTCGCGGTCGCCGAACGAGCGGTGCAGGTCGAGGGCCAGCCCCAGGGCCTCGGCCGCCTCCTCGTCCGCTCCCTGGCGGGTCAGGAGGTCGCCCATCTCGATCAGGGCCGCCGCCTCCATGCGCCGGTCGCTGGACTGGGCCAGGGCCAGGGCGCGCTCGACGTGGCCCAGGGCCGCCGGCCAATGCGCGAGGTCGCCCTCGAGGGCGGCCAGGCGGATGAGCGCGCGGGCCTCGTTGCGCCCGTCGCCCATCAGCCGGTGCAGCGCCAGCGCCTCGCCCAGGTGCCCCCGCGCGGCCTCGAGGTCCCCGAGGCGGATCTCCACCCGGGCCAGGAAGGTGAGCGCGGCGCCCTCGCGCGTGCGTGCCTTCACCTCCCGGGCCAGGCCCACGGCCTCGGTCAACATCTCCAGCGCCAGCTCGTCGCGTCCGAGCTGGTGATAGAGCGAGCCCAGGTTGAGGAGGTCCAGGGCCTCGAACGTCTTCTCTCCCGCTTCGTGGTGCAGCATGCGGGCGCGCTCGAAGCTGTCGAGCGCCTCCTGGAACGCGCCCAGGTCGCCCTGCAGCACGCCCAGGTTGTTGAGCGCGGTGGCCTCGTCCGCCTTCTGGCCCAGCTCTCGCTTGAGCGCGAGCGCCTGCGCGTAGAGATCCAGCGCCGGCTGGGGCTGGCCGAGGGCGCGGTGGATGGCGGCCGCGTTGCTCAGCAGGGTGGCCTCGTCGTTGCGGGCGCCAGCCAGGCGGGCCAGGGGGACCGCCTCCAACGTGGCGGCCAGGGCCTTCTCCATCTCTCCGCGCTGGAACTGGACCACGCCGATCTCGGTGAGGGCGTTCTCCTGGCCCCACGGATCGTCGGCCTCCCGGAAGAGCCCGGCCGCCTCCGTGAAGGCTTCGACGGCGGCGCGTAGCGATTCGGCCGTGTCTTCCTTCAGCAGGCCGTAGCCGCGGGCCATGGCCTCGTCGCCGCGCACGCGGACGCGATCGCCATCGATGGCCGGCCGGACCTCCGCCACCACGAGGGTGTAGCGGCCCGTGGCCGGCACACGGGGAGAGACCTCGAGGAGGAGATCCCCGGCCGCCCCGGTCAGCCAGCGGGCGGGGAGGGCGCCGCGCATGGCGTTGTCATCGTCGCGGCGGCCGTGGCTCCCGGACGGGTCGGTGAGGTCGAGCAGCAGGTCGACTCCCTGCTGGTCGACGTCCACGCGCACGAACTGGCCCGCCTCCACCTGCAGCCGGTAGCGGTGCCGCTCGCCGCCGGCGATCTCACGCTCCACGGGCCGGCCGGGAGCCAGGGCCACGGCCTCGGCGCCGGCCTGCGCGCCCGCCTGGGGGCAAGGCGCGCCCAGGGCGAGGGCGAAGCCCAGGATCAGGTTGCGTGTGCCGCCGCCGATGGAGAGGGACATGGGCCTCGTGGGTGCGCCTTCTCGGCTCACCAGGCCATACGGCTGGACGTCAGCGCCGCGGCGAGCGGGTTGAAACCGCGATGCTAAGCGCCCCCCTGCCAGAGTGTCAACGACAGGGCGGGCGGCCTCTCCGCGGCAGGGGGGCGCAATAAAGGTTCGCGCCGAGCGAAACGTTTTCGCGCCCGCCGCCATTCCTGAGTGAAAGCGAGCACGAATGCAGACTTCCTCCCACTTGACGGTCGTGTCCTGCCTGGCCCTGGCCGTGCTGCTCACGCCGGGCAGCGCCGCGGGACAGGTCTTCGAGTACTACCACTCCGATGCCGCGGGCAGCGTACGGGCCATCACCGACACGAACGGCGCCGTCGTGGAGCGGCACGACTACCTCCCGTTCGGCGAGGAATGGCAGCCCGCGCCCGCGGCCCAGCCGCTGCGGTTCACGGGCAAGGAGCGGGACCAGGAATCGGGCCTCGACTATTTTGGGGCCCGCTACCTGCGAGCCGGCCTCGGGCGCTTCAACACCGTGGACCCCATCCAGACGCTGGACGACAACCTGGCCGATCCCCAGCGTTTCAACCGCTACTCCTACGGCCGCAACAACCCGCTGCGCTACGTCGATCCGGACGGCCGGGACATAGTGCTCCTCGTCTGGTCGCCGGGCAGGGACGCGCTCGGACACAGCGCGGTCGCCGTGCAGAACCGTAACGGGGCCGGGGAGGCCACAGGGCTCACGACGATCTACCATCTCTGGCCGGCGGTGACGATGCAGGGCAAACAGACCGAGGCCAAAGGCGACTATCGCGTGGAGTTCCGATCGGAGGCGGACCTGGCCACGTTCGCCGGAGGTGAGGGCCAC
>Ga0111538_10002182_pt1 | contig 27549 bp, 17 predicted proteins | sample SoiMethybrSBSTD1_FD_79669 | JGI IMG/M metagenome (GOLD analysis project Ga0111538, IMG submission 79669) | Bulk soil microbial communities from a Populus tree surrounding site in Tennessee, USA - Soil MetaG P. TD hybrid SBSTD1 (version 2)... | ecosystem: Environmental > Terrestrial > Soil >...
ACTGCCGCGGCGCGCGCCTCGTGCAAGAAGCGCTCCCGACGCTCGAGATCACTGCCGGCCGGCAGCAGCTTGAGCGCGACGAGGCGTCTGAGCTTGGTGTCCTCGGCGCGATAGACGACGCCCATGCCGCCACGCCCCAGCAACTCCAGAATTCTGAAGTGCGCGATGTTTTGGCCGACGAAATCTTGCCCGCGCAGAGCCGCTCGCTCGGAGCCGGGCGCGCGGGCCGTGTCCAGCGCATCGAGGATCTCGGCCGCGAACTGAAATCGTCGTTCCGGCGTCTTCTCCAGGCAACGAAACGTCACATCGAGTAGCCGCCGTGCCCGCTCGTCCGAGAGCAGCGCGCGTGGGATCGCCGGCTGATCGCGCAGCACAGCCGTCAGCACGTCGGCTCGCGACGGTCCGCCGAAGGCAAAACGGCCGGTGAGTGCTTCGAACAGCACCGCACCGAGCGCGAAGAAGTCCGCGCGCTGATCGACGTTTTCTCCACGCACTTGCTCCGGCGCCATGTACCCGGCGGTGCCGAGAAACACGCCCGACTCGGTCCGTCCGTGCTCGGCCGCATCAGCTCGCTCGACCAGCCTCGCAAGCCCGAAGTCGACGAGCTTTGCGGTCCCCTGGCTGTCGAGAAGCACGTTTTCCGGCTTCAGATCGCGGTGAACGATCCCTACCGAATGCGCCGCACCGAGCCCGCGGGCGAGATCGCGCGCCAGCTTCAGAGTCTCGACGACGCCGAGGGCGCCCGCCGTCAAGCGCTCGCGAAGGGTTTGCCCTTCCACGAGATCAAGGACGACATACGGCAGCGCGCCGTCGACACCCGCGTCGTGTACCGAGACCACGTTCTCGTGTCGTACTGAGGCGAGCGCGACGATCTCGCGGCGGAATCGATCGACACGCGAGCCGGTCGCTCCCATCAAGATCACTTTCAGCGCCACGTCGCGTCCGAGCAGGTCGTCGCGAGCGCGGTAGACCGCCCCCATGCCACCCCGTCCGATCAGGCGAATGACCTCGTAACGGCCGACGCGACTGCCGGGCGCGAGATCGGGGTCGCGGATCGGCTCGATCGGACTCTCCGGTCCGCGAGCAAGCGCGCGGAGCAGCGCCTCGAAGCCACTGCCGAGGGACGAATCCCTGTCGTCGGGCCCGCTCACGTCGAAAGGATCACATTTCGGCGCGCCCGTCTCTAGCTCGCCATGCGCACCAACATCATCGCGTCAGCGGTCGGCATGGGGCTCATCGGAGGGCTGCTCGCGGCCTGCAGCGCGGCTGAAAATGCCAATTCTTTCGGGGATGAGGAGCTCGGCACGGCAGAGCAGGCCCTCTGCAGCCCCTGGCCGGACTGCGCGATCGACGAAGACCCGCAGGTCCTGCTCTGTAACCCCACCAACTGCAAGTCGACCACGCCCTGCGCCACACCCTGCAAGACCAGCACCGGCACGCTGAAGACGTGCGGCAGCTACTCGACGAGCTCGCTCAGGTGCCAGAGCTGTTCGAGCGGCTGCGGAGCCACGCAAAGTTGCTCAAAGCAATGTCTCAACGGCTCGAGCCTGACGAGCTGCGCCGGGGCGGGCAAGACCTGCGCGTCGTCTTGCAGCGTTCGCTGCAACGACGATACCAAGTGCACCAGCGGCTGCTGGCTCGGCTCGACCAGCACTACGTGCGCCGCCAGCGGCTACGAGTGCTGGGACCCTCTCGTGGACCCGGACCACGACGGCCTCGCTGACCAGCTGGAGCGCACCCTGATCGACGAGTTCCGCCCCCAGTTCCGGCTCCACAGCGACGAGACCAATGCTCCGTCGAGCGTGAACTTTTACCTCGATCGCGTCCACATGCGGTTTCACCACGCCAACTGCAGCGACTGCCAGATCATGGATCGCGGCTACGTCACGGCTACGACGATGCTTCAGCAATCCCACCAATACAAAGACGGAGGCTTCTGCAGCCATGGGGGCGACACCGTCGCTTCCACCGAAAGCGACCACTTCTTCCTGCAGATCCCGAACGACAGCCAGGAATCCACCGTCCGCAAGGGCGATATGGCCTCGGCCAAGTGTTACGCCCGCGTCAGTAGCAGCTTCGTGCCGGGAGCCGCTCACGACATCCAGTACTGGGTCTTCTACCCGTACAACGGCATGAGCCCCGGGGAACACGAAGGCGATTGGGAACACGTCACCGTCTCGGTGAAGGTCGACCGGACCTTGCATTCGGTGTACTTCGCCGCCCATGACGACGAGGGCTGCCGCATCGAAAATCCCCAGCTTCTGCCGGGAACGAAGCGCGTGATCGTCTTTACGGCCAATGGCAGCCACGCGAGTTACCCACAAGCGGGCTTCACCGACCGCGGAATCTATCCGACCGACTATCACGACGGCCGCGGAATGATTCTGAGCTGCAACTCCCTGAACACCATCCACGTCGGCGAACGGGACTACCCGACGTCCGGAAACGAATGGCTGCGCTACGGCGGGCGGTGGGGGGAGCTCGGTTGGGGCCCGGTTCCTTCGAACGGCCCGAAAACCCCCTCCTTCCAGGCGTACTGGTTGCCGGAGCATCAGCAGTGAAGACCGCTCTCGATATTTTTTCGATCACGCCGGCCAGCATGCGTCTCTACCCGTTCATGAAAACGCCAACCACCCACCGACCGCACCCGATGCCCCTCGTGACGCTCGCGGCAGCCGCGCTCCTGGGCGCTAGCGGCTGCTTCGGCACGGCAGATCCCGACATCGAGCTCGACAGCGAGCAGCAGGAAAAAGAACAGGCCGACGTCGCTTCCACGAAGCTGGCGATCGAGACGGGCTGCCCGGCCGGCGCCCCTCCGTGCTCCTGCGCGCTCAAGGGCCAAACTGTCTGTCAGGACCCCGACCGCGACGGAATCCTCAGCCTCTACGACAACTGCGATTACGTTGCCAATCCGAATCAGGCCAACTGCGACGGCGACTACAGCGGGGATGCCTGCGACAGCAGCAACGTGCGGATCACGAAAACCACGCAGCCCTATGAATCGACTCCGATCGCAACCGGAAGCACTACCTGCATCGAAGACGAATACGTGCACAGCGTCCACTTCCGGCAGATCGAGTGGCAGGCCGGCACGCAAACCATCGAGACGCGCCGCTATTGCGGGCCTTCCGGCACCTACACCACCCGTCGCGTCATCGACGAAGACGTCAACACGTATCGCTGCTGGGAAGCTGACTACTTCGGTTGCAATTTCATCGGCGCCGAGGCTCCGAACCCTATCTGCGGGTGACGGTTCGAAAACTCAGCTGTCCTCGTCGAACCAGCCTTCGGCGCGCGCACGCTCTCGAAGCCGCTCGGTGAGCTGGCGAAAGCGCTGGCGCAAATTGACCGCCTGCCGACGGAGAGTCGCCTCGTCGGGCTCGCCGTCGTCGTAAAGCACGCGGCTCACTTCTTCCCAGGAGAGACCCCGATCGACGCGAAGCATCAAGAGCGCCTGTTCGTCCGGCGTCAGGGTCGCACGCAACTGAGACAACCGATCCTTGACGTCGGTTCGGAGGTACGGGCGGGTGCCGCTGCGCTCACGGTCGATGGCCTCCGGCGCGCGCGACAACGATTCGCGTAGGCGCGCTCGATTGGCTGGCGCTCGCTCGAACCGAATCGCAGCGTGCCGCGCCAGCGTGTAGAGCCAGGTTCGAAACGAGCACTGGAAACGAAAGGTCTCGATCCCACGCCACACGTCCTCGCTGGTCTGGGCAAAAACTTCGTTTGCGTCGGCGTCATTGCGCAGGCGGGCGCACAAGAAGGAAAGGACCTCGGCGCGATAGTGCGACAAAGCCATCCGAACGGCGCCCTTTAGATCGCCGGACCGATGCGCCTCGCGAACCGCCGCTTCGACCTCCTCGCTCATGGCGCGAGGTCGATTGTAACCCACGGACATCCTGATCGATGTGGGCGATCGATTTTTCTTGGATCACACCGGCGGGCGCGTGGCTCTACCGGTCATGAAAACGCAAATGACCCACCGAGCCACCCTGATGCACCTCGCGACCGTTACGGCCGCCGCTCTCCTCGGCGCTGCCGGCTGCGGCGGCGAGGCAGACCTGGAGACCGAGATCGGCTGCGCAGGCGAGGCGTTAACCGCCCACAACGCGCTGACTTTCAACGCGATGACCTTCAACGGCCGCTATTTGAATGGGGCGCCGCTCGAGGGAATCGCGATCAACGGTGGCAAGCCTTGCCAGCCGAGCCCCGCGCTGAAACTGATGGAGTACACGGTCAGCTGCGCGCTCCGGGCCGATCAGGAGGTCACCGTTCGGCTGGACGGCACCGATCACCACCTCTACGGCCAGATCGGCCTGGCTCCCGGGTGGGCAGACCAAGCGTGTGACGAGACCTGTCAGAGCTGGGTGTCGGCCTGCCTGATCGCGCGCATCAACGCGCGCGGCGAGCGGGTCGAGATCTCGTTGCGAGGCGACCACCCGGCGCTCGCGGTGGAGCCGGGCGAGGCCACAGCATTCCCGCACCAAGAGGCGGCGTACTACGGAAACCTATTCACCGATCCGCCCGTGCTAAACGCATGCTTGCCGCCCGATAACTCGGCGCTCGATCGCGTTTGCGGCGAGGTCGAGGATTGCCCGGTGCAGATCGCCGGACCCTGCTCCGAGGTTTGCGACGGCGGCGGCTGTCTGGACGCGGACGGCGAGCGGCACGCCGAAGTCGTCCGCGTTTTCCGAGATCAGCTCTAGCCGAGCGCCACACGAGGAATCACCCATGCGCGATTTCATGAGTTTCAGCATCGCTCTCGCGTCGCTCTTTTTCGGCGTCGCGTGCACCTCCGAGTCCGAGCGTCCAGAGTCAGCGAGCGCGGAGCTCGTCGCCTCGCGGCCCAGGGTCCTGATCGCGAACCAGAACGGCTTCTACAACGGACCCGGAAGATGCAGCGCGGACCAAGGCGAGGTGGCCTCGGTCTCGGGCCACTGGTTTTTGCAGCAGAACTGCGAATCCGAGGCTGAATGTGCCGCGGACCAGCCGGCTTTCCAGCAGTTCCTCCTGCGAACACAGGCGGACGTCGAATGTCGCTTGAGCAAGTTTCTGAAGGACAACGAGCTCGAGTTCGGCGCCAAAAAGCGCAAACCGGGCCAGGGCTGCCGCGACGCGTCCGGCGCGTGGGGCCAGGGCTGTCCGCTCGAAAACGGCGTTCCTCAATGCTGGTCGGCGCCGAACCTCACGCGCACCATCATCCTCGACATCGAAAAACCTCACCCTTCGAATCTCAGCGAGTATCCCGGAGCCGTCGACGCGTACAAGACCCGCATCCGCGCAGCGCGCGCCGCGTTCCCTCGCGCGAAGCTCGGACTCTACGGGACGCTGGTCCCAGACGAGCGCGGCGATCCCAACGACCCCAAGTACGAGGCCCGACGGATCGCATTGGTCAAAGCAGGATTCAATGGCCTGTACGACGATCTGGACTATCTCGTGCCCGTGCTCTATCCGCGCTTTGGTTGCGACGATCCGGCTGGCGCGGTCTGCGATCCGGATGCACCCGTGCCGCGGCCGTGGTGCGACCGGGCTTTCGACATGATCGACGAGTACACCGAGCTCGGTGTGTATGGCTCGCGGAGCCTGACCCCGAACTTACCGCTCTTACCGCTGCTCACGTTCCGGGTTCACAACGGAAACTCGTGCTTCGGTAAAGACACCGTACCCGGCAGCACCTTGCTCGTCGGCCGCAAGCTGCTTTTGGACATGTGGCTGGCGGATGCGTTCGAGGCGACGCTCGGGGCTCAGCTCGACGTTCTCGGCTCAGCTGAAATCACGGAGGCGGTGCTCTGGACCGGCGGTGACGACCAGCACGTGTTTTCCGTACCGAACGACGGTCCTCCGCCGGAGGGCTGGACCGTGAGCGACTACACGAGTCGCCTCTGCCCGAATGGCCAATGAGCGCGTTCTTGCGGCCGCTCCGAAGGGCCTAGGACCGAGTGGCTCGATGATGGCGTATCTTCCAGCGCGCCTTTCCTGAGCACGGATCTCGGCGATGAGCCCACCGCCGGTCCGCCGGCGTGAGCGATACGGCTGCTAGCTCGTGGACAGCACGCGCAGCCCGCTGCGCGCGATCTCTTGCACAGCCGCTCGCGGGTCGTCGCCCCGGTGCACCAGCGGATATGCGACCACCTGGTTCCACGCCGCGGCGAGGGACTCCGGGCCGCAGACCGCCGCCGGCACTCGGACCTTGGGTCGGGCTCCGAGCCCGTCGCGGATCCAGCCGAGGACGGGGCTGATCCACGGGAGATCCACTGCAGCCGAGGCGAGTAGCACGCCGTGGCAGTGGGTGAGGTGCGCGGCAAAGTACGGGTCACGCCAGGGGGCGAGCGCCGGCGGCGTCGCGAACAGGTGTACGCGCAAGCCGTAGCCGCGGACGTCACCGAGCTTGAGACGCAGGTACGCCTCGCCGATCGAGCCGTTCGGCCACGCGACCAGGCGCATCGTGCTGGTTGCCTGCGTGGACGCGGCAACGCGTCGCAAGGTGGCTGCAGGGTCGTCACCGGTGACCACCACAGCAAGGTTGACGAGCTTCTCGACGTGATCGAACGTGCCCAATGCGTGAGGCGCGGGAAGCCCGATCGGCGGGCCGAGCTGCGACTCGCCTTGGCAGTACGTGCAGCGCACCACCTGCTGCAGCCCGATCTCGAGCGGCGCGCCACAGTATCCACAGGTTCGTTGGTACATCGGTACCGCCACGGTACCACCGGCCGGCGGGTACAAGCGAAGCCGAGCTGAAAAGCGATCTCACTCACGGTCAGATCGGTCTCGGTGAGGAGAGCAGTCGCGCAGGTGCCCATGTTTCTCGGCACCGCAGGTCGCGGTACTAGTTGCGGAGAGGCGTCATGAGCGGGCAAGCTCGCGCCCATGGTGCGCGTCGTTTCGTCGGTCGTGCAGGCTTTCGATCTCTTGACCGCGTCCGATCGGCCGCGCGACCTCCTCGAGTTGCACCTCGATCGAAAAGGCGCCTTGTCCGCCGCTCAAATAGCGGCGTTCGAGACGTCAGTCGGCTGGCCGATTCCCGAAGCGTACCGCACGCTGCTCGCCTCGTGCGGGCCGTTCGACCTCCGCTTTGCCGACGAGGACGAGATCGAGCTGTTCGAGTTCCTCGGCCAGGACCGTGCGCTCGAACAGCGCGCAGCGTTGAAAACGTTGTTGACGAAAATTTCGGCCTCGATCCCGGCGGACGACGAGCTCTACCCGGTCATGACTTTGCCGGTCGAGCACCTGCTACCCGCCACCATGAACCACGACGATAACGGTCGAACGAGCTTTACATTCTGGGAACGCGACGTGGACGCGCTGTACTTTTGTCACGAGCGTGAAGGGCTCGACGAGTCGGACGACACGCTCGAGCAATACGTAATCGAGCGCGTGGCAGCTTACGCGCACTACGATCTGCACGAACAACGCTGGTATGAGTGAACAGATGGCCGCCGTGCCCGACGGCTCGCACGACGAGGCGCCCGAGCGGCTGCGAGCCGGCCGTTACTTGGTGCGCGGATCGCTCGGAAGCGGCACCCAGGGCGAGACGCTCCTCGCTTGGGACGAGCGTCTCGAGCGCGAGGTGGCGCTGAAGCGGTTTCGCGTCCGCGGCGCTTCGAGCTGGAAAGACGTCGAGCTCGCCGAGCGCGAGGCCTCGGTGCTGGCGACGCTCGAGCATCCCGCGTTGCCGCGTTACCTCGAGCACTTCGAGGAGCAGGGCAGCCTATACCTCGCGATGGAACGAGTAGAGGGGAAGCCGCTTTCGTCGCTGCTCGAATCGCGTGCAAGCTTCTCGGCCGACGACGCCTGGCGCTTGCTCTCCGATTGTGCCGACGTGCTCGGATACCTGCATGCGCGCACACCGCCGATCGTGCATCGCGACATCAAACCGGCCAACGTGATCCGACGGCCCGACGGCTCCTTTGCATTGGTGGACTTCGGGTCCGTGCAGCATCGGCTGCGACCGCGCGGCGGCAGCACGGTGACCGGCACCTTCGGCTACATGGCGCCCGAGCAGCTCCATGGCCGCGCGTCTCCCGAAAGCGATGTGTACGCGGTGGGAGCCACCGCGCTGGCGCTGCTCTGCGGCAGCGAGCCGGAAGATCTGCCGCACCGCGGGCTCGCGATCGACGTCACCGAGGCACTCGGCCGGCGTGTCGATCCGCGACTCGTCGGCGTGCTGCAGGCGATGCTGGAGCCGGAGCCGGACGAACGCGCTTCCAGCATTTCCGTGCTGTTGCGTGGACGGGGCAGGCAGCGGAGACGCGGTCGCTGGGTGGCTCTCGGCATCGTTGCCATCGTTGCCGCGCTCGGCGCGGCCGGAGCCGCGTGGATGCTCGCGAAGGCGCCCGCAAAGAACGCGGCCGGCTCCGAAGCGGAAGCTCGCGACCACTGGCGGCGCAGCGATTTCCTGGCAGCGAGCCGAGCGCTCGCCCGCGCAGGCGAGGACGTGCCGCTGAGCGCCAGCGTCATCGCGGCGCATTTGATGGGTTCGGACCCGACGCGTGCAGCGGCGGTGAGCCGCAAGTTCGCAGTCAACCAGGAGTCCGGGCGCGCTGCCACGTTGCTCTGCCTCGCCGACGCGCTCGACGCCAAGAGCGGCGACCGCGATGCGCGCACACGGCTCGAATCCGCGAGCGACGCGGAGCAGAGCCCAGCGGCTTGCCGGCTGTTGCTCGAGGATCTGGAGAACGGCGCCGAGCGCCTGCGGCACGTACCGAGCCTGCCCAAGTCCAGCCTCGACGCTTGGGATGCCGACGATCGCTACGCGGAAGGGTTGCTCGCGTTCGAGGCGGATCCCTCCAAGGAACCGCCACTGCCGCGCTTTTACCCGCTCGATCAGCTCGTCAGCCCCTACGCGCTGCTCGTCAGCCGTCCACTCGGGCTCGAGCTCGGCCTCGCCTGGAAGAACCCCGAGGGGCTCTTGCTGCGCGCGCTGTTCGAGTCGTACCTCGGGGACCACGCGGCAGCGGCGCGAGCGCTGAGCGAGGCCTTGTACGCCGCCGGCGTGCGCGCCCACGGTGGAGCGACGAAGCCGGGCAACTTGTTCGAGTATCGGACCGCGGGCAGTCCGAAACAGCGCCTGCCTTTCCGCCACTTCTTCTTCCTCGGTGCGGTGCTCGCAGCGAGAGCCGGTGAGACGAAGAACGCGCGGACCTACGTCGATCTCGCGCCCGAGGAAACCAACGGACGGCGCGGGCTGTTGCCGTTCTTGGCCGCGCTGGAAGGCGGTGGCACGCCGCAATCGGGCATCCATGAGTACGATCCCGCCGGCAAAGAGCTCGAGCTGTGGAAGGCGATCGACGCGCGGAATCCGGCCCTGATCGCCGAGAAGCTCGGAAAGCAGCGCTCGGTCGGGCTCGCCGTACTGCCGTTCGCGCCACCGGAAAGGGTCCGAACCAGCGAGCTCCGGCGCTGGGTCGAAAACGATCTCGAACCGCCATGTTGGGGCTGCACGCCACAGGCTGCGGTTCGCGATCTGGTCGAGCTGCGCCGGCTCGCGCAAGTCGTTGGGAGCCCAGCACTCGAGGCGGAGCTCGAGAAACGCGTGGAGCGCGTGCGCACGGCGTTCACGCGTCGTGACATCGCGATTCCGCTCTACGTACTCGCGCGTTTCGATCGATGAGAGTCACACCGTACCTCGCGTTTGCTCTGTGCGCCTCCGCGTGCGACGCCCCCCAGGCTCGAAGTCACGCGGCGAGCTCCACGCCGTCGGCGCTACCCGCTCCCTCAGCCCTCGTTCGGGAGCGTTGCGCGGGCGACTGCAGCGCCGAGATCGTGCTGCGCGGGCAGCGCGAGATCCGGTCGCTCGCGATCGCCGGCGGCCGCACATTCTGGGGCAGCTGGCGGATCGAACTCGAGCCGAACGACAGCGTCCAGATGCTCGCCGCGCGCGGAGCCCCGCCAAAACGGCTAGCGAGCGGACTCCACGGAGTGTGCGCGCTCGAAGTAGACGACGAGTACGTGTATCTCATCGAGCCGGGCCTGCGCGCGGACGGCTCTTTGCGACGCGTCCCGCTCGCCGGCGGCAAGCCAGAGCTACTCGTAACCCAACCCGGAGCGTGCGGCATGGCATTGACACCGCGCGAGGTAGTTTATGCCTCGGCCGGCAAGCTTCAGGCGATCCCGAAACGGGGCGGCAGCGCACGCGTGCTCGGCAAGGCGGCGCCTTTCGCAGTGGTTCGAGCCCTCGGCGAAACGTTGTACTGGTCGTCGGAGGACGGCGTGTACCGGTCGCGTGGCGGCCCCGCCGAGCGCGTGCTCTCGACGAAAGACGTGTATGCAATCGCGATCACCCGCGAGTACCTGGTCGTCCAGAGGGGCGGCGCCGACCCGGGCATCGTTCGCGCTCGGCACGACGGCGGCGATTCACGTCTGCTCTACGGAGGCGACGTCGATGCGCTGGCAGCCGACGATAGCCACGCTTTCTTCGCGACCAGCGAGGGCGGGGCGCGGACGATCCGTAGGATCGCGCTCCTGGACGGCGAGATGACGCTGCTCGCGCGGAGGCCTCAGCAATCGGCAACGGCGATCGCGCTGGACGACACTCACGTCTACTTCACGGATCCCGCCGAAGGGCTGCTGCTGCGCGTGGCGAAGTGAGCGACCCGACCCTCGCGCGCCGACGTCGCGTCCGGTATTTGGTATCTAGGCAGTCGCACTGGACAATCCGGGCGGTTGCACTACAATGTAGTGCAATGAACAAGTCAGCCGTGTACAGCTGGCGCGTTTCGCCCGCGATCAAGACAGCGTTGGAGGAACGTGCGCGAACCTCCGGCAAGAGCTTGGGTTCTTTGCTCGACACCATTGCTGAAGAGTGGCTCCGCGTGAACGCGATCAGCGGCACTGATCAGGGCGAGCTTCAGAAGCGCGTCGCGCGCACGTTCGGTGCGCTCAGAAGTGGCCAGCGCAACCGATCCGAGCGCACGCGTGCCCTCGTGCGCGATCGACTGCGGCGGAAGCATGCCTGAAGAGCCTCCTTTGCGGGCGCTCGTCGACACCGGCGCTTTGTATGCATTGCTCGATGCCGACGACCGCTGGCATGAGCCCTGCACGTCTGCTTTTCCACGCTTCCGTCTTCCGCTGGTCACTTCGACAGCCGTGTTGACCGAGCTTTTTCATCTCGTGGGTGACGAGCCCCATGCTGTTCGAGCAACCTGGAAGTTGGTTCGATCGGGCGCAATGGTAGTGTCTCCGATCACCGATTCCGACATGCCTGATCTCGAAAAGCTGATGCACAAGTATGCCGATCGTCCGATGGACTTCGCCGACGCGACGCTGGTTCACCTCGCGGCGCGCGAGCTGATCAACACCGTGTTCACAGTCGATCACGTGGACTTCGGAATCTACCGGTTGCCGCGGAACAAAAGGTTTCGCGTGCTCCCACTGCCCAAGCCGCGCTAGAGGGCTCCAGCCAATACCAGAGTCGGTTCGCCTTTGGGAACTGAATGTGCCCGATCCACGCTACACCGACGAGGAAAACGAATCCGACTATTCCGGCGTCGGCTTGGCTGGACGCTGGTTGGACCGATCCCCTTACAGTTGGCGCCCTGCGATACCTGAGCACTGAGCCGGGATGCCGAGCGCATTCTCGACGGGCTGGGCTACTCTGCGGCCGAGATCGGCGCTGCAAAGCAGGGCGAGCTTCTGCGTGGGGAACCCGTGGGTGACGTCCTCGAACGGCATGCCGCCATCACGGGCTAGTATAACCAGGGTTTCCCTAGCGATGCCGGGACGCCGTTTCCTGCAGTGACTAGGCGTTACAAGGTCGCGAAATCACAACCTAGGCATTACGAGACGATCCACGCGTTCCGGCGAAGTGGTGCTCCAGTTGTGGTGCTTTGCGAAACGTGGAGCACCTGATGGACGACAACTGCTTCTGCCGCTCGGCGACAATTGGATTTGCGAGGTCAGGGCCTGCTCGTGGCATGTGCCGCAAGCCTCCCGATGCGAGCTCCTTCATGTCGCTTCGCTTCTGCGACCGAGCCAGCACCACTTCCGAACCTGCGTCAGGACGGGGGATGTCTCCAGCCGTCCAGGAGCTAGGTCTCCACGTGGCGCGCCGCCCTCTCCTGCAGTCACCGGCGCCGCTTTCCTCGCTGGCGCATCGAGTAGCAGAAACAGCAGGGTGAGTCGGTCCCTCTATCACACCAGGTGGTATTCAACGTGAAGCAGGACGTCGTTCAGCTTGCTTCCGTCGAGGGCGGACACGTCTCCGGGCGCGGGGGATTCGACGCCGAGTGCGCCGGCGTTCGCGACTTGGAAGGTACGCCCTCGCAAGTGTGGTTTTCCAACCTGCCGTGCGCCGACGATACCCACGACCTTCGCCACCCGAAACAAGCGGCGAATCGTAGCCAGCTGTGCCGATCGCTCGATCACCTCGGAAACACTACCACGAAAATTCGGCGGTCATAGCAGACATTTCAATGCCGTCACCTCTGCGCCGGATCCTGCACCACGGTTAAGCCCTCCGACGAGCGCCGCACCAGGCTCCGCGCTGACCACCTGCTTCCGCAAGCGCGGCTGGACGGCGCGGAGATCAGCTCCGGGCTGAAATCGAACGTAGATTTCCGCCTGAAGGGATTCGCGCGCGCCCGGGTCCCGCCCGAGACCATCGCGAGCGCCTCGCAATACGCCTCGTCAGGGTGGCACAACGGCGTTACTCGGACGATCCACGCGTTTCGCTGAAGTGGTGCTCTTACTGGGGCTCTGCGAGTCGGCGTCAGCGCCGATATTCTTCTTCGCTGACGTGTTCCAACCACTCGACGACTTTGCCCTCGACGTGTTCCTGCACGGCTGAGAGGCTCATGCCCTGATTGACCGTCGCGCCGTGCCAGTGCTTCACGCCGGGCGGCGTCCCGATGATGTCGCCAGGTCGGATCTCCTGCTTCACGCCGCCCCACTCCTGCACCAAGGGGAGCCCGGAATCGAACGCGGGCTTACCGGCGAAGCCGGCTGACCGCAACTCGGGGGAGTCACTGACCCGAAGATGTCGCGATCGGGAACTAACCTCGGACTGACATGACGAAATCGTGAAAAAAGCTTTCGGCGCCGTGGAGGCGCGGCGGACCCGCGCGCGCCGTGGGTAGCCGAATTTGTGACGAATTTCGCCCCGCAAAGGCACTGCGTGGGGGAGACATCATGTGCCGTCGCTTCCGCGCCACCTTTGGCGCCACCACGCTATTCATCGTCGTCGGTGCCGCAGCAAAGCCTGGGGCAGCGAAGACTCTGGTCGACTACTTCCAACCGGTCCCCGTCGTCAGCGGGCTCACGTCGAACGGCTGGGGTGCGTCGAACGTGCAGCCTCGGGACCAGGACAACGGCTTGGAAGACAAGACCGGCCGCTCCTATTCCTACTGGGATGGCAGGATCGTCAAAGCCACCGATGGAAAGTTCCACATGTTCGCGAGCCGGTGGAACCAGACCTCGGGTCACAATGGATGGTTTGGCTCGAGCTGCGTTCATGCGGTGAGCGAAACCAACGTGCTAGGGCCGTACGTCGACAAAGGCCTCTGCTACAGCGACGCCAATGGGCAGGGACACAACGTGATGGCGTCTCAGCTCAAGGACGGTCGCTACTTCATCCTGGTCAGCGAGACGCGGCGACCCGCCGTCGTCTACACCTCCAGGTCGCTCGACGGTCCCTGGCAGAAGGAAGGCACGATAACCACGGATGCCAACGGCTATCGGGTCGATGCGAGTTCGGGAGGAAACCTGCATTCGAACACCACCCTTTGGGTTCGCGACGACGGAAGCATCCTCGGGACGTCGCGAGATGGCGTCATCATGCTCAGCACGAACGGGATCCTCGGGCCGTACAAAGTTCAGGGCACCAGCGTTTACGCCAACATTCCGTTCACGCCCGGCGGCACGCCGGAAGACCCGGTGCTTTGGTACAGCGGTTGCCAGTACCACATGGTCTACAGCTATCCGCTCGATCGGAAATCGTACCACCTCACGTCTCCCGACGGGATCAAGAACTGGGTGAACGCGGGCCTCGCCTTCGATGCGACGAAACCGTTCATCAAGTACACCAACGGCACGGCCAACGTCTGGAACAAGCTCGAGCGGCCTCAGGTTTACCTCGAGAACGGTCACGTGAAGTACTTCTCGTTCGCCGCCATCGACGTCGACAAGGGGCAGGACGCTGCCAACGACAACCACAACAGCAAGGTCATCGTCGTACCTTTCGACGGCGAGCTGTTCGACCAGGAGACCGGCCGCTGCACCGGCGGAACTGGCGGAACCGGCGGGACAGGCGGGGCAGGTGGTGGAAGCGGCGGAGGAGCTGGCGACGCAGGCAGATCCGACAGCGGCGCGGTCGGTAGCGGTGGCGCCGGGGCGACGGGGGGAGGAGGCGCAGGCGGCACCGGCGGCTCGCAGGGCGGAGCTTCAGGTGTCGACGGCAGTGGTGGCAGAGGCGGCGCTGCGGGCAGCACCGGAGCGGCTGGCGGCGGTTCGGGTGTCGCCGGCGGCGGCGGAGGTGGAACGGGCGGCAGCACCGGTGGAAAACCTGGGTCGGGAGGCGCCGGAACAGGCGTCGGCGGCGCGGGTGCGAACGGCGCGAAAGGCGGGGAGACGGGAGAAACGGGCTGCGCGTGCGCAACGGCAGCGAGCACGCGGCCCAACACGAGCCGATCGTTGCTGCTGCTGGGACTGAGCGTGCTGCTCGTTGCTGCCGCCCGGCGCGCGTCGAGGACATCGCAAGCATCAATCTCCTCATCACCTTCCAAGTACATGAAGCGTTTCTGGTCTGCGTTTACGTGTCTCGCCATCGGGTGCCTGATTGGCGCGTCCGAGGGTTGTGCACCCGACGAAACGACGGGCGGACCCCGGGGAGTCGGCGGTCGAGCCGGAATGGGAGGCACCGCAGGTACCGACAACGACAGCGGAAGCCCCGGCGGAAGCGGCGGCCGGGCGGGTGGCGCGGGCGGTGCCAGCGGTGCGGGCGCTGCGGGTGGCACAACGGGTACGGGAGGGAGCGGCGGCACAGATGGATCGGCAGGGGTCGGCGCTTCCGCAGGCGTGGCGGGGGCGGGCGGCGACGCGGGGACCGATGGCGGCGTCGCCGGCAACACCCTCTACGTCGCGCCGAATGGCGACGATGCCAACCCGGGAACATTGGCGCAACCGCTCAAGACCTTGGCCAGAGCGCGCGACATCGTGCGCGGGATCACCGCGAACATGAGCGGCGACATCACTGTCTACCTCCGCGGTGGCACGTATCCGCAGTCCAGCACGCTCGCCTTCGGTAACGCCGATTCCGGAAAGAACGGCTTCTACGTGAAGTACATGGCCTACCAGAACGAGCGGCCGATCATCACCGGCGGCCGACCGATCACGGGCTGGACGATGTCGAACGTCGGCAACGGCATCTACTCTGCCAGCGGGGTCACCCAGCGCTTTCGGCAGCTCTACGTCAACGGCGTGAAGGCGATCCGCGCGCGGAGCCCGAACCTCGGAGCGAACGGCGCCTTCGCGTTCAACCGGCTCACCGGCGCCGACAACGCCGCGCAGAATATCCAGGTGGCGGCCTCGGAGGTCTCGAACTGGAACAATCTCACCAAGGTCGAGATGCACGTGATGATCGGTTGGGGCGACAGCACGCTGCGCCTCGCCTCGCTGACGACCTCCGGCAGCACGGCCTACCTGAAGATTCAGAGCCCAGAAAACAACCTGGTTTTCGTGCGGCCCTACCCGCATCTGGGCGGGCAGTTCGGCGGCTTCACGAGGCACGTCTACTATTTCGAGAACGCGCTCGAGTTCCTCGATCAGCCCGGCGAATGGTACCTCGACGAGTCGAACAACGTACTCTATTACAAGCCTCGTGCCGGCGAGACCGTGGCCAACGCGACGGTCGTCGCCCCGGCGCTCGAGACGGTCGTGAGCATCAAAGGCACGAGCACGTCCGACCAAGCCGGCTATCTCTGGTTTCAGGGGATCACGTTTGCTCATTCGACCTTCATGCGCCCGAGCCAATCCGGCTTCTGCGACGCGCAAGCCGGGCAGTACAACCTGACGGCGACCGGCGACAACAAGCAGACGATCGGCCGGCCGCCCGCCGGCGTCAGCGTGACGAACGCCAATCACATTCACTTCGAGCGCAACATCTTCACGCAAATGGGCGCGACCGGCGTCGACTTCGTCTCGGGCACGCACGACGACCTGTTCATCGGCAACGTCGTCACGGACATCGCCGGCAACGGCATCTCGATCGGCAAGTTCACGGCGACGGACACGACGGAGTACCACGTCCCCTACAACCCCGCCGACAAGAACGAGATCTGCACCAACGACACAATCAAGAACAACTACATCCATCACGTAACCACTGAGTTCCAGGGCGGCACCGCGATCGCGGCCGGATATCCCAAGCAGATCACCATCGAGCACAACGAGATCGGCTACACCAATTACACCGCGATCTCGGTCGGGTACGGTTGGACGAGCAGCGTCAACGCGATGGCCACCAACAAGATCAACTACAACAATATCCACCACGCCGTTCAAATCCTGGCCGATGGGGCGGGAATCTACACGCTGTCCAATCAGCAGCCCAATTCACAAATTCAGTACAACTACTTGCACGATTACCAGTCCAGCCAGTGGGCCGATTACGCAAGCCACGGGGTCTACCTGGACGAGCAGACCTCCGGCTACACCGTCGCCCACAACGCGATGGTGAACGCGCCGGCGAACGTCGCGCAGAACCGAACCGGTCAGAACACCATCACCGACACGCCCGCCGCGAACCCGCAGTCGGTCAACTCAATGGCCGGGATCGAGGCGGCCTACGCCGACATCAGGAACGCGACGATCCCGATACCCAGCTTTTGATCGCTGCCCCGCGATCATGCTGCCTGTTCGCGAGGCCGCGAGGTCCTCAGCAGCGAAATGACAATAGCGGCGTCGTCGAGCCGCCTTCCTTTCGCGACTGGCGCCCACGACCAGCAGCGGACCCCTTGCCTGGGGCGCATCTGCCAAATGTGGCGGGCGCATCTGCCAAATGTGGCGGGCGCATCTGCCAAATGTGGCGGGCGCATCTGCCAAATGTGGCAGGCTCCGGAGTTGGGCAGCCGCGCCGCACCCGGCGCCTTACGTCGCCCCGGATAGCGGAGTTTCCGCGGGCAGCTCCAGTGCCGATAAGGGGCTCACGCCCGTAGGAAATTGGCGCGGCACGCCGATTGCTCGTTCGCGCCGGGAACGATTGCATGGAGGTTCAGTCGAAATGACATCATCGAATGTTCGGCGGGTGGTGATCCGCTTGCTGGCGGGTCTGTTTCTTTTGGGGGCGTCGGGATGCGGTGGGGAGGCCGGCACGCAGGCACCGGCCACTGACGACGTGATCGACGTCGGGCCCGCGCAGCTGCAGTCGATCCAACGTACGTTGCGTCTCGGCACGAGTGGCGAGGACGTTGCGGTGCTCCATGCCTTTCTCACCAAGTCCGGCTACTTTCCGAACGACGGGCTTTTGCGCTTGTATCCCGCGTGGCGCCCGATTGTGGAGGACGCGCCGCGCGACCCGCGCGTGTTCGACGAAAACACGCTGCGCGCGGTAGAGGCCTATCAACGAAACAGCGGTATGCCGGTGACGGGAGAGATCGACCCTGGGGTGCTCGCTCGTTTCGCTGAACGCTCTTGCGGCGTGCCGGACGGCATCCCGCGGATCGACCCGTCGGAAAAGTTTGCGATCTACGGCAGCTGGGGCACTCATGAGATTGGCTGGGCGCTGACCAACACCGACGGGGATCTCCGCATCGACGTGGCGAGGGCCGAGCTCACCAGTGCTTTTGCGATGTGGGCGGGCGAGACGGACTTGACGTTCGTAGAACGCGGCGCCAACGACGCGAATACGCAGCTCATCCTGACCTTTACCAATACTCCCGGCGGATTTCCCGCCCAGACGTTTCCTCATCCATTTCCCAATCCACTGGTACCGAACCAAAAGATGATAGCGTTTCACCCCAGTATTACCTGGACCACGGGTCCGTCCGGGCCGCCGATGAGCGGCATTCTCAACTTCCAGTCGGTCGCGCTGCATGAGATCGGGCATGGGCTGGGATTGGATCACTCGAACCGCGTGGACGCGAAAATGCACTTCACTGCCCCCGGTGGTCTGAACCTCTTCCCCGAGGACCGCATTGCGATCAGCATTGTTTACGACACCTGGAAAGAGATTCAGGGAAACGGACTCGCCCAGGACATAGCGGGCCTTCCCACGGACAACGTACTCAGCCAGACGTTGCTCTGGGCCGTTGGCTGGGATGACTTTGGGGGAGGAAACTACGGAATTTGGCGCTGGAACGGAGCGACCTGGACGCGGTCCGACTTGACCGGATACAAGGTGGCGGCGGAGCCGAACGGGCTGCCCTGGGCGATCAAAGCAAACGGCGACGTGTACTGCAGGACGTCGCACAACCTGTCGACTGGAAGCTGGAGACCCCGCCAGTTGTGCGCACTCGACATGGCGATAGGTGCCGACGGCAGTATCTGGGCAACCCGCTGCGACGGCCGCCTCGTCAAGTGGATCAAATCCGAGAAATGCACATACAATATCGTAGCCGGCGACTCGCCATGGCAAGTAGTGCCCTTCGTGTCCGGTCGGTGGGCAGGCATACCGGCTGTGAGCCCCAACGGGACTCCGTGGGTGATTGCCGACGATTTCCGAATTTACCGCCGCGCAACGGGCATCGTTCCAGGCACCGCCGCTCAGCAGGCCTGGACTGAGGTTCCTGGTGGGGGCACGGCCATCGACCTCGCGTTCGACCCTTCGGGCTACGTCTACGCACTCGGCACGGACCAGGTGCCCGGAACGTTCAACTTCGGAATCTGGGTCTGGAACGACCAGCCTTGTGTCGACACAAGTGGGCTTCTTTGCGTGAACCTGCCTCCCATGGACAACGGTGCTCCGCCGCGCCGGGGCTGGGTCCGGATGTCGGCCGGCTACGGCTGGAATCTCACGACCGCCGGCACCGCACGCCCGATCGTCGCGCTCGCCGAAGGACCGATCTATCGCACGTTGCGTTGAACCCTGAACCCGGCCCTCGATGAGCCGAAAGGACTGCTCTTTCGCGGCAGCGCAGCCCGCACTCGCCTACCGGTGGTGCGGGCTCGCGCTGCTGTCGGCGGTGACCGCGTGCGAACCAGCGCCAGTGGAAACGACTGCGACCGCGACGAATGCCGTCATCTACGGCAACGACGATCGCAGGGAAGTCTACGAGCTCGATTCGGTCGAGTTGCAGAACCGGCTCGCCCGTTCGATCGTCGCGCTGATTCCGAAAGCATCACTCGACGCCGGCTCGCTCTGGAACACACCGACCCTCGCGGAACGAGCGACGTTCTGCGGCACGCAGCGCTTCGAGGAGCAGCCGACCGCGGCCTTGTGCACGGGAGTCTTGCTCGACTGGGATCTGATCTTGACCGCCGGTCATTGCACGCGTGCGCTGGCGCTCGATCGGCTGGTGGCGGTGTTCGGGTATCACTATCGAGCGCCCGGCGAGCTCGCGGTTTCGCCGGACGCCATTTTCGAGCTCGCGGAAATCGTCGCGGAACGCCTGGATCCGGTCGGGGCTGAGCCTCGTCTGGACTACGCCTGGATACGCTTGAGCTACGACGTCGCGCCGCCCCTCGAGCCGCTCGGCATAGCGCTCGCGCCAGCGCAAGCTGAAGAGCCGTTGATCGTCGCGGCCACCAGCAGCGGCCTTCCGCTAAAGGTCGATCAGGCGGCCAGAGTTCGCAACCCGGGCGCTCCGCTGTTCGACTTTTTCCGGACCGACAGCGATACGAGCCACGGGGCGTCCGGCGGTCCGGCGCTCGCTCGAGAGCACTCCGTGCTCGGAATTCTGTCTCGCGGCGGCGAAGACTTCGTGGCCACGGCGAGCGGTTGTCTCGAGACGGTGACTCGCTCGGAGAACGCAGCGGAGGAGCAGTACACCTACGCAGCGCGCGCGCTCGAAGGGCTCTGCAGCAGAACCGGCGCGTCTTCCTCGCTTTGCCGCGCTGAGTGCGGCGATCCGTGCCTGGCACTGCCCCGGTCGCCGCCTGACACGGCGACATCCGAAGACGGCTGCTCGATGTCTCGACGGTGCCGGCAGCGTGATTTGCGCTCGTGGTTTTTCCTCGCAATGCTCGTCATGCTCGGCCTGCGCCGACGCGTTCGGCTGAGCCAGCCAAGCCGCCCTTGACTTGCCTTGGATCGCCGGGCGGCTCACTGCGGAAAGACGTAAACCGCGCCGGAGTCAAAGCCGGTGTCGTAGAGTGGGTCATTGCCCCGGGCGCCATTGATGCCCGGGGAGTTGCTGTCTTCGAGGGGAGCGCCCGCCGCGATACCCGCCGCGCCAACGGCCACACGGGCCCCGAAGAAGTCGCCTGGATCGGGATTCGTGGCCTTGAGGTAGTGACGCTGGACCCAGCCCGTCGCTTCGAGCGCAAACACGTAGGCGGCGCCGGATCCGGGGAGGCTCTGATCGGCCTGATTACCGTCTACACCCGTCGAGGCGCCCGCTTCGCCACTCGCGCCCACGACCAGCAGCGGACCCGACAGGTCGACGCTCGTGCCGAAAGCGTGGTTGTCTGCCGCATTGCTGGCTTTGAGATACGCCGTCGGTTTGAACCCGCCTTTCTGGCGTGTGAAAACGTAGACGGCGCCGGACTCCTGGGCGCCGTCATTCGATGGATCACCTTCGGTCCCGCGCGCGGCACTATCCTCGCGCTGCGCGCCTACCGCAAGCAGGTCACCGTCCAAGGCCAGGGCTTCTCCGAATCCATCTGCGTCGCCAGGATGGGTCGCTTCGAGGCGCACCGATTCGCGCCATGTTCCCGCGCTGCGCTCGAAGACATGGACCGCACCGCCGCGCCCAACGGCGGTGGAGCTTTGGGGCTCGCCGACGACCACGGTGTCGCCGGAAACGGCGACGGCTGCACCGAACTGGGCATACATCGTGCGCTTGTCGGCCTTCAGGTACGCCGCTTGGCGCCACGCCGTGCCCTCTCGCACGAAAACGTAGGCCGCACCCGCTCCCAGCAAACTGTTATCGCTTTGCACATCGCGGCTGGAGCTGCCCTCTGCACTTGCTCCCACCACGAGCACGTCCTCAGAGTCCTCGTCCGAGAACCAGCGGCCCATTCCCGACAGCGCGACGCTCTCGCCGAACCGGTCCTGGGCGTCGGCATTGCTGGCCTTGATGTACGCCTGCTGGGTCCAGTGTTGGCCTTGACGCACGAACACGTAGACGGCACCGCTGTTCGGGGCATCGGTGTTTCCCTGAGCACCGTTGATGCCTCGGGACGCGCTCGACTCGCCGACTGCGCCGACCGCGAGCACGTCGCCGTTGAGTGCGAGGCTCCAACCGAACCGGTCTGCCACGATCGCGTTACTCGCTTTGAGAAATGCTTGTTGGCCGAAGCCGCTCGCGCCGCGCTCGAAAATGTATACCGCTCCAGGGGCCCGCGCTCCGGGGCCGGTGCCCGTGCTGTCCTCGAACGGAGCTCCAACGGCCAACGTGTTTCCGGACATGGCCAGAGCGTCCCCGAAGCGGTCGAACCTGCCGGGGTTGCTGGCTTTGAAGTAGACAGGGGCTCCGAAGCTGCTCAGCGGGAAACCCTCACAGAGTACGCGAATCGTCGACACGTTGGCTGCCGCCACGCGACCTGCCGAATTCAACACGCTGCATTGCTGGCTCACTGGCTGAGCAACGACACTGACTGCATAGGCGTCTTTATCGAGGAGCAGCTTCGAGAAGGAAAAGGAGCCGTTGGTCGACAACTCGGGCTGCGCGGTCCCGTTCAAGCCGAGCGTAACCGTGCCGCTCAGGCCGCTCACGATGCCTCCGACGTGATAACCACACTGCTCGCTGTCCGCGCACTCGGCACCTGGACAAGCAGCCGGCGCGCTCCAGACGAAGCAGCCGCGCTCGTCGACTTCGCACACGCGGAGCGATCCGCCCGAGCACTCTCGCGCGGCCAAGCTGCATTCGATCGAGCAGCTCCCGCAGGTCGCGCCGTCGGCGCAAAAGCCGCTCGCGCAACTCGAGGAGCCGCTCCAATCGAGACAGCCGGCACTGTCCTTTTGGCAGGTGCGCAGCTCACCGTCGCGACACTCGCTGCTGCCCTCGCTCGGGCAGCGGTTGTCGCATACGCATGCGCCCGAAGCGAGGTCGCAATGCCCGCGTGGGGAACCACGACACGGGTCCGGCACGCAACGAGGTCGACTGCTCCCGGCGTCGACTCCAGGAGCGTCGGAGCTGGTCGCGTCTGAAGCGGGATTCTCCGCGCCTGCATCGAAGGCAGGTTCCGCCGTGGGCGGCGCGCGGTCGTCGGAGCAACTCGCACCGCAAAAACAAAGCAGCAAAAACGCTCGGGAGAGCGTTTGCGGGTTAGGGACGCACGATGAAAACGAAGGCATCGGTGTCGCCAAACTGCGAACTTTCGTTCATCGACCCACCGGTATCACCAACCAGATAAATCACACCCGTCGCGCTCACCGAAATCGCGCTCGCGCCGTCCACGTCGGCCGTACCCCACTGCATGGACACCTGGTCCCTCCCGTCCGGCGTCCCACGAAAGAAGGCCATATCCATCCCTCCCGCGAAGGGCCCAGCGAGCGGACCTGCCGTCTCGGCGACGAGCAGCGGATCCCCATTCGCAGCGATGGCGACCCCGGTACCTTGGTCGTATTCTGCCGTACCGAGGAGACGCGTCCAGACGCGGGTGCCGCTAGGCGTCCACTTCATCCAAAAAATGTCGACGTTGCCGAACCCAGGGATACCCTCCAGCGTGCCATAGACCAAACCTGTGGTGTAAACGTCGCCTTGGTTATCGACGGCGACGCCAAGCCCTGTGTCGCCACGGTTGGTGCCCCATTGGACGCTCCATTGCTTGATGCCAGCGCTATCGAGCTTCGTCAGGTAGGCGTCGCGCGCACCCAAGAGTGGATTGCCATCGAGTGCACCTTCGGTGCCCCCGGTAACGTAGATGCTTCCGTCCGCCGCGCACGCGACGGAAAGGCCGTCGTCCCAGCCCGTCGTGCCCCACTGAGTCGTCCACGAGCGAGCTCCGTTCGTGTCGAGCTTCGTAGCGAAGACGTCCCAGGAGCCAACATGAACGTTCCCATCGAACGCGCCGAGCGTTTGGCCGCTGATGACGAGCGAATTGTCGCTCGCAACCGCCATGCCATCGACTGAATCATAATCGACTGTGCCCCATTGACGGGTCCAGAGCTTCATGCCGTCGTTCGTCCACTTCGTGACGAACAGATCGTCGGAACCGGCGCTGGCTTGGCCGTCGGCGCTACCGCGCGTGGTGCCTGCGACATACACGTTGCCCTCCCGATCGACGGCTACCTCGCCCGCCAGATCATCGGCGTCACTGCCCCACTGACGTGTCCACAGAATCGTCCCCGTCGCATCGAGCTTGGTGAGGAACACGTCGGCCGACCCGAGGTTCGTTCCCTCCATATCGCCTGACGTGGTTCCGAGCACGAACAGGTTTCCGGTTGCGTCGATGGCTGAATCGGTCACGACGTCCGTCGCGCTGCTACCCCACTGAACCTTGACGACGTTCGCGCAATTCGCGGAATCGAAACACAGGCCGTGTGCGCACGTGCTCGGGCTCACGATGTCGGAGCACACGTTGGGTGCGGAACAAATGCCCGCTCGACCGCCGAAGCAGACCGCCGCGCCCTCCGTGCAGTGGAACGGGCAATGGCCGCATCGGACCGCGTCATCGCAGAAACCGTCCGCACACGCAGTGGGTGCGCCCCAGGCAAGGCATTCATTGGCGTCCGCTTTACAAGTGCGGAGCGCGCCACCGGTGCATTCGGTCGCGCCGTCCCAGGGGCAGGTCTGGTTACACGGAAAGCACGTTGCACTGGCCGCGGGGCAATGCTGAAAGACGTAAGCTGCCCCCGAGCTCGATGCAGCTTCGTTGTTCGGATCGCCGCCGACTCCCGTGGCTGCGCTGTCTTCTTGGGGTGCTGCCGCGAAGACGGTGTCTCCGGAAATCGCGACGGTCAAACCAAAGCCGTCGCCGGCCTGGGCGTTGGGCGCCTTCAGGTAGGCGGCTTGCCGCCAGACCGCGTCTTGTCCGCGGTCGAAGACGTAGGCCGCCCCGGCAGCGTCGCCCTTGTTGTCACTTTGGTCAGCGAACGGTCCCTTGCCGGCGCTATCTTCGCCGCCCGCTCCGACGGCGAGCGTCGTGCCCGATAGGGCCAAGCGGAGCCCAAAGGTATCGTCAATGCCGGTGTTGCTCGCTTTCAGGTAGGCCTCTTGTTGCCAGGCCGTGCGATCGCGCCGGAACACGTACACTGCGCCGGCCCTGGCAGCGCCGTTGTTTGCCTGATCGGCATTGACGCCGCGAGCGGAGCTCCCCTCGAAGGGCGCTCCCACGGCCAAAAGGTCACCGGATAGCGCGAGGGTGATGCCGAATCGATCGCCCGTCTCGGCGTTGCTCGCCTTGAGGTAGGCATCCTGCGCCCACTTGGCGCGCGAGCGGCGAAAGACATACGCAGCACCGGCGTTGAGGGCACTATTGTCCGTTGGATCGGCGTTGACTCCGCGCGTTCCACCCGCCTCGGCCGCCGCGCCCACCGCGAGAGTATCCCCGGACAGGGCGACACTCGTCCCGAACTGGTCGGCCTGCTCCGCGTTGCTGGCTTTGATGTAAGCGTCCTGGGTCCAGGTCGTGCCTTGCCGGCGGAAAACGTAGACGGCCCCGGCAAGAAGAGCGCTGTTATCGGCTTGGTCGCCGTCGATTCCGGTGGCGTGGCTCCTCTCCCCCGATGCTCCGACGGCCAGCAGATCGCCCGAAGATTCGCTCGAGAACCAGTTTCCTTCGCCGGTGAGCGCTACCGCTGCGCCAAAGTTATCGCCGGTCCCGGTATTGCTGGCTTTGATGTACGCCTGCTGTGTCCAGGTGGTGCCTTGCCGAACGAACACGTACACCGCGCCAGCGCCGCTCGCCTGGTTGTTGCTCTCGTCACCTCCGATGCCCACGGCGGCGCTCGCCTCGCGCGGCGCGCCGACGGCCAGGGTGTCACCGACGAGCGCCAGGGCGCTACCGAAACGGTCTGTCGAACCGGGGTTCGTGGCCTTGAGGTATGCTTGCTGAGCCCAACTGTTGCCGCTGCGGACGAACACATAAACAGCGCCGCTGTCGGAAAGGTCGTCGTTGTCAGCGCCGTTGATGCCGGAGGCATTGCTGTCCTCCGACGGCGCGCCGACGACGAGGGTGTCGCCGTCAATGGCTACAGCCGAACCGAAGCTGTCGGAGGCGCCCGTGTTGCTGGCCTTGATGTAGGAAATCTCTTGGAGATTGCCGAGCGGCTCGCCCTCGCAGTCGACGCGGATGTTGGAAACATTCGACCCTGCGAGCGCACCGACGCCGCCCGTGACGCTGCACTGTTGCTCCGCCGGATGCCGCGCCACCGCTAGCGCGTAAGCAGTTCCGTCGACGCGGGGGTGAAACTGGAAGGTGCCATCGGCGGTGATCGACAGCTGCTCTCCGCCGAGCTCCAACACGAGCGCGCCGATCAGACCGGTCACCACCCCGCCCACCGTGAAGCCGCAGAGCCCGCTGTCGGCGCAGACGCCCCCCGGGCAGGGCGTCGCCTGCTCCGCAAAGCGCCGGCATCCCTTCTCGTCGAGCTCGCAGGTGCGCAGGCTTCCGTCCTTGCAGCTGACCTCGCCAGCCGTCGCGCACTCGTGCGCGCACTCGCCGCAAGCCGCTCCGTCAGCGCAGAACCCAGTCGAGCAAGCTGACCAGTCGCTCCAATCGAGGCAACCGTTGTCCTTCGGGAGGCACGAGCGGAGCTGCCCGTCGACGCACTCGGTCGCGCTGGAAGCGCAGACGTTCTCGCAACTTCCGCAGGTGGTCGTGTCCGCGCAAAAACCGGAGGCACAGTTCGTCCAATCGCTCCAGACCGTGCAGCCCGGGTTCTCCGCGTTACAAAAACGCACGCGGGCGGCATCGCACTCCGCGAGGCCCTTCGTGCAAGCATCGACGCATTGCTCTTGGCAAACCTGCTCGTCAGCGCAACGGCCCGACGCGCAGCTGGTCCACTCACTCCACGCGCGGCAACCTTCAGCATCGGCGACACACGTCCGCGCTCTGCCGTCGGAGCACTCGTTAGTGCCTTCGGTGTCGCAGAGGTGGGCGCACACGCACGCGCCGCTGGCTGGCTCGCAGACGCGACCGCTGCGGCCCTCGCACGGGTCCGGCTGACAGCGGTCTCCGCCATCGCTCGGATCGGTCGGGCCGGGGTTGGGGGACACGGAGGCAGCGTCGGAGTCGTCGCCGCAGCCCGCGAGGAAAATTGGGGCGAGGCATAGACTCAGAACCCACGCCACATTGCCCGCAACCGACATCGATGTACCTCCTTGCGCCAAGCCAGCCCCGCTTCATACAAACGCAGCGCAGGCGCCCGCGCGCGATACTAGCGTGGCGGGCGGACATTGGTAGCGTGCTACCGGTTCCGACAGCGTAGAACTGCTGCAACGTTCGTTGTCAGGATCAGATCACGATCAGCGCGAAGACGAAGGCTCACCTGAGGCTCCGCCGATTCCTTGGACTCGGTAGTAGAAGGCAGATGACGCGCGAAGTTGTGGCCGCTCTTGGCGCATTTTTCGATAATCAGGCCCAGAGAAAGTCTCTGACACTAGTAGCGCGTAACGCGGGCGTGTTGTTGGGGGCGTGCCTTCTTTTCGCTAGTTGCCAGGCCTCGCTGCTCTCCGATGATGCGACGTTTGCCGATGCTGGTGAAGCCGACGCCGGCGCACCCGACGCCGGAACGGACAGCGCCGGGTGCCAGGGTTGTCAGATCGCGGGACAGTGCGTCCCGACGGGCGGGCACAACGTCGACAATTGGTGTGAGGTTTGCGCGCCCCAGCAGTCCGCGGGCACCTGGAGCGACGCGTGTGCCGAAACAGAGGTCTGCGATGGGCCGGCGCAAAGGTGCGACGCCTGCGAAGCGGACCGGTGTCTCATCGATGGCGCCTGCTGGCCGGATCGAGCGACGAAGCGAGGCAATGCGTGTCTCGTCTGTGACCCCGCACGAGATCGTCTGGGCTGGTCCTGGAATAGCGGTGCAGAGTGCGACGACGGCGATTTCTGCACGGTCCTCGACCGTTGCCAGGGCAACACGTGCGTCGGCGGCAAGTCACGCGACTGTAGTGACGGCCTGACGTGTACGGAGGATTCGTGCAATCCGGCGACCGCGCGCTGCGAGGCGACGGTTATGGCGAACAATTGCGCCATTGGCGGAACCTGCGTAACCCGTTCGCAGGTCAACCCGGATCAGATCTGCCAGGTGTGTGACCCAGACACGAATTCCCGCGCGTACAGGGCGCGCGAGCGAACGGCTTGCGACGACGGCCTGACTTGTACCGAGACGGACGCCTGCGGTCCGAGCGGCGTGTGCGCGGGAACGCCGGTGGCGACCGGCTCGCGCTGCCCTGGCGGTTACTGCGACGAGAGCGGGCGCTGCGGCGGCGACTTGGTAGCGGCAGGGGCCTCACATAGCTGTGTGCTGCGGGCAGGTACGCTCTACTGTTTCGGCGGGAATCAGTATGG
>Ga0111538_10002184_pt1 | contig 27535 bp, 24 predicted proteins | sample SoiMethybrSBSTD1_FD_79669 | JGI IMG/M metagenome (GOLD analysis project Ga0111538, IMG submission 79669) | Bulk soil microbial communities from a Populus tree surrounding site in Tennessee, USA - Soil MetaG P. TD hybrid SBSTD1 (version 2)... | ecosystem: Environmental > Terrestrial > Soil >...
CGCGTGAGGCGGTGCTCATGGAAAAAGGGGGATGAAGTTGGCGAGCGACTAACGGCGGGAATAAATGGGGTCATACTCCAATTAAGTTAATGAGGGGTAAAATAAATGGAGTCTGACCCCATTTATTTTCCCCCTCATTAACTTAATTGGAGTCTGACCCCATTTATTCCCGCCGTTAGGCGCTGGCCAACTTCATGCCCCTTTTTCCAGGGGCACCGCCGCAAGCGCCTTGCGGTGCGCCTCGAGCTTGGCCAGCGGGATCAGGGCGTTGCGGCCCAGCAGCGTGCCGGCGGCGTCGGCCGACTGCTGCAGGCCGTTGGTGGCCTGGGTGACGCGTTCGCGCAACTTCTCGCACTCCGTGCGCACGTTGTCCAGCTCCTTCACGAGGCGATCGTGCGACTCCTTCCAGAAGTCCATCGAGAACTTGCTGGTCCGCACCTTGGCATCGAGCGAGTCGCGTACCTTGACCCGCGCGGCCTCCAGCCTCGCATAGGCGCGCGCGAACTCCTGTTGCGCGGTGACGAAGCGCTGCGTGGCCGAGAGGTAGGCCTGCCCCGCGTTGACGAACCCCTGCTGCTTCTCGCCGTCGACGTAGAGCGACTTCAGGTCCGCGCCCAGCCCCGCGAGATCGGTCAGGAGCGCCGTGGTGCGCTCGAGGGTCTCGGCGGACGCGCCGCCGGTGAGGGCGGCGGCATCCGAAGCCTTCTGGGTGATCCTGGCCACGACCGGGTCGAGCTGCGCACGGAACTTCTCGTCGCCTTTCCCGCACCCACCGAGCACGGCCACCGACAGCCCCACGGCTGCGGCGGCCAGGTTTGCAATGATCCTGTTCACTGTTGTTCGACTCCCCGCATTTGGCGGCAGAATGGCGCACCTAGGATAACCCCAACGGTCCACGGCCATGGCCATCCAGCATCTCGACGACGAGCAGATCCGCACCTGGACCCGGGAGCAGAAGGACCGCTGGTGGCTGGAGAACGTCTTCCGCGGCGAGATGGCGCAGCTCACCATGCGCTCCGCGGTCACGGGGTTCTTCCTGGGCGGCGTGCTCGCCGCCACCGCGCTCTACATCGCCGGCAAGACCGGCATCACCATCGGCGTGGGCCTCACCTCCGTGATCCTCGCCTTCGCGATGTACCGCATCATGAACTCGATGGGGTTCGCCCAGGACTTCACCATCCTGGAGAACAACTGCACCCAGTCGATCGCCACCGCGGCCGGGTACATGGTGTCGCCGATGATCGCGAGCCTGGCCGCCTACATGCTGGTGACGGGCAAGGTCATCGACCCGCTCCACATGATCGCGTGGATGGTGGTCTGCTCGATCCTGGGCGTGCTCATCGCCTTCCCGATGAAGCGGCGCTTCATCAACGAGGAGCAACTGCCCTTCCCCGAAGGCCGCGCGGCAGGCGTGGTGCTGGACGCGCTCTACACCGGCGCGGCGGCCGCGGGCATGTACAAGGCGAAGCTGCTCGCCGCCGCCGCGGTGGGCGCCGCGGCCTACCAGGCGCTCATCAGCGATGGCTGGATGAACGTGATCCAGTTCAAGATCCTGCGCATGCACCAGTGGGCCGGGATGAAGGAGCCGTGGGTCTTCCACGAGCGCATCGACACCTACTTCTACGAAGCGACCGGCTACGTGCTGCGCATCCTCGGCACCGACATCAAGCAGCTGGGCTTGCGCCTCACGCTGGACGTCGCGATGTGGGGCATCGGCGGCCTGATGGGCATCGCGGTGGCCACGAGCGTCCTGCTGGGCGCCTTCATCAACTTCGTGGTGCTGGCGCCGATCATGATCCAGATCGGCGACATCGCCCCGCGCATCGGGCCCACGGGCAACACGGTGCCGATCTCGCGCGCCGAGATCGTGAACCAGTGGTCGCTCTGGTGGGGGGTCACGATGATGATCGTGGGCTCGCTGGTGAGCCTCTTCGGCCGGCCGCAGATGATCACCAGCGCGTTCAGGAACCTGTTGGGCGGCAAGAAGGATAAGGGCGACGATGTCCTCAAGGACATCGAGTTCCCGATCTGGATCTCGGTGGTCGGCATCCCGATCTTCAGCGTGCTCGGCGCCGCGGTCTCGCACTACTTCTTCGGCGTGCCCTGGCTGCTCGCCTTCATCTCGCTGCCGCTCATCTTCGTGCTCACCATCATCTGCGCCAACTCGATGGCGCTCACCTCGTGGACGCCGACGGGGTCGCTCTCCAAGATCACGCAGTTCACCATGGGCGCGATCGACCGCACCAACCCGGCGAGCAACCTGATCCCCGCGGGCATGACGGCTGAGATCGCCGCCAACGCCTCGAACCTGCTCTCCGACATCAAGCCGGGGTACATGCTGGGCGGCAAGCCGCGCCAGCAGGCCTGGGGACACGTGATCGGCATCTTCTCCGGGGCGTTGTGTTGCACGCCGCTCTTCTTCCTGCTCTTCCTGCCCCCGGATGCCAACGGCGTGCGCTCGACCTCGACCATCGTCTCCGAGGCCTTCGCGATGCCCGCGGCCATCCAGTGGAAGGGCGTGGCCGAGCTGATCATGAAGGGCCTCTCCGCCCTGCCCTACTCGGCCGTCGTCTCCATGATCGTCGCGGCCATCGCCGCGGCCGCGATCGAGGTCGCCCGCATCGTCACCAAGGGGCGCTTCCCCCTGACGGCGGTATCCATCGGGCTGGGGACCGTGCTGCCGCCCGAGTCGACGCTGGGAATGTTCATCGGCGCGCTGATCTTCTGGATCATGGGCCGGCGCAAGAAGGAAGGCACGCCGGGGCACGCGTTCTGGGTGGAGGGGATGGAGCCGATCTGCGCGGGCCTCATCTCGGGCGCCGCGCTGGTCGGCATCGGCAACGCGATCGTGAACGTGCTGCTGTAGGCGGCGCTACTTCTTCACCAGGGTGGCATTCACCTTCTCGAGCGCGGTCTGCATCCTGACCCAGGCGGCCTGCATTCCGGCCTTCAGCAGGGCGCCTTCGTTCTCGCCGGCGAACCGGATCTCCTGGAACGCCTTCTGCGCGTCGTCCCGGCAGGCGCGAAGCTCCTTGACGCCTTCCTGGTAGGCCTCGCCTGCCTCGCTCGCCCCATTGCCGGCGCGACGGGCGAGCGCGTCGACTTCCTTGTCCCATCGGACCATCATCTTGTCCATGTTGGCGACGAAGGCGGCGTGTTTGCTCATTGGATCTTCTCCCGGCGTTGATGGGTGAGTGCGGAGCACCGAGCCGCGATGACTGGCCGCGGAAACGCCATGGCGCCAGCCACGGACGAGGCGAGGCTTGGTGCTGTTCATGCCGGGCAAGATACGCGACGGAGGCGAGGAGGTCTGTGCGGTATCGAACGGTCGTTGGCGGCGACCAGCTTCGTTGCTTTGGCGCTCGAGGATCTCGGCGAAGTGCGCCGGAGCGATGCCCAGGGCCGTCATCCGCAACGCGATCGTGAACGTGCTGATCTGAGGTCGCCGGGCTACGGCGCGCGCCGCGCCCGCTCGATTCGGCTCACGCTGGCCGGATGGGTGGAGAGGTAGTCGAAGGCGTCTCCATCCACGGCCTTGCGCTCGCCATGGGCCAGCTCCAGCTTCTCCAGGATGTCCGCGAAGTGCCTGCGCGGGATGCCGACCTCGCGCAACTTCTCCAGCGCGAACTCGTCGGCCGCGTCCTCGAACGCGCGCGAGTAGCCGCTCTCTATCAGCAGCGACGGAAGCGCCGCGGCGAGACCGGTGAGCGCGATGGTGTCGGAGAACATGCCCGCCATCACGATGCCCACGCCCGCGGCCTGCAGCGACATGCGCATCGGGTGGCGGTGCACGACGTGGCCGACCTCGTGCGCGAGGACGGCGGCCAGCTCGAGGTCGCTTGCCGCCAGCTCGACCAGGTCGTCGGTCATCACGATCGTGGAATCCGGCAACGCAAGCGCGTTCGCGCCGATGCCGGCGCAATGGCGGAACTCGATGTGATAGTCGCCCCAGCGCGGCACGCCCCGGACGACCCGCGCGAGCTCCTTGTCGATCGCCTGCTGCCGTTTCATGGGAACCTCGGTGGGCGTGCAGAACACGGTGTCGAGGAAGTTCAGTGTCTGCTGCCCCATGTCCCTGCTGACCGACGCCGGCAGGCGCGCAGCGAGGGTTTCCGCGGCGCGCGGGATGCCGACCTTGAGGGTCCAGGCGGCAAGGCCGGCGACAAAGGCAACGGCGAGGATCGATGCAAGCCAGCCCGACTCCGCCCGCCGCAGCCAATGCCGCCCCGCGTGCGGAAACAGCGCGTCGAGGGCCGCCACCGCTTCGGTCTGGAGCTGGCCGCCGTCAGGCAGGAGGACCAGCTGGGGAGCGCCCGCAGCCTGCGCGCGCACGCGCAGGAGCGCCAGCGGGTACTCGACCGAGAGCCCCTCGCCCGCAATCTCGAGGTTTGCGTTCGCGGCCGTCGCCCGCACGGGGTGCCGCGCCGTGGTCCGGCCGTCGAAGTAGACCGCGTCGAATGTCGCCGCGGCCGCGCTCACAGGCTGAAGTCCATGTCCAGGAACTCCCCGACTTCCTCGCCCGCGGCGCCGACCTCCGCGGAATCCGCGGCCACGAATCCTTCGAGGCTCCCGGGCCCGACGATGACGAGGTGCTCGGCCCGGTAGCGCAGCGTCCGGATCACCGCCCATGGCGTGGCGAGGCCGAGCGTGGCTACGATCGCGAGGATGTTCACGACATACAGCTTGAAGAGCTCGCGGGCACGCAGCGTGCACTCGAACGAGAATGCTCCCAGGGTCGCGTTGTTCCAGGTCGCGTTGAGCACGCGCGAACGGATGTACGCGAACAAGCCCAGGTACATCACGTAGTACGCGACGTTCGCCGCCATCACGATCGGCGAGTCGTGGCGCTGTGGTCCCGCAAACGAGAGGGCTGCCGTGGTCGCGGCGGCCATCACCATCGAGCCCAGAAACCCCAGCCCGATCAGCGAAAAGTAGGCGTGGCGGAAAGTCTTGGCGAGGTCCGGGGCGCCGAAGCGCGTCGCTCCGAAGGCGTGGTGGCGCGCGCCGAACTCGGTGAGCCGCGCCTTCAGGCGGTAGTAGCCGAGCCCGAGCGTCAGGACGGCCAACAGGAAGTTGCCGACGAGAATGCGCCAGCAAGGCCAATAGCCGCCGTCGAAGCGCAGGCGCACGTTGCGCCAGGCGCTGTTGCGGGCGTTGAACGCGAAGGAGCGGACCACCAGCCACGGCAGCACGAACACCGCTGCCGGCAGCACCACCCAGAGCCAGCGCGGATCGAAGCGGCCCGCGTAGAAGAGGACACCCACGACGACGAGGGCGACCATGCGTCCCTTGAGGATCGCCAACGGGTCCCCGCGGTACTCGAACGAATCGCCCCCCAGCCGGGTGTGACCGTAGAAGTAGCGCTTCTTGCGCACCTTGGCCCACGCCGAATACACGCCGAGCGTGGCGATCGTGAGCGCGAGGTTCACGGCCCAGATGCGGAAGTAGTCGGTCGCCGTGCCGGTGAAGTGGACCGGATGGCGAGTCGGCGGCAGCGGTGCCGGCGTGGGAGCGGGGGCCGGCTCCTCGGCCAGCGCTGCCGGCGGAGGCGGTGCTTCGGTGAGGCTCATCGGGCAGGGGTCGGGATCAAACCCGCCGATCCTAACGTGCCAGGCGCTTCTCGGGGAATCTCCTAGTCCGTCCAGCGCATCGTGGGCGTGCGCACTCCGAGCGCGGCGAGCACGGCCTCGCCCGCTGCCACACCCCGATCGTTCGCCTCCTCGAAAAGCGACAGCCCGCTCGCATCGGAATGAGCGACGTGGACGCGCCCGCGCCGCTCGGCCAACTGGCGTCGCGCATCTCCCCAGATGAACCCGGGGCGCGGAACCACCATCGCGTGGCCGTTGGCGAAGACGTCGATGCGTTGCGTGATGGAGCGGATCTCGGGATGGGGACGCGCGAAGTCGGCGAGCGCCATTTCCGCCCACGCCTCGCGTGACGTCGAAAGCAACTGCTGCCTGCCCGCCCGCGGCGCCCCTTCGGTGAGCGGGCGATACCACGTGAGCACGGTGGGCCCGGGCCGCGAGGCGAGGCCCTGGTGCGTCGCCACCACGTAGCCGAGCGAGCGGCTGTCGTAGATGACGTTGTCCCAGGAGAGCGGCGCCCCGTGGCTCACGTAGGGCGGCTCGGAAAGCGTGAGGTTGGCCACCACCCACGGCGCGTAGTCGATCGCGCCGCGGGCGCCGCGCGCCGACAGCGCGAACGGCGCGGCCCAGATCACGTGCTCGGCCTCGATCGCGACCGAGCGCTTCTCGTCGGCGAGGAACACGGCGAGCTTCACCCCCTTCGCGCCCTCCTCGAGCGAGAACACCAGCGCGCGCGAGGTGACAGGGAACTTGTAGCGCTCCATGAGGCTGCGCACGACGAAACCGTTGCCCTCGGGCCACGTGAGGACGTGGTCGCGTTCTTCGCCCGACGTCGAGGCGCGGCAGGCGAAGTAGTGGATACCCGCCCAGGCCGAAACGTGCAGGTAGCTGGTGCCGTAGTCGTCGCGGCAGGCGTAATCCACGAGCCAGTGGACCGCCTGCGAGCGATAGCCTTCCGCGCGCAGCCACTCCTCCATCGGGATCGAGTCGAGGGCGAGGAGCTCGGGATCGCGCGAGGAGAACTCGAGCGGCGCGGTGAAGGCGCGGCGGCCGTCGCGTCCCTTGCGGCGGTTGAGCTCGAGCATGCGCGCCTGGAATCGCCGCCACTCGTCCATCTCGCCGGCGCCGAGGCCGGCGATGGGCGCGAGGCCCTCTTCCCACGTTCCATTGCGATACAGGCGCTCCTGGGGCGCGGCGCAGAGCGCGCGTTCCTCGTAGCGCGGGGACTCGGATTCCGGGTCCCCCAGCAGCACGCCCAGCTCGGCGAGCAGCAACCGCGTGGCCCGCGACTCACGCGTCGGCAGCGTCACGTAGTGCGCGCCCCACGGGTACGCCGTGATCTCGTTCTTGTCCCAGCGCGCGTTCCCGCCGAGGCGGGCGTCCAATTCGAGGATCTCGAAATCGGAGAACCCGGCGCGCCGCAGGCGCCACGCGGCCGAGAGTCCGCCGATGCCGCCGCCCACGATCACCACGCGCGCGCGGCGCGTCTCGGCCGCCTTGGGCAGGTTGCCGTCGCGCAGCCGGTGGCCGAGGACGTAGTTGGTCGCCAGGAGCTCGCCGGGTGGCGTCGGCGTCGCACGGGTGCAGGCCGCGGCCGCCAGCGCCGCTCCGGCGGCGAGGAACTCGCGCCGATCGGTCACGAAGCGGCGATCACTCCGTGGAGCCCCTGCGCCATTCCGACTCGAAGTACTGCACCAGCACCTGGTTGTTGAGCCGGTTCACTTCCGTGGGCACGCGTTGCATGTCCTTCGGGAAGGTGAACAGCGCCGGATGCATTTGCGGCGAGACGAAACGCAACTCGAAGGGATACTTCTGCGGCGGCGACCACGGCTCGCGCGAGGCGACGATGTAGCCCCACTCGCCGAACGAGGGCACGAGCGCGTGGTAGGGCGTTGCATGCAGCCCGACCTCCTCCACCGTGGTCACGACGCACCAGAACGACTTGCGCGCGTAGAGCGGCGAGGTCGACTGGATGACCGCCACGCCGCGCGCGGACAGGCGCCTGCTGAGCAGGTTGTAGAACGCCGTGGTGTAGAGCTTGCCGAGCGAATGGTTGCTCGGGTCGGGGAAGTCCATCACGACGAAGTCGAAGTGGTCGCGCGACTGCTCGAGCCAGGCAAAGGCGTCGGCGTTGTGGACCTTCACCCTGGGCGAGTTGAGCGAGTCGTTGTTGAGCCGCCGCAGCGCGGGAGCGTCGGCGAAGAGGCGCGTCATCGAGGGATCGAGATCCACGAGCGTGACCTGCTCGATGTTGGGGTACTTGAGGATCTCGCGCACCGCCATGCCGTCGCCCCCGCCCAGCACCAGGGCGCGGCGGGCGTGCGGCACGCTGGCGAGCGCCGGGTGGACCAGCGACTCGTGGTAGCGGTACTCGTCGAGCGAGCTGAACTGCAGGTTTCCATTGAGGTACAGGCGCAGGTCGTCGCGCCAGCGGGTCACGACGATGCGCTGCGCGCGGCTGGACTCGGCGTGCACGACGCGGTCCGAATAGATCTGCTCCTCCGACATGCGCGTGAGCTTGTCGGCGGAGACGAAGCCCGCGAGCAGGATCGCGATCACCAGGATGCTGCGCGTGGCCATGGCGCTCGGGCGGTGCAGGCGCTCGCGGAAGAGCCACACCGCCCACAGCGCGATGCCGGCATTCATGAGCCCGAACAGGAACGCCGTGCGGATGAGGCCGAGGCGGGGCGCCAGCACGAGCGGGAAGGCGATCGAGACGCCGAGCGCGCCGAGGTAGTCGAACGTGAGCACCTGCGCCACCAGGTCCTTGAAGCCCAGGCGTTCACGCAGGATGCGCATCACCAGCGGGATCTCGACGCCCACCAGGATCCCCACCAGCACCACGAGCGAGTAGAGCACCACGCGGAAGCCGCCGTGCGCCCAGGCGAAGGACAGGAACATGAGCGCGGCGGAGAAGCCGCCCAGCACCGCGATCATCAGCTCGATGTCCACGAAGCGGACGACGATCGCCCCCGAGACGTACTTCGACAGGTACGAGCCGAGGCCCATCGCGGCGAGGTACACGCCGATCACCACCGAGAACTGGGTGATCGAGTCGCCCAGCAGGTAGGTCGAGGCGGCCGCGGCGATCAGCTCGTAGACCAGGCCGCACGCGGCGATCACGAAGACCGAGGCGAGGAGCGCGCGCGTGAGCGCGTCGCCCGGGCCCGGGACGGTGTCCGCCGCCGACGCGAGCTCTTCCGGCTCGGCCGGGGCCCGCGCTGCTTCCCCGGTCATCAGCTGTGGATCGCGGCGGCGATGATGATGGCGATGCCGAGGAAGATGGCCGCGGCCAGCGTGGCGATCGGCTGGTTGCGGTTCTCGCACAGCTCCTTCCACAGGTCGTACGGCGTGAGCTTGTCGATGACCACGAACGACACGAACATGATGATGACGCCGATCACCGAGTAGACGAGGGTGCCGACGAGGGCTGCGGGCTTGAGGTACTCGATCATTTGTTTCTCCTTGGGTTACTTGCCTGAGAATCCACCACTGCCGCCGCCGCTGCCGGAGCGGCCGCTCGAGCCGCCGGAGGAGCGGTACTCCGCCTCCTGCGCCCTGTAGGAGGCGAACGACTGCGCCTCCGAGGCGAAGATCGACCAGCCCTTGGCCTGCGAGTACGAGTAGAACGCCAGCGCGGCCAGTCCATATCCGAGGTAGGTGCGGAACATTTACGTGTCTCCCCTATTCATCGCCGTCGTCGTCGTCGCTGCCGCTCGCCGCGTAGTCGTCGCCGTAGTCGCTCTCGCTCCAGCGGTGCGCCTCGAAGGCGCGCGCCTGCCGCCAGGCGATGAACGGCCACAGCACGATCGCGCCCAGGAAGATGAGGAAGTTCGACCAGCCGACCGGGGCGCGGTACGCCTCCACGGTGCCGGTGTAGGTGGGCGGCGGATAGGCGGTGGCCGAGGCGCCCGACGAGGCGTTCACGGCGAGGGTGTAGCGGCCCGGCGGCACCGACGCGATCTCGCCCACGTCCTCGCTGCTGCCGTCCACGACTCCGCCCACCTTGTTGAAACCCAGCGCACGCCTGGTGCCGTACGCCCGGCCGGTCTCGACCTCGGTGAGCTGCACGTCGACGTTGAGCCACGTGTCGCTCACGTTGCTCGAGGTGCGCACGGTCACCGGCGCGTCGAGCCAGCCGCCGAGCTTGAAGGGCGGGCTCACGACCTGGCCGCGGTCGCCGGCCGTGACGGTGAACTTGACCGGGTTCCTGCTGCTGCTGAGCCCGCTCATCGCGGTCATCGCGACCTGCAGCAACAGGGCGATGGCCGCGAACGCGAGGAACGCCTTCCACAGGAACGCGACCTTGCCGCCGTGGGGCGAGGGCTGGTTCGGGGCGACCCCCACGGGTTTGGGCGGCTTGCCCGGCAGCTTGAAGACCTTCCACAGGTCGGGGCCGGGGACGTACTCGCCGAAGGACCAGGTGAGCTCGTTGCCCGTGGCCTCCGAGGAGAGAATGAGCGGCGGGCACACGTAGTCGTTGCAGACGGCGCGGTCCCCCAGGCGCACCTGCCAGTAGAACTCGCCCGCGAGGTAGATCACGCGCGGCTCGGACTTCTGGAAGTGGTCGTAGGTCTGTCCCAGGTACTTCATCCGCGGCTTGCCGAGCGACTTCGCCGGCTTGGGCACCTCGGCGGCGTTGTGGATCACGCTGAAGTGGCCGTTGTACTCGCTCACCCACGCGTAGCCGCGCTCGGTGTTGTGCCCCAGGTATTCGGTCCACGCGTACTTCTGGCCGTCGACCTTGATCTGGCGGCGCATGAGGCCCACGATCTCGTACCTGACCGTCTTCCAGATCCCCTCGGCACCGAGGGGAATCGTCGGCTTGAAGTCCTTCTTGTGGCGTTCGGCCTTCTGGACGACCTCGCCCACGCCCTTGGTCACGTCGGTGAGCGAGCCGCATGTCGCGCATGCCACGATCTCGGAGGTGGCGAGGTGCGACTCGAGCGGCGAGCCGCAGCCGCCGCACTTGAAGGTGAGCGCGCGGCCCTTCACGAAGCCGATCTGCGTGGGATCGCGCAAGCCCGAGAACGAGAACTGGTCGAAGGGCAGCTTCTCGCCGACGTAGATGTGCGGCACCTGCTCCGAGTAGTCGATGGTGGCGAACTTGTTGCCCTCGCCGCGCAGGTCGGCCACGTCCGCCTTCCACCCCGACTGGAACTTGAACGGCAGCTCGCCCTCGCCCGCGACCACCTCGGCCTGCTCCATGTTCATCGCGGTGAACGTGTCCTTGCCGAGGGTGAGGGCCTGGCCGGGCTTGAGCTCCGCGAACGGCGGCACCGGCTGCGGCGCCTGCAGGAAGGTCATCGTGTACTCGCGGCTCGCGTCCGAGAGCCAGCCGCCCTTCATGTCGGCGAACAGCACGTACCACTCGCTCCAGACGCCGGAGCCGTAGCGATACTGGATGCGGCCGACGACGGTGAAGCCGCGGCCCTTGTGCTTGCCGTCGGCGCCGATGCGGATCGGCGAGTGGTCCTCGAGGAGCTCGGCCTGCTTGCCGATGTTCTCGATGTTGACGCCGTCGCGGACGAGCGTCGCCTTGCAGAACTGGCAGACGGCGACGACGGAGGTCGCCCCGCGGAAGCGCAGCGGTGCGCCGCAAGATGGGCAGCCGGCCGTTCTCTCCACCATCCCCCCTTTTGGCGGGCAGTATAGGACGGTTTCTACTTCGCCCGCACGCCCAGGTGCGTGGCAGCCGGCCGTTCGCGGCCCGCGACGCCGGTGTGGATGGTCGAGTTCACCACTCGCGGCCCGGCGCCATCGTCGAACACCATCGTCGACGAGCCGCCACCGTCGAGGTTGACCGCGTCGGCCGCGCCCAGGCGGCGGAGGATGCCGGCCATCTCTTCCAGCGTGGCGCCCGCGCTCGATACCTGGCGTCCGTCCACCACGACCATCCAGGCGCGCTTGTGGTCGGCCGAAACGCCGAAGGCGGTGCGCGGATGGCGCGCCGTGCCGAGCGTCCACGTCTGCATGTCGCCGTTGGCCAGCAGCATCGGGCCCGCGGTCAGTGAATGGTCCACCGCCCCAGCGCACTTGTCGCCCTTCTCGACCGTCACGCGCGCGGGCTTCACGATGCAGACCGTGCCGTTGGGCTTCGGGCCCGGCAGCGTGTCCACGGGATCGCCGCTGCGCGGGTAGTAGTCCTCGCCCAGCGGGACGCCGGGACGGAAGGGCTCGAAGAACGCGCCGTTGACCGCGGCCCGAAGGCCGTTGCGCGCGACGTACTCCGAGGTCGTCTGCGCGCGGTACTGGCGTCCGCCGGCCGGATCCTTCGCGGTCACCTCGAGCGCGAGGCCCGGGCGCGACAGGTCGATCTCGATCACGTGGACAGCCAGCGGGACTTCCCCGACGAGGTCGGAGTGGCGCGAGTAGGTGAGACCGGTGAGAGCGGCGCGCTCGGGAGCGTGCGCCGCGCATCCAGCGAGCGCGAGGCCCGCGCAGGCAATCCAGGCCGCTAGTGCCCGAGGATCTTCGACAGGAAGTCCTTGGTCCGCTCGCTCTTCGGGTGGTCGAAGAAGTCGTGCGGGTTGTTCTCCTCGACGATCTGGCCCTGGTCCATGAAGATCACCCGGTTGGCGACCGCCTTGGCGAAGCCCATCTCGTGGGTGACGCAGAGCATGGTGATGCCCTGGTTCGCGAGCTCGACCATGACGTCGAGCACTTCCTTGATCATCTCGGGGTCGAGCGCCGAGGTGGGCTCGTCGAACAGCATGATCTTGGGCGTGAGGCAGAGGGCGCGCGCGATCGCCACGCGCTGCTGCTGGCCGCCGGAGAGCTGGAGCGGGTACTTGTTGGCCTGCTCGGCGATGCGCACGCGCTTCAACTGCTGCATCGCCTTTTCCTCGGCGTCCTTCTTCGGCATCTTCCCGACCCACGTGGGCGAGAGCGTGAGGTTCTCGAGGACGGTCAGGTGCGGGAAGAGGTTGAACTGCTGGAACACCATGCCGACCTGCTTGCGCACGCGCTCGATCGCCTTCACGTCGTCGGCGAGCTCGGTGCCGTCGACCACGAGGCGGCCCTGCTGGTGCTCCTCGAGCCGGTTCACGCAGCGGATGAGCGTGGACTTGCCGCTGCCGGAGGGCCCGCAGATCACGATGCGCTCGCCCTGCTGCACCTGCAGGTCGATGTCGCGCAGCACGTGGAAGTTGTCGCCGTACCACTTGTTGACCTTGTCGAAGACGATGATGGGTGCGGCGGTCGCGGACATGATCTCCCCTAGCGGTTCTTGCTCGCGCCCAGCTTCTTCTCGACCCAGAGGCTGTAGCGCGACATGGCGAAGCAGAACACGAAATACACCAGCACGATGAAGATGTAGCCCTCGATCTTGAACGGGCGCCAGTTGGCGTCGGAGTTGAGCGCGAGGCCGAGCGCCCCGGTGAGCTCGTACAGGCTCACGATCGTCACCAGCGAGGTGTCCTTGAAGATGGCGATGAAGCTGTTCATGATCCCCGGCACCACGAGGGCGAGCGCCTGGGGCAGCACGATCTTCCTCTGCGTCTGCCAGTAGGAGAGCCCGAGGGTCGCCGCCGCCTCCACCTGGCCGCGCGGGATCGCCTGCAGGCCTCCGCGCACGATCTCGGCGAGGTAGGCCGCCGCGAAGAGCGTGATGCCCACCAGCACCCGCAGCAGCACGTCGGGCGACTTGCCCACCGGCATGAAGAGCGGGAACAGGAACGAGGCCATGAACAGCACCGAGATCAGCGGCACGCCGCGGATCAGCTCCACGTAGAGGACGCAGAGGGTGCGGATCGCGGGCATGTTCGAGCGCCGCCCGAGCGCCACCAGGATCGACAGCGGGAAGGCGAACAGGATGCCGAAGGTCGCCAGCATGATGGTGAGCGGCAGCCCACCCCAGTTGTCCGTCGGCACGTGCGCGAGGCCGAAGCCGCCGCCCATGAGCCAGAAGAAGACCGGCACGACCGCGATCCACACGATCGCGAGCCAGGGCTTCCAGAATGTCCGGATGCAGCTCACCACCAGCAGGCCGGTCAGGAGGATCACCGCCAACTCGGGGCGCCACTGGCTGTCGAAGGGGTAGCGCCCGAAGATGATGAAGCGCCATTTCTCGACGATCACGCCCCAGCAGGCGCCCACGCCGCGCGCGGCCTGGCAGGTGTCGGCGTCCGGCCGCACGACGGCGTTCACCACGGCCCACTGGAAGAGCGGCGGCAGGAGCCAGAGCGCCAGGGCGATCATCACCACCGTCGCCACCGTCGAGAGCGGGTTGCCGAAGAGGTTCTTCTTCGCCCATGCGGCCGCGCCCGTGGTCTTGATGGGCGCGGGCCGGGGGGCGATGGGCGTGAATACGGCGGCCACTAGCGCTCCTTGATCGCCGAGCGGCGGTTGTACCAGTTCATGAGCGCCGAGATCGACAGCGACAGCGTGAGGTACACGGCCATGATGATCGAGATGCATTCGACCGCGCGGCCGGTCTGATTCAGCGCCGTGGTGGCGATGGACACCACGTCGGGGTAGCCGATCGCCACCGCGAGCGAGGAGTTCTTGGTGAGGTTCAGGTACTGGTTCGTCAGCGGCGGGATGATCACGCGCAGCGCCTGCGGCAGGATCACGAGGCGCATCGCCATGCCGCGCGTGAGGCCGAGGCTTCCCGCGGCCTCGGATTGCCCGTGGGCGACCGAGGCGATGCCGGCGCGCACGACCTCGGCGATGAAGGAGGCGGTGTACATGACCAGGCCGAGCAGCACCGCGAGGAATTCAGGCGTCGCCGACGCGCCGCCTTCCATCGAGAACCCTTCGGGCTTCGGGATGCTCCACGCCGTCGGCGCGCCGCCGAGGAGCCAGCCGAGGAACGCGGTCGCGAAGGGAATGACGATCGGCACCAGCACCAGGCTCGCCGTCTGGCCCGTGGCTTCGAAGCGCCTGATGGCCCAGCGGCGATACCCCCACGAGATCGCGATGCCCACGAGGAAGCCCACTCCGGCGAGCGCCTGGCCCAGGCCCCAGACCGGCGTGGGAAAGGAAAAGCCCGCCTTGCTGAGGTAGAACATCCCCGCGAGCGACGGCGCATCGGTGAGCGGCGGCAGCACCTCGGTGAAGACCAGGTACCAGATGAGCAGCTGGATCAGCACCGGGACGTTGCGGAAGACCTCGACGTACGCGTAGCAAAGGCCCCGCACGATGGCGTTGCGCGAGAAGCGCCCGACGCCGAGCAGCGTGCCCAGGATCGTCGCCAGCACCACGCCGATGACGGCCACCCGCAGGGTGTTCAGGACGCCGACCACGAACGCCTTCCAGTACGCGTTCATCGCGTCGTAGCCGATGACCGACTCGCCGATGTCGAAGCCGGCAGGCTGGAGGAGAAAATCGAACCCGCTGCGGATGCCGCGGGCCTGCATGTTGGCGAGCGTGTTGCTCGCGAGGTACCAGACCCCGAAGGCGACTACGGCGAGGGCGATGACCTGGTAGACGACGCCGCGGAAGGCCTGGCTTCGCCAGCTCCAGTCGCGCTTGCGCGGCGGGGGTTTGGGAGCGAGCCCCCGAGGGGGGCTCGCCGCGATTTCGTCAGCCATGACGGCTCACGAAGGTCGGTGGGTCGCTAGGGTTACCGGATCGGGGGGGCGTACTGGATGCCGCCCTTGTTCCACTGCGAGTTCAGGCCGCGCGGGAGCGCCAGCGGGGTCTTGGCGCCCACGTTGCGCTCGAAGATCTCGCCGTAGTTGCCCACGGCCTTGATCGCGCGCACCAGCCACTCCTTGTCGAGGCCGACCAGCTTGCCGGTGTCCTCGGAGCTGCCGACGATGCGCATCACCACCGGGTCCTGGCTCTTGGTCTTCATCTCGTCGACGTTGGCCTGGGTGATGCCGTACTCCTCGGCCTCGATCAGGCCGTAGATCACCCACTTGGCGATGGCCTCGAACTCGTCGTCGCCGCGGCGCACGGCGGGCCCCAGCGGCTCCTTGGAGATCAGCTCCGGCAGGATGATGTGCTCCTTCGGATCCTTCGCGTCCTTGTTGCGGATGGAGGCGAGGCCCGAGGCGTCGGTGGTGAAGGCCACGCAGCGCCCGGAGAAGTAGGCGCCGGTGGCGGCTTCCTGCTTCTCGAACACGATGGGCTTCAGGTCCAGCTTGTTGGCGCGCGAGTAGTCGGTGAGGTTCTTCTCGGTCGTGGTGCCCGACTGCACGCAGACGGTGGCGCCCTTCATGGTCTTGGCGCTCTTCACCTTCGACTTGACCGGCACCATGAAGCCCTGGCCGTCGTAGTAGGTGGGCGGCAGGAAATGCAGGCCGAGGGAGGCGTCGCGCGTGAGCGTATAGGTGGTGTTGCGCGAGAGGATGTCGATCTCGCCCGACTGGAGCGCCGTGAAGCGCTGCTGCGCGGTGAGCGGCACGTACTTGACCTTGCTCGGGTCGTTGAGGATCGCGGCGGCGACGGCCTTGCACACGTCCACGTCCAGGCCGGACCAGGCGCCCTGGCTGTCGGCCTGCGAGAAGCCGGCGAGGCCGGTGTTCACGCCGCAGACCAGCTGGCCGCGCTGCTTGACGGCGTCCAGGGTCTTGCCGGCGTAGGCGGGCGCGGCGGCCAGCAGGCCGGCCGAGGCCAGCAGGCAAATGGATTTCGAGAGGGTGCTCATTCGAGGGATCTCCTAGGGAATTGACGCCGGGTTTGCGCCGCCAATGTAACACCGCCCGAAACAGGGGTAAAACGGGGCCCGCCCGGGCCGGCGACTTTGCGGATTATTCGCTATTCATTTTGGCCCGGAGGGGGAGTAACGTATCGCACCCCAAACCAACAATCACAGGGAGGCCACATGAAACGTCGGGATTTCATCGTAGTGCCAGGCTTGGTCATCGTGAGCACGCAACTGAACAGCGCACTCGCGGCATTCGACATCGGAGGGGCCATCGGCGCCGCGGGCGACGCGGCCAAGGCGGCCAGCCTCACGGACGAGGACGTACGCAAGTACGCGGCGCAGATGGCCGTCTATTCGGACAAGCAGGCCAAGATCGCTCCCGCCGGCGACAAGTACGCCCAGCGGCTCACGGCGATCACGACCGGCATGACCGAGGACCAGGGCATCAAGCTCAATTACAAGGTCTACCTCACCAAGGAGGTCAACGCGTTCGCGATGGCCGACGGCACCATCCGCTTCTACAGCGGCCTCATGGACATGATGACCGACGACGAGCTGCGCTACGTGGCCGGCCACGAGATGGGTCACGTGAAGAGCGGCCATACCAAGAAGCGCATGCAGACGGCGCTCGCGGCGAGCGCGGCGCAGAAAGGCGTCGCCGCCTCGGGCACGCGCGCCGGAGTCCTCGCCGATTCCCAGCTGGGCGACCTCGTCGTCCAGGTGGTGAAGGCGCAGCACTCGCAGAGCAACGAGCGCGAGGCCGACGACTACGCCATGGGGTTCATGTCGCGGCGCAAGTACGACCGCAAGGCGTGCGTCACGGCCCTCGAGAAGCTCGACAAGATGTCCGGCGGCGGCGGCGCGAGCTGGCTGTCCACGCATCCCTCGCCGAGGGAGCGCGCCGATCGCATGCGCAAAGCGATCGCATGAGGATGCTTGCTGTGAACCGGACCCTCATCCCGGGTCTGGCCGCGGTCGCGCTCGCGGTGGCGGCGGTCACGATCCTTCCCGTGCCCGCCGTCGCCCAGTCCAGGCCGGACGACGCGCTGCGCGCCGCGCTCGAGGAGAGCAAGTCCTCGGGCAAGGGGCTCAACTTCCACATCCGCGGCAGCACGATCGGCGGCGCGGTCACCGCCGTGGGCGACAAGTTCGTCACGGTGAAGAACCAGGCCGGCATCGCCGTCATCCGCATCGACTCGATCGACGCGGTGGCGGGCGCGATCACGCTGAAGTAGGGTCCTCCCCGGGCATCCAGCGCAGCATTCCGGCGGCTGCCGGGCTCGCCTCCGCGGCGAGCCCGGCGACCACGCCGGCGCGGTCGCGCTCCTCGCGGTTCTGGCTCGCCTTGCGCACGCCCGTGAGGCGCGCGATCGGGATCTCGAACCCGACGATGGCCTTCTGCATCTGGGCGATGTAATCGGCCGGGGCATCCTCGACCATCCACGGCTTTGCGCGCTGTCCTTCCTGCTGGCGGGTGAGCTCCCCGATCTGGCCGCGCACCCACGCCGCGTCGTCGATCACGCGCAGGCGCCCATGGACGTGGGTCACCACATAGTTCCAGGTGGGCACGACCTTGCCGTGCTCGGGCTTGGAGGGATACCACGACGGCGTCACATAGGCGTCGGCCGCGCGGAAGATGGCGAGCACCTCGACGCCGTCGTGCTGCACCAAGCGGTTGGCGCGCGCCATGTGGCCGACCAGCGACTCGCCGCGAAGCAGCAGCGGGACGTGGACGACATCCAGCCCGTCGGGCCCCGACCAGGCGATCGCGGCGAGCGGGCTCGCGGTGATGACCGAGCGCAGCTCGGCCGGATCCACGACTGCGAATTTGCTCATCGGCCATCGCCTCCCCGTTGCAGGTCGGGGCCATCATGCGGCGCCCGGCTGGTCCGGTACAGATATAGCCGAGCGCTTTGTATGCCGGTACAGTTGCCCCGACGACATTCTGTGCTGGCCGCGCGGGCCGACGCCTGTGCCTGACGCCCGGCCGGGGAAGGGATCGAGAATGCCCCGCATGCAGCCGCTCGAGCAGGCCGGACTCCTTTACGAAGCGCTCGCCGACCGCCTGGCCGAGGCGATCAGCTCGGGGCGCGTGAAGGCGGGCGAACGCCTGCCGTCCGTGCGCACGCTCTCGACGCGATACAAGGTGAGCATCTCGACGGCGGTCCAGGCCTACCGCCGCCTCGAGAACCAGCGCCTGATCGAGGCGCGGCCGAAGTCGGGCTTCTTCGCCACTCCGGCACGCCCCGCCCCGCCCGAGCCGCGCGAATCCCGGCCCCCCGCCGCGGCGCGCTTCGTGGTGACGGCGCCGATCGGCTACGAGTACAACCTCGCGCTGGGTGAGCCGAACAACGTGCCCCTGGGTTCGCTGGTGACCGACGACGGGTTGTTTCCGTCGGAGCGCCTGTCGCGCCTGCTGGGATCGGTCGCGCGCCGCCATCCGAAGCACGCGGGACGCTACGCCGGTCCGCTGGGCGAGGAGTCGCTGCGGCGCGCGATCGCGCGGCGCGCGCTGGAGAACGGATGCGCCCTGGCGCCGGACAACATCCTCGTCACCAACGGCTGCGTCGAGGCGCTGAACCTCGCGTTGCGGGCGGTGGCGTCGGCCGGCGACACCATCGCGCTCGAGTCGCCGACCTACTTCGTGATGCTGCAGATGATCGAGAGCCTGGGCATGAAGGCGCTCGAGATCCCGACGCACCCGCGCACCGGGCTCTCGCTCGAGGCGCTGGACGTCGCCACGCGCAAGCGCGGCGCGGTGAAGGCCCTCATGACCACGCCCAGCTTCGGCAACCCGCTGGGCGCGCTGATGCCCGAGGCCAGCCGCCAGGCCCTCGCCGCGATGTGCGAGGCGCGCGGCGTGACCGTGATCGAGGACGACATCTACGGCGACTGTGCCTTCGACGGCGCGCGCCCGCTGCCCGTCAAGGCCTGGGATCGCACCGGCAACGTGCTGCTGTGCTCCTCCTTCAGCAAGACGCTCTCTCCCGGGCTGCGCGTGGGCTGGCTGGAGGCGGGCCGGCATCGCGACCGCGTGGAGGTGTTGAAGCGCATCGGCACCATCTTCACCTCGCCGCTGCCGCAGCTCGCGATCGCGGAGTTCCTCGAGTCGGGCGGCTACGATCACCAGTTGCGCCGCCTCCGGCGCGAGCTGCAGTCGCGCGCGGCCCGCCTGGTCGCGCTCGTCGCGGAGACTTTTCCCGAGGGCACGCGGCTCACCGCGCCGATGGGCGGCTACGTGCTGTGGGTCGAGCTGCCGCCCAGGGTGGACACCGTGGCGCTCTTCCGGCGCGCGCGCGGCGAGAACATCCTGCTCGCGCCGGGCGCCGTGTTCACCAACACGAGCCACTTCCGCAACGCACTGCGGCTCTCGCTCGGCCTGCCCGACGCTCCGCGGATCGAGCAGGCGGTGGCGCGCGTGGGACGGATGGCGGCCGAGGCCGCCTAGAAGGGCTGGCGCTCGATCGGCATCGAGCCGGAGCGCGCGCCGATCGTCCAGCTGAACGTGGCGCGCTCCGCGTCACGGAAGCGATAGGTGAAAGTCCCGGCGCGCTCGATCCGGAGCCGCGCCACGTCGAAGGCCGGCCAGGTGGGCCCGGAGGTGCGATAGATCTCGCCTTCGAACGTCGTGGCGCTCGTCCACGATCCCGAGGGCATCGCAAACCACGTCGGCCGGCCATCGGCGTCGTACGTGAACCACACGGAGAAGAGTCCCCCGGGCTGTTCCATGAGCGCGATGCCCCAGCCGTTCTGTCCGGGGCCGCCCCACCACATGTCGCCGATGCCGGTGAGCGGCGCAGGCGTCGCGGAGGTGTAGTCCTGCCGCACGAGCGACTTGACCGTGCGGCCCACCGCGTCATCGACCATGAAGCGGGCAGCCTGCTCGTCGCCGAATGTGAAGTGCATGTACGCCGCGGGAGAACCCGCCACGAGTTGGCTCGCGTCGTACGCGTACCACGGGGAGCCGCGCGGCGAATACGCCATCCCACCGAACGTGTAGAACCGGTCGCCCCAGGAGCCCTCGGGCAGCGCGCGCCACGTGGGTTCGCCGCGCTCGTCGTAGGCGAAGTGAACGGCGAAGAGGCGATCGCCGTGCTGTGCCACGCTCACGCCCCAGCCGAGCTCCGCGGGCCCCATCCACCACATGTCGCGCAGCTCGAGCGAGGTGCGGCCGTCCGGCGTGGTGATCGTGTAGTCGACCACCGCGAACTGGCCCACGTGGTTTCCCGGCGGATACGCGCGCGCATACATCGTTCCCGGCCCGATCCCCTTGGAGGCCGTGAGCCCCGGGGTCACCGCGATGCCCTGGGCATCGGTGAATGCGGTCGACGACCACGGCGAGACACCCGCGAAGCTGAAGTGCGTGCCGTCTCGGTAGCTGAAGTCGACCTCGACTCCGGCGAGGGGGCGGCCCGCCGCGTCGCGAACACGCACCACGATCGGCTCCATCCCGGACCCGGCGACGACTCGCTGTCCCGCACCCGAGAGCACCTCGATCGAAGCGGGCGCGCTGACCGGATCCACCGTGAGCACGACGGTCACCCGGCCGAGCGACGTGCCGTCGGCCGCAGCCGCGCCCACCTCGAACGACTGGGTGCCCTCCCAATATCCGTAGAGGGTCGGCAATTGCGCGATCCCGGTTCCATCGGTGCTGGCGGCGCAATGCCAGCCCAGGTCCGGAAAGCAGCCGAATTCCGCCGGACGCAGGATGTTGGGCAGGTACGGAAGGGAGAACGCAACCCGCGCGCCCGCAACGGGGGCGCCCGAGGTGTCGGTCGCGCGAACACGGATGGGCTTGAACTCGAACCCGATCTCGGCCCGCTGCGGTGAAGAGCCGGGCAGCAGCTCGAGCGCCGCATGCGCGGGAACCGCAAGAGCCGCGAAGGCCAGCACGGCCAGGAGCGAACGAAACATAGGCCCGAATTGTGCGGGAGGCCGGTCGCGCGGCGCCCCCTCCATTCGGCCTATCCGGAGTTGCGCAGCCCGGCGGCGAGGCCGTTGATCGAGAGGTGGATGCCGTTGCGCACCCGATCCTGCGCGTCCCCGGCGCGGTGGCGCTTGAGCAGTTCCAGCTGCAGGTGGTTCAGCGGGTCGAGGTAGGGGAAGCGGTTGCGGATCGAGCGCGCGAGCGCGGGGTTGGTCTCGAGGAACGCGGAGGCGCCGGTGATCGCGAAGAGCGCCTTCACGGTCGCGTCGAACTCGCCACGGATGCGCGCGAAGATCGCGTCGGCCGCGGGCTGGCCGCGCGCGAGCTCCTTGTAGCGCTCGGCGACCGACAGGTCCGCCTTGGCGAGCAGCATGTCCAGGTTGGAGAGCATCGCGCGGAAGAACGGCCACTCGCGCCACATGCGCCCGAGGAGCTCCTGGCCGGTGGGCCCATGGCGCTCGCCGAACGCCCGCACCGCCGCGCCGAATCCGAACCAGCCGGGCAGCATCACGCGGCACTGCGCCCAGGAAAAGACCCAGGGGATCGCGCGCAGGTCCTCGATGCGGTTCGACGCCTTGCGCGAGGCCGGGCGCGACCCGATGTTGAGCTCGGCGATCTCGCCGATCGGGGTCGTTGCGCGGAAGTATTCGACGAACCCCTCGGTGCCGTAGACCAGGTCGCGATAAGCGCCCATCGCATCACGCGAGAGCTCCTCCATCGCCGCCGCGAAGTCCGCGTGGCCGGGAGGGGCGGACTCGTCGAGGCTCGCGCGCACCGTCGCGGCGAAGAGCGCCTCGAGGTTGCGGCGGCCGATCTCGCGGTTGGCGTACTTGCCCGCGATGACCTCGCCCTGCTCGGTGAGGCGCAGCTCGCCCTGCACGCTGCCCGGCGGCTGCGCGAGGATCGCGTCGTAGCTGGGCCCGCCACCGCGCCCGACGGTGCCTCCGCGCCCGTGGAAGAAGCGCACCCGCACACCCGCATCCCGGAAGACCCTCACCAGCTCGGTCTCGGCCTTGTACAGCTCCCAGTTCGAGGTGACGTAACCGCCGTCCTTGTTGCTGTCGGAGTACCCGAGCATCACTTCCTGCTGGTCGCCCAGCGAGGCCACGAGCGAGCGCGCCTCGGGCAGCGCGAACCAACGGCGCATGGTCGACGCCGCGGCGTGCAGGTCGGCGATGGTCTCGAAGAGCGGCACCACCTGCACCCGCGTGGACGGTCGCTCACCCGGCATGACGAGGCCGGCCTCCTTCAGCAGCACCGCAACCTCGAGCAGGTCGGAGAGGCTGTCGGTCTTGGAGATCACGTATTGCGCGATCGCCTCGCGACCCAGGCGGGCGTGGGCGCTCGCGGCTGCTTCGAGGATCGCGAGCTCGCCCTGCGTGGACGGCGAGTAGCGCCCGAAGCTGGTGCGCAGCAGCCGCGGGGAGCGCAGCTCCGCCACGAGCAGGCGCTCGCGCGCCGCCTCGTCCAGCTGCGCGTACGCGGGCTCGACGCCCGCCTGTGCGAGCAGCTCGGCCACCACCGCTTCGTGCACCTCGGAGTTCTGTCGCAGGTCGAGCGGCGCCAGGTGGAAGCCGAAGGCGCGCACGGCCTTGCGCAGCGCGCGCAGGCGCCCGTCCGCCAGCAGCGGGCTCGCGCCCGTGCGCAGGCTCGCGTCGATGATCTCGAGGTCGGCCGACAGCTCCGCGGCTTCGCGGTACGGCTCGGCGCTGCCCACGGCGCTGCGATGCTGCGTCGTCACGCCGAGGACCTCGGCGGTGGCGGCGAGGCGCGCGTAGACGCCGGTGAGGGCGCGGCGATAGGGCTCGTCGGCGCGATGCGGCGAGCGGTCGGGCGATTTCTCGGCAAGCGTGGTGAGTGCGGGCGTGATGCGGGTGAGCAGGCCCGAGAGCGGCAGCTCCGCTCCCAGTGAATGCACCTGCGCGAGGTAGTGGTCGAGCGCGATCGCGGCCTGGCGGCGAAACGCCGCCTCGAGCATCTCGGCGGTGACGAACGGATTGCCGTCGCGGTCGCCGCCGACCCAGCTGCCGACGGTCACCAGCGGCGGCAGGTCGGGGCGTCCGCCCTCGCCCGGCAACTCGGCCACGGCATCCTCCACGTCGCACGTGAGCGCGGGGATCGCCTCGATGAAGGTGTAGTTGAAATAGGCGAGCGCGTTCTCGATCTCGTCGCGCACGTTGAGGCGCACGCCGCGCAGCATCCGCGTCTGCCACAGCGTGGCGGTCAGGCGGCGCAGCTCGCCGGTGGCGCGCTCGACGTCGCCCGGGAGCGCATCGGCCGAGTCGAGGCGCGCGAGCCCCTCGGCGATCGCGAGCTGGCAGTCGAGCGTGCTCTTGCGCTGGACCTCGGTCGGGTGGGCGGTGAGGACGGGCTGCACGCGCACCATGGCCAGGCGCTGCACGGCCTCGGTGCGCCCCATGCCCTTGGCGCGCGCGTCGGCGAAAAGGCCTCGCAGCGTGGAGGCCAGGGGCGCCGCGCCGGCGCGCAGGTTTTCCCGATGGCGCCGGATGTGGTGCCGGTCTTCGGCGATGTTGGCGAGCAGCGAGAAATAGCTGAAGGCCCGTACCACCGCGACGGCCTGCTCGTCGGTGAGCGCATCCAGCTCGCGTGCCAGGGCGCGGCGCGAATCCACGTCCTCGCGCCGCCGGCTGGCCACGGCCAGGCGCCGGATTTCCTCGATGCGGGTGAAGGCCGCGTCGCCCTCGAAGGCCCGGATGGTGTCGCCCAGTATCCGTCCCAGAAGGCGAATGTCCTCGGCGAGGCGGGCGTCCTTGTCCAGGCGGTCGTTCATGCCCCTAGTCTAAACGGCAGGGGCGCTCTCACATCCGTTTGACAACCGCTGTGAAGTGCGTCACAAATGCGCGCACTTTCTGTTGCCGCTCGGCGACGGATCGCCATAGCGCCCCACAAGGGCACTCGTAAAATTTCCCGGGAAGGACCAATCCAATGCAGAAGAGCAAGCTCGCCATTGCGGTGGTCGGCGCACTTTTTGCCATGAGCGCCGAAGCAGGGACTTACATTCTCCAAGCGAACAAGTGGGGCTCGGCGCAGGAAGCCGCCGTGGCAGCAGCAGGAGGCCGGATCGTCTACGCCAGTGCCGATGCCGGCATGGCGGTCGTGGAATCGGACAACGCGGGTTTCGGCGCCGCCGTGCAGGCCAGCCGGATGGTGACCGAGGTGCTCGACGATGTAGTGCTCAACTTCGACATACCCAAGGCGTACGAGTTTGAAGCCGAAGCCGGCGTCGTCCTCACCAGCGAGACCTTCTGGAACCTGCAGTGGGCACCCCGGGCGATCGAGGCCCCGGCCGCGTGGAGCGCCGGATACACGGGTGCCGGTGTGCGCGTCGCGGTCATCGACGGCGGCGTTCATTCAACGCACGCAGACCTCAATGCCCGCATCGACCACGCCCGTTCGCGCAACTTCACCTCCCCGGGTGCTCCCACGGGCGGCTGCACGTCCGCGCCGACGAGCTGGAACTGCGACACCGGCACGTTCTGGCATGCCACGCACGTCTCGGGCATCATCGCCGCCCGCGGCGACAACAACCTCGGCACGGTCGGCATCGCTCCCGACGCCACCATCGTCTCCCTCAAGGCGCTGCACAACGGCTCGGGCAGCTTCGGCTGGATCATCGCCGCGATGCTGTACGCGGCCGACGAGGCCAACGTCAGCATCATCAACATGAGCCTCGGCGCCGAGACGCCGCGCAAGCAGAACGCCGGCCTGGTGGCGGCGCTCAACCGCGCGGTGAACTACGCCACCGCGCGCGGCTCGCTCGTCGTCGTCGCGGCCGGCAACTCGGGCTACGACATGGACAAGCCGCCAGCCACGGTCGAGGTCTCTCCGGGCGTGTTCGAGGCGCTGGGTCCCAGCACGATCGTCGTCCCCGCCGAGTCGGGCAACGCGATCGCGGTGTCGGCGACGGCGCCCATCGGATACTTCCTCGGCAACACGTACGCCGCGATCCCGACCTCGTACACCAACTACGGCAACTCGCTGGTGTGGGTGAGCGGCCCCGGCGGCGACACCGCGCTTCCGGGCAACCAGGTCTGCTCGGTCCCGCGCCTGCCGGCAGGCGTCGTCAACCAGTTCTGCTGGGTGCTCGACCTGGTGTTCGCGCCCTCGCGCGGCACCGGCGCTTCGACCACGACGTACGCGTGGGCGGGCGGCACGAGCATGGCGGCCCCCGCGGCCGCGGCCGTGGCGGCGCTCATCAAGCAGAAGTATCCGAACGCGGGCCCGGGGCAGCTGAAGGCCAGGCTTGCGCAGAGCGCGACGGACGAAGGCAAGACCGGACAGGACCCGATGCACGGGAACGGCTTCATCAACGCCCGGCGCGCGGTCACGCAGTAAGACTCGGGGTAGCAGCAGCCATTTGAAGGGCCCCTTCGGGGGCCCTTTTTCATTCCTCGGACGCTGCACCCGGTCGCTCGCCCTCGACCACCACGCCGTCGGCGAGCAGTTGCGCGTAGCGGGCATCGTCGACGCCGATCGCGGCGAGCACCTCGCGGTTGTGCTGGCCGAGATGCGGGGCCGGCGCGCGGATCTTCCCGGGCGTGCGCGACAAACGCGGCGCCACGGCGTGCATGGGGAAGGTACCCATCTCCTCGTCGGGATAGTCGGCGAGCACCTCGCGCGCCTGGAAGTGCGGGTCCTCGAGGATCTGGCGGATGTCGTAGATCGGCCCGATGGTCACCTCGGCCCGCTCGAAGAACGCGACGTTCTCGGCCTGCGTTCGCTGCGCGATGAACTCGCCGATGATCGCGTCGAGCGGCTCGGCGTTCTTCACCCGGTCGGCGTTGGTGCGGAAGCGCGGGTCGTCGACGAGGTCCTCGCGCCCGATCGCGCGCAGCGTCCGCTCGGCCATCTTCTGCGTCGACGCGGAGAGCCCGACGTATAGCCCGTCCTTGCAGCGATAGGCGTTGCGCGGCCCCGAGTTGGTCGAGCGGCTGCCGGTGCGCGGCTTGATCTTGCCGGTGAGGCGGAAGTTGGCCGCCTGCGGGCCGAGGATCGCGAACATCGGGTCGAGCAGCGGCAGGTCGATCACCTGCCCCGCGCCGCCATTCGTTTCCACCTCGCGCAGCGCGACCATCACGCCCACGGCGCCGTAGAGTCCCGCGGTCGAGTCGGCGAGGTAGATCGGCGGCAGCACGGGCTCGCGGTCGGCGAAGCCGTTGAACGACGCGAAGCCCGACATGCCCTCCACGAGCGTGCCGAAACCGGGCCGGCGGCGGTAGGGGCCGTCCTGCCCCCAGCCCGAGATGCGCACGATGACCAGGCGCGGATTGCGCTCGAGCAGCACCTGCGGCGCGAGGCCCATCTTCTCCAGCGTGTCGGGGCGGAAGCTCTCGATGAACACCTTAGCCTTCGCGGCCAGCGCGAGCAGCAGCTCGCGCGCCTGGGGATTGCGGAAGTCGAGCCCGAGGCTTTTCTTGCCGCGCGCGTAGAGCTTCCAGTTGGTCTCGATGCCCTCGGTCTTCCAGCCGCGCAAGGTGTCGCCCGCGGGCGGTTCCACCTTGACGACCTCGGCGCCAAAGTCGGCGAGGACCTGCGTGAGAGTGTTGCCGGCGACCAGGCGCGAGAGGTCGAGGATGCGAACGCCGTCCAGCGGACCGGCCGCGCCGCGTTCGTAGTCGCGCTTCCTGAGAGGCATCAGATCGCTCCCGCTTTCTTGAGCAACTTCTCCACGGCGGCCGCGATGCGCGCGTAGCCCTCGCCGTTCGGATGCACCATGTCCGACTTCAACCGGTTGTCGAAGAGCACGGTGCGGATCACGGCTTCCTCGAACGGGATGCCCTGCTCGGCGGCGATCTCCCCGTAGAAGGTGGGGATGGACGGAGGCAGGCCGGGCTTGGGCGTGGCGAGCAGCACGACGCCGATCCCCTTGTCGCGCGCCAGGCGAATCATCGCGCGCACGTTGTCCGCGGCCGCGGCGTCGTCGAGGCGGCGCAGGAAGTCGTTGCCGCCGTGGCAGAGGATGAGCAGCCTCGGCTTCACCTCCTCGAGCACGTCCGGCAGGCGCTCGCGGCCCTGCGCGCTGGTCTCGCCGGGAACGCCCGCGTTCACGACCTTGCGGCCGATGGCGCGCTCGAGCGCCGCGGGATACGACTCGTTCGGGTTGGCGCCGGTGCCGTAGGTGAGGCTGTCGCCGAAGGCGAGCACCACGGCGCCCGCATCGAGCTTGCCGAGCTTGTGCTTGGCGCCGCCGCAGCCGGCGAGCAGCGCACAAAGAAAAAGGGCGGCGAGTCTCCTCACCGCCCCGATTCTACTGACTCCTAATTCCTAATTCCCGATTCCTGATTCCTGATTCCTGATTCCTGATTCCCGATTGGCGTTTCACAGCGTGAGACGCCGCTGCGCATGACCACACCGAAGCTCAAGTAGAAGGCACGCAGGACCGATACAAGGGGCGTGAGTGCATTACGA
>Ga0111538_10002185_pt1 | contig 27534 bp, 39 predicted proteins | sample SoiMethybrSBSTD1_FD_79669 | JGI IMG/M metagenome (GOLD analysis project Ga0111538, IMG submission 79669) | Bulk soil microbial communities from a Populus tree surrounding site in Tennessee, USA - Soil MetaG P. TD hybrid SBSTD1 (version 2)... | ecosystem: Environmental > Terrestrial > Soil >...
CATCGACAGGGGGCCCTTCGGTGTTGATAATGACCAAGTATTATTGAGTGCGTGTGAACCCGTAGGTAAGGAATGGGCGCAGACGCGCATTTTGTCCGAAAAGCGCTCGAAATAGACGAAGGCTATAAAAGCGCTACGCCACTTAAGTATAAGTAGTTCAAAACCCCAGCTTGACCGACCCTGCCAAAATTTCTAATACTTCAGCCTTGAAGGGTCCAATCCATGAAGCGTAGTCGTCTCAAAACGAGTCCGTTGCCGATCATGCTTGCCGGCCTCTTAACGGCTATTGTATTCACCTTGGATCTGTATGCCCCCGCCACTATCGCGACGGTGCTGTATGTTGCGCCCGTCGCATTGATTGCGATGTGGTCACCGCCGGGCCATGCGTCGCTGGTCGTGATTATCGCCGCCATGTGTACCGCGTTAACCGTCAGCAAACTGGCCTATTTTTCCCTCGAACCTATTGCCTGGGCCACCGTCAGCAATCACGTGCTCGCCGTCTGCGCGCTATGGACCATCGTCCTTGTATCGCTTATTAGAAAACGGAGAGAACAACGAGCGCACTGGATCGATGTCTTGCCGCGACTGTAGGTTTACCAGGGAGGACGGGGCAGATCAAACCATCTGCGTGGGGAATGCGAAGTCGTTCAGATCAGCAAAGCCGGTGAAGGAGTGGAGGAGATAACAGGATTGAATGATGTATAGTCGCGAGTCGAAGACATCTAGGTGTGCCGACCGCTATCGAAGTTGGTCCGCATCCTCTCCGACGCACGTTACGATACCTCGCGGACAATAGGTTCACTTTCGAAATTAAAGACCAGGGTGTAGATACCGACGCGAATCGTATCCCACGGCGCGAGCCGGTATTCGCCGACGAGCGCATCATTGACCCACGTACCGTACTGACTCCCGAGATCTTCCACGTAGAACTTCTGCTGAATCTCGACGATGCGTGCATGATGTGCCGAGATGCTCGGATCGTGCAAGATCAGCGTATTATCGGCTGCCCCTCCAATCGTGACTTCCTGAGAGACAAGAGGAATCGTGTGGCGCATCCCATTAATCTCAATGGACAAACATGGCTCGATCATAGCACCTCGATTAAAATCAGCCTGGTCCGGCTGTCATCGTTGTAAGCCGGTCTCCTCGCCTCTGAGAAACACCGCCGTCGCTTGCGATCGGCGCGAGACATGCAGCTTGTCATAGACATTCGCCAGATAGTTTTTGACGGTCTTGTCGCTCAAGCCCAGATCGCTCGCAATCTCCTTATTCGTTTTACCCAAGGCGACCAACTTGAGGACGCGTTCCTCCTGCGGGGACAGTCCAAAGCCTTTGGTGCGCGTGCCGCGCTGCTGCGTACGAATGAGCGACAGCGCTTCGGTCGTCACTTTGGGGTCCAAGAGAGATTGTCCTGAAGCTACTGTTCGAATGCCTTCAATCAAGGCCGTCGGCGAACTGTCCTTTAGGATGTAGCCTTGGGCGCCGGCCAGCACGGCGGAAAAGATGGTTTCGGCGTCGCCGTAACTCGTTAAGAACAACACGCGGGTGCCGGGACATTCCGAAAGAATGTCCCGACAAATTTCGATGCCGTTGCAATCGGCAAGTCTGACATCGAGCAGGACGATGTCCGGCTTCAACTCCGTGACCAGCCGCACCCCTTCGCGACCCGTATCAGCCTCCCCGATCAGTTCGAGATCGGGTAAGGTCTCCAATACAGAGCGGAGTCCGATCCGCACGAGCTGATGATCGTCGACCATCACAATGGTGATCGGTTTTAGAGATTTGGTAGACATGCGACCCCTCCGTCAAATTCCAGTACGAGGCGTGTTCCGAGATCGGACGATGAAATGATCTGCAGCTGTCCGCCTATGGCTGTCGACCGCTGCGAAAGGTTTTTGATCCCATAATGTGTTCGGGACAGCGGCCGCTCGACAAAGCCGATCCCGTCATCTTCCACTTCCAAAATTATTCGCCGGTCCTCATTGCTTTTGAGCGCGACGGTGACGGACTTCGCTTGGGCATGACGCAGTACGTTGCTCAGCGCTTCTCGAAGAATGTACAGCACCTGCGTGCCTTGTTCTTGTGTGAGCGCCCCCGCTGCCTGCGGATCAATCGCCACTCGGCAACGAAGGGAAGATGTGCCGATGAAGCCGTCGATGGTCGTGCGCATGGCGGCATCCAACGACATATTCTCCGGATGCGCGGGGTCCAGGTCATGCTGCAACAAGGCTCGAATCTCGCGTATCGCATGATCGACCTGACTGGCCGCAAAATTGATCTGCCCCACCACGGAGGGTGGAGCGGACGTCATATCCGCCTTGGCGGCCGCCATACCGAGGCCGGCCGCATACAAGGTTTGCAAGACACCGTCGTGCAGATCTCTCTTGATCCGTTCTCGTTCCTCTTCGAGGACAGGGTGTCGACGCTGAAATCTCCGTACGGGCACCTTCGCGCGCTCATTCACGACTAGAGTCGGCAAACACACTGTTGATTTCCTCATCGCGTGTTCCTTTGGTTGATGGTAAGTCGCATCAGTGTATGACCATTCCGGACACGTCCGGAGAGCCACACAGGGAGCCCACCGGCGCTGCGCTGAATGTAGTGGCCCAACTGTTGCCAAACAGGACTTCTTCAGAGACCGTTGCTCCGCCATTTGAGACGGCAAGCACGACATTCTTTCCTCCGAACCCAAAGCTATTGATCAACGCCCGTTGCACCCGGCATGATCGACCTTCTCCGGGCACATAATCGAGATCGCAATCAGGATCGGGGTTCGAGAGGTTGAGCGTGGGGGGAAGATATTGATGCTCGATGGCGAGCATCGTCCCCACGACTTGAAACGCTCCGCTCGCCGCAAAGGCATGGCCTAACGCGGCCTTGAAGGATGTGATCGGAACTCGATAGGCATGTGATCCCAATGCTTGTTTGATAGCGCTCGTCTCGACCAGATCCAAATCGATTGCTCCTAAGCCGCATGCGTTGATGTAATCCACTTCCTCGGGGAACCAATTGGCAGACGTCAAAGCCCGTTGAATAGCCCGGGCTTGTTCTTTTCCTGTCGTGGCCGGTCGCGCCATGGAGAAGGCATCGCACGTGGCGCTCCATCCTTCGACTTCTCCGTAAATTCTGGCGCCACGCGCACAGGCATGATCGTAATCCTCCAGTATTACGCTGCCGGCGCCCTCGCCCAATACCATGCCGCAACGTGACCGATCGAAAGGACGTGGGAGGTTGAGAATCGTACCCTGGTGATCGCTCGCAAGCACACGACCGGCTTCCATGGCCGCAAAAATTCCCGGATGCAGGGGGGCTTCAGACCCACCGGCGATAACCAGACTGGCCGATCCGGACTGAATTAATTGACACGCGCGTCCCAACGCATTGGCGGTCGACGAGCATCCGATGGAATAGGTCTCGCAATCGCCATGAATCCCCAGCGCGATAGCCACTTCGCCGGATACGGCATTGGGAAAGGTCGCAATCATGGTGAATGGATTCGTATGCTGTCCGTCATTCTTCAAAAACAGTTCATAGGCATCAAAGGCCTCTTTCATCCCGGCGATCGAGGTGCCCATGCAGATGGCAATGTTGGAACGGTCCTCCCGATCCAGATCGAGACCGGCGTCGCCCACGGCCATCAACGACGATGCGACCGCAAACTGAGAAGCGCGGCCCATCCGTCGAGCATGCTTGCGGTTGATAAAATCCGTGGGATCAAAGTCCCTGACCTCGCCGCCGATGGTAGAGCTGTAGCCATTGGTGTTGAAGCATGAGAGCGGCCGGATGCCGCTATGGCCTTGGCTCAGGCCGTTCCAAAACGTGTGCAGGTCGGACCCTAATGGAGAGACGATGCCGAGACCGGTGATGACCACGCGACGCATTGTCATAACTCCACCTCCTGAGTGCGCTCTGCCATCCCGTGCCACGTGGCCAGATGGTCGCGATGAGAGTTGTGTAATGTGTGGGGCGGATAAAATGTGTCGTAGAAATCGAGATCCAAGTGATGCGCTTGGCATGCGACCACGGAACGAAAGGCGTCGGCATGTGCCGGAAACCGGCCATAGGTGTGCAGGACGTAGTTGCACAAGGCGATGGCTGCGGCAATCGATTGTTCAGAATGCGGTTGCACCTCAGCCCCCACTTCCGGATTGGACCAAGGCCGTGGGTGACCGTTGCGGTAGATGCCGTGAGGCCCGAATTTGGAATCGACAATCGCCCGAACGGCGTCCTCCATGTCTGTTGTGTCAGCCGACACCGGCCCATCCCAGATGCCGGGCAGACCGATTGGATTGGGACGAACGCCTGGCCGTGTGGGGTACACGAACTCAAATCCCAGGCCGGGGAAAACCTGTGGCTCCATACCCAGCAGGTGTCGTCCGCTCCCGACGCTCTGCATCGAGCCGCCCAATCCCATGGCCTGCTGCATCAGCAGCATGTTTTGACACATGATCCCTTGTTCCTGTACGGCGATATCACTAATAGTGGCGTCTAGATCGCGTAAGGTGAGCATGCGGCGAGTCGCAGGGTCGTCATGCAAATGGCCTCCTCGGCTGCGGCGAAATTTATCGAGTCCACACGGGGCATTGTTATTGTCGGTATCGACGAAGAAATACCCATACTCTTCGCTCAGGACAACCAACAGAAGGTTAAGGTAGAGTTGCGTGACGTTGGTGATGGGCATGAAATACGTTGTGCCGGGCTGGTTGGTGTACCACTGATTGAACGACAGCATGAAGGGAAGTGCGCGCGGAATGTTCAATCGGCCTTCCTGAATCGGTTGCACGGTGGGAACCGCCCCATCGGTGGGGTTGGATGACCGATGCACAAAATACACCCCTTCGTCGTTGGTATAGAACAAACGGGTCGTCTGCGCCGCACAGGCGCTTGGAACAGTGCGGCTCTGCAGGTTCATCAGCGCCATGCCTTGGCCATTCTCCTGTCGGCCGTGCCGCAGGAACTGCATGTCGCCTAGATTCAAGCCCGTCGCTCCCACCGCTGCGAAAATCAGATAATCTTCTTCTTCGGGACTGAGGGCCAAGGGTTCATGATGACTGTGATACGACAGCGGACCGGACGACAGTTCCATGCCGCATCCAAACCGGCGGCTTTTCCTCTTGTGGAGCAGATCCATCAGATGCTGGACTGCAGGGGGCGCTTCAGTAAGACACTCAGTTGGTGCCATAACGATCTCCTTTGGCTGGGCGCATTGAGAGGACCGTGAGAGTACCGGTCCGCCGAGGTGTGAGAGGTGAGGTGCGGGCTGTCATTCGCTCCATGCCCTACGATAGGTGGAATTCAGGGGCATTACACCTACCCGGACGGGTAGGTGGGATGAACAGCTTAGCCTATGGTGAATTGCTTAGCGATTTACTGGAGGAGGTCGCGGACGATTGAACAAACAGGAAGAGAGTAGAAGAGCCGTGTTAAGGCGGTGTGAGATGAATCCGTTTCTCTTGCGGGGTTGAAAAATGATCGGTTGCGGGATGGGAAATGAGTAAATGATTGACGGTCCACTGCCAGCGCGCCAATGCGCTGCACCGATTGTCGACATTCAGTTTCTGAAAGATATTCTTCAAATGAAACTTCACGGTATTTAAACTGACCTGCATGATGACCGAAATTTCCCAGTTTGTTTTTCCTTCCTCTACCCACTTCATGGTCTCGTGTTCACGGGCGGTAAATACGGGAAGCTCACCCGGGGTCTCAAGTTCTTCATGTTTCGCCGAAATGCGCATATAACACAGGTGTAGATGCGGGCCCAGGATGGCCATCACCATTTTCATGCGCATGAGTTCTCGCGGACGAAAGTTACTAAACGCCAGATACGTGCATGCACCACGTATGCCGCGCACGCCGAGGGAGAAACAGGTCTTGATTCCGTAATCGTCCTTCAGATTCTTGATGATGTTTGTTTCCAACAAGCGAGGATCGTCCAGGCTTGAGGTGAGGCCCAGACGGGTCGAATGCAGCAGCTGTACCGAGGGGTCCACCGCCAGCGCTTGACTCATATACATATGACAAAAATCTGGCTTATAGGTGGAGTGCCCCACGGCGGCTCCGTCATGTTGATTGAGAGAAAAGTGGCCAACCACGGAGTATTCATACGGCACGAAAGATCCCACCACCTTCATGAGTTCCGACAGTTGCTCGTGATGGTCGATGGTGCGCGCCAGATACGCCGTCTCGGCGAGAGATGAATAATCGCGATGCGAGAGGAGAGGAGAACTCATAATTTCACATTAAACCCACGCGTCGTTCGCTCTCATATTTTGCTGTACCGCCCATTAGCAGAACTGAATAGGGCTTTCTCTAGAAGAAGACTTACCAGAGTGGAATTCTCCCGAGTAGGGCCATTAAGCCCTATCAAGTGAGGATTATCTACAAAACATTAAATTGGTGATTCTTCTCAAGGGCGCGGAAATCTTTATGATCCGGCGTCAAAACGTGAAAGGGCCGTACGATATCCTCCCCTTTTAAAACGATGGATTAAGAACCGAAGCAGGCAGGGAAGATGGCGCTGAATCCATACGAGAGCCTTCCCGTGTCCTGTGATAATCGCTTCAGGCTTGCGGTCCATGATGGCACGCAACATTTGGCGGGCTGCTTTATTCGTCGGCATCTTTAGCCAACGAGGAATGGGATCGACGGCATTTTCTTGAAATGCCCCCACATTGTCCACGCGTCGAATTTCGGAATCCACAAATCCCGGACACAGCGTCGTCAGAGAGATGCGATAGTCCGCCAATTCGTAAGAGAGAGAACCTGCCAACCCTTGTACCGCAAATTTACTCATGGCATAGGGGGCAATTCTTGGTGACGCGACATAGCCGGAGACGCTGCTTAGAATGGCGATGCGGCCCTGGGTCTTAGCTAGGGCCTTCCAACCTGCGTAGATCGTCCGTAATACTCCCCATACATTCGTGTCGAATTGTCGCTGGAAGTCATCAAGCGATAGTTCATGGAAAGCGCCCACCACTCCGAAGCCGGCATTCGCCACTAGGATATCTAAGCGACCGAACCGCTCAAGTGTTTCAGCGATGGCTCGATCCAGATCACCATCACGTGTGACGTCGCAGGTGATGCCGAGTGCCGTATGGCCATGTTGGATGAGTTCGGAGGTCAAAGATTTCAGCCGTTCAGTTCGGCGTCCTGTGGCCACAATGGTGGCCCCCTGTGCCGCAAAGACGCGCGCCAACTCAGCTCCGATTCCCGCCGATGCTCCCGTAATGAAGACAACTTTTCCCGCGACAGATTCCATAGACCGATCCTATAGTAAATATGGATGAAGAAAGTCAATGAGGTGAACAACCTGGACTGCCGATGGCCCAATCCGCCGGCACAGTGAACAAATATCAATATAAAAAATTGGCTATTGGCCATAGGGAGTGCCGCACGTCACCATCTCCGTAGTCCCCTGCTCCAACCGCAATGATGAACGAGGATTGCGAGCGCGATCAGCCTATGTTACTTTCCTTCCCTCTTAAGAAGCGCCCGCAACGGTCAAGACATCCGGCACTTGTGTCATATATTCAGCGTTCGAGTTTACTATGGTACATGCTGACTACGTTCGAGTCTTAAAGCCGTTACTCCCCAAACAAGCATTTTTTGCTAATCCGAAAAAACTCAGGGTTGCCGGCATCCACATTCTGATCATTGGGGTGAACTGGGGATTGTTTAGGGTGGTCTCGCCAGTGTGCTGGCCTGTATTAGCGCTAGTTGTCGGCCACAGTTTGGCCTGTCTCGGGTTCTTCGCGCATGAGCTCAGTCATGGCACCGTGGTACGGGTGACCTGGTGGAGATATTCGCTTGAATTAATCGCCTGGGGTCTCAATATTATCTGTCCGACCTTATGGCGAAAGATTCACAATGTCAGTCATCACGGGCAGGCGAATGCAATCAATGACCCTGATCGACGTTTCATGGCAAGCGAAGACACGAGCATGACCCGCTGGTACAGCTTCTTATTTTTTCCACATAAGCACGCTTCTAAAAACGTGTTCCCCTTTCTTCACTTTCTGACCTATATTCTTCGACACTCCGTCGCAGTGTTTTATAGAGAAGGCAGGAAACCTGCCCTGACGACGTTTCGTCCAAGCTATACCCGTCGCGAGCAAGCCACCATACTAGGAGAGATTTTCTTTCTCGTGGCTATGCAAATCGGGATCTATGCCTACGTGGGTGGCGCAGTCGCATGGCTCTGGGCGAGCCCCGTCTCTCTTATCCTCGCTTCCTGCATCCTTCAGGTATATCTTTTCACCAACCATTTTTTGAACCCTCTCGGAGACGGGGGCGATCCTGTCTTGGCCACAACGAGCGTTCGAGTCCCTGCGCTGATGAACTCCCTCCATTTCAACTTTTCCTACCACACCGAACACCATTTGTTTCCCGGGATGGATTCCGAGTACTACCCGTTGCTCAGCGATCTAATCCGACAACGATATGGTGATCGTTATCATAACCTACCGCTTGCCGAAGCATGGTCGCATCTTTTGCAGATGGATCTGTACGTCGCCGCACCAGAGGAGCCCTCGTTGTTTCAGTATGTCGCGGCCTCCCGTCATAATGTCGTGACGGGTAAATCCTAGAGGTCTTCGGACGGCGGCCGCTCCATGGTCAGCAGACAGGACGACCACGGCTCGAACGTCTTTTTTTCTGATTCTCTAGGGCTCGCCACAGGTGCCTTAGGGACGTTATTTCCTGCCGCTCAAGCTTGGAGAGGCGTCGCGCGTTGCATCAATCGATAAGCTGAGCGTGGGGCTTGTAGGGCTGTTCAGTGTGCCATTCTTGGGGAAACCAAACCGGTCTGTAAAAAAGGCGGGTCACCATATGGAACTGCTTGTCTCCAGAAAATCTTCTGTGCACTCGTTCTGCTGCCCTGAATAAGCGCTAGAATAATGCGACGTAAGGATATGCCGGACACCTGATTACATCCTATTACGATGTACGCTATTAGGTAAGCACCCTATACTAGGAGCAGAGGCTAGGATGATTGATAAGGCCATGAAAGAAAACTGCAGGCTGGGCAGGCGCCTCACCTATGAGGAACAGAATGCCGCCGAAGCCGCCTTTTCCTGCCAGCCGTTCAATCCTGATTGGTCGCGTGATGCCAGGATGGTCTACCGTGGGATTGTTGACGCCATGTGGGGACACTCTCTCGACTGCGAATTTGAAACCTGCCAGATTCTGTACTCTCGATCACAGTAACAATGAGGTGACAACCGATCTATAGCCATCAAGTGCAGACATCCACTCCTCATGGATTCACCAGCGCTCTCCATCTCTCTACATGTGACTTCGCTTGAACATTGCCGTGACTCACAACAAAGATCTCACTGAATCCGCGCCGTATTACCTATAGTAACAAACCTACCCCATCCGTGGTATGGCATCGGTGGACTATTCATTTTACCTTGATCATATCGGGACCAAAACGAGGAGGAATCGGATGGTGCGCGACACACTGGGGGTGGAGCAGCGATCGTCGTTGAACCTGTTTGGTCAGGAGGTTCTCAAGACAATTGTGGGTGCTCGGAAAGCTCCGGGGATTATTATTGTGAATGGTCACGATGAGATCACATACCTCAACACTACTGCATGGGATCTGCTCACGTTGTTGCGCGGGCAAGGAACCGTCCCAGGTAATGGTCTTATGCCAAGCGTTCTGTCCCAGCTGTGTGAGGACATTCAAGTCCGGTGCAACGACAATCAGTGGGGCCGACCTTATCCAAGACTGGAAGACATTCGCCTGGTCTGCACTGAGCAAGGCCCGGTCGTGTTACGCGCAATGGTATTGGAAAGTGCCCTTGAGTCTCGCACTGAGAGACCCTGTACCCTTATTCTCATAGAGTGCCTGACGAGGCGAGGTCACCCGACCCTGATGACAAAGGAACGATTCGGGTTGAGCGCCCGGGAATGGGCCGTGACCCAAAATCTCTTGAAGGGTTTCACGAATAAGGAAATCGGAGCCGTTCTGAACATTACTGAGCAGACAGTGAAAGCGCATATCAACCACATTATGCACAAGATGCACTGTACGACTCGGACGGCAATCGTTTCATTAGTCCTGGGACGAGACACGGATTAATCACGCGCCATCACTAGGCGGACGCTTTCCCACGGATCCGCTTCGGTGCAATAACGGATGTGCTCCCACAAGACACCGGTTATTATTGGTGGCGCACGTGACGACAGTTAAAGTCCTTATGGTGAAGAACGTAGCTCCTAAGCGGTATAGTTGTCCGCCCCCTGCTCGTCTAGGATAACGACACAATGGAGACTAAAGTGGAGGCCATATGAGTAACCCTGACATACTCAAAATGCTGAGCGATATTCGAGATCTTGTCGAAATACTGGTGCTGCGTGACGTCTCATCTGCGCTGCCACTGCCCGAGCTGCCGCCTTCCTCCCCACGAGCTTCTCAGTCCTGGTCAGCGCGTGGGCATCGAGTTGCGAAGACGTGAGAGAGTGATGGCCGCGAGCTTAAAAGGGGAAGATCTCCTGAACGTTTCGGACGGGCCGTCGATGTTGACTCGCTGTATAAATGGGGGTAAAGTGGCTCCCAGACAACGTCAGGAGTGGTCGTTGTGAAAACCGTTTCATCGGTCTCCGGGTCGCAGGTTTTCAGTCGGCGCCTGACGGGTGAGAGTCCCGGACTTCTGGCTCTTACTTTTTCTCTCCAGCCCATTCATATCAACCATGCGGCCGTCATCCTGCTGAAAAAACTCGGCGCCTCCTCGAAACCGCGATCTGTCGATCAGCTTCCTCTGTCGGTCAAGCAGCTTGCTCAAGAGATGTTGGAACGCGTGCATGAACATCCTCAGGCCGATTGGGGCCAACTTTACGTGAGTCACCATATCGCGAAACCTCCTTCCTCATTCTACGTGCAGGCCTTTGTCGTCCCCGATGAGGTGCACGTTAAGCAGTCGCGTATCATGCTCTTCCTCGAGGAGCGAAGGCTGAAACGGGATACGGTGGCCACCGCCGAAAATCGATTTCAATTGACCGACCGGGAAACGGATGTATTGATGCATCTTGCGCAGGGTTTTACGAACAAAGAAATTGGAGTGACGCTGGGAATTTCAGAGCAGACCGTCAAAGAGCATCTGAAGCACATCATGGAGAAGACCCACTGCACGACACGCACGGGTGTGTTAATGCAACTGTTACAGCATGCCTAAGGTTGAGACGGCTCCAAAGATTGACGGAAACCTTTCAACAGCGTCTGAACGCTTGACTCAGGATGCTTCCTGGAACCTTCACGGCGCTTCTCACTCCATCGTACAGTTCATCGCCGCTTATCTGCTGGCCGTCATTATCTTTGGCCTCGATGTGTTTTTGCACAGGCCGCTCTTAGCCGTACTATATATCGTGCCCGTGGCGCTCGCCGGATTTTGGTCGCGCTCCAATCAACCCTCACGTGTCGTCGTCGTGACCGGTTTTTGTACCCTGTTGGTTGGGGCAGGCTTGCTGGTCTTGCCGAGTTTGGACAGCATTCTGTTGACTGATCGCCTTCTGGTCTTGGCGACGATCTGGATCACGGCGATCCTGTCGCTTCTTCGCAAGAAACAGGAGGAATTGGACCTCTTACGGGGCATGCTGCCCTTGTGCGCCTCTTGCAAAAAAATCCGCGACACCACGGGTTATTGGGAACAACTGGAGTCGTATTTGCGGAATCATCTTCGTGTGGGGTACAGCCACAGTTTCTGCCCCGAGTGCGCTGCGCAGCTCCTCCTCCTGGCCAAGAGGGGCACATTTAATTAGGTGACTACCTTCTCCCCGGTCCTGCCTGTGATGCTGCTCCCTGGTTCGCAATGACCCTTCATATATCAGACCATAGCCCACGCTAAACCATCGCAAGGCCATGGTGGCGCTGAATTGCGCGAAATCGATGTTCGAGATTTTCAAAGGATAGCGCGGGGCACCGGTTCGACCGCTTAAGAGTCAATTGTGTTGAGGCTGAGTACTGAATGAAGGATATGGTCAGAAGAAGGCTAGCGCGACAGGCCGCTTATTTGATTTGCGAGATAACTGCGGATGCTACAGCGAGTCATCGAAAGGAACCATAGAGCATGGATCACTCTCGGCATAGCGCCATGAGTCACGCTAGATGACCAGCATAGCGGGACAAGTTAGGAACACTCGTCTGTAATCACGCTTAGGCTACCCGCCGGCGAGATTGCTGTGAAAGCCATGAGGGCATAGGATCCAGCGGCCTGACCACAGCATCTTTTCCGTCGCGGACAGCCCCTTGTACACGTGCGTCAGCATGCTGCCTCGTTCGATGCCAATATTGTTCATCGTTCACCCAGACAATGTATCCCGTATGATGCATGTTTCCTCCGCATCTCATGAAGTAGAATCGACATGGCCAGCATAGAGCCGACATTTATTTTGGTCCATACCACGGACGGGCTAGCATGCAGTACCTAAGCAGGCTTGGGCGGAACAAATCATTGTCAGGTCGCGAGAATAGTGAGCCAAGTTAGTCCTGAGAAAACAACGTAGCCGTCTCTCTCTTCTCAATACTCCTATCACGCCATCGTGATCACGCTTTCGAAGAAATTTCACCACGACAAAGAACATGCACGGCAACGTAGCCGAGCCTTTTGGGCTAACCCATTCACCAGGGGCAGCACGACTTCTGTCGAATAGCGGAGGAAAAGATGGCGCCTTATGATCGGGGGCAGGACGTGCTGCTATGGGATCTTGTCTGTGGTCGTTCTGCGGTCTACCGCCTTAACGCTTGTCCTATTGTTCCTTGTCCCCTTCGTTCTCACTCTACTGCTTGGCACGACCGTGCTCCGGAAAGCTGAGGCTCACTTCATTCATTAAGGCATCGCGTCAGAGTCTCTGAGTCAGAAACTCAACAGCTCACTCTGCCAGAAAAAGGTTTGATGCCGGCGATAGCAAATGGGCCTTGGCGATGGTGCGTATGCTCGATCATCGGGGCGCCCCAATACTGCGCGGCCGGGTGCGATAGGTGGGGCCATCGATCAGCGTACCTCGGAAAGCAGCGTAATTACGCTTGAGCAGACAAAGGCTTGAAAGCTGTGGTGACGCTCATAGGCTGTCTGACGCGCAAGCCCATTTTTTCATCGTCTCTGTTCACTTGCGAAATCCCATACGCACCGGCACTTCCCGAAAGATCATATTGACGCCCTCTTCTCGTTCATCTGCCGTGGGCCAAAAATAGAACTCTGGCGGGATCGTTTCCACGCTCAGTCCATTGTGAATTAATTCTGCGTGAATGGCCTGATAGGTAAATGGTTTGTTCGCCTTGAGAGAACCAAATCTTGCTGGGTCAGAATCATGGATCCCGTATCGCCACTGATCGATAGGCTGCGTGATACCATTAATGGTCACCCAAAACTGCGCGATCCTTCCTGTCGGTCTCTGCACAGTAGCCCTCCATGCTCACATTCCGGACATCTTGTTACACCTTTTTCTCCAAAGATGATAGATAGAGCTTAAGTCTTGCCTGCTCTTTCATGTCCATCACTAAGAATGCGACGCTGAAGAGTTGCTCATTACATCGACGGACACGTGCTGCGTCAATCGTGAGAGGTGCCTCATCGAGCGAGAGCGTCAGATGCAAGGTCAGGACATCATGGTTGGTGATGTCTGCCAAGCACTCCATCTGGCATCCGCCCTTGGAGAGATTCAAAACCATTCCCATGCCCTTCGCGCTCCCGGTGAAGGTCAGGGGCAGATTCACGTCGTACCGACGATTATTCCGTTTCTCAACCATTACGGTGTGCTTGAAACTGCTGCCTTCCAATGCCCCCACAACTTAGTCTTTTCTCAAGCCATGCTTCGCCTCAACCTTTTCAACTGGCGACCTGCTTGAAAACTTAATTCCTTAGCTCGTCATGGTATGCAACCCGCCTTACGTTGGGCCATGTGTCCTCTACCATAAAGATCCTATCACTTATCGTGGGTGCCAGGCTAAGAAACTGCTTCCTAACTCTCCCAAAAGCTGTTCATGAGGGCGATGACATGCTTGGCCTACATGTCGCTTCTCAAGGCGGGGACGTCGCAAATTTTAACATGTCATCCAACCGCTCTAAGCCATTGGTGGTACGTATAATTTAAGTTATTTCGCCCCTGGCTCTCCTCTTCACTGTCGAAACTTTTTACACTCAGTGAGCACCTTCGGATCGGGCGTCGCCAGAAGTACGCAGAACCATTAGGTGGAATAATATCCTAGGTAGTGGCATGCCCCCTGCACTGCTATGGATCGTAGCGATGTCTGGGCTTTTACGTTTTACACAAGGAGGCGTCTTATGTTTAGCAGGGCGATTCGAAGCAGCATGTTGGCGACAGGACTGGTGCTCTCCTGCCTGGGAGGCATTGCCTCGGCCGACACCTTTACCGTCAATCCTGGCGCGATCGGCGTGGGGGGTCCGACGGTCAATGTGAATTTTGCCGATTTCAGCTATGTGGCGCTCGTCAATCAGACAGCCACGGCTGGCACGGGGACCTTTAATGAGCAGGGGGCGGGCTTCTTCAGTTCTTACAGGTTCCCCACGTTATCCGATGTCGTTGCGAACCCTGGCCTGAACACCAATTATAAGTTGTATGCCGTGTTCGCCGGGGCCGGAACAGTGGCCCCCACGGTCGGAGTGCCTGGCGGAGAAACAGCCACCTTCACCAGTTTTAACTTAAGACTGTTTGTGGATCCCAGCCAGAACTCGGCGATCGTGGCCTCACCGGTGGGGACTCCAGGCGGAACGGTCTCATTGACCGGCACGGCGGACGATATTCTCGTCGGGCAATCGAGTGCCCTCGTCGCGGGAGAGGCCCATGCCTTTCCGGGCCTCGCCAACGGAGATTTCAAAGTCTTGGTGAACTTTCAACCGGTCGGCGGGTTTTTAAGCGGCCCATTCTCGCTGGCCGTTACGATCGGAAACTTTAATGGCGTGAACACTAGCCTGCAGGGGTTTAGCCTCAACAGCTTTACCTCAGGTCGGATCGATGGTTCCGGCAATCTGAGCTTTACGGCGGTGCCTGAACCCACGTCATTGCTATTACTTGGCTCTGGTCTGGCGGCCCTGGGATGGGCCCGTCGGCGAAAGGTGTAACTGCTCGCAGAGCCCTTCTTCCGGGCCTGCCGGAAGAAGGGCTTTTTTTGTGACGATCACACAGTGCACCACACCACGTCTGTTTTCGGATACATTTGGTGAACAGACCTAAGGGTTATGCAGGGAGTAGGATGAAGCCCCGTCTTCAGCAGAAATAAGACATGAAGAAGGCGCCGCCGCTCACGCCACGCCAGAAGCAGATTCTCCACCTTATTACGGACGGTTACACGAGCCGCGAGATCGGCGAGCAGTTAAAGATCAGCACCCAGACCGTCGAAGTCCATCGCTATAATCTGATGCAGCGGCTCGATGCGCGGAATGTGGCGCAGTTGATTCGGCAGGCCCTCCTGTTTCAGTATCTGCCGAGGCCCCACGCCGACTAAGTTGCAGACACAGACTCGGGTTGTACAAGCCTGCCTGATCCTCGCTCCTCCATGACCATCATTCGCCGTATCACTCTCCGGATCATCATCAAGATTTCAGGGCAATAGGTCAGGTGCCAATTGCCGTTTCGAGTCGTTTAAGATTATCACAGCAAAGGGGGAGGATTCGTGATGGCACAGCTCATCATGGGTCATGGTGTGTCAGGGTGTTTTCGCACCAGGTTGGCACCAGGAGGGCTAGGTTGCGGAGTCGGTGTGTGTGGCCTAGATGGGGACAAATACTCGTGCAGACTGTTAGATGCAAATGAATTGAACCATGGGATTCGAGTCAGCTTGGGATCAAGGATGAGACATCAGATATAAAAGCGGGCCACCACGCGTCGCGAAAAGGTTCCTGACACCTTTTTCTCTTCGTCAGGTCACTTTGTGTCAAACCAATAGGTAAGTTCAAAGAGGTGCATATCGACGCCGCGGGCGTCACTGCCGTACAGCCCGGCATCGGAGAAATGTTGAAAATGGTAGCCTGCTCCGAACGGTCCGGCGAAACGACTGGTCGTGCCAAACGTCCACACAAACTGAAACGGCCCGCCGAAGTTCTGACCACTCAACCTATATTCGGTGACCAAGGCCCCACCCACACCCATATCAATAGAAATCAGCCCGTCCTTTCGACCGCACAGCACATAGAACGGTACTAGCGTAAAGATCCCAGGCGTTTCGTGAGCTCCGATGAGCACGCCTGCAGAGAACAGGGCGCGCGTTCCGAGAATCCAGTTGGTCCCGATTTCTTTTTGCCAGGGAAGCCGCGCGGTCAATGCAACGTCCGCCTGGTGAAAATACTCTGGTTGATAAGCTCCAACCACAAATCCGGTAAAGCCTCCTCTCAGGGCCAAATATTCGAGCCTCAGCTCTCCAGCCCCAGCGGACGGATTCATAAGTCCCAGAAGGACCGCCCCCATCCCCACAGCAAAGATCACAGCGCGAAAATGCGCACATGTTCCAGATCGACGCAACTAAATGAGTGCCTTGTTAGAAACTCCAATCAATGAGCAGACCTTGTACCATGTGTCGTGCGAGTGATCAAGGCAGATGGCGCGGGTTTTAGCCGGACATCGAGAGAATGAATAAAAAAGGCCCAGTATGTCCCGTCGAAGACCTACCTCAGGATACCCGCAGAAGGAATCAGCATCAAAAGGCAAGGACTCGTGATGGCACAGTTCATCATGGATCATAGTGTGTCAGGGTGTTTTGGCACCAGCTTGGCACCATCAAGACTCGTAGATACGATGGCGGTCTCTTGCAGAGCTGGACCAACTTAGATAAAACATCATGGCGGCCGTCACGCCGGAATTGGCCGTTCTACTGTCGAGCTTGGCGACCTGCTCGAAATCACTAGATTAAAGGGGACCCTGCGGGCCTTGGCTCTGCTGCGTACGGCTCTCATCCTGATTGTGGTGCTTGCAACCGGATGCTCCAGCTCCATCTACGGCTGGCATGTCCGTACTCATTCGAGCCCCCCTTCTCCGACATTCAATCGGGCGGTGCTCCTCCAGGAGCCTGTTGCGATATTCGGAGCTTTGGCTCCGCCGGTCCTGCTTGGCAGTGAGACGGGTTTAGATTCCATCCTGGTACAGGTTCTCAAAAAAGTTGGACCGAGCTTCAAGGTCATCACCCCCCAGGAAACGGCCAGCCTGATTAATAGGAACGATCTCGCAGCTGAGTACACACGGATGAGAAGCGAGGCGCTGCAGAGCCATCTTTTGGACCGCGGGTCGCTCAAGAAGTTGGGGACGGCAATCGGCGTACGCTATGTATTTCAACCCAAACTGACTGCGTTCATGCAGCTCACGAAGGATCGGTGGGAGCTTCCTCCTATTGCCTTGAAGGTTTCCCGTATTCGTTCGAGTATCATGCGACTCTCATTGCAATTATGGGATATGCAGACGGGAGATTTGCTTTGGACCTCCCTGGCAGAGGCAACCCTCGAGAGCGAAGCTGTTGGCCAGGACCCAGTCTACTTCGACGATACAGCACGAGTGACCATGGGGAGTATCATCGCAGACTTCATCAATGGCAAGACGGCCTCATCCTACGGCCCCCTAGATAAGATCATCGACCAGTTGATCCAAATCCCACAGCCGGATAAACATAGAAACGCCGACAATCCCGAACCATCTAGTCGAGGATGATTCCACTGTCCTGGTAGCAGCGTGGTAGCAAAAATAAGTTCTTCTGAAGTCACTGAGAAAGACGGCAGGTGAGTCAACTTTTCTTGCCACTTCGTTGCAATAGTGCTTGATGAGCAACACTTCATCTTCGGGAGGTAGCCGGTCTATCGCCATGCCCGCTAGAAGGTGCTCACATGCTCGGCTGAATTCATGCACATCCTATAGAGCGGCATGTAAACTACCTTTCATTTCGGCGATACAGTGCTGCGTGCTCGTGGAAGGGAGGAAATTTTGAACTTGTACCGATGTTTTGTAATAAGGGGCAGGAGCAAGGTTCTCCCTGGTGGGCGCGCTGATTATTTATCTGCGCTATCAAGATGTAGCTATAGGATGAGTCAGTATGATGCCGCGGTAACGGAACGGCCTATCGTGCTGGCAGAAGTTAGCAACTTGGCGTGTAGCGACCTGAGGTTTACGAATTCTCCCCAGCCAATCTGAGCCGACGCAGCAGGAGCCAATACACCGGGAAAATGAGGATTTGGAGAAAGACTGATCGCGGTATATCAGCATGGGTCGGGCTGTTCTGGTAGCGGGTGGTAGCGAAATATCGGTGGTACGCGCGTCGACCAGAGCGATGAACCTCGCATTCTGCGATCAGCGAATCATTACGCAGCAGAGTTATGGCTTAAAAAGATCGCCTCTATTAAGGGGACTCAGGATGGACTCAGGAGCTATGAGCTTGGATTGCAGTCGGGCGGGTATAAGCGGTGATCAGTTCAAGTTCTACTGAGGTGAACTGGATATCGATGTCATTGAAGAGGACATTGCATATGGGGACGAATTAGACAACGTCTCTTCGAACGCACATCACTGCACCACCTTTCGTGTGAATCTGAGGTAGTGGCCGCACGTACGTTATGATTCAAGCGTTTTACAGATCACCTCGCCGCAGCGATCACAGGCGTAGTTTTCGGTCGGATGCCCACCCTCGTCCTCTTCAAGCCATAGGATTTTATGGGGGCAATTAGGCAGTTGGAATTTTCTCCAGGTGTCTCGGAGTACTGTGACTTTGTTAGCTTTTCATGAGAGCGAGGAGAGGCGATTCTAGGCGCTCTGTCTCAATCTGACTGTTGCGACTTCACATTGCAGAGCTGCGACTGCCTTACCGACATCAGAAATCGTTTGTTCATCGAAGTGATAGTTCTCACCGTTATTCAGGACGAACTTCAATGCTGTGAGTGCATTCCTGGCTACCTGATCTTCCATGGTGAGTGTGACCATAGCGTCCTCCGTGGTAGGAGCAATCTAAAGCATAATAGCCGCGATGACGAATTGGAAGTGGGAATGAGATGACCGGGGGTGGTCCTGGAATCACGAGCGGCTTATCCAGCGGATACCACGCACACGACGAAGTCGAAAAGGGAAAGTCAGGCCAGGCTTCTGAACCTCGTTGAATCGGAGTGAGCAGCGTCGAAAAAAGCACTGGGCACTTTTGCGCCACAACAATCAAAATCCTAGCCGCACCACGTGACCGCGCTGATTGGAAGGATGGGTCGGCTGGGAATCTTTAGATTGGGCAGGAGGTCGTGCACCAGTCTGCGAAGCGTGGGTGGGGTAAACGGCTTCTGAAGGAAGTATTCCACATCAACGTGGTAGCCTTGTTCGGTTAATTCCTGCAACGAGTAGGCCGACATTTGAACGGCCACCGCATGGCTACACACGTGTTGCAGGAGCGGAAGTAATCGTGTTCCATCGTCTTTTGGATGGATCTGCGTCTGGCGAAGCCGCATGGCCGGCGTCGCTAACACGACATCCACTAGCATGAATTGAATCCGATAATCATGCAGGTGCGCCGCGTTCGCCGCCTTGAAACTAGTGTTGCAGCAGAGCGCCTGGAATCCTAATGATTCCAATGCGCGGGCACATAGGAGGGCCATCATGGGATCGTCCTCAACAACCAACGCGGCCGGCGGTAAATTACATTTCTTCTGCATCGAACTATCCGCTATCGGCGTCGTCTCTTGTGTCCTGTCGCTCATGTTACTCCATAGTTCCGTGGTCTGAAACGATTCCCCACAGGCGGTACAAAGGTACGCCCCGGTGTCCTGATAATGGCCGATCTTCTCGGCGCTGAGGCTTTCATGGGGGCAGTGGCCGAGGCGTTGGACACTCCACTGAATCCGAAGCCGCGCGCCTTCTTCAACGTTCATGTTGTCTTCCTCATCACACTAGTAGATGCCTGTCCAGATCGAAACATGTCACCGACCTTATGAGCCATTTCACCAGTTGGGCTGCGGTTAGGCCACCAGCGGGAGCACCACGTTCATGGTCGTCCCTTTGCCGACTTCACTTTCGGCCCAAATTCGGCCGCCATGCCCTTCCACCACTTTTTTGGCCAGCGCGAGTCCAATCCCACTGCCGGACACTTTGGTACGGACGCTCGTCGAGCCGCCGTAGAAGTTGTCAAAGATATGCGGAAGCGATTCCGGGGCAATCCCCTGCCCAGTATCGGACACGGAAATCCGGACCGTGTTCTTCTCGGCGTCTGGTTCCAACTTGAGACACACCAGGGCGCCTTCCGCGCTAAATTTCAGCGCGTTCGACAAGAGATTATCCAGCACTTGCTGAATGCGCATCTCATCGGCCCGCACCTGCACCGGCTCCGACGGTCCGTTTACCATGATCTGTATGTGTTCGCGCGCCGCAAAGAGCTGCACTTTCTGAACGGCCGCGTGAACCTGACGCATCGGGTCCACCGATGCAAAATGATACTCCATCATTCCGGATTCAAACTTCGCTAAGTCGAGCAGGCCGCTAATCATCCTGATTACTTCGCGGCTGCTTTGTTCCATGATGTCGAGGGTGTTGCGTTGTTCGTTGGAGATGGGCCCCGGAATACCTTCCAGAAGGAGTTGGGTTCCAGCATGAATAGCGGTCATCGGGGATCGGAGTTCATGCGTCATGTGCGACAGGAACTCGGCTTTCATGTCATCGAGGGCCTGTAATTTCGTGGCCATGGACCGGACAGCCTCGACTAAATCTCGTAAATCGCTCGGCACCGCGACCTGAATGCGATGTTTGAACTCGCCCTCACCAATTTGGCGAATATGGTCCTGCAGTCGCCGCAGCGGCGACACAATGGTGTACGTGGCTAGCGCCGCCAACCCCACACCGATGACCACTGCCGCCATGCCGAGCCAGGTCGTGAGTCGCTCAGCTTGGTGCGCCCGCTCCATCGACTCCTTAAGCGCAGCCGACACGAGGGCTTGATGCGTCTCTAAAGAGGACTGGAGTGCCGTGGTTATCTGACTGATGATGCTCTTCCGCCGATGGTCGTACTCGGCTATTCGCTCACGAACGGCAAAGCCTTTGCCCTTCACATATCGGTGAAATAGTGCATTGTATGCGTCCTGGAGAACTTCCGCTTCATGGAGCGCCCGACGGGACGCGTCCGAGGAATCGTGCGCCTTCAAGTCGGCGATGGTCCGGCGATATTCATCCGCCTCCTCATTAAATTGCTTGAGGAAGATCGGATCCCCGACGGCCCAATACTTCCGGTCACTCCGCTCTTGCGCGTCCACATTCAACAGCAGCCATTTGACGGCATCCATGGCGGGATAATGTTCGGAGACCAGCGTGGTACTTTGCTCAACGATCTGGCGAATTTGGGACAGGGCAAACAGGTTGACGGCCCCCATGACGAGGATAATCGCCAAAAACCCGAGGCTCAGCCGTGCAAAAATGCTGAGTCGTGCCTGCCGCTTGCCCGGGCGTTCACTCGGCGATGAATGAGTTGTGGCGGGCGTGGACGTTGGTGTGTTCATGGATCCACCTTTCTTGGCATGATGAATCGTGGAGAATGTGACCTGCATGATTCAGTCTTTCGTCGATCAGGAGGCTCGACTGGGTAATAAGCGCTGAGAGCTTAAACGGCTTGGCCAGGTAATGATGCACGAGGTCATGGGCGCTGAGCTGCAGACGGGACGTTTCGCAGAACCCCGACATGAACAGGACGGGAATATGGGGCCAGACTCGGCGGACCCAGACGGCCAGTTCATGGCCGCTGACCACCGGCATCATGACATCAGTGACGAGGGCATCAATCTGCCCGCCAAGTTGATGGATGCGGTAGGCCGCGTCAATTCCACTAAGGGCTTGGATGACCTGATAGTGCGCATTGGCGAGCGCCGTGGCAACCATGGCACGGATGGCGGGTTCATCATCGACTACCATCACTGTGCCGCGAGGACCGCTCTCATTCAGTGAACGCTCCCCAAGAATTCCGGAGCGGTCCGACGGTGGGTCGCCGCTACGCGACGCACTAAAAGCTTCCTCTTCCCCGTTCATACCGTTATGTCTGAGAAAAGAGACATCAAGCGCGGATCTTGCAGTCGCCTGATGGTTTTGAAAAGAGAGGACTGTCGCAACGGGTAGTGTAACTGAGGGGAACTGGCGCCTAAGGGACATGGCGGGCCTCCTTTGAGAAACGGAGAGCCATCATCCCTCTACTTCCTTCGGTAACCAGGCTATCAGGAGTGTCCCTGACCCTTGGCTTTGCGTCCCCACCTCACGATGGGTTTGCCTTTATCGGGAAGATGCTTCCGCGTATCAATGTTAAGCGTAGACCGCCCTGATTGAGCCGTCAAGATAGTCGGGAGGATGATAGTCGGAAGGATGCACCTTGATTGGCACGTTCTGCCAACCATAGGCATACAAGGAGTTGAACAACCGTCTTTTCGCTTACCATCTGCCGGTTTATGGACTTGTTTGACCGCTGCTCAGGACCGGTATCGTCAACGCACATCGTCGTCCCGACACGCTTGGCACGGCAAGGTCCTGAAATCTGACCATTCTTAGAGCCCATGTCGGCTTTTCCTGCTGAGCCGAGCGAAACAATACCACAACGTTTCAGTCCTGTTCTGCCAGCGACCCACTACAGGTAGGGAGTTGCATAAAGGTTCTTCATAGGTAGAATGCCTGCGCTATGCTGGTGAGCCGCTAGCTTTCGTATCGAAGTGCATTTCGTCATGACGGCCAAATATCAATCCAAGAAGGAGGCCAATAATGAGCGACAGCACGCTGGTGAAAAGGACAGAGCGATTCACTCTCCAGGACTGTCCTTCCATGAAGGAATGGGTCTTGAGCATTCTTTACGAGCGCGGTATGCAGACGCTGGATGATCTGGGGGCCTGGCTACCCCAAGCGAACTGGGCGGGATTGTTTCTCGCCATAGACAGTCTAAGCCGCGATGGAATCATTGAACTTCGGCGAATTGGGCAGGGCGACTGCGTGCTTACTCTAAGAGATCCAGACTGAATGGAACGGTACCGCTAAAAGAGTTTAGGGAAAGCCATATGCGGTGGAGGTTGCGATGTCCAATTTTCAAGCAGTCGCTGTCACGCTTGTTGCTCCACTGGTAATCGGAGTGATGTACGCGCTCCTGAAGCGGCGGCGTGCGAAGGCGCCAGCGCTGCCCCATGTCCTTTTGGCCAGCGGAAGTCTCCAATGCCAACGGCATTAAGCCACGTTCGTCACCCGGTCTTCAGTTGGTTCTGGTGTGGCCGCGAGCCGAGTACGGTGCAGCATTTCGACGTGCAAGTACCGACATTCGATTCATCTGCGGTTGGCGATGACTAGAAAAGAAGTATCCTGATCGTATATCACCTTGCCGTCATCCTTAATAGCACCGCAATAGCATCGCACTGCCGCAGGTCACATGAGGCGGCGTAGAGTCTCAGAGTGACTCGGGACTCTACCATATGACGAGCGACGACGTCCCTGCCGATATTTCCAACTTGACGGACATGTACACCACGATATAGTTTGGGCCGCTGAATTTCTACAACAGGAGACACGCATGCCAAGACCACTCTCAAACACAGGGAACAGCAATGAGGCGAAGGGCCGCAAAGGAAGCCCCCTAAGGCAGCCAATTGTGGACGCTACGAAACCCGACAAACAAGCCAGCGCGATGAAAAACAGCGCAGAGTTCATTACGGAAGACGAGTTTAGAGCGCGGGTCGCGGCAAAAGCATACGAGCTATATGCTCAACGTCAAGCCGTGACTGAGGCCGATGACTGGTTGAGCGCGGAACGATTCGTGAAGGAGCAACTGCTCGCGCAGGGAGAGTATGCGGGGTCGGTCTAAAGCGTATGATCGAAATGAAGCCGTCGAGTTCTTGGAGTGCTAACAGGTTCACGTACCCGAGTGCGGTACTTCGAAGGTCTTCCCACAGATAGTACATCCGTACTGACCCGTGAAATAGCCATCAGGGGACTTGGTCAACTTTAAGGTGTCGTGCGAACAGGTAAGTCGCATCAGTTTAGAAGGGCTATTTCGTATCTGAGTAAGAAGGTGGCCACCTCAGGACCTATGAGCAGGCCAACATTGTGTGGAGTTAATCGCGAAGTGAGAACGTCGATGTTCACGAGGCCGGCTGAACTGAGCCGTCACTCCGATACAACCACCGTGGGTGCTGTTGATGGATCGATATCAATGCATCCGTCACATGTCCGCAGTTCACACACTTGTGGGCCGGACACGGCAGATAGGTGCTTTCCCAATCAATGAGCCCGACAGGAACCATGAGTCCGGCACAACGAGAACAAGACATAATCACCTCCTTGTAGTGTTCGGGGCTGATATTAGGCGGGTGGGATGAGGCGAACAATTGTGCAGGAGTGTTACGACTAAGGTCGAATAGATCTGGGCTTGGTCTAGTTTTTGTGCACAACTGAAGGTCGACGCCCCTTCACAAGGATTACCTTAGCGTTGTTCTGGCTGCTGAGCCACAGAACCGCCCGAAGACATTTGGCCCTATCAACTCAGGCACTTTTAATCTGCTCCTAGGTATTGGATCTTCACATTCCTGATACAATGGATGTGCGGGGTCGTCTGGGGAACTATGAATTTTATTCCACCAGCGACAGGCGGGGAGGCCAGACTCTATCACCGGGACTCGGCACATGCCGTCAGTATCCTGCTGCCTAAGGAGTCTCTCTTCCTCCACTCCGTGCTCCCCTCCCTTGCAAGCCGCTGCCTCGAAAAAAGCCCCGTCACGTTCGCGTTAGAATGCGTCCTAAACGCCTAGACCACTTTTGGCAGATTACAAAGAGGTACGAACAGCAAGGCAGGATGTGCCTCGCCTGGAGACCTTTGTTGCAACCTCCGTCAATGCGGCGTTGCGTCTCTTTTTGTCAATATAACCCCGGAGCTGGGCAATCTCCGGCTCCAACTCTTCCATTCTTAGCTCCTGACCAATCACGACGTCTTCAAACTTATCCAAGTCCGGTAATTTTGTTTTGAAGATCATTCTGAGAGGCTTCCAGTTTTATGGATCACGTTCTAATCTGTTTGTGAGTACTCGTTCCGGAGCACTATCAACCAGGAATCGGATCATGCTACATAGAGCGATAAAGTTCATGTGGTATCCAAGTGGAACGAACGTCTCAGTGGTCCAAAATAATGGAGAATCAAAATGATTATGCTGCTTACACACAGGTCTGAGATCAGAGAACAACTGAATGCGACTCTACAAGATAAAGGCTACGACACCTGTGTTCCTCCACATCGTCAAGACGTGATGGCTGCCATGAAAGAACGCCATCCCCACGTGATCATCTTGGATCTATATCTATCAGAGCCTAGTGGTATCCAAACATTGAGGTCCTTACGCCAGGATGGCTTTCAGGGGAAAGTCGTTGTCCTTTCCAGTGGATCAATGGTATCGGTCCTCGACGAGGCACAAGGTTTGGGCATAGATAGAGTTGTGCACATACCGGCGAAGATCGGTGAACGTTTTGACTTTGGAGAACTCCATGTATCGCTCGAGACGGTTCTGAAGAGCAGCTTCGAAGACGAACAGCAATGCTCTCATGAACGCATTGCGCGGCGCGCACATGAGCTATATCAGGCTGGAGGACACCAGGACGGCCTGGATGTCCAATACTGGCTGCAAGCAGAACGCGAGGTGGCGTGCAAAGGCTGAGGCCTACCCCGATGCATGAACGTCTTCGCAAGCGTCTCGAAGATATCAAGTGACTGAAGGAGGATACGCATGACATTCGGTGGCGCACATCATCGCAGACAGTCAGCAACGACCTGCGTCAGCATTCTGGTCGCAGCTATGCTGGTAGTAGGCTGTATCGGGGGACTGCCGTCCTCTTCTCAGAGTGGTAGGGTGCAGGACATCGTCATCGGATATACCGTGACGCCGTCGGAGATCACTCTTGCGCCGGGCGATGAGGTACGGTGGACCAATCGACAAGGGGCGCCAGTGGACATCGTATTTTTGAACTCGGTCCAGGAACAGACCACCTGTGGGCGTGGCTTTGGGCTAGGGGGAGTAGCCAATGGCGTGCGGCTCGCTCCAAATAGAGCCATCAGTCTGTGTTTCGCGACGCCCGGTCACGTCCGCTACACCGTTCATCTGGACACTCCAACTCCCACCGGACAATTTAATGTTCAGGGCGTTGTTCATATCGAACAAGGCGGATGAAAGCCTGGGTCAGGTTGATTTTATATAATCTACCTGAAAGCCCACTCGGCTGACGCCACACTTCGCTTTATTCCTATTTTCAACCTAGGCTAAAACGCGTACATACATAAGCAGTGGACGATAATGAGAAGGAGGTGCAGTCATGATCATCTCATCCCGCTTCATGGGTGCCGCCATAATACTCGCTCTAGCATCGCCTGGATGCTCGACCGACATCTATCGGGCCCAGGACGAATCCCTGCAACTGCACGCGCAGAAGTTTCAAAGTTACCTGCACCGCGAGCAAGTCGAAGCCGCGATGCATGAAAACCACGCCATTGAACTGATCGGCTTGCAGCTCAAAGGGGGGCGGCTGCCCGGCAGTGGCACCCTCAAGCCGACTGACCTGGAACGACAAACGCGCCTTTTGGATACCGTACGAGAACAATCCGCGATCAATTGGGTGGCACTCGCCCAATACTATGCAAGCCGACAACAGTACAGCCCCGCTCGGGCGCTCTATCAGCGTGTCATCCAATCGTATGCCAAAGGCGGGGACCGACTGTATGCCGAGTATGCTCAACAAGCACTCGCCGACATGGATATCTTGGCCTTGGGACGTAGTGCACAGGATGCTCCCAGAGGCATCCCCACCTTGTCGGCGCTCCAAGATGACCGCCGACCATGACGCGGCAGAGTTGGAAAGCAGGACGACGCTCTCTTTCTGAACTGAACTGTGCCCTGTGATGTAGATAAAGACTCGGGCCATCATAGACCGTGGCCGTGGGCCAATGATGCAATTAATCAGTGTGCATTCACACTCTCACCAGAGGGGGCAGAGACATGGCTCATGAAGTCAGCGACGCAGATAAAACAGCAGGACTCACAGAATCCGTGAGTATTTTTTTGGCTGGGGCCGTCGTGGGTGCCGTTGTGGCCATGCTCTTCGCGCCGCAGGCAGGCCGAGAGACTCGCAAGCAACTCCGCGAGTATGGGCGCCGGACAGGCGACACGATGAGTGAGTGGAAAAAGGCGGCATCAGATCTTGTTGCCAGTAGCACCAAGACGGAAGCGGCTCCAGGGCAGACAGAGAGTGCCACGCACAATCAACGTGATGAAGCTATGTCCAAACCACGAGCTCACATGGTGGCTCGCTGAGCAAGGCAGGCAGGATGATGGGCTACCGACCACAGTCAAGTCCGGTCGGTAGCTCAGCGGCTTGGATGGCGAGGGCCAAGCCCTTACTTCCGTCGGAAGAAAGGTTGAAGATCTGCCATCTTCTGAGGAACTTGAAACAATTTAAAACAGTTGATCTCATCCAACTTCCGCAAACTGATGTCTAAACTGCTTCGTGCCCTGACCCCAATCCAAAGCCAATGAATAGCTAAGCCCCTGATTCCTCAAAGAAGCGGAGCGGGCTTAACAA
>Ga0111538_10002187_pt1 | contig 27529 bp, 21 predicted proteins | sample SoiMethybrSBSTD1_FD_79669 | JGI IMG/M metagenome (GOLD analysis project Ga0111538, IMG submission 79669) | Bulk soil microbial communities from a Populus tree surrounding site in Tennessee, USA - Soil MetaG P. TD hybrid SBSTD1 (version 2)... | ecosystem: Environmental > Terrestrial > Soil >...
GCGCCGTCTCCGCGCGACAGCCGGATCGGCGTGCTTGGGCTCGGCTACGTGGGGCTGCCGCTCGCGGTCGAGTTCGGCAGGCGTTACGACACGACCGGCTTCGACATCAATCCGGAGCGCATCGCCGAGCTCCGGCGCGGCAGGGACCGCACGCTGGAGGTGGAGCCGAAGGAGCTTCGCGCCGCGAAGCGGCTCCGCTTCACGCCAGAGCTCGCGAACCTTCGCCGCTGCAATGTCTACGTCGTGACCGTCCCGACGCCCATCGACGAGTTCAAGCGGCCGGACCTCGTGCCGCTCGAACGTGCGAGCGAGTCGGTCGGGCGCGTGTTGAAGCGCGGCGACGTCGTGATCTACGAGTCGACCGTCTATCCCGGCTGCACCGAGGAGTTCTGCGTCCCGATCCTCGAGCGCGCGTCCGGCCTCGCTTTCAACCGCGACTTCTATGCCGGTTACAGCCCCGAGCGCATCAATCCCGGTGACAAGACCCATCGTCTGCCGGGCATCCGCAAGGTCACCTCGGGCTCGACGCCGGAGATAGCGGCATTCGTCGATCAACTCTACGGCTCGATCATCACGGCGGGCACGCACCCGGCCTCGTCGATCCGCGTCGCCGAGGCGGCCAAGGTCATCGAGAACACACAGCGCGACGTCAACATCGCGCTCGTGAACGAGCTCGCGATGATCTTCAACCGGCTCGGCATCGACACGCAGGAGGTGCTCGAAGCCGCGGGCAGCAAGTGGAACTTCCTGCCGTTCCGGCCCGGCCTCGTCGGTGGCCACTGCATCGGCGTCGACCCGTACTACCTGACGCACAAGGCGCAGCAGATCGGATACCACCCCGAGATGATCCTCGCGGGCCGTCGCATCAACGACAACATGGCGCTGTACGTCGCCGGCGAAGTCATGCGGCTCATGACCGCGAAGCGCATCCACGTGAAGGCTTCGCGCATCCTCGTGATGGGCCTCGCGTTCAAGGAGAACACGCCGGACCTGCGCAATTCCAAGGTGGCGGACCTCGTCGCGGAGCTTCGCGAAAAGGGCGCAAAGGTGGACGTCTGGGACCCCTGGGTGAGCGCCCGCGACGCCGAGGCCGAATACGGGATCCGGCTCGTGAAGCGCCCGTCGCGCGCCCGCTACGACGCGGTCATCCTGGCGGTCGGGCACCGGCAGTTCCTATCGATGAAGCCGGCCGAGATCCGCCGCCTCGCGAAGCGCCGCCACGTCCTTTACGACATCAAGTACTTCTTCGGCCGCGGCGAGAGCGACGGGCGTCTCTGATGCGCGTCCTCGTCACCGGAGCGGCGGGATTCATCGGCTACCACGTGGCCGAGCGCCTGCTCGAGCGAGGCGACGAAGTGATCGGGCTCGACAACATGAATCCCTACTACGATCCCTCGCTCAAGCGGGCGCGGCTCGCCCGCCTTGCGCGGTCGCGTGGTTTCCGGTTCGAGCAGGTCGACCTCGCCGACCGCGCCGCGATGGAGGCGCTGTTTTCCGCCGCGCGCATTTCGCGCGCCGTCCATCTCGGTGCCCAGGCTGGCGTCCGCTACTCGATCGAAAACCCGCATGCCTACGCCGACAGCAATCTCGTCGGCACGCTCCACGTGCTCGAGGGCTGCCGGCACCACGGCGTCGAGCACCTCGTCTTTGCCTCGACGAGCTCGGTGTACGGTGCGAACACGAATATGCCGTTCTCGGTGCACCAGAACGTCGACCATCCACTGTCCTTCTACGCCGCGACGAAGAAGGCGAACGAATTGATGGCCCACACCTACGCGTCGCTCTACGGGCTGCCCGTGACCGGGCTCCGGTTCTTCACCGTGTACGGGCCCTGGGGACGGCCGGACATGGCGCTCTTCCTCTTTACGCGGAACATCCTCGCGGGCAAGCCGATCGACGTCTTCAACTACGGCCGCCACCGCCGGGACTTCACCTACATCGACGACATCGTCGGCGGCGTGGTGGCCTCGCTCGACCGCGTCGCGACCCCCGATCCCGCCTGGAGCGGCGATCGGCCGGACCCCGCGACGAGCCGGGCGCCGTACCGGCTCTACAACATCGGAAACAACCGACCCGTCGAGCTTATGCATTACATCGAGGTGCTCGAGCAGTGCCTCGGCCGCAAGGCGGAGAAGAATCTGCTGCCCATGCAGGCTGGCGACGTGCCGGATACCTGGGCTGACGCCGAGGACCTCGTACGCGAAGTCGGCTACCGCCCATCGACGCCGGTCGAGGAGGGCATCGCAAAATTCGTTGCCTGGTACCGCGACTACTACCGGGGCGGAGGCCCCCCCGACCCGCGGGTGACGAACCTTGGCTGAGGAACTCGCGAGCCACGCGCGGCGCCTCGCCGCCGTGCCCGTGCGCGACCTGTTTGCCGCAGATCCGGGACGATTCGGACATTTTTCGCGTGAGGCCGCGGGTCTGCTCCTGGATTTCAGCCGCCAGCGGCTCGACGGGCCGGCGCTCGATGCCCTCTTTTCGCTCGCCGAGACGAGCCAGCTCCGGGCGCGAATCGAAGCGCTCTTCGGCGGCGAACACGTCAACGATTCCGAGAACCGCGCGGCCCTGCACACCCTGTTGCGCCGGCCGGCCGGCCCCGAGCTCACGTCCGCGCTCGCGCCGCTTGCGGGAGAAGTGCGCCGCGTGCGCGGGCAGTGCGCGGAGTTCGTGCGCGCGGTGCACACGGGCCGCAGGACAGGCGCTGGCGGCGCGCGATTCGCGGATGTCGTCAACATCGGCATCGGCGGCAGTGACCTCGGTCCGGTCATGGCGACTACCGCGCTCGCGCCGTACGACGCCGGCCTATTGCGCTGCCATTTCGTGTCGAACGTGGACGGCACCCAGTTCGCCGACCTCGCGCCCACGCTCGATCCCGCCCGTACCCTCGTCATCGTCTGCTCGAAGACATTCACCACGCAGGAGACCCTCTCGAATGCCCGGCGCGTGCGCGGCTGGCTCGCGTCGGCGCTCGGCGAGGCCGCGGTTCCGCGGCACTTTGCGGCCGTGTCGACGAACGCCGCCGCCATGGACGCCTTTGGCATCGGGCGCGATGCGCGCTTCGCGATGTGGGACTGGGTCGGCGGCCGTTATTCGATGTGGTCGGCGGTCGGCCTCTCGATCGAGCTCGCGATCGGCACAGCACATTTCGAAGCGATGCTTGCCGGCGCGCACGCCATGGATGAGCACTTCCGTGCGAGCGTGTGGCGAGACAACCTGCCGGTCCTTGCCGGCCTTATCGCGCACTGGAACCGCAATGCGCTCGGATGCGGGAGCCACGTGGTGCTGCCCTATACGCAGCGCCTCGCGAGGCTGCCTGCCTACCTGCAGCAGCTCGAAATGGAAAGCCTGGGCAAGCGCGTGACGCGCGCGGGTGAGCCCGTCGCGGCGGCGACCGGCGCCGTAATCTGGGGCGAGCCGGGATCGAACGCGCAACATTCGTTCTTCCAGCTGCTGCACCAGGGCACGGCCGAGGTCAGCGCCGACTTCGTGCTGCCACTTGTGGGCGGCGCCGACGCCGAAGCCGATGAGCTCGTCATCGCGAACTGCCTGGCCCAGGTCCAGGCGCTCATGGCCGGGCACGCCGCGCCCGAGCCGTATCGTGTCCACCCGGGCAGCCGGCCCCTGTCGGTGCTTGCGTTCCCGCGCCTCGACCCGCCAACGCTCGGCGCACTTGTCGCCTTCTACGAGCACAAGGTGTTCGTCGAGTCAGTCCTCTGGGACGTCGACCCCTTCGACCAGTGGGGCGTCGAATTGGGCAAGAAGATCTGCGGTTCGCTGCTTCCGCTCGGGATATCGACGCCGCCCGCTGAGCTGACGGGCCTCGCGGACTGGATCGCTCGCCGCCGGTAGGGGCGCGCTTGCGCCGCGCGCGTGGGACGGCCTAGAATGCCGCTCCATTTTGCCAATCGAATCATTTGCTTACATCGATTTTCACAGCGAATGGGCGAACCGCTCGCAGCGCCGCGATGCTCGCCGGCGGCCTGCTGCTTTCGGCCGTCGCGCAGTCGGAGCCCTGGCAGGCCCCGGGAGACGCACGGCTGCGGCATGACCTCGAGCTGCTCTCCGATGCCGGGCTCGTGCACGCCCCACTCACGGCCTGGCCCGTTTCGTGGCCGGAGATTGCGCGCGACGTGGGCGGCATAAACGCCGCAGAACAGCCGCTGTACGTACAGGCCGCGCTTGCCCGCGTGCGTGCCGCGGCAACCGCGGAAACGGCGCTGGGAGAACTGGAGTTCGAGGCGCGCATCGCCGGTTCCGAGCAACCGATGGCGCTCCGCAGGTTCGACGACGTACCGCGCGAGTCCGGAGAGCTCTCGGTATCCGCCCAGTACCTGGGCGAGCGGTTCGCATTCAAGGGCGAGGTGACCGCGGTGCCGGACCCGAGCGACGACAAGGAAGTTCGTCCGGACGGCAGTTACGTCGCGGCCGTCCTCGGCAACTGGATGCTGCACGCCGGGTACATCGACCGCTGGTGGGGCCCCGGCTGGGAGGGCAGCCTCATCTATGGGAGCAACGCGCGACCGATCCCGTCCATCACGATCGAGCGCAACTATTCGGATCCGATCGACCATCCCTGGCTGAAATGGATCGGCCAGTGGCGCTTCGTCGCGACCATGGGACAGCTCGAGGACGACCGCGCCGATGCGCCGAACGCGCAGCTCTTCGGCATGCGCGTGACCTGGAAGCCGCACCCGAGGGTCGAAATCGGCCTGTCCCGAACCGCGCAGTGGTGCGGCGATGGCCGTCCCTGCGACCTCGACACGTTCTGGGACCTCCTGATCGGCAACGACAACGACCAGCCGCTCGCTGAACAACCGGGCAACCAGCTGGGCGGGTTCGACGTGCGATGGTCGGTGCCGCGCCTGCCGGTGGCCCTGTACGTGCAAGGCATCGGCGAGGACGAGGCGAATTTCATGCCGAGCCACTACCTCGGACTCGCGGGCATCGAGGTCTGGGGCGGAGTCGGCGAACGGTCTTGGCGCGTGCATCTCGAAGCCGCCGACACCACCTGCAGCTTCTACTCGGACCCGCAATTCGGCTGCGCGTACCGACACTCGATCTATTTCGACGGCTACCAGTACTACGACCGCTCGATCGGCCACGCGGTCGATGGAGACAGCCGCCAGCTCGCCATGGGCGCCATGCTGGTGGACGGCGACGGCAGCAGTTGGGAACTCGCGCTCCAGAAGGCGGAAGTGAACCGCAGGGGCGAGAATCCAGTCCATTCCGTGTCGCTGGTGCCGGAAGACATCGCGTCGGTCGACCTGCATTACCGCCGGATGCTGTTCGGGGGTGACTTGAGGGTCGGCATCGGTTATGAAGAGCGCGACGCCGACGGGCCGGACGGCCCAGAAGAAGACATCCGGGGATACCTGCAATGGTCGGGACGTTTCTGATGGACGTGCGCTTGGCACCGGCACGCGCCCTGCTGACTGCGGCCCTGCTGCTGGTGTCGGCCGGCGCGGCTGCCCAGACGCCGCAGCAGATCCAGATCTTCCAGTCGCTCACGCCCGAGCAGCAGCAGCAGGTCCTCGACCAGCTGAGCAGGACCGGTGTGCCCGGCGGCATGTCGCTGCCGCAGTCCGGCCAGCCGTCCGCGCAGCAGGCTGTCCCCCCGACGCAAACCGAAGGCGCGATTCCAATCAACCTGCCCTCGACGACAGTGCCCGGCATGCCCGTCGAGACCGTGCCCCGGCTGAAAGCGGGAGACACGGTCCTGCTCGACGTCTCGAAAAAGCTGAGCGAGGAGTCGCTGCTCCAGCCGCCGGCAAGCACACCGGCGGAGCCGCCACCCGTTGATCGCAGCTTCGACGAGTTCCGCCAGAGAATCCTCCGCGCGAATCCCTATCGCCTCGATCGCACGGGACAGCTCGTGTTGCCCGGCCCGATCCGCATCACGCTCGCGGGGCTGACGGCCGACGAGGCGACACAGCGATTGAACAGCGACCCCCAGTTCGAGGACACGAATTTCTGGGTGCAGCTGCTGCCGGTCGAGCCCGAGCTGAAGCCCTTCGGCTACGACCTCTTCACGACTGTACCGACCACGTTTGCGCCGGCGACCGACATCCCGGTGCCGTCCGACTATGTCGTCGGGCCCGGCGACACGATCGAGCTGCAACTCATCGGCGAGCGCGGCGGCTGGTATACGCTGGTCGTCGGGCGCGACGGCCTCGTCGACCTGCCGGAGCTCGGGCCGGTGGCCGTCGCCGGCATGCGCTTCGACGCGGCCAAGGCCATGCTGGAAGAACGGATCCAGCAGCAGATGATCGGCATGCGCGCCAGCGTCTCGATCGGCGCGCTGCGCTCGATCCAGGTGTTCATGCTGGGCGAGGCCAACCGGCCCGGCTCGTTCACCGTGAGCGGCCTGTCGACGATCACGAATGCGGTCTTCTCGAGCGGGGGGGTGAAGCCCATCGGCTCGCTGCGCGACATCCAGCTGAAGCGCAGCGGCAAGGTCGTCGCGCGCCTCGACCTCTACGAGCTTCTATTGAACGGAGACACGCGCAACGACGTGCGCTTGTTGCCGGGCGACGCGATCTTCATCCCGCCCGTCGGGACGACCGTCTCGGTGACGGGCGAAGTGAAGCGTCCCGCGATCTATGAGTTGAAGTCCGGCGAAACCGCCTCGGACCTGATTCGCTATGCGGGAGGGCTGACGCCCGAAGCCGACGCGGCTTCGGCCCGCGTCGAGCGCATCGACGAGTCCGGCAACCGCACGTTCACCGGCATCGACCTCGCCGCACGGCCCGACTCCCGCGTGGCGGTGCAATCGGGCGACTTCGTCCGGGTCGACGCGATCCGCGGCGGGCTTGAGAACGGCGTGCAGCTCGTAGGGCACGTGCGCCGCAGCGGAGGCTCGCCTTACCGGCCGGGCATGCGCCTGACCGACGTCGTTGGCAGCCTCGACGAATTGCAGCCGCTCGCCGACACGCACTACGTGCTCATCCGGCGCGAATCAGGGCCGAACCGCACGATCTCCGTGGTTTCGGCGGACCTTGCGGCGGCCTTCGCCGACCCTGCATCGGACGCGAACGTGCTCCTGCAAGCGCGCGACACGTTGTACGTGTTCGACCTCGCGCGCAGCCGCGAACGCATCGTCGTTCCGATCATCGCCGAGCTCGAGCGGCAGAGCAGCGATACCCAGCCGCAGCTGGTGGTGAGCGTCGCCGGCAGGGTGAAGATCGCAGGCGAGTACCCGCTCGAGCCCGGCATGACGGTCAGCGATCTCCTGCGCGCCGCCGGCGGCCTCGACCAGGCCGCATTTCCGCAGGAAGCGGAGCTCACGCGCTACCACATCGCGAACGGCGCGCGCCGCGAGTCGCTGCAGGTCAACGTGAACCTCGAGCAGCTCGCCGCCGGCGTCGCCGGCGCTGACATCCCGCTGCAGCCCTTCGACCACCTCGTCATCAAGGAAATGCCGGAGTGGAGCGAGCAGGAGTCGATGACGATCCTGGGCGAGGTCCGCTTCCCCGGCGAGTATCCCATCCGGCGCGGCGAGACGCTGCGCTCGGTGATCCAGCGCGCAGGCGGGCTCACCGACCTTGCCTTCAAGGAAGGCAGCGTCTTCACGCGCGAGGACCTCAAGGAGCGCGAGCAGCGGCAGATGGAGGTGCTCGCGGAGCGCCTGCAACGCGACCTCGCGGCGCTCTCGTTGCAGCAGGCGCAGTCGGGCGAGGCGGGGGCCTCCCAGGCGATCAGCGCGGGCCAGCAGCTGCTGGCGGACCTCAAGTCGACGAAGCCCGTCGGCCGGCTCGTCATCAGCCTCGACCAGTCACTCGCGTCCCTGCCGGGCTCGCCAGGCGACCTGCTCGTGCGCAACGGCGACCAGCTCATGGTTCCGCGACTGTCGCAGGAAGTGACCGTGATCGGCGAGGTGCAGAACTCGACCTCGCACCTGTACCGGCAGGGCCTTGCTCGCGACGACTACATCAAGATGAGCGGCGGCGTCACGCAGCGCGCGGACTCCCACCGGACCTTCATCATTCGCGCCGACGGCAGCGTCGCGGCCGGAGACGCCGGCCACTGGTTCAGCCGCGGGGCGCCGAAGGACATCCGGCAGGGCGACACGATCGTCGTCCCGATCGACGCCGAGCGCATGAGGCCGCTGAGCTCCTGGCTGAGCGTCACCCAGGTCCTCTACAACATCGCGGTCGCGGTGGCGGCGGTCAACTCATTCTGACGCGGCGGCCGCGACCGGAAGCTCATGCACGAAGACAAGCCGGTTCTCGATGTTGAACACGCGGAGGAGCGCCTCGCGGCGATGCCGCCCGAGGACGTGCTCCGTTGGACGGCGGAGACGTTCGGGCCGGACGTCGCGGCGTCGTCCTCGTTCCAGACGCAGAGCGTCCCGCTGCTGCACATGATCTCACGGGCCTGCCCGCAACTGCCCGTGATGTTCCTCGACACCGGCTTCCACTTTCCGGAGACGATCGCTTTCCGCGACCGGCTGGTCGGCGAGCTCGGACTCAACCTCCAGGTCCTGCATTGCCGCATCCCGCGCGACGCGTTCATGCGGTGCTATGGCACCCTGTATCGCAGCGATCCCGACCTCTGCTGCTACCTGAACAAGGTCGAGCCGCTCGCACGCGCGCTCGCCGGCAAGGCAGCCTGGGTCGCGGGCATTCGGCGCGACCAGACCGCCGCGCGCCGGACAACGCGAATCCTCGAGCGCGGCGGCGACGGCATCTACAAGGTCTCGCCGCTCGCAGCCTGGGCATCCGAGGATGTGGATGGTTACATCCGCCGGCGCGGGCTGCCCGTCCATCCATTGACGAGCCGGGGTTACCCGAGCATCGGCTGCAAGCCCTGCACGCGCGCGGTCGGGCCGGCAGTCGATTCACGCGCCGGGCGCTGGGCGGAATCCGAAAAGACCGAGTGCGGCATTCACGAGGACTTCTGGCGCACGCAGGGCGGGCGCGGCCCCGCGACGTGAGCGAGCGGATGGAGCGGGGATCGATCCTGGTCACGGGTGGCTGCGGCTACCTCGGTTCGCAGCTCCTGCGCGACCTCGCGTCCGACCGCGCCTTCGAGTCGCGCAGGATCCGCGTGCTCGACAACATGGATCGTGGCAGCTATCGCGCGCTGTTCGACCTGCCCGCGGCCGCGGACATCCGCTTCCTGGAGGCGGACCTGCTCGATCCCGCGTCGCTGCGATACGCAATGGCCGGCATCGAGACGGTGGTGCACCTCGCGGCGATCGTGACGACGCCGGTGCATTTCTCGCACGACCGGGCGATGGAGCAGGTCAACCACTGGGGAACGGCCAACCTTGCATCGGCTTGCGTCGAGTGCGGCGTCGCCCGGCTCATTTACGCGAGCTCGCACGCCGTGTACGGCGCCGGCGGTCCACACGCGGAAGAAGACGCTTGCCGCCCTGTCGGCAGCTACGCGATGTCGGTGCGGAGTGCCGAGCAGGCGGTGCTCGCTGCGGCCGGACGCGGGCTGCGCGCGCACGTGATTCGCTTCGGCGGCTTCTACGGCGACGCGCCGGTTCCCCGCTTCGACAACGTGGTGAACCGCTTTGCGATCCTCGCGGCCCTTGGCAAGCCCGTGACGGTCTACGGGTCGGGTCGCCAGCGCCGGCCGGTCCTCAGCATCGAGGATGCAAGCGCGGCGCTTCGCTTCGTGCTGCGGGCCGAGGGCGATTGGCCCGACGTCGTCAACGTGGCCGAAGGAAATCCGTCGGTGCTCGACGTCGCGGACGCGATCCGTCGCCATCGGCCCGATACGCAGGTGCATTTCACCGAGCAGGATGTCCTGACGCATCTCTCCTTCGAGATGCGAAGCCAGGTCCTGGAGTCGCGCGGCTGGCTGCCGGCGGTCACCCTGGAGCAGGGGCTGGGCCAGCTGATGGAACGATTTGGCGGGGTGCGGGCGCCACGGCTTGCCCGGGTCCCGTAGGACCCGGCCGCGCTAGCGCGCAGCCTGGGCCATTACGCCGGCGACGATCTCGCCTGTGCGCCGCATGCGCTCGGGGCCAAGCGTCGGATGTACCTCGAACATGAGGCTGGTCTCGCCGAGGCGCCGGGCGACCGGCAGGCGTTCCGGTGGACGCGCGCCCGTCCCGTCGAACGCCTTCTCGAGGTACACCTCGGAGCAGGATCCGCTGCGGCACGTCGCGCCGGCGGCGTTCACCGCTTCCAGGATGCGGTCACGCGACCAGCCGGGCTTGAGGCGCTCCGGCCGCACGAAGGTGTAGTACTTGTAGTACGCGTGACCTACTTCCGGTTGCGGCCGGTGCACCTCGAGCGCGTCGATCGCCTCGAACTGCCGGTCGAGGATCGCGGCATTGCGCCGGCGAATGGCGAGCCAGTCCTCGAGCCGTCGCAGCTGGATGCGGCCGATTGCGGCCTGCAGCTCGATCATCCGGCCATTCGTGCCGAGACTGTCGTGCACCCAGCGGAAGCCGTGTCCTTGCGGCGGCTCCAGCATCTTGTTCCGGTTCTTGCCGTGGTCCTTGAGCGACCATGCGCGCTCGAAGACCTGCGGGTCGCGCACCAGCAGGAGTCCGCCTTCGCCCGCCGTCGTCATGATCTTGTCCTGGCAGAAGGAGAACGCCGCGATATCGCCGAATGACCCGACCCGCCGGCCGCGAATCGTGGCGCCATGCGCCTGGGCGCAGTCCTCGATCACGAGGAGCCCCCGCTCGCGCGCGATTGCCGAGATGGCATCCATGTCGCAGGGCCAGCCCGCGAGGTGCACCGCGATGACGGCGCGCGTCCGCGGCGTGATGGCCGTCCGCACGGCGGCCGGGGAAAGGTTCTGGCTATGCCCGTCGACGTCCGCGAACACGGGCCTCGCACCCGCCATGGCGACGCAACTCGCCGACGCGACGAAGGTGCGCGGTGTCACGATGACCTCGTCGCCGGTTCCGATGCCGGCGGCCTTGAGCGCGAAGTCGAGCGCGAGCGTGCCGTTCGCGAGCGCGATGCCCTGGGTAACGCCGCAGTACGCGGCGAACTCCGACTCGAACGCCTTGACCTCCGTTCCGGTCCAGTAGTTGATGCGTCCCGAGCGCAGGACGCGCTCCGCGGCGGCGAGCTGCTCCTCGTCGAACCAGGGCCACTGACCCGCGCCGTCGTCGGCGGACGGCAGAGCCGTCAGGATGCTCTCGCGCTTCGTCATTGGATCAGCCTTCCCGTCGCGTGAAGAACGTGAGCGCCAGGAGGCGCAGGTCCTCTCCGAAACGATAGCATTCCACGTACTCCCTGTTGAGCCTGACTTTGTCCGGGAAGATCACCTCGCGGTTGTAGCGCTCCGGGTCCGGCTGCGCAGCGAGCAGGGATTCCTCGTCTCGATACTTGAGCGTCGCCGGCCCGGTGATTCCCGGGCGCACCGCGAGCACGACGCGGTCGGCGCCCTCGAGGAGGTCCGCGAAGCCGGGCGTATCGGGCCGCGGCCCGACGAAGCTCATGCTGCCGGCGAGGACGTTGAGGAGCTGCGGCAGCTCGTCGATCTTCGTGCGCCGGAAGAACCGCCCCGCGGACGTCACGCGCGCGTCGTTCGCCGTCGTCACCGTCGAGCCCGCGTCGGAACCGGGGCGCATCGTCCGGATCTTGACGACCTTGAACGGACGGCCGAACCGTCCGATCCGCGTCTGCGCATAGAACCCGTTCGCCCCGGTATCGATGCTGGCGACGATCCACGCGACGACGATGACAGGGGAAGCGAGCGCCAGCCCGACCGCGGCGAGCACGACGTCGAAACCGCGCTTCGCGAGCGCTGCGCCGACCGGAAGTCCCGCGCGCGGCTCAGGCATATCCGTGCCTCGCGAGGGTCGGCTCGAGAAGCTCGAGCGCGCGGCCGGCACGATCGGCGGCGAGGATCGCGCTCCCGCGGCCGACGTTCGTCGCGGAGACGTGGCGCACGTCGATCGCAGCCGCCGCCTCCGGTACGCCCAGGAAGGCGAACACCAATCGGAGCGTCTCGCGCGGACGCGTGACGAGGACCTCGTATGTCAGCCGGAGCACGCGCTCTGCCGGGATCGCCGCCAGGTCGCGCGTGGCGAGCTCGACGCACTCGCGCCATTGCCGCGCGCAGAGCTCCGCGACGGTCGAAGACCTCGCGAATTCGGCGAAGCCGCGAAAGCGCGGGCCCCAGAATGCGAGGCGCCGGTCCCGCCGGAGCAGGCGCGATGCACGGTTGCGGGCGAACTGGGCCGCGTAAAAGGGCAGGTCGGCGGCAGGCACGTAGCGAAGCTTACGCAGGGTGTAGCGCCAGTCGAGCGGCGCATTGAAGCGCTCGACGGCCGACGCGGCGGCATCTCGGCCATCCCGCACGATGAAGAGATAGCGCGCTTCCGGCAGGATGCGGCTCACGAAGGCGACGCGCAGGCTGTTTGCACAGGTCTTCTCGACGACCGTCGCGGCACCGCTCCCGCGGGCGACGTCCTCGAACCGGCCACGCATGTGGCGCACGACCGCTGGCGTCGCCTGCTGCGGCCCCAGCTCGTCGTCGGGATGCTGCGCATTGCCGTGGCGCCACAGCAGGTTGATCTCGTCACAGGGCCAGGTCGCGACGCCGGGCGCCTGGCAGACGAGGTCGCGCAGCAGGTTGGTGCCGGAACGCGCGGCACCGATGACGATCAACGGCCGCACGGCTGGCTCAGCGCTCCGGTGCGGTGCCGAGCTTCTTTTCCGTGGAGAGTTGCGAAAATTCCGATTTCAGCCAGTCGATCTGCGCGACCCCGAGGTTTGGGGCGAGGCGCCAGCCGTAGAAGCCGATGTCCTCGCCGACCCGGTCCGGCCCGAAGAAGAAGCTGTACTGCTGGAACAGGGTGCCCTCGCGCATGTTCTGCCGGCGGACCTTGCCGGGCGCCTCGTAGGCGCGCAGCGTCACGATCACGCGGTACTTGCGGTGCCGGTTCTGCTTGAAAGTCGAGAGCAGTCGCTCCTGGGCAGGCCCGACGTCAGGATTCGGGTAGCGGTGCAGGTCGAGCATGTCGAACGCGCGCTCGTTGAAGTAGCCGTCGTACTCCTGCTGCTTCGTGAAGTTGATGCTGACGAGTACGGGGTGCTTCGGGTCGAGCGACTTCACCTGGTCGTAGATGCGCCGCTGGCAGACCTTGGTGATCTTGTGGTTCACCGGCTCGTCCACGGTGTGCCATGCGAGTAGCGCCGGCGCCCCCGCGTGCGCCCGCACGAAGTCAGAGCCCGCCGACGACAGGGCGCAATTCGCGTCCTCGCCCTCGATGAACTTGCCGAGGAAGGCGACGACGCCGAGGCCGGCCTCGTCCGCCGCCTTGAAGTAGCCGTCGACATAGGACGGATCCTCGCCCGCAAGCGCGAAAGACTGCACCGTGTTGACGCCGAGGGACTTGATTTCGCGCAGATCTTGCGCGTAATTGCGCCCGGTCACCTGCCACATCATCACGATCCGCGGCGGCAGTTCGGCGCACTGACCGGCGAGCGGCAGGGAAACCAGGGTCACCAGGGCAAGCGTCGGGATGCGCATGACATTCCTTCAGATCACGAGATCGCGGATCAGTTCGGAAAATGTTTGAGTCGTCTGCGGTGCCGTCAGCCCGTCCATCACGAAGCGGCGCGCGGCGGTACCCATGCGGGTGCGTCGAGCGCCGTCCTCGCTCAGCGCCCGTATTGTAGCCGCGAGGGCCGCACTGTCCCCCGGCGGGAGGCATATACCCGCTCCGGCGGTCTCGATGAGGCGCGACACGTCGCCGGGCGGGCCGGTGTAGATCGTGGGCCGGCCGGCGCCCATGTAGTCGAAGATCTTGTTGCCGAGCAGGGCGGCGATGACGCGACCGTCAATCAACGGGTAGACGCAGACGTCCGCGCGCCGACAGACCTCGGAGACGACGTACTTCGGGACGCGACCCGTGAAGACGCAGCTCGAGCCGTCACGCCGGCTGCGCTCCTGGTACTCGACGAGGCGCTGGCCGTCGCCGACGAAGAGGTAAAGGATGTCCGCGCGGTCGCGCGTCAGCCGTGCGGACTCCAGCACGGTCTCGACGTCGACGACGTAGCCCATGGTGCCGGAGTAGAGGACGACGAAGCGCCCCGCGAGCGGAAGCGCCGCGGCGAGCGCAGACGGCTCCCGGGTCTCGTCCTCCAGCGCGTCATAGCCGATGGGCGCGACCTGGATGCGTTCCGCGGAGACGCCGCCGACGACGAGCAGGTCCGCCATGCCCTGGGAGACGGTCACGATCCGGTCAGCACGCCGGTAGGCGAAGTACTCGAGGCGGCGCAGCAGCCGGCTTGCCGAGCCGTCGCGGAAGTAGCCGAGCTCGATGGCAAGGTCCGTGGGCAGGTCGCGGACGTCGACGATCAGGGAGGCGCCGCGCAGGCGTGCGATCAGCCAGCCGAGCAGCATCGTCGACACCGGCATCGAGGTCGTCAGCACGACGCGGACGCGGCGGAGCAGGACGCCACGCAGGAACTGCAGCGACGAGAAAGAGAGGTAATAGAGCGCGCGACGGAGCTTGCTGCCGCGGTCGTTTCGCAGCGCGTTCACGCGCACGATCTCCACATTCTCGCCGCGACGCTCCGAAGCCCAGAGGCGAAATCGCGGCAGCCGGGGACTGCGCTCGCCGGTCAGCGTGTCGACGCCCGGCACGACGACGACGACCGGGCACACCGCTTCGAGCCGGTTCACGATGTGCCAGGAGCGGAGCCCGCCCTTATCGGTGGGCTCGCGGAAATGGTGCGGGAGGAATAGGACGCGTCCGGGGCTCGGCTTCATCCGGCGGCGATTGTATCAGCGCGACCCGGCGAGACGTGCCGCCGCCTCGCGCGCGATGCGCGCCGTCGAGACCAGGAACGACTTCACCACGAGCGCGAGCGCGCGGAGGAGCCCGGGACGCAGCTCTGCCTCATAGCCCCAGCGGCGCATCTCGCTGCCGCAGAGGATTTCAATGACCGTCTGGTCCTCGACAGAGAGCGCGGCGCGCCAGGCCGCGGCTCGCGAGGCATCGAGGCCTTCGGCGAGGACGCGACCGTGGATCGCGCGCTCCGCTTCCGGCACGCGATAGCGCACGCCCCCCAGGGCGCGCGGGATCGAGAGGAACTGCGCCAACGCCTCGAGCACCCCCACTGGATCCGCGAGCAGCGCCTCGTACCGCACTGCATGAATCGGCGCCGCTCTCGCCAGCTGGCGCGCGAGCCGGCCGTACCACTGCCACTGGAGTGCAGCCGCGAATGGACCGGCCCAGGCCATTTTCTGGCCGGGGACGTATGGCCGGTCCGTGACGAGCTTGGAGCCTATTGCGGCGCGCGGGTCGCGCACGACAAACACGAACTGCGCTTCGGGGATCTCCGCCAGAATCCGGCGCGCGGCGCGCAGGTGGCGACCGCTCTTGATGACTGCGACGGCGGGCTCGCGGCGTCCTTCCCGCGCGGCGGCGCCGGCGACAAGATCCTCGATCAGTGGCCGGATGGCGCGTGCTTTCGAGGACATTCGCTCAATGTCCGAATCCGGTAATTCGAGCTTTTGCGGGACGCGGCCGGCTTCCAGCAGCTGCCGTACCCGTCCGTCACCGGCGTGGCGCCACCAAGCCGCAGGCCGGCCGAACAGGGCGTCGAAGCGGATCTCGGGCGAGACGTACGCGTCCGGGAATTGCGCGGCGATCTCGCGGCTCAGCAGCGTCGAGCCCGAGCGCGAGTCATAGACCAGGAAGACGAGCTTCATGCGTCGACCGGCGGGCCCTCGGCCGGCGGATGCGCGACGCCCGGCCGCACCGCACGGACGACGCGCACCGTGAGCCACAGCATGGCGGCGAGCACGGCGGCCTCGGTGAGTGCGAGCGCGACCGCCGAGGCGATGAGGCCGTCCGCTCCAGTGAGCTGCAGGGCGACCAGCAGGGCGAGGAGGGCCGCTACCGACGCAATGGAGACGATCGAATAGCTGCGTTCCGCGCCCATACCGCAGACAACTCGCACGAAGACCGCGCGCACCGAGCGCAGCAACAGGAAGAGCGCGAGCCAGCGCAGGCTTGGGGCAGCCGCGAGGTACTCCGGCCCGAACAGCCGCAGGATGAGAGGCTCAGCCCAGGCAACCGCGATCACACTCACAACGCCGGTCGCGGCGGCAGTGACGACGGCTGCCCAGGCGACGAGGCGCGCGAGGGCGCGGGCCTCGCCGCGCGTCTCGAGGTCGGCGATCACGGGGTAGAGCGTCATCGGAAAAACGGATGCGACGAAGAGGAGCGCAATGACGAGCCGGAACGGCGCAGCAAAAAGGCCGGTCGCCTGCGCACTGCCCTGCCAGTACAGGTAGAGGAGCGGCAGGTTCTGGTAAAGCGTCGATACGCCGCTCGACAGCGTGAAGTGGATCGACTCTGACCAGTGACGCCACCAGCCCGCCGGGCCCGACGATGCGCCGCGCCGCCATACCGGGATTCCGAGGCGGTGTAGCGCGATGGCGATTCCGGCCGTGGCCACCGCATAGCTGACGAGCCAGGGTAACGACGAGAGAGCGAAGTCCTCCGGCCCGTCGATCATGGCCCAGGTCACTGCGAGCTGGAGCACGGCCGTCGCGATGTTCGCCGCCGCAAGCGCGCGGTAGCGCTCGAGCCCGCGCAGGAGCCAGTCAGGCTGGACCGCGCGCACCACGAGGTAGAGCGTGAAGCCGCCGGTGACCGCGAACGTCTGGGCGTCGCCGCGGAACGAGACGAGGACGAGCGCGACCGCGCCGAGCGCGAGCGCGAGGAGGAAGCGCATGACCGTCAAATCCATGAGAAGGCGCGTGACATCCGCGCGGCTGCGCGCGACCTCCCGTGTCGCGTACATGTTGAGCCCGAGGTCGACGCCCATCCACAGGAAGACGAAGATCGTCTGCAGGTACGAGAACTCGCCGAAGTAGCGCGCACCGAGCACCGCGGCGAGGTGCACCGACACGAGGAAGAGCGCCCCCTTGGCGCTCCCTTCCGCGACGAGGCCCCACGCAAGGTTCGACGCGACGCGGGCGAGGAGCGGGCGGCGCTGCGCGCCACCCGGGCGGCTGTCGTCGCGCTTCGTCATGGGCCGGTCGCGGGAGCGCCGGCAGGGGCGTCGCGGCCTGTCCGTTGCGGCAGCGCGTCGCGGGCGGGTGCCGTGACCTGCCATTCCGCGACTGCGAGGCCGAGCAGGAGCCAGACGAGGAAGGTCAGCGGCGTATTGCCGAGGACGGCCGGGATGCTGACGAGGTCCTTGATCAGGAAAAGAAGCAGGAGCAGGAGGATCGCGACTCGCCCGGCCTCGTCGCGCGCACGGGCGAGGGTGCGCAGCAGCGTTCCAATGAGCAGGAGGTAGAACAGGACGCCTACGATGCCGAACGTCCCCGCGACGGAGAGCGGGAGAGAATGCGGGTCCGACAGCGGGATGCCCACGTGGTGCTCGAAGAAGACAGGCCAGGCCGAGAGCCCCACGCCGAATAACCAGTCCTGTGGCCGCAACTCGCGCAGCACGGAGAGCCAGGCAAACTGGCGCGAGCCGAGGCCGCCTTCCTGCACGCGAAAGAGCGCGAGCAGGAGCGGATACAGGCTCGAAGACGCGAACGCGAGTACTGCCGCGCCGGCCGCCGCGAGGGCGAGCGCGGCTGCGAACCGCCCGGCGACGTAACGGAACTGGACCAGGACGGCAAGACCGTAATAGCCGAGCAGCGCCTTGGAGAGACTGAGCATCACGGCAGCGCCGCCCGCGACGACATAGAACAGGAACGCGCGCGCGCGGGCGCTCCGCCAGAGCGCGATGACGACGACGAGAGCAAGCAGGAGGATCGTGTAACCGAACGCGTTCGGCGAGAGAAAGGGGCCGTTGATGCGCGCGAATCCGAGCGCGCCTTCCTCGACGAGTTGGCGCGATGCCTCGACTTTCGCGAGGCTGTCGCCGGAACGGTAATACTCCTGGCCGAGCGGGACCTGCAGCGCGCCGACGAGTAGGGCATGGGTGAGCGCCCCGGCGGACAGCCAACCGAGGCGGCGCCGCTCGGCCGGGTCCGGGCCCAGCACGGCGCCGGCGGCGTAGCCGGTCACGATCATTACCAGCATCAGGCCGCCGACCATCAGGTACGGACGGCCGTTGGCCTGCGGGTAACCGTCGAAGTGCGCCTGCAACGCCGACATCGCGGTCGCGTAGGCGACGACGATGACCGCGAACAGCGCCAGCCGCTCGAGCATGGGGTTTGAACGCACGGGCAGCGTACCGACGCGCCGGAGCGTGTAGTCTCCGACGAGCAGCGCCGCGATGCCCGCGAAGCACACGTACGACCAGAGGTACGACATGCCCGGGGCGTCCTGGACGCTCGACGCCAGAACGAGCAGGAACGGTCGGATGCGCTGGCTCGTCAGCGCGACCAGCAGCAGGAATACCGCCGCGTCCGCCACCGACGCCGGCGCAAGGTAGGCCAGCGCATAGAACGCCGCCGCCGTCGCGAACAGGGCGAGTCCGAAGCGATTGCCCTGCACGGCGGCAGCCCGCCTAGTTCCAGCGTACGCGCGGCAGGATCCTGCGCACGTCGATCTGCGCGCGGTATTCGAGGACACGCCCCAGCATCGCGGCGACGACGTCGTCGGTCATCGGGTGCGGCTCGAGCCCGAGTTCCAGGAGCGCCGAGTGACGGACGTTGTAGTAGTGCTCTTCTTTTTCCTTGCGCGGGTTCGCGATGCTCTGGGTCTCCACGGCGAGCCCCATGCTGCGCGCGACGCGCTGCACCTTCTCCGCGATCTCGCGGACCGAGAATGTCTCGGTGAGCTGGTTCATGACGTTGAGCTGGCCGCGGGGCGGGGGATTTTCCATCGCGAGCCCCACGCACTGGATCGTGTCATTGAGGTTGAGGTAGCCGCGTGTCTGGCCGCCCTTGCCGTAGATCGTCAGCGGGATGCCGGCGACGGCCTGCACCAGGAAGCGGTTGACCACCGTCCCGAAGATGTCGTCGTAGTGGAAGTTCGGGACGAGGCGCCGGTCGAGGGACGCCTCGGGCGTGTCAATTCCGTAGACCGGTCCCTGCATCAGGTCGGTCACCCGCAGGCCATAGGTGCGCACGTAGAACCACAGGAGGTCCGTGTCGAGGACCTTGGTGGTGTGATAGAGACTGCCGGCCTGGCGCGGGAACAGGAAACGGTCCTTGCGGCCCTTGTGCTCGATGTCGATCCAGCCTTCCTCGATGTCGATGTTTGGCGTGCCGTATTCGCCCATCGTGCCCAACTTGATGACGTGGCAGTCGGGCGCGTGCTCGAGCACGGCCCAGATGACATTGAAGGTCGCATTGAGGTTGTTGTTGAGCGTGCGGTGCGCTTCCCCGTAGCCGATCATCGAGTACGGCGCCGAGGGCTGCTCGGCGTAGTGCACGACCGCCTCGGGGCGACAATCGCGGAAGACCGCGGAAAGCGCGCGGTAATCCGTGCAATCGACGACGCGCACGGCGATCGCGCGGCCGGACAGAGACTGGAAGAGCGCGGTACGGCCCGCGAGCTCGGGTGTCGGCAAGAGCGGCTCGGAATTAGTCTCGAGCGCGACCTGGCGACGGAAGTAGTTGTCGACGACCGTCACCTCGTGTCCCTGGGCTGCGAACGACATCGCCGTCGGCCAGCCGAGGTAACCGTCGCCGCCGAGGACCAGGACGCGCACGTCAGCCTCCCGCGCCGAGGCTCGCGCCGTCCAGGAATTTCGCGATGGCCGCGCGATCCATCAGAGGCACGACGGATGAGTTATAGGCCCGGTCGACACGGCCCTTGCGCTGGTCGGCATAGCGGTACTCGATCGTCTCGTAGACGCCCTTGAAAGCCGGGAGGACGACGAAGAAGTTGCTCGTCTCGACGGTGCGGCGCACCTCTTCCTCGCTCAGGAGTTCCTCGTAGGTCTTCTCACCCGGCTTGACGCCGATCGTGCGGATCTCGATGCCGCGCCCGGGCGCGAGGCGCCCGATCAGGACTTCTGCGAGGTCCTCGATGCGCAGCGCCGGCATCTTCATGACGAAGACCTCGCCGCCCTGCGCGGCGTGGACCGATTCCATCACCAGTCCCGCCGCCTCCTGGAGCGTCATGATGAACCGGGTCATCGCAGGGTCCGTCAGCGTCACGGGTCCGCCGGACTCGATCTGCTTCATGAATAGCGGCACCACCGACCCGCGCGATCCCAGCACGTTCCCGAAGCGCGTGGAGGCAAAGACCGGGTCTCCGGGGTGACGGTGAGCGTTGGCGGCGGTCATGAGCCGCTCGCACATGAGCTTCGAGGTCCCCATGACGTTGGTCGGGTTGACGGCCTTGTCCGAGGACGTGAACAGGACGCGAGAAACGCGGCAGGCGTGCGCGGCGTCGATCACGTTCTGCGTGCCGACGATGTTGGTCAGCATCGCGTCGCGCGGCGACCGCTCGCACTGGAGCACGTGCTTCAGCGCGGCAGTGTGGAGCACGACGTCCGAGCCCGCCATCTTGGCGGTGAGCCCGTCGCGGTCCCTCACGTCGCAGAGGAAGAGGTGGACGCCCGGCTCCGACGCATGCTCCTCGCCGAGGAAGAAGAGTTCTGTCTCGTTGTTGTCGACGCCCACGATGCGCCGCGGCCCGAGTGCCGCCACCTGCCGGAGCAGCTCGCGGCCGACCGTGCCGCACACGCCCGTGATGAGGACTGTCTTACCCTGCCAGTGCGGATCGGCGGACACGAGGGAGGCCCGGTACCGGTCAGCGCGACTGGGTCCACGACTCGCGCAGCAGCGCGAGCAGGAATCCGAGCACAGGGCCGAGCAGCACGCTGATGGCGATGAAGAGGAGCGGCTTCGGACGCACGTAGTCGTCCGAGTCGGGCACCGTCGCCGGGTCGATCACCCGGAACGCGTAGTCCGCGCGCGTCTTCGCGAGCGTCGCGTTGCTGAGGTGCGTCTCGATGAGGTTGTAGATGATCTGCTTGATCTCGAGCGTGTTGGTCTTCTGCAGCGCGCCTTCCAGCGCCGTGATGCTGTCGCGCGCCTCGGTCAGCGCGCGGTCGCTCAGGTACTCGTTCGCATCGCGCACGAGCGCGTTCGCCCAGTTTGCAGCGAGCTGGCGGTCGGCGCCACTGATCGCGACGCTGATGAGGCCGGTGGTCGCGTCCTCGGACACGTCGCGCACTTCCTCGTCGAAACGCTCGAATGCGTCGGCCTGGGTCGGCGGCACGTCTTTCCATTTCTTCGCCTTGACGTCCCAGGACTCGGGGAACAGATACGGCATCAGCCCGTACTTCTCGATGAACCGCAGGCTCAGCGTCCGCGATTTCAGCGTCGCGATCGCCTCCGCGCGCCCGTTGGTCGCGTCAGCGAAGCCGAGACCCGCCATCGGCGCGAGGCCGCCGAGGCGGCTCGCGAGCATGCTGAGGGTGTCGTCCGAGCCTTGGGCTGAGGAGTAGGCGACGAGGATCTCCGCCTGGTAGACCCGCGTCATCAGGATCGAGGCGGCGACCGCAGCGGCGATCACGACGGCTGATGTCACGGCGATCCAGCGCCGGTAACGGCGCGTGACTTGGAAGGCCGCCACCATCAGGGGCGTCTCGCTCGGGAAATTCGTGGCGGAATGCATGTCGTCGATCGCGGGCCGGCGCTGTCGGATGGCGGCACATGTTAGCGCAAGTGCCGTGGCAGCACCCGCGCGCCGCCGTTCAGCGCCTGTCGCGCGCGAGGTCCTCCATGAGGTCGTCGAACATGCGCCGGATGCCGGGGTCGCTCTTGATGCCGTGGTTGCGCGAGAGGTCCCATCCGTAGAACCCGAAATTGCGAGTGAGTCGGGGCCCTTCGATGAAATAGCGGTACTGCTCGCGCAGGCTGTCTTGGGTCATCGGCAGCCGCGCTGGCTTATGCGGCGCGTTGTATGCCCGAAGCGTGATGATCACCGGGTAATCGCGCGTCCGTCGCGTGCGAAGCAATTCGAGCATGCGCTCCTGCGCCGCGTCGGGCCTCGGATTCACGTACTTGTGAAGCTCGAAGATGTCGAACGCGTCCTCCGTGAAATAGCGGTCGAAGTCGCCGGCGTCGTCGTTGTTGCTGCTCAACATGACCGGCCGCCCGGGATCGAGGGCCTTGATGGCGCGGTATAGCGCGCGCTGGCAATCGCGCGTGATGTGGTTACTGCCCGGCTCGTCGAGGCTGTGCCATGCATAGATCGCGGGGTGCGAGATCCAGGCGCGGATGAATCGCGCGGCCTCGTCGGAATACCGGCAATCGGGCCCGGTGCCCTCGCGGAAGATGCCGAGGTACGCAAACACCTTGAGCCCGCTCCTGGCGGCGCCATCGAGGTAGGCACGTACGTCGGCCTCCGGCCAAGTCGCCATGCGCGACGCCTGCACTGCGTTGATGCCCGCTGAGCGCAACAGCTCGAAATCGCCCGCGGGACCCGACTGCTGCACCTGCCACATGAGGACGATCGGCTCGCCGGACTTCGCGGGCGGCTGCAAAGCCGGTGCGACGGCTTGCGGCTGCGTCGCGGAATCCGGCGCCACGCGCACGGCGGGGCCCGGGTCGCAGGACACGACTACCATCGTCAATGACGCCAGCAAAAACCGTAGCTTGCGCACTCGCCAAGGATAGCCTGAGCCGCAATTTGACAATACACAGTAACTGCCTGTTTGACGTACACTTCCCCGGCTATGGACGGGCATGACGATGACGGGCCACAGGCCGAGCCTCGCGACCGCAGGCGTTTCCGCCGGGGACAGCTTGCCGACTCCATGCTCGGCTGGCCGCGCCCGGCCAAGCGCGTCCTCATGGTGGCCGCCGACCTGTTCGTGGTGCCGGCGGCGCTCTGGGCCGCATTCGCGCTGAAGTTCGACTCCTGGTCGATCGGGTTCGAGCGCAGCCTCTACTTCTATGTGGGCGTCGCGGCCTCCAGCACGCTCATCTTCGCGGCGAGCGGGCTCTATCGGGCCGTGGTCCGCTACATCAGCATGCGCGTGCTGATGTCGATCCTCGCCGGCGTGACGAGCTCCGCGGTCGTGCTCTGGGCGATCGGGGAGACGCCGCTTGCCGACCGCATCCCGGCCTCCGTCGTCGCGATCTTCTGGCTGCTTGCCCTCGTGTGGGTCGGCGCGACTCGCCTCATCGCACGCTGGGCACTCACGCCGCATCGCTCCGACGAGACGCGTGTCGTGATCTACGGCGCAGGCGACGCCGGCGTGCAGCTCTCGATGGCGCTGACCTCCGGCCGGCAGTTCGTACTGCTCGGCTTCGTGGATGAGAAGCGCGCGCTGCAGGGCACGCTGATGAACGGTGCGCCGGTCATCGCCCCGGAGAAGCTCGTCGGCTTCGTGAAGCGCAACCGGGTCGAGCGCATCCTGCTCGCGGTACCTTCCGCGTCGCGCCGGCGGAAGGCCGAGATCCTGCGGCGGCTGGAGTCCCTCAACGTGCACGTGCAGTCGGTCCCGAACCTGCGCGACGTGGTGTCCGGGCGGGCCCGCGTGGACGAGCTGCGCGAGATCGACGTGGCCGACCTACTGGGCCGGGATCCCGTCCCGCCGGACCGCGAGCTGCTCGACGCCTGCATCCGCGGCAAGTCGGTGATGGTGTCGGGCGCCGGCGGCTCGATCGGTTCCGAGCTGTGCCGCCAGATCGTCCTGCTCGCGCCGCAGCGGCTCGTCCTGTTCGAGATCTCCGAGATCGCGCTGTACAACATCGAGCGGGAGCTCCGGGCGACGGCGGACTTGCACCGCATCGCGGTCGAGATTTACGCGGTGCTCGGCAACGCGCATCACAAGGAGCGGATGCGCGACGTCATCCATGCGTTTGGCGTGCAGACGGTCTACCACGCCGCCGCGTACAAGCACGTGCCGATGGTGGAGCAGAACCTTCTCGAGGGCGTGCGCAACAACGTGTTCAGCACCTGGTTCGCGGCCGAGGCTGCACTCGAGTCCGGCGTCAAGACGTTCGTCCTTATCTCGACAGACAAGGCGGTCAACCCGACGAACGTGATGGGAGCGACCAAGAGACTCGCCGAAATCGTGCTGCAGGCGCTGCAGTCCCAGACGACGCGCACGCGTTTCTGCATGGTCCGCTTCGGCAACGTGCTCGGCTCCTCGGGTTCCGTCGTGCCGCTGTTCCAGGACCAGATCCGCCGCGGCGGTCCGGTCACCGTCACGCACCGCGACGTCCGGCGTTACTTCATGACGATCCCCGAAGCGGCGCAGCTTGTGCTGCAGGCAGGCTCCATGGGCATTGGCGGCGACGTCTTCGTGCTCGACATGGGCCACCTGGTCCGGATCGACGAGCTGGCCCGCCGGATGATCAAACTCTCGGGACTCTCGGTCCGCGACGCCGCGAATCCGGAAGGCGACATCGAGATCCAGTATTCGGGCCTCCGGCCGGGCGAGAAGCTGTTCGAGGAGCTCCTGATCGGCAGCAACGTCACCGGCACGGAACACCCGATGATCATGCGCGCAATCGAGCCTTCGCCGACCTGGGAGGAGGCGCGCGAGCTTCTCTCGGAGCTTACCGTCGCGGTTAACCGCATCGACTACCGGCAGGTGATGGCGATGCTCGAGAAGGCGGTGCGCGAGTACCGGAGCGCGCCCGTCATCCACGACCTCGTGTTCGGACAGCGCCGCACGCTCGCTGAATTGACGCCCGCCGACCCGAAGGTAACCGTGCTGACCGCAGCCCATCGCGCCGCGAAGCCACCTGCCGGCGAGGCCCAGGGCCCCGCCTGAGAACTGCCTCACGATGGGGGCGTCGGCCGCTTGCTGGGGCGGGCCCCATTCGCTAGTCTGCCCGTCGCTTTTCCAAGAAAAATCAGGGATATATCGTGCAGATCACGATCTTCGGGTCAGGTTACGTCGGCCTCGTGACCGGCGCCTGCCTCGCGGACGCCGGCAACGACGTCATCTGCGTCGACATCGACGCCGCCAAAATCGCGCGCCTGAACGCCGGCGAGGTCCCGATCCACGAACCCGGGCTTGATGAGCTGATTGCGCGCAATCGCGAGAAGGGGCGGCTCTCCTTCACGACCGACGCGAAGGCGGCGGTGGCGCACGGGCTTTTCCAGGTGATTGCCGTCGGCACGCCGCCGGACGAGGACGGCTCGGCGGACCTGCGCCACGTGCTCGCCGTCGCGCGCACGATCGGCGAGCACATGAACGAGTACAAGATCGTGATCACCAAATCGACCGTGCCGGTCGGCACCTCGGACAAGGTCAAGGCGACTGTCGGGGCGACTCTGATCGCACGTGGCGTGCAGGTCGATTTCGACGTCGTGTCGAATCCCGAGTTCCTGAAGGAAGGCGCGGCGATCTCGGACTTCATGAAGCCGGACCGCGTGGTCGTCGGCACCGACAACCCGCGCACCGCGGAGCTCCTGAAGGTGCTCTACGATCCTTTCACGCGCAACCACCAGCGCATGATCATCATGGACCTGCGCTCCGCGGAGCTCACGAAGTATGCGGCGAACGCGATGCTCGCCACCAAGATCAGCTTCATGAACGAGCTCGCCAACATCGCAGAGCGGCTCGGTGCCGACATTGAAATGGTCCGCAGCGGCATCGGCTCGGACCCGCGCATCGGCTACTCCTTCATCTACCCCGGTGCGGGCTACGGCGGCTCCTGCTTTCCCAAGGACGTCAAGGCGCTGCAGCGGAGCGCACGCGATGTCGGCCACGAGGCGCGGGTGCTGACTGCGGTCGAAGCTGTCAACGACGCACAGAAACACGTGCTGTTCGCGAAAATCTCCCGCTTCTTCGGTGGCAAGCTCGCGGGGCGCCGGATTGCCGTGTGGGGGCTCGCGTTCAAGCCGAATACCGACGACCTGCGGGAGGCGCCTTCGCGCGTGCTGCTCGAGAATCTCTGGGCAGCGGGCGCGAGCGTTCGCGCTTACGACCCGGTCGCCATGGCCGAGACGCTGCGCATCTATGGCAAGCGTCCGGACCTCGAACTTTGCAACAGCGCGGTCGCCGCGCTCGACGGCTGCGACGCGCTCGCCATCGTTACCGAGTGGCAGGAGTTCCGCAGTCCCGATTTCGGACGGATCAAGTCGGCGCTCAAGCAGCCGCTCGTGTTTGACGGCCGTAACCTCTACGAGCCTTCGTTCCTGGCGCGCCAGGGGATCCGATACTTCGGCATCGGGCGGGGCGAGCGGATACCCTACGGAGAGACCCGAACAAGTCCTTGATTTGAGCGCGCCGGTAACCTTGTCGGTCTCGACGCACATCACGCTTTGGCTTTCAAGTAGCTGTTTCTAGGCCGGTTTTCCGGCACAATTCGCCCTCGTTGCGTAACGAGGGAAGGAGTCCATCGGGCATGGGGCAAGCGCAGGCGATTACACAGCGACAGATGTCGCAGCTCGAGCGCCTCGAGGCGGAGAGCATCTACATCATCCGCGAGGTGGCGGCCGAGTTCGACAACCCGGTCATGCTGTACTCGATCGGCAAGGACAGCTCCGTTCTCCTGCACCTTGCGCGCAAGGCTTTCCATCCCGGAAAGCTGCCGTTCCCGCTGATGCACATCGACACGACCTGGAAGTTCCGGGACATGATCGAGTTCCGCGACCGCATGGCGCGCGAGCTCGGTTTCGACCTGATCGTCCATATCAACGAGCAGGCGGCCAAGGCCGGCGTCTCGCCCTTCACTCACGGCTCCAAGTACACGGACATCATGAAGACCGAGGCGCTGAAAGCAGCGCTCTCGAAGCACAAGTTCGACGCGGCGTTCGGCGGCGCGCGCCGCGACGAGGAAAAATCGCGCGCGAAGGAGCGCGTATTCAGCTTCCGGGACTCGCATCACCGGTGGGACCCGAAGAACCAGCGGCCCGAGCTATGGAATGTCTACAACGGCCGCATCCGGCAGGGCGAGAGCATCCGCGTGTTCCCGCTCTCGAACTGGACCGAGCTCGACATCTGGCTCTACATCCACCTCGAGAAGATCCCGGTCGTGCCCCTCTATTTCGCAAAGCCGCGGCCGGTCGTCGACCGGGATGGCATGCTGATCATGGTGGACGACGACCGCATACCGCTGGTGAACGGCGAGCAGCCGCGCCTCGAGACGGTGCGGTTCCGGAGCCTCGGCTGCTACCCGCTCTCCGGCGCGATCAAGTCGGGCGCGGCCGACCTCACGAGCGTGATCGAGGAGATGCTCGTCACTCGGACTTCCGAGCGCCAGAGCCGCGCGATCGACTTCGACCAGGCCGCGGCGATGGAGAAGCGCAAGCGCGAGGGGTACTTCTGATGGCCGCGACCCTGAAACTGGCCGATTTCCTCGGCAGCCACGAGGCCAAGAGCCTCCTGCGCTTCATCACCTGTGGCAGCGTCGACGACGGCAAGAGCACGCTGATCGGCCGCATGCTGCACGACACGCAGCAGATCCTCGAGGACCAGCTCGCTGCGGTGACGAACGACAGCCGCAAGTGGGGCACGACGGGTGGCGAGGTGGACCTCGCGCTGCTTGTCGACGGCCTGCAGGCGGAGCGCGAGCAGGGCATCACGATCGACGTCGCCTACCGCTACTTCGACACCGACAAGCGCAAGTACATCATCGCCGACTGCCCGGGCCACGAGCAGTACACGCGCAACATGGCGACCGGCGCCTCGACCGCGGACCTCGCCGTGATCCTGATCGACGCCGCCCGCGGCGTGCAGGTGCAGACCCGCCGCCA
>Ga0111538_10002188_pt1 | contig 27526 bp, 29 predicted proteins | sample SoiMethybrSBSTD1_FD_79669 | JGI IMG/M metagenome (GOLD analysis project Ga0111538, IMG submission 79669) | Bulk soil microbial communities from a Populus tree surrounding site in Tennessee, USA - Soil MetaG P. TD hybrid SBSTD1 (version 2)... | ecosystem: Environmental > Terrestrial > Soil >...
GGAGTCGGAGTGCGGGTTGCCGAACAGGCCGCGCTCCAGGAGCTCCTGGTGGGCACGGACCTGCGTGGCCCCGTAGAGCGCGCTGCCGCCGTAGTCGAGGTACACCTGGCGCTGCGCATCGAGCCGGCCGAACTCGCGCCGGCGCAGGGCGGCCAGGTCGAGGGAAGCCACGGGCGCCGCGCTCAGCACCCGCCCCTCCGCGGCCCGCGCGGCGGCGGCGCTCCCTCCGCGCGCGCCGCCCCCCCGAAGTAGCGGGTGAGCGTGGGAGCCGGCTGGCGCCCGGCCACCGGGCTCATCACGTCGTCCATCCATTCCCCGATGCCGCCGCGCAGGAAGTAGGCCTGGCGGTGGCCCAGCGCCTGCAGGAACACCCAGCCCTGCGCGGCGTGGCCGCCGGCGTCGGACACCAGGACCACCGTCTCCGCGGGAGCAAAGGCCGTGGTGGGCAAAGTGGTGATGTCCACCCGCTGCGAGCCGGGCACGTGGTAGGCGTCGAACGCATCCGCGGCTCGCAGGTCGATCACGCGCAGCCCCGGCTTGCGGTCCTTGATCCACTGGGCCAGCTCGACGGCGGTCACGTGGTCCTCCTCGCGCGCCACCACGCCGGCCAGCCGGGCCACGTCCACCCGGCCGCGCTGCGCGCGGTAGGGGCTGCCCGCGAAGGGCGCGAGCGCGCCGCCCACGAGGGCCACTCCGGCCAGCGCGCGGCGGCCCGCCCGGCCCATCAGGCGCGCCCCTCGATCCATTCCGCGGCGCACAGCCCGGCCAGGCCCGCCGCCACTACCAGCCCCACCACCACGCCGTAGGGAAGGTGCAGGGCCTCGGGCAGCGTCCAGGCCGCGTGGCCGGTGCTCTCGTAGAAGCGGGCCAGGGGCGCGAAGAGGAGGCCGGTCAGGAGCACGCCGCAGAACATCCCGGCCACCGCCACCAGCCCGTCGCCCCTGCCGGTGGCCGCGGCCACGCACGACGTGCCCGGGCACAGCCCGGCCACCACGAAGCCGATCCCGAAGAGCAGCCCCCCGGCCAGCTGCGGGAGCAGGAAGGTGTCGGGCACCGAGACCCGGGCCAGGTCGAGCACGTCCAGGCGGGCCAGCCAGAAGCTGCCCAGCAGCGCGACCAGGATGGCGGTGAACATCACCTTGAAGACGGTGAGGTCGGTGCCGTAGAACTGGCCCACCAGCTTGGGCGCGCTGGCCAGGCCGGCCCGCTCCAGGGCCCAGCCGAAGCCCACGCCGATGGCCAGCGCGGCCGCCAGCTCCAGCACGCGGGCCGATCCGGCGTCGAAGACCGGCAGCGGCGCGCTCACCGCCAGGCCCGCCGCAGGACCGGCGCCATGAGGTAGGCGCCGGCGAAGGCCGCGCCCATGAACACCCAGCTGCCCACGCTGAGCAGCGCGCCCCCGGTGAGGGCCAGGCCGCTGGTGCAGCCGCGGGCCAGGGCCGCGCCCAGGCCCATCACCGCCCCGCCGGCGAAGGCCAGGACCAACCGGCGCCGGCTGCCGATGTGCGGGCCGCGCTCCACCGCCGCCCGCAGGCGTCCGGCGAAGAAGGCGGACAGGAAGCCGCCGATGATCACGCCCGCCACCTCGGCCAGCAGCCAGGCGCGGTCGAGGCCGTCTCCGCCCAGGTAACGGGAGAAGAGCGCGCTCCCCTGCGCGCGCGACGGCGACAGCATCGACACCGTCCCGGCCGCGCTGCCGGCGAAGGCGCCGGAGATGCCCAGCCCGCGGCCGGCCACCAGGAAGGCGGTGAGCAGCACCAGCCCCAGGAACAGGCCGGCCAGGTACGGATCGGCGTACGCCCGCGGCCGTGTCACCGGCCCGCACTCGCGGACGGGTTGTCCACCGGGAAGTCCGCGTGCCGCGACCAGTCCTGGAAGGACCCGTCGTAGAGCAGTACGGGATGGCCCAGCGCGCGGGCGGCGAAGAGCATGGCCGTGGCCTGCTGGCCGATGTGGCAGTAGCCGACCACCGTGTCGCCGGCCTTGACGCCGGCCTTGGTGAAGAGCGCCTCCCATTCCGCGCCGGAGCGCAGCCGGTTCTGGTCGTCCACCATCTCGCCGAAGGGCACGCTCAGCGCGCCCGTGATGTGGCCGGTCCGGTGGGGATGCTCCTTCATGCCGCCCGTCTCGACGCCGTCGTAGTAGACGGCGTCGCGCCCGTCCACCACCGCGAAGCCGGGCGTGTTCAGGTGCGTGCGCACGAACTCCGCGTCCACGATGGTGGGACGCGTCTTCAGCGGCGCCAGCGTGCCCTGGCGCGCGGCCGGGACGTCCTTGCTCACCGCCCCGCCCGCCTTCTTCCACGCGGCCAGGCCGCCGTCGAGCAGGCGCGTGTGGCCGCCCAGGCCGGCATGGTCGAGCGCAAAGATGACACGGGTGGCGGGCGAGACCCAGTCGTTGCCCCAGTACACGACCACCCGCGAGCGGTCGGAGACGCCCAGCGCCTCTAGCCGCTGCCGCAGGTCGTCGGCGGCCGGCATCTCCAGCATCAGCCCCTCTTCGGTGTGGCCGTGGCTGTGGTCGCCGGTGGAGACGTCGCCCATGCTGACGAGGCGCGCGCCGGGGATGTGCGCCTCCGCGTATTCTTCGGCCTGCCCCACGTGGAAGAGCACCAGGTCGGGGTCGGCCAGGTGCTGGCGCAGCCAGGCCGCGTCGACGACCAGTGCTTCCCGCGCGGGACGGGTGGGAGCGGCGGAGGCGGGCAGGGCGGCCGCGGCCAGGAGCAGGGCCGGGGCCAGGGCGTGAAGGCAGGTGCGGGGGCCGGACAGGTTCATGGATCTTCTCCTCGGGGGAGAAGATGCCAGGGGCCGGTCAGGCCGTCAGGCGTTTTGCGGTGAAACGGGCCGATCGGGGGGCGAAACGCGGGCTGGGGCGGTGGCCGGGGGAACGAAGGTGGTGCCGGCGGGACGCGCCCGCCGGCACCGGGCCGTCAGCTCTTCCCCCCGCTCCCGCACTGCGGGTGGTTGCAGCCGCAGGACCCGCCCTGCGTCGTGCCCGAGGCGCAGGCATCGCTGCAGTAGCTGCGCCCGTCGCGCTCGCGCGCGCCCGCCTGACATCGACATCCCTGGTGTTGGCATTGCATGGGTCACCTCACTGTCTTTTTTCCTACAAGGGCCGTGCCACGCAGCCGCGCGGCTAGCGCCGCTCGGGCGGCAGGACGCTGACGCCGTAGCGGTGCACGAGCTCGCCGCCCAGCCATCCGGAGACGGCCACCAGGGCCACGCCGGCCAGCGTCAGCCACCAGGGCCCGGCACCACTGGTGCTGCTCCAGCGCAGGTAGAAGTTGAGCCCGAAGACCGCCACCGCGGCCAGGTTCAACGCCATGTGGAGGAAGCCCACCCGGCGCGGCACCGGGTCCTTGATCCCGAGCAGGTCCACCAGGCCGAACACGGCCGCCAGCAGCGCGCCCACCAGGCCGCCGGCGATGCAGTAGTAGGCCACCACCGTCCAGTGGCTGGCGCTGGTCAGCAGGAACGCCACGTCGGCCACCAGGGCGAAGGCCCAGAGGCCGAGGGGGAGAGGGATCAAGATGACGTGGATGGGATGTCCCTTGATGCTGGCTCGTGTCTCCATGATGCCGTCCTCCTTCCCCACGGCCTCCGGCGGCTAGCGTGTCACCGTCTGTCCGTGGATCTCTCCCGCCCATCCGCCCGTCGCCCGCCCGCGTTCTTCGATGAACTTCGCGAAGCGCTCGAGGTCACCCTGCACCCGGCGGCCCACCAGGCCGAGGGCGCTGCCGACGTTTTCGGTGACTCCCTCCGGCTCGTAGCGGATGCGCAGCACGATCTCCGTGCCGCCTCCCTGAGCGGGGCGGAAGAGCACGGCGCCCCCGTGTTCGGCGCCGCCGATGCTCTTCCAGGCGATGCGCTGGTCGGGAGTCTGGTCGGTGATCTCGGCCTGCCACCGCTCTTCCTTGCCCGCGATGTTGGCCTTCCAGGCCAGCCGCTTGTCGTCGAGCTGGCACACCTCGACCACGCCCTCCATGAAGCGCGGGAACTCCTCGAACTGCGTCCACTGCTTGTAGACCTCGTGCAGGGGCGCGTCCACGACGATCGATTTCTCCAGTTCGGCCATGGGTCCCTCCAACAGGATTTTTCGTTGCACGATCGGTGCCGGATTGCCCATGCATGAACTGGTCGCGGCGGGCCGGAGGCTCGAGTGCGCCTGGCACGGACCGGGGCCGGATGCGGCGCCCACCCTCGTGTTCCTGCACGAGGGGCTCGGCTCCGTCTCCGCATGGAAGGACTTCCCCGCCCGCCTGGCCGCGGCCACGGGCTGGGGCGCGCTCGTGTACAGCCGGGCCGGCTACGGCGGGTCCGACCCCGTGGCCCTGCCGCGGCCGCTGCGCTTCATGCACGACGAGGCGCTGGTGGCGCTGCCCGAGGTCCTCCGCGCCGCGGACATCCGCGACGCGGTGCTGGTGGGGCACAGCGACGGCGCCTCGATTGCCCTCATCCACGCCGGCGGTGCGCCCGATCCGCCGCGCTTCGCCCCCAGACCCCCAAGTCTCCGCCTCCGCGGCCTGGTCCTGGAGGCGCCACACGTGTTCTGTGAAGACGTGACCGTGCGCAGCATCGCGGACGCGGCCGTGCGCTACCGCGCGGGCGACCTGCGACGAGCCCTGGAGCGGCACCACGGCCCCAACGTCGACATCGCCTTCTGGGGCTGGAACCGGGCCTGGCTGGACCCGCTGTTCCGGGAGTGGAACCTCGAGGAGTACCTGCCGGGGATCGACGTGCCCGTGCTGCTGCTGCAGGGCGAAGAGGACGCCTACGGCACCGTCCGCCAGCTCGACGCCATCGGCGCCGGGTGCCGCGGGCCCGTGGAGCGCGTGCTGCTGCCCGCCTGCGGTCACGCCCCGCACCGCGATCAGCCCGAGCGCACCCTCCAGGAGATGGCGCGCTTCATCCGCGCCCTGCCGCCACCCTCCCCTTGGGGGTCTGGGGGCAAAGGCGCGAAGCGCCGGTAAGCCCCCACTTGGGGGTCTGGGGGCAAAGGGCACGAAGTGCCCGGTAAGCCCCCAGTGCGGCGGTCCGGGCTCCGCCCGGACCGCATAGCATGAAGACCCCGCGCTACTTCGTGCGCACCTTGCACCAGACGTTCTGGCCCAGGGCCAGCGGATCGGCCAGCACCACCAGGGCGCTGCCGGCGGCGAAGCTGCCCGCCTTGCGCCCCAGCCGCCAGCGCTGCTTGAACAGGCTGTAGCGGGGCTGGTCGTCGTAGAAGTCGACGGGCCTCTGCGCCACCACCACCTCGTTGGCGCGCGGCGGCCGCGCCGGATCGGGCAGGCGCACGTTCGGACCCTCCGTCCAGTGCCCGGCCTTCCCCTCGTATTTGCCGAGGTAGAGCCAGCCTTCGCCGGAGTCCGCCCGGGCCACGCCCATCGGATGGAGCCCGTCCAGGACCCGCTCGATGGCGCTGGTGGGCACCGGGCTGGGAACGGACGCCTTGGGCGCGGGGGGCTCGGGCCGGGCCACCTTCTCCGCCTGGTTCATGGCGTTGCGCCCGCTCAGCACCAGCGCGCCCCCGGCGAAGCCGATCAGGGCGAAGAACACCACCAGCTTGACGCGCGTGGGCGTGCGGCCGGCGAAGAGCTTGGACGCGCAGAACGCGAGCACGGCCAGGAACCCGACGGCCACCTGGCTCGACGGCTCGAGTGACTTGAGCAGAATGAACAGCGCATCCATGCGCCCGGCCTCCTTTTGCTGCCCTCACACTACGGATCGCCCGGGGGTGAAGTCGTCAGCGAACCCTCACCATTTCCTCGCCGATTTCCTCAACGAAAAGTTCATTTTGAATGCGTTAAGTGTTCTTATGCTGGCATTTATTACGAAAAGCGGATAAAGTCCGGTGACTCCGCCCGATGCCGGGCACTCCCTCTACCGACGTGGCGCCACCCTTCGGGTGCCTGTGGCCGACCCGCGGGTGGACCTTGGAGACCAGGGGATGAAGCGGACTCGGAGCCGCCTCGCCCGGCTTCTCGCGCGCCTGTCGTCGCGCCTGGACGGTGCGTCCGGGCCGCCGCCGGAGGGGCGCCCGAGCGGAAGGGAGGCCCTTACCATGCTGCGGCAGGTGATCGACCTCCTGCCCCACTTCATCTCCATCCGCGACGCCGAGGGCCGCTTCGTCCTGGCCAACCGGGCCCTGGCCGAGAGCTACGGCATCGACCCCGGCGGCATGGAGGGGCGCCGCCACGGCGACCTGCCCACGGTGCGGATGCCGGCCGCGGCCGCGCTCGGCCTCATGCCGGGCGACCTGCCGGCCGACGGCTTCGAGGAGACGTTCACCGACGTCTCGGGCGCGCAGCGCGTCGTGTCCACGGTGCGGGTGCCCTTCCTGGTGGGCGGGCGGCAGGCCGAGCTCGGCATCTCCACCGACATCACCGACCGCAAGCGCGCGCGCGACCAGGAGATGAAGCTGGCCGCGGCGGTGGAGGCGGCGGCCCGCGACTGGCGCGACACCTTCGACTCCATGCGCGCGGCGGTGATGGTGCTGAGCCTGGACGGCGTGGTCCTGCGCGCCAACCGCGTGGCGGCGGACTGGCTGTCGGTGCACGTGGCGAGCGTGCCCGGCCGAAGGTGGAGCGACCTGGCCCGCGGCGAGCCCTGGCGCCGCGCGGCCCAGCTCGTGGACGCGGTGCGCAAGGGCGGGCGGGGCGGCGGAGCCGAGGCCCGCGACAGCGCGTCCGGCACGGCCTGGGAGATCCGCGTCGACCCCGCGCTCTACGGCGGGGACGGCAGCGTGATCGTCTCCATCCGCGACGTCACCGAGATGGTGGAAGTGCGCGAGCGGGCGCGGCGCAACGAGAGCCTGGCCGCCCTGGGATCGGTGGTGGCCGGCGTGGCCCACGAGGTGCGCAACCCCATGTTCGCCATCTCGGCCCACGTGGAGGCCCTGGCCCTGCAGGGCGGCGCGCTGCCCGGCCAGGACGAGAGCATCGCCGCCGTGCGCGCCGAGGTGAAGCGGCTGGGCCAGCTCGTGACCGAGCTGCTGGAATACGGCCGGCCCCAGGCGCCCGACCTGGAGACGCTGTCGCTCTGCGACGTGGTCCGCTCGGCCATGGCCGCCTGCGAGCCCGTGGCCCGGAAGGCCGAGGTGCAGGTGGAGCACCACTGCGCGCCCGTGCCCCCCGTGACCGGCGATGCCGCCCGCCTGCGGCGGGTCTTCGTGAACCTCATCGAAAACGCGCTCCAGCACTCGCCGGCCGGGGGCACGGTGCGGGTCACGGCCCAGGCCGTCGAGCGCGCCGGGCAGGCGGTGGTGGAGTGCCGCGTCACCGACGCCGGGCAGGGCTTCGGCCCCGGCGACCTGGCGCGCGCCTTCGAGCCCTTCTTCACCCGGCGCCGCGGCGGCACCGGCCTGGGCCTGTCCATCGTGCGCCGCATCATGGAGGACCACGGTGGCTCGGTGGAGGCCGGCAACGAGCCCGGCGGCGGCGCCTTCGTGCTCGTCCGCCTGCCGGTGGCAGAGGAGGCCCGGGCGTGAGCCGCGAGGCGCGGGCGCCGCGCGTGCTGGTCGTGGACGACGAGGAGGGCGTGCGCTCGGGCCTCCGCCGCTTCCTCTCCCTGAGCGGCTTCGAGGTCAGCGAGGCCTCCGACTGCGGCGCGGCGGTGGAGTCGGCCGCGCGCACCGCGCCCGAGGCGGCCCTGGTGGACTACCAGCTCCCCGACGGCAGCGGCGTGGAGCTGCTGGCGCGGCTGAAGGCGGCCGTGCCCGACCTGCCCGTCATCGTGCTCACCGGCCACGGCTCCATCGAGCTGGCCGTCCAGGCCATCAAGGAAGGGGCCGAGCAGTTCCTCACCAAGCCGGCCGATCCGCACGCGGTGGTGGTGCTGCTCAAGCGCGTGATCGAGGCCGCCCGCGACCGGCGCCAGCGCGTGGCCCGCCAGGGCCGGCGGGGCGAGCAGGCGCCCGACCCCTTCCTGGGCCGCAGCGAGGCCGTGGAACAGCTCCGTGCCACGGCCGAGGCCGCGCGCGGATCGGACAGCACGGTCCTGATCCTGGGCGAGACGGGCGTGGGCAAGGGCGTGCTGGCCCGCTGGCTGCACCAGCAGGGCGCGCGCGCGGCCGAGCCCTTCGTGGACCTCAACTGCGCCAGCCTCTCGCGCGAGCTGGTGGAGACCGAGCTCTTCGGCCACGAGGCCGGCGCCTTCACCGGCGCCGTGAAGACGAAGCCGGGCCTCTTCGAGGTCGCGCACCGCGGCACCGTGTTCCTGGACGAGATCGGGGACCTCGAGATCTCCCTGCAGCCCAAGCTGCTCACGGTGCTGGAGGAGCGCCGCTTCCGCCGCCTGGGCGAGGTGCGCGACCGGCGCGTGGACGTGCGCCTCATCGCCGCCACCCACCAGGACCTGGAGCGCCTGGTGGCCGAGCGCAGCTTCCGCGGCGACCTGTTCTACCGCGTGAGCGCCGTCGTGCTCCGCATCCCCGCCCTGCGCGAGCGGCCGGAGGACATCGCGGCCCTGGCCGAGGCGCTGATGCAGGACCTGTGCGCCGACCTCGGACGCGGCCCGGCCCGCCTCTCCCCCGGCGCCGTGCAGGCCCTGCACCGGCACCACTGGCCGGGCAACGTGCGCGAGCTGCGCAACGTGCTGGAGCGCGCGCTGCTGGGGGCCGAGCGCGGGCGGGACATCGATGCCCGCGAGCTGCGCCTGGGCAGCGGGGCCGCGGCCGCCGGGGCGCCCACGGATCGCTACCCGCTCACGCTGGACGAGGTCGAGCGCCTGCACATCGAGAAGGTGCTGCGGGGCGAAAACGGGCACGTGGCCCGCGCCGCCGCCCGGCTCGGCATCTCCAAGGCCTCGCTCTACCAGCGCCTGCGGCGCTGGAACATGGCCCAGTTCATTTCCTGAACCCCGCGTCCAGGAAATGGACGCGCGTCCTCCAGCCACCGCCGCAGATAGGCCCGAAAGCGCGCGGGCCGCGGGTTTCGCATGGCTGGTACGGCCCTTGCCATCCCTGGCCGCCGTGAGCAGGACGCTGCCGGCGGAGCCGGGCCCGGGCGAGGGATGGCGGGCCGGCTGGATGGCGCTCGAAAGTGTGGGCTCCGCCATGGTGGTGTGCGACGCGGAGCGCCGCCTGGTCGGCTCGTCGCCGGCCGCGCGCAGCCTGTTCCAGCGGGCCGGCGTCTCCATCGGCACGCCGCCGGAGCCGCTGCCCGAGGGCCTGTGGATCGCGCTGCGGGCGGCCGTGGCCGACCAGGCGCTCTGGCGGCCCACGCCGTCGGGCTGCCCCATCGGCGTCTCGCGCTACGCGCTGGGGCCCAGCCACAGCCTGCTGGTGATGCGCGAGGTGCCCGAGCGCTCGCAGGAGCTGGCCCGGCGCCTGCACGAGCAGCGGCTGGAGGTGACCGGCCGCCTGGTGGTCACGCTGGCCCACGACCTGCGCAACCCGCTGGCCAGCATCCTGCTCAACATCGAGGTGCTGCGGGCGGCCAAGGGCCTCGAAGCGGAGGCGCGGGGCGCGGTGGAGGACGTGCACGGCGCGGTGGAGCGCCTGCGGCGGGCCATCGACGCCCTGGTGGAGTTCGGCCGCCTGGGGCCCCCCTCCGTGTCCGAGCTCTCGCTGGAGGAGGTGTTCGGGCGGGTGGTCGGCGCGCTGCGGCCGGCGCTGCGCGAGGGCAAACACGAGGTCCACCTCGACCTGGGCGCCCCCGCCGTCTACGCGAACCCCCTGCTGCTGGAGCAGCTCCTGAGCAACCTGCTCACCAACGCCGTGGAGTCGTGCGGGCGGCCGGTGGTCGTCAACGTGAGCGCGGTCCGCGAGGGACGGGTGGTGCGCCTGGCCGTCACCGACGACGGCCCCGGCATCGCGCCGGAGATGCGCGAGCGGGTGTTCGAGCCCTTCTTCACCACCCGCACCGGCCGCACCGGCCTCGGCCTCACCATCGCCCGCGAGGCCGCCCACAGCATGGGCGGCGAGATCGTGGCCCAGGAGGCCGGCGGTGGGGGCGCCCGCCTCCTGCTCAGCCTGCCCGCCCCCGTGCGGAGCGGCCGATGAAGCCCAGCCTGCTGCTGGTCGAGGACGACGGCGACTTCCGCAGCGCGCTGGTACGCACGCTCGACCAGCAGGGCTTCGACAACGTGGTGGAGGTGGCCAGCGTCGAGGAGGCGCTGCGCACGCTGGACGAGCGCCCGTTCGACGTGGTGCTCACCGACCTGCGCCTGGGCGAGCGCGACGGCATCGACCTCATCCAGAGCCTGCGCCAGGCCCACCCGGCCGTGCGCCCCATCCTGATGAGCGCCTACGCCACCGCCCGCGACGTGCAGGTGGCGCTGGCCCAGGGCGCGGTGACCGTGCTCTGCAAGCCCTTCACGCCCGACGAGCTGCGGGAGGCCATCCAGCAGGCGGCCGAGTGCGGCACCGGCTTCCACGGCACCTTCCACGGCATCTCCCTGGTGGACATGCTGCAGATGCTGCACCTGGCCCGCCGCTCCCTGAAGGTCAGCGTGTCGGGAGCGGTGAGCGGGTCCATCCACCTCCAGGACGGCGAGGTGGTGCACGCGGAGGCGGGGCCCCGCAAGGGCGAGGAGGCCTTCCGCCTGCTGCTGGGCGAGCCGGCGGGCTCGCTGCAGACGGCGGCGGCACTGGACGGCGTGGAGAGGACCATCACCCGCGACTTCGAGACCTTCCTCATCGACTCCCTGCGGGTGCTGGACGAGGAGAGCTACGGGGCCCGGGAGGCCGACGAGCTGGCGGCGGCCACGGGCAACACGGACGGTGACGACGATCCAGAGAGGAGATTTGAAATGGTGAACGTGAAGGACGGACTGGGCAAGGTCATGGAGATCGACGGCTGCCTGGGCTGCTGCATCGTGGACAGCAACAGCGGAATGATGCTGGGCGCCGCCGGCGGCGGCTCCGCGCTCAACCTCGAGGTGGCGGCGGCCGGGAACACGGAGGTGGTGCGGGCCAAGCGCAAGACCATGAAGTCGCTGGGCCTGGCCGACGGCATCGAGGACATCCTCATCACGCTGGGCAAGCAGTACCACGTCATCCGCCCCCTGACGCAGAACGACGCCATGTTCGTCTACGTGGTGCTCGACAAGGCCCGGGCCAACCTGGCCATGGCCCGGCACCAGGTGGGCGCCATCGAAAAGGAACTGCAGATCGGCTGAGGGCGCGCCGCCCCGGCCTGGAAAGAGAGAGAGTGACTATGGCTACCGAGAAGGACCTGATGGACGCGATCGCCCGCATCGAGAGCGACGTGACCGGATTCATCGCCGCCTCGTTCGTGGACCTGGAGTCGGGCATGACCCTGGCCGCCAAGTCGAACCGCTCGGACTTCGACCTGAGCGTGGCCAGCGCCTACAACAGCGAGATGGTCAAGCAGAAGCTGAAGATCATGAAGGCGCTGAACCTGAAGACCACCCTGGAGGACATGCTCCTCACGCTGGGCGACCAGATCCACCTGATCCGGATGGTGACCCCGGCCACCTTCCTCTACTTCGCCGCCGACAAGGGCGGCACCAACCTGGCCATCGTGAGGACGGCCGTGAACAGGCACACCACCGGGCTGTTCTGACCGGTCGCGCAGCACCGGGGCCTCCAGATGGTGCTTCTCGATCCGGAGTCGGACTCCGTCGTCATCCGCGTGGTGTACGACGGGCCGCCCGAGGCGGGCAAGACGACCAGCGTGCGCGCGCTGGCCGGCAGCCTGGGCCGGCCCGTCTTCACGCCCGGGCAGGTCGAGGGCCGCACCGTGTACTTCGACTGGCTCGACTACACGGGCGGGCTCTTCGAGGGGCACCGCATCCGCTGCCAGGTGGTGAGCGTGCCGGGGCAGGCCACGCTGGCCCCCCGCCGGCGCGCTCTCCTGCTCACCGCCGACGTGGTGGTCTTCGTGGCCGACAGCCGGAGGGAGGCGCTGGACGCGCTGCCCGGCTACCTGCAGGGGCTGTCCGGCATCCTGGCCGGCGTGCCCGGGCCGCCCGTGGGCCTGGTGGTGCAGGCCAACAAGCGCGACCTGGCCGGCGCGGCCCCGGTGGCCGAGGTGCGGCGCGTGCTCGACGCGTCGGGCCTGCGCGTGGGCATCGTGGAGTCGATCGCGGTGGACGCGGCCGGCGTGCGGGAGGGCTTCGTGTTCGCCGTGCGCCTGGCCCTCGACCGCGCGCGCGAGCAGCTCCGCACCGGCCGCCTGGCCCGCAGCCGGCCGGAGGTGGGCAGCGGTGAGGAGCTGCTGGCCGCCCTCCAGCAGGCGGAGCGGGGCGCGCTCGACCTGGCCGCCAGCGACGGCCTCCGGCACATCCACCTCAGCGAGGTGGGCGCGGCCTCGCCGGCCGGGCAGGCCCTCTCGGAGGCCGTGGCCGCGGAGCAGGCCGCGGAGCACGAGGTGGGCCGCGTGTGGCACGCACAGGAGGAGGAGCGCCCGCCGCGGCTGCCCGGCGCCGGCGTGGCCGGCGGCATGATCTGGCCGCCCGTCCACGGGCGGCTGCTCCTCCACGAGACGGAGGAGGCGCCCCCGCCGCTCTCCCGCAACGCCGACGGCGACTGGTACGGGCTCTCCGGGACGTGCTGGCGCGTCCAGTCGCCCGCCCACGCCGCCTTCACCGAGCTGGAGGGCGGGCGGGCCGCGCTCATCGACTGGGCGCGGGTCCATTCCGCCAGCGCCGCCGCCCTCTCGCCCGAGCGCTGCATCGTGCTGGGCGAAGACCACGGGGGCTGGCGCCTGTGGCAGGTGGTGCGGGCGGAGGAGTCGGTGGAGGAGCGGCTCCTGGCCGCGGAGGGGCGGGATCCGGGAGCGGCCGCCCAGGCCCTGGTGGACTGCGTGAACAGCTTCGGCGACGCGGTGCGCCTCTTCCCGCGCGCGGCCTGCCGCCTGCCCCTGACCCTGGCCGGCCTGGGCGCCGGCCACGCGCCGGCGCGCTTCGTGGGCCTGATGCCCGCCCCGGCCTTCGTGCGGCCGCCCGAGCCCTGCCCGCCGGCCATGGCGGACGCGCTGCTGGCCCGCGCGCTGGGCCCGCACCTCGAGCGCCTGTCCGTGGAGCGCGACCGGATCATGGCCGCCATGGAGAGGCTGCCCGCCCACGGCTCGCACGGCGCCGGCCCGGCCGTGGCCGTGATGAGGAGGCTGTGGGCGACGACCTGATCCACGCGGCCGTGGCCGCGGGCGTGGAGCGCCGCTCGCAGTCCGAGGACGGCCGCCGCCGGCGCGCGCTCTTCGACCTGCTCCACGGGCTCGAGCGCGGCTTCGCCACCGGCGTGCTGCGCCTGCACGCGGACGGCGAAGACCTGGGGCGGGTGGTGGCCCGCGAGGGCCGCATCTGCCTGGCCCTCGTGCACGGCGCGGCCACGCGCGAGGCCGCGGGCAGGGCGGCGCCGGAGGGCGACGGCGCGGCCGGGGCCCGCCTGGGCCATCTGGCCCGGCAGGCACGCGAGGAGGGCGCGTCCTTCTGCACCGTGGTGCTGCGCGAGCCCGAGAGCGAGGTGGCCCGCCTGCGCAGCGAGCTGTGCCGGGAGACGGCGGTGGCCCTGCGCACGCTGGCCGAGGCCTGCTGCCGCCGGCCGGTGCACCGCGACCTGGAGCGGGCGCGCGCCGACTACGACCCGCGGCTCACCTTCTCGGCCGCCGAGCTCTACTGCGCGGCCATCCGCCTGGACGAGGTCCCGGCCTCCGATCCGGTCACAGAGCTCTTCGACGGCTTCGAGCCCTCGGGCCAGGCTGGGGTGCTGCTGGCCCGCGAGCCCGGCCACGAGCCCATGCCCTATCCGATCGCCTCCTACGGCCTCTCCGAGGCCAGCCTGCAGCACCTGCTCAGCCTGAGCCGCTGCGCGGGCGAGCTCATGCGCCCGTCGGTGTTCATGGGCGCGGTGGTGGAGCCGACCTACGCCGTGCTGCGCGGCGACGTGGGCGAACACTGGGTCTGCGTGGCCGGCGGCCGCCACCTGGCCCTGATCGAGCGCGGTCCCGGCACCGACCCCGCCCCCGTCATCGCCCGCACCCTGCGCATGGACTGAAGGCGAGGGCTTCAGCTTCCGGCCGGGGCAATGGTGCTTTCGCCCCGCAGCGCGCGGCGGAGGGTGGGCAGGTAGGGCAGCAGGCCGAAGGCGACCTGGGCCGCGATGCCTCCGGCCACCACGCCGGGCAGGCCCAGGCGGCGGCCCAGCACCAGCTTGGCCGCCACAGCGCTCACCGCCATCAGGGGACCGAACACGAGCTGCGGGCGGATGACGCGGGCGCCGTTGAGGAAGATGCCCACCGCCTGCCCCAGCGACAGCACCAGCAGGCGCGCGGCCATCAGGCCCAGCAGCGCCGGCCCCGGCACCATGTCCGCGCCCGCCCACACCCGCAGCAGCGGGGCGCCGATCAGGGCCAGCGCGCCGCCCACCGCCACGCCGAAGGCGGCGGCGATGAGGAGCGAGCGGCGCAGCGCGTGCGCGATCCAGGCCCGGTCCTGGCGGGCCAGGGCCTCGCCGTAGGCGGGCCAGAGGGGCGTGAGCAGCAGGATCAGCACCGCCAGCGGGAGATCGAAGAGCGTGGCCAGCACGCCGTAGCGCGCGGCGGTGGGCGGGCCCAGCAGCATCCCGGCCACGAAGGCGTCGGAGGAATAGGCGAGGGCACCGGAGAGCTGCAGGACGGAGAAGGCCGCGCCCAGCCGCATCACGCGCGCGGCGGCGGCGGCGCTGGCCTCGCTCCACCGCGGGCGCAGCCAGGGCTCGCGCACCAGGTAGAGGGCGCCGCTCTGCCCCACCAGGGCCAGGGCCGGGCCCGCGCACAGCGCGAGGACCAGCCAGGGCAGGCCCAGCCCGGAGCGGATGGCGGCCAGCACCAGGGCCAGGCCCAGGAAGCTGCCGGCCGACGACCACAGCCCGTTGGCGAAGCCCTCCTGCCGGGCCAGCCGCACGCGCGTCACCACGCCCGCGGGCAGGCTGGCCAGGAAGCAGGCCGCGAAGGCCACGACGGCCGGGCCCGCCTCGCTCACGGCCAGGGCGCCGCGCGCGCCGAAGAGCCGCGGCCAGGGGACCAGCGGATAGGCGATCGCGCCCACCGCGGCCAGCACCGCGGCCACGCCCAGCAGCGCGAAGAACGCGCTCGACACGTGGCGGCGGGCGGAGGCGCGGTCGTCGCGGCCGCTGTCGGCGGCCAGCACCGTGAGCAGGCCGTTGCCGATCCCGAGGTCGGCGAAGAGCAGGGCGGCCGCGGCCGAGCTGAGCGCGGCCCAGAGCCCGTAGCGCTCGGCGCCCAGGTAGCGCAGCATCACCGGCACCGTCACCAGCGCGGCCACGCCGGCCGCGCCGCGTCCCGCCACCGAGGCCGCGAAGGTGAGGGCCACCCGGCGGTAGCGCTCGCGCGAGCGCGCGGCCGGATCGGCCGCGGGCGTGCTCATGGAGCGGGCGCTCCCGGCCGTGGCCGCAGGAGGCGCACCAGCCCGGCCACGGCCGCCCACGCCGCCACCAGGTAGAAGGGATAGGCCACCAGCGTGAAGCGCCACTCGGCGCCGCCCGGGATCCGCCAGGTGAACGCGTAGGGCAGCAGGGCGCCCAGGAGGGCGACCAGGAGGAGGCGTCCCGCAGGTGAGCGCAGGAAGAGGAGCAGGCCGAGGACGGCCAGCGGGGCCAGCAGGCGGCGCAGCCAGGGCGTCACCGGGTCGAGCCCGGCCCACTTGTTGGAGAAGGGATAGGTGGTCAGGCCGCGCACGCCCGTCTCCAGCAGCGATCCGGCGGCGAAGCCCCGGCGCAGGTATCCGTGCCAGCTCATGTCCGTGTCGTAGGCCTGCCCGGTGCGCGAGCGGTAGAACCGGGTGTGGAAGTTCACCGCATAGAAGGGATCGTGGTAGGCCACCGCGCAGGCCAGCATGTAGGGACCGGCCACCGCCAGCAGGGCCGCGCCCGCCGCGCCCAGTGCCCGCCGGCGCGCGTGCTTGCTCTCGCCCCGCTCGACCAGCAGCCACAGCGCCACGGGCAGGAGGAACGAGAAGGCGGTGATGCGCGAGAGGCAGGCCGCGCCCGCGGCCACGCCGGCCAGCGCTCCCCGCCCGGGCGTGGGCCGCTCCCGCAGCCGCCACAGCAGCCACACGGTGAGCACGGCGAAGAAGGCGAAGGCGTCGTCCCGGAAGCCCTCGACGCCCCACCACAACGCGTCGCGGTCCAGGGCCAGGCAGAGCGCGGCGCCCAGGCCCACGCCGCGCGAGAAGGCGGCCGCCCCCAGCAGGTACGTGGCCAGCACGCAGAGCGTGGAGAACAGCGCGGAGGCCGCGTTCACGGCCAGCGGGCGGTCGTGCAGGGGGACGAGCAGCAGGCGGGTGGTGAAGGGAAAGAGCGGCTCGCGCACGTCCGCGTCGAAGAAGCCGCGCATGGAGCGGGCGCGGCGCAGGTAGGTCAAGGGGTCCCCGCCGTAGTCCTCCGTGGCCGGCTCCCAGCGCAGACCGTCGGGATGCAGGGCCTCGACCGCGCGGGCGGCGCCGACCGCCCAGCGGGGGCCCTGCCAGCCGTAGCGTCCCATCAGGGCCTCGAAGCGGAGCGCGCCGGCGTACAGCACCACCAGCGCCGGCAGCGCCACGCGCAGCACGGCGCGCGCGCGTGGACCGCCGCGCACGGCCAGCGCGAGCAGGGCCAGCAGCCAGAGGGCGGCCGCGGCCCAGGCCAGGCGGACCGCCCAGCGGCCGCGCCGCACCTCCGCCCACCGCGGCGGCTCGCGGAACACGGAGCCGCCCGCGAAGGCGCGCCGCGTCCCGCCCGGCGGGGCCCACTCCACCCGCAGGCGCCGCGGCTCTCCCGCGCCGCGGTAGGCGACGGCCAGCGCGTGCGCTCCCGGGGCCAGCGCCACCGAGCCCCGCGCCCGCCCGGCGGCCAGGTCCACCGCGGCCACCCCGTCGACGGTGACGCGCACCGGCCCGTCGCTCTCGACGACCAGGCGGTGGTCGCCGGCGCCATCCACCCACCACCAGCCGCTCCAGGCCACGGCGAGCGGACCGGTGGACCAGCGCGCCTGGACGTTCAGGTTGCGGACGTCGAGGGAGGGAACGGCCAGCGTCTCGGCGGGGACGGCGGGGGCGGCCACCTCGAGCGAGAGGCCGCGGGGCCCGGCGGTGCGCAGGAGGCCGACCGCCGCGGCCGAGAGCGCCGCCGCCGCCAGGGCGGCGGCGACGGCGCGCCGGTGCGGGTTCTTCAGGCCGACTTCAGCCAGCTCTCGATGGTGGCCTGCGGCACCATGCCGGGCCGCTGCATGACCACCTTCCCTTCCTTCAGGACCACGAAGTTGGGAATGCTGACCACGTTGAACCGCTCGGCCAGGGCCGGGTAGCGGTCGGTGTCGACCTTGAGCACCACGGCCTTGCCGGCCATCGAGACCGCCGCCTTGTGCACCTCGGGCGCCACCATGCGGCAGGGGCCGCACCACGCGGCCCAGAAGTCCACCAGCACCGGCACCGTGCTGTTGTTCACCACCGCGTCGAAGATGGCCTCATCGGCCTCGATGGGCTCCGACACGGGCGCCAGCTCGGCGTGGCACGAGCCGCACTTCCCGGTGTCCGTCAGGTGTCCGGCCGGAATGCGGTTCTTGACCCCGCACGAGGGGCAGGCCCGCACGATGCCCTGCGCCTGCTCCGCCGCGGCCGCTGCTCCCACGTCGATCCCATCAGCCATTTGCGCTTTCTCTCCTGAGAGACCCATCAACATTCTAAACCCGCTGCCAAGCCCCCCGCCGGCCGCACAGCGGATCCGGCGCCTAACCGGCGGCCGCTCATATAGTTCCGAAATTCGGAACTAGAAAACACTCAGTTTCAGGTACTTCTTGGGGTTGCGCCGGATCTCCTCGGTGAGCTTGTTGAGGTTGGTGGTGGCCTGGCTGACGTTGCGGGCGGCCTCGTTCAGGTTGTCGTAGAGGGCCGGGTCCTGCACGGCCTTTCCCAGCGAGCCCTCGCCCTTCTCCAGGCGCGTGGCCAGCGTCTCCAGCGACTTGCTCGAGGCCTGGAGGCTGGTGGCGACCTCGGTCATGCGGACCGTGATGTCGTCCACGCGCTTCACCGAGCGGTCCAGCTCCGGGCCGCTGGTGAGCTTCTCCACGCTGGCCGAGGAGCGGTTCATGCTGGCCATGAGCGTGTGTAGCGTCTCCCGCTCGGTGGCCACGGTGCGGTTCAGGTCGCGCATGGTCGCGGCCAGGTCGGCCGCGCTCGAGTGCACGTTCTTCACCGTGGCGTCGTCGAGCACGCCCTGCACGCGGGCCAGGGTGACGTCCAGCTTCTCGCTCAGCGCGGCAATCTGGTCCCCCATGTCCCGGGGGGATATGCCGGGGATCACGTCGCCGTCCTTCAGGTATTCGCTCGACTGCCCCGGCATCATGACCACGACCATGCCCGAGATGAAGCCGCCCGACTTCAGCTCCACGTGCGAGTCCTTGGGGATCTTGTATTCACCCTCGATCTCGAGGCGCAGGGCCACGCCGGCGATCTTGCCGCCGACTTCGTCCATCTTTTCGGTCAGCACGCGCCCGATGGGCACGCCGCGCATCTGCACCGCGTCGCCGCGGCGCACGCCGAGGGCATTGCTCATCTTGGTGGTGATGATGTAGCGGCCGCGGAACATGGCCGGCTCGGTCATGGCGAAGAGCACGGCCAGCACGGCCACCACGCCGATGATCAGGAAGAGGCCCACCCAGGCCGCGCTCTCGCTGCGCCGGACGGGCTTGGGAAGGTTGGCGTCGCCGTCGGTCATCGGATCCCTTTCCTCCTCAGGACAGCGAGAACTCGCCCTTGGCCAGCAGCTCGGCGGCCACCTCGGCCTCCGAGCGGTGGGCGAAGGCCCTCACCAGCAGCTCGTCGTTGCGCACGAACTCGTCGGGCGTGCCGACGAAGCGGATCTTGCCGCCCTGCAGCAGGGCGATGCGGTCGGTGATGGGCAGCGCGCCCTCGATGTCGTGGGTGACGATGAGCGAGGTCACCTTGGTGCGGGCCGCGATGTCGAGGATCAGCCGGCCCACGGCGGCCGTGTTCACCGGGTCCAGCCCCGTCACCGGCTCGTCGTAGAGCAGGATCTGCGGCTCGCCCACGATGCCGCGGGCCAGGCCCACCCGCTTGCGCATGCCGCCCGACAGCTCCGAGGGCAGCTTGTTCAGCACCACGTGCGGGTCGAGGTTGACGTCCTCGATGGCGGCCACCACCCGCCGCAGCACCTCCTTGCGCCCCAGCTTCTTGGTCGTGGGCTCGTCGATGCCGAGGGCGATGTTCTCGTACACGGTCATGGAGTCGAAGAGGGCCGCGCCCTGGAACACGTAGCGGGCCTTGTTGCGGATGGCCTCCAGCTGCGCGCGGTCGGCGGTCACCACCGACTGCCCGTCCACGATGACGTCGCCGGCGTCGGGCATGATCAGCCCGATGGTCGTCTTGAGCAGCACGCTCTTGCCCGTGCCCGAGGGGCCGACCAGGGTCAGCGTCTCCCCCGCCCGCACCGTGAGGGCGATGCCGGCCAGCACGGGCACGTCGAAGGTCTTGTAGACCTCGCGGTATTCGATCATGGGCCGGTCGGAGACCTGGTGCACCGGCCCGTGGTGCTCGACGTGGGGGTCGTGGGAGTGGTCGGCCATGGCTCAGTTCAGGAAGAGGGGCGGGAACATGGCGTCGCAGACCAGCACGGCCACGATCATGAACACCACCGAGTTGGTGGTGGCCCGGCCCACGCCCTCGGCGCCGCCGCGGGTCAGGAGCCCCATGTGCACCGAGATGAGCGGGATGATGAAGCCGAAGGTGACCGCCTTGAGCAGCGAGTAGAAGAGGTCGTAGGAGTGCCACCAGCTGCGGGCGCCGTAGAGGAACGACTCCATCCCCAGGTGCACGGTGAACTTGGCCGCAAACATGCCCGCGATGACTCCGATCAGGTTGGCGATGCCGACCAGGGCCGGAGTGGTGAGCAGCCCGGCCAGGATGCGCGGCGCGGCCAGCACCGCCACCGGATCGCGGCCCAGCGAGTGCAGGGCGTCGATCTGCTCCGACACCTCCATGGTGCCCACCTCGGCGGTGATGCGCGCGCCCACGCGCCCGATCAGCACCACCGCCGTCAGCACTGGCCCCAGCTCCAGGATCACGCTGGAGGTGACGACGCTGCCCAGCACGTAGAGCGGGATGCCGCCCGTGAACTGGTAGCCGCCCTGCTGCGAGGTCACGATGCCGGAAAGGGTGCCCGTGACCATCACGATGGGCAGGCTCTGCAGGCCCATGGCATAGCACTGGTGGAGGAAGTCGCGGAAGGCCATCTTGCCCGTGACGATGGCCACCCCGCTGCGCCAGGCCAGGCGCCCCAGCAGCCCGGCGTGGCGGGCGACGCCCAGCCCCACGCGACCGACGGCGCCCAGCCCACCGGCCAGGGCGCCGGCCACGGTTGCCATGTGCTTCTGCCTCCTTGTCCCGGACCGCGGGGGGCCCCGGGAATCGACGGTGGGTACGGTGGGTACAGGTACGCGGTGGTGACTCGACCATTCTACCAAGGACGCGCGAAACGCGGCGGCTCGGCGCCCGACAAGTGGCCGAACGAAACAAATGTTGACCAGGGGTGACCAAAGTCACTTGTGGGCGGACCAGCGGCGCGGTACAAGCCCTCATGCGGATTCCTGCCTGCGGTCTCGTCGTGGCGACAGTGGTGCTGGCCGGCTCGGGTTGGGCGGCGGAGCGTGAACAGAAGGCGGGCGCGGACCCGCAGTCGCTCACTCCCACCCGCAACGGCCCCCTGCCTCCCCCGCTGCCCCTCTTCCCGCCCGACAACTGGTGGAACCGCGACGTCACCACCTGGCCGGTGGACGTGAACTCGGCGAACTACATCAACTTCATCAACAACAGCCCCAACTGCCGGCGCCTGCACCCCGACTTCGGCGGCATCTACCCCGAGGCGCCCGAGATCATCGGCTTCCCCTACATCGTGGTGGACGACACTCCCAAGCAGAGCGTCTTCTTCGACTTCTCGGACGAGAGCGACGGCGTCGACCACAACAACGACACGCCCTTCCCCTTCTATCCCATCCCCGAGCAGACGAAGACGGAGAACTACTGGATGGAGGGCGGCTATCCGGCCAACCGCTGCGACATCGGCGGCGACCGCCACATGCTGATCGTGGACCGCAACACGCGCCTGCTCTACGAGCTGTACGCCATGTGCTGGAACGTGCAGTCCCAGCGCTGGGAGGGCGGCTCGGGCGCCCTGTTCGACCTGAAGACGAACGCGCGCCGGCCCGAGGGCTGGACCTCGGCGGACGCGGCCGGCCTGGCCATCCTGCCCGGGCTGGTGCGCTACGAGGAGGCGTTCGGCCCCTCGGAGATCGACCACGCCATCCGCTTCACGGTGCGCTCCACCAACCGCCACGTCTACCCCGCCTCGCACCGCACGTGCGACCCCGACGACGGCGACACCTGCGCCCAGTTCGCGCTGCCCATGGGCGGCCGCCTGCGCCTCAAGCCGGGCGTCAACATCTCGGGCGAGCCCGCCTACATCCAGAAGATCTTCCGGGCCATGAAGAACTACGGCCTGATCGTGGCCGACAACGGCTCCGACATGTACATCTCGGGCGACCACGACGTCCGCTGGGACAGCGACGAGCTCAACACCTCCTTCGGCCACCTCACGGCCTGCGACTTCGAGGTGATCCAGCTCGGCCACAACCCGCCCCCGGCCGCTCCCATCGTGAGCGCGGTGAGCCCGGCCGCCGGCACCACCGCCGGGGGCACGGCCATCGTGGTGGGAGGCAAGAACTTCAACACCGGGGCCACGGTCTCGATCGGCGGCGTGCCCGCCACCGCGGTGTCGGTGCAGCGCTCCACCAGCCTGACCGCCATCACGCCCGCACACGCGGCCGGCCCGGTGAACGTCGTAGTGACCACCAACGGCGGCCCCGGCACCCTGACCAATGGCTACACCTACTGCTCCACCGGCCCCGCCGCGCCCGCCATCACGGCTCCGGCCTCGGTGGTGGTGGACGCCACGAACGTCCCCGCCAGCGTGCCCAACGTGGCCGGAACCGTCTACATCTGGTCGCTGGAGGGCGGCACGATCGTGAGCGGGCAGGGCACGAGCCAGATCGCCTTCAACGCCGGCCCGCCGGGCGCGATCATGACCCTGCGCGTGAGCGCGAGCGCGGGCTCCTGCGCCTCCGCCGCCTCCACCAAGATCGTGCAGGTGGACTACATCGACGTGCCGCCGGCCAACCCGTACCACGACTTCATCAACACCCTGGCCCGCAACGGCGTCACCGGCGGCTGCGGCAGCGGGAAGTACTGCCCGGACAGCTCCGTCACCCGCGCGCAGATGGCCATCTTCCTGCTGGTGGCCAAACACGGCGCCGGCTACGTGCCGCCGCCGGCCACCGGCACCATGTTCGCGGACGTGCCCGCCACCGCCTTCGGCGCGGCCTACATCGAGCAGCTGGTGCGCGAGGGCATCACCGGCGGCTGCACCACCGCGCCCGCCCGCTACTGCCCCACCAATCCCGTGGCCCGCAACCAGATGGCCGTGTTCCTGGTGGTGGCGCGCTACGGCTCCGGCTTCAACCCGCCGGCGCCGACCGGCATCTTCCAGGACGTGCCGGTCACCGATCCGTACGCCAAGTGGGTCGAGAAGCTGGTGGCCGACGGCGTGACCGCGGGCTGCGCCACCAACCCCGCCCGCTACTGCCCCACCGACCCGGTCACCCGCGGCCAGATGGCCGTCTTCCTGGTCCGGAACTTCTCGCTGCCCTAGTGAATCTTGGTGCTCCGCGTTGGGGCGGGGCCGAGGGTGCGGGTGGCGGCGAGCTGGTCGAGGAGCGCCTTCAGCTGCTCGAGCTTCACCTTCAGCTCGCGCGCGGAGTGCTGCAGGGCGCCCAGGCGGTCGGCGTCGGTGCTCTCCTCCGGGACGAAGCAGGTGGCCGTCCCCGCGCCGCGCCGGGCGGTGCGGTAGATCCAGCCCCCGGGCACCGTCAGCCGGTCGGTGCCCTCCGCCACGACCTCCCACTCCGCGCGCACGGCCCGCGAGCGACCGGTCTTCTCATTCGGCATGGGCACTCTCCCGCAGCGACTCTACCAAAGGAGGGTGACGGGCGGGGGGCGAAGTTCGGGCCCGTCTCCAGCGGAGACGGGCGTCTCGAATTCGCTACGGTTGGATCCAGAAAATCAACATGCCGTGCGCCGGCGGCGCGGGACGAGGGCCGCGCCGGGCGTGGACGGCTCGCACACGCGCCAGGCGGCCAGCGGCGAGATGGTCGGGATCTCGCGCGCGGTAACGCAAAGGCTCGATTGGAGTTTGCCGCGCCACACCACGAAGGTGGCCTGCCGCAGCGCGGCGACGGGCTCTTCGGTGGCGGCGGCGACCTGGGTCCGGCGCCCCTTCCGCGTTGTTTCCATGAACGCGCCTCCGGCCGCGTACCCGTGCAAACGAGGTGCCATCAGCGCCCGCCGGTCAGCTCGCCTTGCGGGCGCGCGTCCGGGCCGCCGCCCGCGGCGCGCGCTTCGACGCGGCCGCCTTCGTCCCGCTCTTCTGCCGGCCCAGGCTGGCCTTGAGGGCCTCCATCAGGTCCACGACCTTGGCGCTCCTCGGCGCCGCCGGCGCGGCCGCACCGAGGTCCTTGCCCTTCACCTTCTGCTGGATGAGCTTCTTGACGCGCTGGCGGACCTCGTCGTCGTAGCGCTCGGGCGCGAAGGTGCGGCTGGTGATCTGCTCCACCAGCTGGCGGGCCAGCTTCAGCTCCGAGGCGCCCACCTGCCGCGGCGCCGCCGGCACCTCGTCCACGGGACGGATCTCGTCCGCGTGGTAGAGCTGGTGCATCAGCATCCGTCCCTCGAAGGCGCGCAGCAGCACCAGGTAGTCCTTGCCGCGCGCGGCATAGCGGGCCAGCGCCACCAGCTCCATCGTCTTCATGGCCTCGGCCAGGAGGGCGAAGGCCTTGTCGCCGCCCTTGTCGGGGCCCAGGTAGTAGGACCGCTCGTAGTAGACCGCGTCCACGGCGTCCTGGGGGAGGAACTCCGAGATCTCGATGCCCTGCGTGGCCTGCTGGTCCAGCGCCTTCAGCTCCTTGTCGCTGAAGACGACGTAGCGGCCCTTCGCGTATTCGTAGCCCTTCACCATCTCGGAGCGCGGCACCACCTCACCGTCCTCCGGGCACACGTACTGCTGGCGCAGGCGCACGTTGTCCTTGGCGTGCAGCAGGTGGAAGCTGATGCCGGCCGAGCCGGCGATGGCGGGATACACGCGGATGGGCACCGTGACCAGGCCGAAGGTGATGGCGCCGGTCGAGATGGAACGAGCGGCCATGGGCTACTCCTTGCTGTGGCCGGCCGGCTGCCGGCGGGTCTTGGGGCTGCGGGCAGCCACCCGCGGTTGGCTCTTGGACCGGTGGCGCACCCGCGCCTCGTCGACCGAGTGCGACGCGCGCAGGTCGGTCTCCTCCCCGGCCAGCCGGGCCAGGGCGGCGTAGTGCGCATGCAGCGCGCGCAGCTCGTCTTCGGTGAGGTCCTGCACGTTCACCAGGCGGTTGCTGGCCCCCTGCAGCGCGGCCACGATCTCGTTGAGCTTGAGCTGCACGGCCAGCGACTCCTTGTTCTGCGAGCGCTGGATCAGGAACACCATCAGGAAGGTGATGATGGTGGTGCCGGTGTTGATCACCAGCTGCCAGGTGGGCGAATAGCCGAAGACGGGGCCGCTGGCCGCCCAGGCGACCACCAGCCCCACCGCCGCCACCAGCGCGCCCGTGCTGCCGCTGAAGGCGCCCGCGGCCGAAGCCACGCGCTCGAAGAAGCCGGCCGGCCGGCCGCCGCCCGCCTCCGCCGCCCGCGTGCGCGCGCCCGTCATGCTCCTAGTAGATGTAGACCGGCGTGCCCACGGCCACCATGTCGTAGAGCTGCGCGATGTCCTCGTTGCGCAGGCGCACGCAGCCGTGGCTCACGGCCTGGCCGATGGAGGCGGGCTGGTCGGTGCCGTGCAGCGCGTAGCCGTCGCCCAGGTTGAGGCGGTGGCCGCCCAGCACGCCGGCGTGCCGGCGCATCGACGTGCCCAGCGGCGGCACCACCAGCTGCCCGTCCACGACCAGCTCCTTGCTGTTCTCCGGCGTCATGACGGTCACGCTGCCGTCCCGGCCCCGGCGCACGATGTTCTCTCCCGCGACGCTGATCTCGGCCCCGTCTTCGGTCTTCAGCCGGTCTCCGGCCTCCAGGCGCCGGACCCCCAGGCCCTTCTTCTTCGCCTGCTCCTCGTAGTGCCAGTCGGGCGGGGACCACACGGGGTCCTTCTCCTTGCTCTGCACGCTCAGCCGGCCGCGCGGCGTCTCGAAGCGGAAGGTGTCGCCCCCGCTGCCCACCAGCGTCTTGCCGCTGCCGGTCGCCACCTGGGTGGTGAAGAGGACGTCCCCTCCGCGGCGGTACCACAGGCGGCGCTCCTCGATGCTGACCACGAGGTAGGGCCGGTCGGCCGGCGGCTCCGCCGCCTCCTGGGCCCGGCGCAGGGCCTCGTCCGCGTTGGCCACCGACCAGCGCACGCCGTCCACGATGTCGGTGTTGTCCTCGAGCACCAGGCGGGCCACGTCGCGGTGCAGGCGCTGGCGCACGGTGTAGGCGAAGAGCCAGGCGCTGGCCGCGGAGGCCGCCATCATGGCCAGGATCAGGCCGAAGGCCACCGGCCCGCCGTGGCCGAAGAAGCGCACCACGCGGGCGGTGAACGGAAGGTCGAGGGCGGCGGCACGGGTGCTCAATGGAAGTACACCGGCAGTCCCGGGGTGAGGTTCTCGCGGATGGCCTCCAGGTCGGCCCGCTCCGCGCGCACGGCGCCCGGCATCACGTAGGCGGCGTCGGCCAGCGGCCCCTGGTCCGGGGGCGAGTAGATGACGGTGCCGTCGTCGAGCACGAGGGCCAGGGGCCCCAGCGCTCCCGGAACGCGGCGGTCGGCCGGCTGGGACAGGCCCCGCTGCGTGTACACCGAGCGCGGGACCGTCCACGAGTACGCGCCGTCCACCACCCGCACCAGCTGCCGCTTGCCCCGCGGCGCCACCAGGCGCACGCCCTCGGCCACTCCCTCCACCGCCGCCTCCCCTCCCAGCGCGACCTTCATGTGGCGGAGCTGCGCGCCCTCGCGCTGCAGGTCCATGGTCCCCGACTCGACGTCCACCGAGAGGTTCAGGCCCCGGTCGTGGACGGCCTGCTGGGCCACCATGGCCACGCGGAGCGCGGCCCGGTCCTGCTCGCCGGCCATGAGGGCGTCGCTGCGCTCGCGCTCCAGCGCGGTCATCGTGCGCTCGGCCCGGGCCCGCTCGCGGCTGTAGCGGTAGGCGGCCAGGGCCAGGCCCACGTCCAGCAGCAGGAAGAGCACGATGCCGAGCGACATGGCGGTGACGATGCGCGGGTAGGCGTCGCGGAAGTCGCCCCAGCGCGAGCGGCGCCGCTCACGGGGCTCCTTCTTCGACCAGGGGAAGCGCCGGCGCTGCCGCGGCTCGGCCAGCGAGTGTTCGGCCTGGCGGCGCTCGCCGCCGCCGGCCGTCACTGCTGCGGCTCCGGCGTGGGCTCTGCCGCCGCCGGCGTCGCGATGGGTGCGGGTCTCGAGTGGAGGTCGGCGTCGGTGAAGGTGGTGCGGCCGGCGTAGCGGCCGTTGCCCGCCCCGCCCATGTTGGCCCCGTCCCCGGCCGGCTCCGGGCTCAGGCCCATCGCCTGCGACCCATCGGGGGGAAGGGGCGAGACGCCGATCGTCTCGCCCTCGCGCAGCACGCGCATGGCCTCCACGTTGCGGCCGGCGTTCTGCAGGGCGCGGGCCAGGTCCTCGCGGAACACCGGGTTGTCGCGGGCCAGGAGGAGCGCGTGCCGCAGCTGGAAGATGGCGCGGTCCTGGGCTCCGTAGCGCCAGAGCGCGGCGCCGTAGAGGTGCGCGATCTCGGCGTCGTTGGGCAGCACCTGCGAGGCCTCGGTGAGGGCGGCGATGGCCGCCTTCACGTTGCCCCGCGCCAGGAGCGCGCGCCCACGCGCGGCCGTGCGGAGGGCGTCGGCGGCGCTGGGCGACGGAGAGGCCGTCTCGGCCGGCGGCGGCCACGCGCTCGCACCGTCCGCGGCCGGCAGGGTCGGGGCCGGAGTGGTGTCGGCCAGCACCGGGCTCGTCTGAAAGGCATCCGTGCGCAGGACGTGGAGGAGGAGGAGGCCGCCGGCCAGCGCCACCAGCAGCGCGCCGACCACCGCCGCGATCACCCGCCGCGTCATCACGCGGTCGGCCGTGCGCCGGCCGATCATGGCCACCGGCGTGCGCGCCACCGCGGGCACGCCCACCAGCAGCGCGGCGCACGTGCGGCAGCGCTGGGCGCCGACCCAGTTGCGGCTCCCGCAGGCGTCGCACTGCCGGAAGGCTCCTGCCCACCGCCTGTTCTTGTCCGCGCCCGCCGGCTGGATCATGACCACCCCACTGGCAGCGCCCTTATGCAAGACCTGTGCACGGCGCGCGAGATCCCGACCCGCGCGCCGTGCGCGGGTGGGATCTCGCTGATTCGGATGGGGTTGGGGAACGAGCCGGATTCTAGGGCGCGGCGGCGGCGGTCCCGCCACGGGCCACCGCGGCAGCCTTTTCAACTTCTGCCGCGTAGGCCTCGATCGCGCCGGCGGCCGCC
>Ga0111538_10002189_pt1 | contig 27512 bp, 15 predicted proteins | sample SoiMethybrSBSTD1_FD_79669 | JGI IMG/M metagenome (GOLD analysis project Ga0111538, IMG submission 79669) | Bulk soil microbial communities from a Populus tree surrounding site in Tennessee, USA - Soil MetaG P. TD hybrid SBSTD1 (version 2)... | ecosystem: Environmental > Terrestrial > Soil >...
CGCGCCGACTGGAAGCAGTACGTTGCAGCACTGGTGGAGGCCGGACAACTCGCGCATCAGGCGTCGCGAGCGAGAAACTACGAGGCCTTCGTCGACATCAGCGAGAAACTGAACGACGCGTGCGCAAACTGCCACAAGGTCTACCGCGACAAAGGTGGCGCGGAGGGCAGCGGCGCCGTTCGATGTCAGTAAACCATCACCACGCGTGGTGCGCGCTCCGAGCTTCACGGGGGGGCCATGATCATGCGCCTGTCGCTACTCGCCTCGGCAGCCGTCGCTCTTTCCATCTCCGGCGCTTCTTTCGGCCAGGAATGGATTGAATTCGCCAACCGGGAAGATCGCTTCACCTGCAACTTCCCGAACCCGCCGAAGATCAGCCAGACCATCTACCGATCGGAGCACGGAGCCGATCTGCCGGCACGCGTCTACAGCGCGGAGCAGGGTCGGAGCCGCTATTCGGTGACCGTGGTCGACTACAACCAGGCGCAACCAATCCTCACGGAGAAAGCCAAGTCCTGTCCGGCCGGCGCCGAGCCGTGTCTGGGAGCGCCGGGCGACGAGGGACACTGGAGAGCCGACGTACGCGGAGCGATCGTCTACGCGACATGGCGATTCATGGAACGCGACGCCAGGATGACGAGCCTTGTCTGGAACACCGTCGACCGCGTCGAAGGGCATCAACTGCAGCTCACCAACAACGCGGACAAGTCGCGGACCTTTGCCGGGATCTACATGCACGAGAACAAGCTCTATATCATCGAGGGCACGGTGCCGGCGGGTTATCCGGAGCCGGGATTGTTCCAGCAGTCGCTCGGATGGCTCGACGAGAAGGGAATCGGGGTTCGCTATCGCTCTTACTATTCCAACGGCTTCCCGGCGCCGCCGCGCGAGCGCTGATCGTGAAACGTCGTGTTCGCTGGACGAGGAGGAGTGACATGCGGTTCAAGTCAGGTCTTCGTCTCGCCGCGCTGTGTGCGATGGGCTTCGCGTGGCCGGTGTCCGCGCACCATTCCCATGGCGCCTACGTCGACACGTTCATGGATATTCAGGGTGTGGTCGCGGAACTGCATCTGGTCGTCCCCCATTCCTGGATCTACCTCGAAGTGAAGGACGCCAAGGGTGAAACGGAGGTATGGGCGCTGGAAGCCACGAGCCGCGCCGGCCTCCAGAGAATTGGCGTCACCGCCGACTACATCAAACCGGGCGACACCGTCAAAGCGCGGTGTCATCGTCTACGGGACGGCTCCAACGGGTGTCTGTTGGGGTTTCTGAAGGCCAGGGACGGCACCGTCAAGGATTGGGACGGCAATAATGCGCCGCCGCCAGCTGATTTCTGAACGCGCTGATGCCGTGCTCACGCGCAGATTGTTCCTGACTGGCGCCGCGGCCGCCGCCGCAGCGGCGGCGATGCCGCGATCGCCCGCGGCGCAGGCCGTGCCGCCCATTCCGATCATCGACGCGCACATCCATCTCTTCGATCCCACACGCCCGCAAGGCGCGCCGTACAGCGGCCCACGGCCGGCGCCCGGCCAGACGCCGATTCCGGCGTATCCGGATCGGTATCGCCGCCTTGCCGTCCCGCACGGCGTCGTCGGCGCAATCAAGGTCGAGGCGAGCCCCTGGATCGAGGACAACCTGTGGGTCCTCGAAGTGGCGCAGCGGGATCCGATCATGGTCGGCGTGGTCGGCAACCTGGAGCCTGACAAGCCGGAATTTGCCGAGTATCTCGATCGCTACCACAAGAACCCGCTGTTCCGTGGCATCCGTTATGGAAACATCTGGGGACGCGACATCGCCAGGCAATCGACCAATCCGTTGTTCATCGACGGACTGAAGCGGCTGGCCGAAGCGGATCTCGTCCTGGACACGACGAACCCGCGCGTGTCGCTGCTGGAAGCGACGCTGCGGATCAACGACGCGGTGCCGACGCTGCGAATCGTGCTCGATCACCTGCCGTCGCTCGATCCCGACGCCGCGGAACAAGTGCGCTATGACGCCGCGCTGCGCGAGTTTCGCGCGCGGCGTCAGATTTTCGTGAAGCTCTCCGAAATCATCCACCGCGTCAACGATCACGTGTCAACCGAGCTCGGCACCTATCGAGCGCGGCTCGATCTGCTGATGGACGTGTTCGGCGAGGATCGCATCCTCTTTGGCAGCGACTGGCCGAACAGCGACGGCGTCGCACCGATCGACAGGATCTTCGCGATCGCACAGCAGTACTTCGCTGCGAAACCGCGCGCTGTCGCGGAGAAGTACTTCTGGCGAAACTCGATCGCCGTCTACAAGTGGGTCAAGCGCGACCCGTCGCAGCCCGGCTAGATTTTCACGCGGGTGTCGGAGCCGAACCTTCGAGTTCAGCCATTCGCAGACCGGACAACCCGGCGCCACCGGCACAGCCGTTGATTGGAAATCCGAGCTGCCTCGCGACGCGCTCACGGTGAGCCAATGATGGTATGACCGTGGACGCGCTGGCGTAGCATGAAGGCATGCGCACGCCACCAGCGTCACGACGCCGTTTCCTGGGCTGTATCGGTGCGACGGCGATTGCTTCGGGTCGGTCGGCATCGATCGCCGGCATGGGTCAGCCCGCGCGGCTGCCGCCCGCCGGATCGTTCATCGACATCGGCGGCGTCCGTGTCGGACATTTCACGGACACGCGCCGCCCGACCGGCTGCACCGTGATGCTGTTCGACCGCCCCGCCACCGCGGGCGCCGACTACGACGGATCGGCGCCCGCCGAGTCGCTCGGCGTCCTGCTGCAGCCGGTGAGCTCGCTCGATCGCATCCACGCCGTCGTGTTCGGCGGCGGCGGACCGATGGGACTCGGCGCGAGCGCCGGCGTCGTCCGCTTCCTCGAAGAGCACAACGTCGGCTACGACTGGGGCGTGCCGAACGTGCGCATCCCAATCGTGGTCGGTGCCGCGATCGATGACCTCTCGATCGGCGATGGCCGCATTCGCGTCGGGCCGGACGAGGCGTATCGCGCGTGTCAGGGCGCGACGACCAACGCGGTCGCCGAAGGCAGTGTCGGCGCGGGCGCGGGCGCGACGGTTGGCAAGATGTTCGTCGGCCGCGGCATGCGCGGGATGAAGGGCGGCGTCGGCACCGCCTCCGCCCGCCTCGGCGACATCGTCGTCGCCGCGCTGGTCGTCGTCAACGCCGCGGGAGATATCGTCGACTGGCGGCGCGGCACGATCGTCGCCGGCGCGCGGACCGCCGACAACCTCGACTTCGCGCGATCGGTCGATGTCCTTCGCCGCGATCTCGAGGCGCGACCGGTCGCCGCCGACGCGCCGATCGCCGACGGCGCACTGCGCGCGACGACGTTGGCGGCGGTGGGGACGAATGTGACGTTGACGAAGACCGAGCTGACAAAGCTGGCGATGATGGCGAACACCGGCGCCGCGCGCGCGATCAACCCGTTTCACACGCAAGGCGACGGCGACCAGATCATCGCCGTGTCGACCGGCGGCTCGAACGCGTCGGTGTCGCTGACGGCGCTGGGCGCGATCGCCGCCGAGGTTGTGGCCGACGCGATCCTTCGTGCGGTGAGAACGGCGACCGGCGTACCCGGATGGGCGGCGGTCAGCGAGCTCTAGCGCGTTTTCTAGAGCCATGTAGTGTCCGCCTTCAGGCGGACCTCGCGAAGTCCGGCTAAAGCCGGACACTACGAACTACACGGAAGTGTTCAGCAGCCTGTCGCTGCGAGCACGCCGCGCATGTAGGCCATCGATTCGATCATGCCGGGCAGCGGGTTCTTCGGCTCGATCTCGTACTCGAGGCCGACCTGGCCTTTGTAGCCAATCTCGATCAGCGTTCTGAACAGCGCCGGGAAATCGATCACGCCCCGGCCGACCTTGGTCTCGCTCTTCTCGTCGGTCTTCACGGTGAGATCCTTCACGTGCATGTCGTAAAGGCGATCGCGGACCTCGCGGCAGGCCTGAACCGGATCGGTGCCGGTGCGAATCGTGTGGCCGATGTCGACGCACAAGCCGAGACGTCGGTCGCGCGACTTCACCGCGGCGTACGCGTCCTGCGGCCTCGGCCACAACTTGTCCTCCGGACCGTGATTGTGAATCGCCACCTTGATGTCGTACGTCTTGGCGAGCTGTTCGAGCGTGTCGAGCGCCTCCGGAACCGGTGACGTGTAGATCATCGGGAAGCCGGCGTTTTTCGCGTACTCGAACTCCTTCTTGATCTGCACCGGATCGTTCGCGATGTTGATCGTGCCGCCGCCGACAATCGTGATGCCGGCCGCCTGGATCTTCGCGCGCAGGGCGCGCGTGGCCTCCGGCGGGTCGGTCCTCGGCACATGCACATCCTTGAAGGTCATGTGCGTCACGCCGAGCGTCTTCGCCATGTCGAGCGCCTGATCCAGCGTGAACTCGCGAAACGAGTACGACGCGATGCCGAGCGTCAGCCGGCTCATGCGGTCCGGCGCCGCGCCCGAGGAGCTCGCCGGGCTCGCGCTCGATGTGCGCGCGAACGCCGCCCACGCCGCTGCACCGGCCGTCGTTCCCACAAACGCGCGCCGGGTGTGATCAGTCATCTGTGTGCTCCCGCTGGAGAGTCGGGTGTTTGACGATTCTACCGAGATGGACAATTGGCCTGGCTTCCGCAGAACTCAATCAGCGCACGCTGGACTTCTTCCTGCGCCGCGCGCTCTGTGCGGCCGCGACGTGCGTTACTCATGGCACGATGTGCCGCCTGCAACAGGGGCAGGATGTTGACCGCAACGGCCCGGCCGGCCCAGGGATTTCCGAGTACTTGCGCCTGCTCGAACGCGTACACACCTTCGAGCGGCACCGGGCCTGCCCTGAAGTCCAGTCCGTCCAACACCGTCTCGAGCCTTCGTCCTCTAACCTCCGCGCGAAAGGTCGGCCGGGTCGCTTGCGTTCCGTCCAGTTTCAGCAGATCGCTCTGCGTTTCAAGGGCTCGTCGGATACGACTCAATGACACGGGTTGCTGTTCGGCCGAGGGTTCAGGCGACACGGAAGCTGAAGAAACCTGGGGGGCGCGTTCAGGTGATACGGCGGCGGCAGACGCCTGGAGTGCAGCGAGAACGACGAGCGCGGCACTGGCAACAAGCATGTGATTTCGACGACTGTAACAGTCGTGCGGCCTTTTGCGGAATCACCAAATCAGCTGGTCCGCCCACCAGCTGGTCCGGGGCCACCGAGCGAAGTTGGATGCCCGCAAATCCCGAAAAGACGCTGTGGAGCGTCATCGTCGATCGATAATCCGCCTATGAAACGGCCCGCCATGATGCGCGTCGGTTTCCTTCTCATCGGCGCCAGCGTCGTTCTCTTCGGTGCGCCCGGTGCGGGCGCGGAGAAACGCGCCATCGCGCCTGCCGGGATCAAACCAGCCGGTCCGTACAGCCCCGGCATCTTCGCCGGCGATTTTCTCTACGTCTCCGGTCAGGGCGGACGCGACGCCGATGGCAAGCTGCCGGACACCATCGAGGGGCAGGCGCGGCAGACGCTGCAGAATGTGAAGGCCATCGTGGAAGCCGCAGGGTTGACGATGGCACATGTCGTGTACAGCCAGGTGTACCTGACCGACATGGCGCACCACGACGCGATGGACCGCGTGTGGAAGGAGTTCTTTGCCAACGCGCCGCCGGCCCGCGCGGTGCTGGGGGTCCACAAACTGCCGACGGACGTCGCGGTCGAGATCAACGCCGTCGCATTTCGCGACCTGGCGCGCACGAGGCGCATCGTCCCCGCCGGCTATCCGCAGAACCTGTCGTGGTCGCCGGGAGTGATGGCCGGCAACCGGCTGTACCTGTCGGGATTCGTCGGCGCCAGCGTGGCGGATCAAAAGGTGCCGCAGGACGCGGATGCCCAGGTGCAGCTGGCGCTCGACAACATGAAACAGACGCTGGCCGCCGCCGGGATGGACTTCCGCCACGTCGTGTTCGTCAACCCGTACCTGACAGAGAAAGCCTCGAGCCGGATGAATGACATCTACGCGAAGCATTTCGAGTTCGGCAACACGCCCGCGCGCGCGACGATTCGCGTCACCAGCCTGCCCGGCGGGAACACGATCGAGTTCACGGGCGTGGCGGTTGCCGATTTATCCAAGCGGCTCGCCGTCAGGCCGAAGAACATGAGCCCGAGCGCGACCGCGAGCCCCTGCGTCTTTGCCGATGACACGTACTATTGTTCGGCGAAGGGGCCGTTCACGCCCGGCCCGGGCAGGCTGCAGGGCATCTGGGCGGCAACAGTCGAAGCGCAGGTTCGGCAGACGATGCGGAACCTGCTCGACGGTTTGGAAGAGGCCGGGTTGATGTTGTCGAACGTGGTCGCCACCAACGTATACCTGGACGACATCAACGACTTCGCGCGCATGAATCGGATCTACGCGCAGTATTTTTCCGACACTCCGCCGGCGCGCACGACCGTGGCGCAGCTCGCGCCGACGGACCGCACGCCCGGAAGCGCGGACACGTTTCCCGGCCTCGAGCAGATTTCCCTGATTGCCGTGAAGTAGGAGGCATCATGAGCGACGAGCTGGACGGGATCACACGGCGCGAACTGTTCCAGATCGGGAACGTGCTGGCCATGCCGGTTCTGCTCGGCGGCGTGAAAGCGCACGCGGAAGGGAACGGCGATGCCGGGCCTCTCAGGGCCGGGCCAGACATCTATCAGTCGATTGGCGTCGACCCGGTCATCAACTGCCGCGGGACTTTCACGATCATCGGCGGATCGGTGGAGCGTCCCGAGGTCCGCGCGGCGATGGATGCCGCTTCGAAGCACTTCGTGCAGATTGACGAACTGGCCGACGCCGTCGGCCAGCGGCTCGCCGAGCTGACCGGTGCAGAGTGGGGCATGGTCTCGGCGGGCTGCGCCGCCGGTCTGAAGCACGTCACCGCGGCATGCGTGACCGGCGGGAACCCTGAGAGACTCACGCGAATTCCCGATCTGACCGGGTTCGACAAGACCGAGGTCGTCAGTCCGCTGTACTCGAGAAACGTCTACGACGCCGCCGTCCGCAACATCGGCGTGACGATGATCACGGTCGAGACGCCGGAAGCGCTCGCGAACGCCCTGAATCCACGGACGGCGATGATCTATCTCACCTCCGGCGGTGCCGCCTCATCTGGACCGCTCTCGCTCGAGAACGTGGCGAGGATCGCGCAGGCGAAGAACGTCCCCATCCTGATCGATGCTGCGGCGGAAGTGTTGACGATTCCGAACGTGCACCTCCAGAAGGGCGCCACCATCGTCGCCTACAGCGGCGGCAAGGCGATCTGCGGACCGCAGTGCGCCGGCCTGCTCCTGGGCCGCAAGGATCTCCTGATGTCGGCGTGGCAGGCCAGTGCGCCGCACCACGGCCCGGGCCGCGACAACAAGGTCGGCCGCGAGGAAACGCTCGGCATGCTGGCGGCTGTCGAGGCGTGGGTCAAGCGCGATCACGATGCGGACTGGAAGACATGGCTCTCGTGGCTCGACAACATCTCGAGGCGCGTGTCCACGATCGCGGGTGTGACGACGGCCGTGCGCGAGCCGACCGGTCTCTCCAACAAGAGCCCCTCGCTGACGATTACGTGGGACCCGTCGAAGCTGCACATCAGCGGCGACGAAGTGGCCGAGGAGCTGGCGAGGACCAAACCGCGAATTGCGCTGGGCGGCGACGCCCGTGTGGACCAGGCCACCACTTCGATTTCGGTCACCGCATGGATGATGCAGCCCGGTGACGACAAGGTCGTGGCCGATCGAATCCACGGTGTGCTGTCCGCGACGCGCAGCCCGCGATCGACGACCATGACGAAGCCATCGGCAAACGTCAGCGGCCGCTGGGATGTGGAGATCGAGTTCTTCAGCAGCAGGAGCCGGCACACGCTGTTCCTCGAACAGGATGGCAACTGGATCCGGGGCTCGCACCAGGGGGACTTCACGGTGCGGGACATGGTCGGGATGATCGAGGGGAACGACGTGAAGCTCCGGAGCGTCGAACGCCGCCCCGGGGCCTCCGTCACGTTCATCTTCTCAGGCGCCATATCGGGCGACACCATCTCGGGCCCGATTCACATGGGCGAGTACCTCAACGCGAAGTTCACCGCGAAGCGGCACGCCTATTCGACCGAACGCACGCGGATCGTCGTGCCGAAGGGGCCGCCGCTGGCAACCTGACGACGGCCAGCGGCCCGTCCGCGACTGACGCTACCACTCCGCTCGAATACCCAGCCGCATGCTCCGCATGCCGGCCTGCTGAATGAACCCGGCGGGTCCTCCGACGGCGGTGATCCGGCCGGCGCTCACGTTGGTCGGGGTGACGTTCAGGTTCGGGTTCCCCCACTGCGGCGTGTTGAACAAGTTGGTCGTCGTGAGCTCGACACGCAGCGCCGGCCCCGCCGCGCGATCGGTCAGCCGGAATCGCTTGTGCACGCCGAAATGCCAGAGGTTCAGCCCGGGGCCTTCAATGACGCCGCGGCCCGCCGTCCCGAATCGTCCGATCGGCGGGGCCGCGAACGCGTTGATGCCATACCACGGAAACGCCGTGATTGGTGATCCGTCCGGTATGGTCCGGTCGTCGAGATTTGGATCGGTGAGCTGATCGGGACGAATCGTGACGACCGGCCGCGTCGCCGTTGTCGTGAAGCGCGTGCCGGTCGGATCGGGCACCGAGATCGTCGGCGTGAGATAGCCGCCGGTCTGGTGATACGAGACGAGCGAAAGCTCCCAGCCGCCGAGCACCGCATCGACCGCCCCGGGAGCGTTGGCGAGCCACCGGCGCTCGCGGCCGAACGGCAGTTCGTACATCACCGCGCTCGTCACGCGATGCGTGGGTGTCGCCACGTCGCGGCCGCGCTCGCGCGCCAGGTCGAACGGGTTCTCGATCAGCGTGGTGTAGATGCCGCCGTTGGCGGCGTTGCCGCCGGTGTCGCCAAGATCCCTCGCGGCCGTGTACGCAACCTGAAAGAACAAGCCCTTCGAGAAGCGGCGCTCCGCTTCGAGTGTCACCCCGTGATAGTCGTGCGATCCGCCCTTGTCGGCGTAGGTGATGTCGGGAAACTGCGGAAACGGCCGCGGCTTCTCGATGTAGAGGCGACCATCCGCCACCGGCGCGTTGGCATCGCGCTCGTACCACATCGCCCGGCCCAGCGTCGCGATGTACGACACTCGGAATCCCGTATTCCAGCGCTCGTGCTCGACCGTGGCGTTGAACTGATGCGTGTACGGAAGGCCGATATCCGGATTGACGGCGAGCGGCAGACCGATGGACGCAGGTCCCGACGTTCCGCTGGCCGGAAACACCGTCGGCAGGACGACGATCGGAATCGTCGGATTGGTGAAGGGTGTCTCCGACAGCACGAATGGCGCGCGCGCCGCCTGGAGATCGATCGGCGTCATGTCGTAATACAGGCCGTAGCCGCCGCGGAGCACGGTGCGCCCGCCGCCGAACGGACGATACGCGACGCCGATGCGCGGCGCGAAGTTGTTGCGGTCGGTCCGGAGCAGCGTGCGCGCGGGCAGCCCGACGCTGTTGGCCGACACGACGTCGACGTAGCCTGTCGGCATCAGCGGCGACACGTTGTCGCGACCGCCGTCGGGGACGACGATGCGGCCGCTGACGAGGTCGAAGATCGCCTGCCGATCGTTGCGCTCGAACCAGCCGGGATGCAGGTCGTACCGCAGCCCGAGGTTCAGCGTGAGATCTCGCGTCACCTTCCAGTCGTCCTGCACGAAGAAGTCATAGGTCCAGCGCCGCCGCTCCGCGGCAATCGGCGGAAACGCGCGCGACGCGGTATTCGGCACGCCGAACAGGAAATCGGCGTAGGGATGGCCGCTCGCCGCGATTCCCGGTACGGCGGTGAACCGGCCCGTGAAGTCGAGCGCGCCGAACAGATTCGGTGACGCCAAGCTCTCGTCATTGTCGATGCGCCGGATTTCCGCGCCGCCTTTGACGGTATGGGTGCCGCGCTGCCAGGTCGTCTGGTTCTGCAGCTGATGAATCCGGTTCAGGAATCCCGGATTCGTCCAGTCCACCTGCGACAGTCCGGTGAGGCCCGATCCCGGGAAGCTGACCTTCAGCACGCCGCTGATATCGGGCAGGCCAGGCGCAAGCCCGCGGAGCCCGAGCGAATCGGCGAGCTCGAGCCCATTCACCGGACCCGAGATCGGGTTGTTGTTGTACGTGTAACCGCCGCGAAATTCGCTGACCAGCGACGAACCCAGGATGCGCGTGTACGACAGCGTCAGCGCTCGGGTCTGGCGCAGCTGATCGCGAACACCGAACGCCGGCAGATTGCCTTCCCAGAGCGGATTCGTACTCCGGGACAGGGTGAACCGTCCGAACACGCGATTCGCCGGGTTGAAGTCGTGGTCGATGCGCGCGGTCCAGTAGTACGGCTTCGCCCGATCGATCTCCAGCGTCTGGCGGAAGTTGTTGGTCTGCAGCACCGCGGTGTTGCCGGAGTTGGGGAGCGGATAGAAGCGATCCTGAAGTCTCACCGCCACCGGATTCAGCGCGGCGACCGGAATGCGGCCGTCGGCGTACACCTCGCCGGTGAACGGGTTCCGAATCGGACGGCCCAACGCGGAAAAATCGCCGCGGCGCCACGGCTCGATCGGCACCGTCGGGTTCAAGTCGACCGAGGTATTGCTGCCGTCGACCGTCTCGGCGGAGGCGAACCAGAACGTCCGCGCGCGGCCGTTGTAGACCTTGGGAATCACCACCGGTCCACCCGCCGCGACGCCCGGGAAGTGCACCCAGCCCGCCTGCCGCTGGCCCGAGAACGGATTACGCGCGCGAAACGAGGGCCCCTGGTAGTAATCGAAGAGGGAGCCGCTGAAACGATTCGCGCCCGACTTCGAGATGATCGTCACCTGGCCGAGGCTCGGAAACTCGGCGCTGTTGTTCGCGAGATCGATCTTCACTTCCTTGAACGACTCGATGTAGTTCGCGAGCGGGCCAACCGGGCTCTCGCCGACGCCGTCGCTCATCGACGTGCCGTCGATCGCGAACTGCGACTGGTTGTACTTGCTGCCGGCGAACGAGTAGGTGCCGGCGCGCAACGACAGGGTCGGCGTCACCGCCAGGAACGACCACACGCCGGGATCGTTCAGCGGCAGCGTCCGCAGCTGCTCTGCCGTACGGACGTCGCTGACACGCGGCGTCTCGAGCTCGATCGGCGTCACGCCGCCCGTGACCTGGATCGCCTCCGAGAGCACGCCGACCTCGAGCTTGGCGTCGATGCGCCGCACATCGCGGGTCACCAGGAGAATGTTGGTGACGAGGAACTCGCGAAGGCCAGGCGCCGTGATGCTCAACATGTACGGCCCTTCGCGCAGCTGGGCAACCGTGTACACGCCGTCGCTGTTGGTCGTCGTCTTGGTCGCGATCGACGTTTCGACATTCGTGGCGACCACCTCCGCGCCGGCGATGACGCCGCCGCTCGAGTCGGTGACCGTGCCGGTCATCGTCGCGAACGTCGTCTGCGCCGCAGCCGGCCATGCAGACGTGAGAATGAGCAGAGTGATCGCCGTCACGGTACGCAGTTCGACCCGCATGAAACGCTCCTGACCGTGCAAGGTTGAGAGAACGGAAGGAACCCGAAGGTACCTGTGTGGTTTCAGCGCGTCAAGCTCAGCACGAGAGAACCGCGCAAAATCGCGTGAGCTCAGCCATACCATACTGAGCAGTACTGCACGGATCGTTGACGCTCGAGGCCTCGTTCGCGCTCGAGGCCGCCTGCGCCTGCCGATAGAATGTCCGCGCGCGACGCGGCGCGGGCTCGCTCAACACGTTTCACAACAGATCGGAGAACGACGATATGGGTTTTCGGATCCCTTCGTGGGCCACCTGTGTCTTCTGCCTGCTCGCTGCCTCAGCGGCAGACGCCGCAACCATCGCCGTTCCCGCGGGCGGTGACCTTCAGGCCGCATTGGATGCGGCGCAGCCGGGCGATGTCATTACGCTCGAGCCCAACGCCACGTACACGGGCAACTTCATCCTGCCGAACAAAGCATTGCCGGACAACGGCGACGCGCCCGCGTACATCACGATCCGGTCGGCGGCGCCCGATTCGGTGTTTCCGCCGAATGGCGTGCGCATCACGCCCGCCTACGCGGCGCATCTCCCGAAGATCAAGTCGTCGAATGCCCTGTGGGCGCTGCAGACAGCGACCAGAGCACACCATTACAAGCTGATGTTCCTGGAGTTCCAGGCCAATGTGGGCGGCGCCAACGACATCATCACGATCGGCGCCAACGATTCGACGCAGACCGAGCTGGCACAAGTGCCGTACGCCTTCGTCCTGGATCGACTGTATGTCCATGGCGACCCCGAGGTGGGACAGAAGCGTGGCATCGCGCTCCACAGCGGCGACACGACCGTCATCAACTCGTGGGTGTCCGAGTGCAAGGCAATCGCTCAGGACTCGCAGGCGATCGGCGGCTTCAACGGGCCCGGCCCCTATGTCATCGAGAACAACTACCTCGAAGGCGCGGGCGAGAATTTTCTGCTCGGGGGCGCCGATCCGCCCATTCAGAATCTGGTCACCGAGAATGTCGTCTTCCGCTACAACTATCTCACCAAGCCGCTCGCGTGGCGCAACCCGATCCTCGCAGCGCCGGCGAACGTCGCCGCGGCCGCGACGCCGGCTGCGGGCGCACTGCCCGCTGGCACCTATTACTACAAAGTGGTCGCACGCAAGCTCAGTTACCGGAACAACATTGCGGCGTCGGTCGCGTCGGCTGAAGTGACGGCGACGCTCGACGCCGACGGGGCGGTGACCATCTCGTGGACGCCCGTGGCGACGGCGCTGGAGTACCTGGTGTACGGCCGCACGTCGAACAGCCAGGCGATGTTCTGGACGACGCGGGACCCGTTCTTCACCGATACCGGCGCGGCAGGCGCAGCCGGCAAGCCGGGGAGCGGCACCAAGTGGTCGGTGAAGAACATCTTCGAGCTGAAGAACGCCCAGGATGTGCTTGTCGAGGGCAACGTGTTCGAGAACCTGTGGGTGGCGGATCAGCCCGGCTATCCCATCGTGCTCACGCCGCGCAATCAGAACGGCAAGGCGCCATGGGTGGTCGTGCAGCGCGTCATGTTCCGGAACAATATCGTCCGCCACACGGCTGGCGGCGTGAACATTCTCGGCACCGACAACCTTGCGCCGAGCCAGCGGACGAACCACATCACCGTCGTCAATAACCTGTTCGAGGATCTCACGGCGAGCATCTGGGGCACGGCGAAGGTATTTCTGGTCGGCGACGGTCCTGACAATGTGACAATCGATCACAACACGATCGTCAGCACCCAACCCTCGATCTACTACCTCTACGGCGGTCCACTGATATCACCCACGCCGATCACGAATCTCACGATCACGAACAACATGTCGGCGCACAACTCGTTCGGTTTCTTCGGCGATCGTTTCTCGTCGGGTTTGGTGGCGTTCAATGCCTACATGCTGCCGAACGGGAAGTTTTGCCGAAACGTCCTCGCGGGGACCAGTACCAATGCCAAGGCATATCTCGGCTTGCCGTGCAGCGGTCTCGACAATTTTGTTCCGACCGTCGCCAATTGGCAGCTCGAGTTCGTGGACTTCGCAGGGGGCGACTACCACCTGCGGCCAGACAGCAAGTACAAGAATGCCGGCGTGGTGGTCGAGGATCACACAGTCACCGGCTCAGACCGGAAGGACCTCGGAGCTGACGTAGACGTCGTTCGTGCCGAAACCACGCTCGCGCTCTCCGGCGACATCAGGCTGCGGCCCGGGATGCCGCCGGTCCATATTGGACCTCCGACCGTGCCAAAGGGCCTGTTCAACGTTCCGTACGAGCAGCGCGTGACGTGCACCGGTGGTCTCGGGGGATGCGCGATTCAGGTGCTGGACAGCTCGTTGCCGGACGGCCTCGCGTTCGATGCGGCGTCGGGCCTCATCACCGGCACGCCGGCGGCGCCCACCGTCGGCCTGCTGATCCTTCGTGCGTACGATACGGCCTGGGATTTCAACGAGGCGACGATCACCCTGGAGATCATGGTGGATCCCCCGCCTTACGCGGTCAGCGTCCCGGAAATTCCGGCGGTAAAGGTCGGAGAGCCGTTTCATCTCGCACCGAGCGTGAGTGGAGCGCTCGGCACCGTCACATGGAGCGTCGCGTCCGGCAATCTGCCGGACGCGCTCGGCCTCGACCCCCTTTCGGGTGAGATCGCCGGCACGCCGACGATGTGGGGAACCAGGAGCGCTGTGATCCAGGCGAAGGATTCGGATCGCTGGGGGCTCAATCGCGTCGCCTTGGACACGGTGACGATCACGGTCGCGCCTGCGCCGATTCAGATCGTCACGTCGGCGCTCCCTGCAGGCGTTGTGCGTTTACAGTATGACGCGGCACTGAGCGCTACCGGCGGCACCGGATTGCAGACCTGGTCGCTCACCGGCGGTGTCTTGCCGCCAGGCCTGGTGCTCGGCGCCAACGGATCGGTGACCGGTGATCCGCAGAGCATCGGACGGTTCACTTTTTCCGTTCAGGTGAAGGACGATTGGCCGGGCTACACAGATGCCGGGACGGTGACCCTCGTCATTGCTCCGGTGCCGATCGCCATCACGACCGCGACGCTGCCGTCAGGAACTGTTCCGATGCCGTATCGAGCGGCACTGGAGTTCGCCGGCGGGACCGGCAGCACCACGTGGAGCCTCGTCGACGGCCAGCTGCCGAAAGGACTCGAATTGTCGCCGGGCGGCATCATCAGCGGCAGACCCAAAGCCGTCGGCACGTTCCCGTTCACGGTGCAGGCAAGCGACGCGGGCTGGGCCGAGAATTTTGCCAGGCGCACGTTCAGCGTGACGATCCGTGCACGTGAAGTGGTGATCTACGCATCGGATGCCAACATCGTCAAGGGCACCTGGTCGATCGTGCCCGATGCGACGGCCGCCGCCGGATCACGGTTGTGGAATCCCAACAAGAGCGCGGGGAAGATTGACGAACCGTTGGCGAACCCGGCGAATTATTTCGAGGTTCCGTTTCAGGCGGAAGCCGGCGTCGCCTATCACCTGTGGCTGCGCGGCAAGGCCGACCGGAACAAGCGCGTGAACGATGCCGTCATGGTGCAGTTCTCCGGCAGCGTCGACGAGGTCGGCACGCCGGACTATCGCATCGGCACGACGTCGGCGACCGACGTGAACCTGGCGGACTGCAACGGCTGCCACCTGTCGGGCTGGGGCTGGCAGGACAACGGCTGGGGCGTGAACGTGATGGGTCCGGCCATCTATTTCGAGCAGTCAGGGGCGCAGACCATTCGCGTGCAGGTGAAACAGGACGGGTTCTCGATCGATCAGATCGTGCTGAGCGCGGAGAAGTTTCTCACGCTCGCGCCTGCCGGGCTGAAGAACGACAGGACGCTCGTGCTGCGCGACGGCTCACAATGCACCATGCGGCTTGGGACGGAGGCGGACGCCAAAAGCGACGAATTCGACCCGTCGCGATTTGCCCAATGCCCGTAAGGCCGGCCGCGTCGGCCGACCCGGCGCGCAGGTCAGGCAGATCCAGCAGCGACGAGACTTCCCCTCGCCTATTTCCGATGCAGGTCAAGACCTACATCAATCGCGCGACGATGAGCCGCGCCGCGGCGCGGCACACGAGCCGGACGCTGCGCGAAGCCATCGACGCACGCGGCGGCGCCCGGATCGTGGCGGCGACCGGCGCGTCGCAGACTGATTTTCTCGGCGCGCTCACCGCCGCACCGGACATCGACTGGACCCGCGTGGAGATGTTTCATCTCGACGAGTACGTGGGGCTGCCCCTCGATCATCCCGCGTCTTTCCGCAGGTACCTGCTCGACCGGTTGATCGAGAGGACTGGCATCCGGCGATATCATCTCCTCGACGGCGAACGTGACGCCGCGCGCGAGGCCGATCGGGTCGGCCGCGAGCTTGCGGCCATGCCGGTCGACGTGGCGTTTGTCGGGATCGGCGAGAATGCACACCTCGCGTTCAACGACCCCCCGGCCGATTTCGCCGCAGAACAGCCGTACCTCATCGTCACCCTCGACGACGCCTGCCGGCGGCAGCAGGTCGGGGAAGGATGGTTCACATCGGTTGACGAGGTGCCGGCGCGCGCGATCTCGATGTCGGTGCGCCAGATTCTGAAGTCGCGCGAGATCGTCTGCGTCGTTCCGGACGCGCGCAAAGCCGAGGCGGTCAGGCTCTGCGTGGAGGGCGACGTGTCCCCGATGGCGCCGGCGTCGATTCTGCGAACGCACGCGAACACCACGCTCTACCTCGATGCCGATTCGGCGGCGCTGCTGAAGCCGGCGAGCCGCGGCGAGATCCTCGAGAGCGACGAGTCATGAGAATCGAGGTGCCGGGGCTGTTCGATCTGCAGGTGAACGGGTTCGGCGGCATCGATTTCAACGCGGCCGGTCTGACCGCCGATCGCGTGGACGACGCGCTGCAGCAGATGCTCGCGACGGGCGTGACCCGGTGTCTGCCAACCCTGATCACGTCGTCATTCGAGCAGTTTGCCGCGAGCGCCCGCGTCCTGTCCCGCATGTCGGGCGCAGCCGTGGCGGGCATCCACATGGAGGGGCCGTACATCTCGCCCGAGGACGGCGCCCGCGGCGCCCACCCCCGGGAACACGTGAGGCCGGCCAGCATCGACGACTTCAATCGCCGCCAGGACGCGGCGAACGGCCGGATCGTGCTCGTCACGCTGGCGCCTGAAGTCGCCGGCGCGGTCGGGCTGATCGAGCATCTCGTCGCGGCCGGGGTGCGCGTCGCGATCGGGCATACGGCGGCGACCCCGGGACAAATCGCGGATGCCATCGCCGCCGGCGCGACGCTGGCGACGCATCTGGGGAACGGGTGTGCTCAGATGCTTCCACGGCACCCGAATGCGATCTGGGAGCTGCTCGCCGCCGACGCGGTCTTCGCCAGCCTGATCGTCGACGGGCATCATCTTCCACCGGCGACGGTGAAGGCGATGATGCGTGCGAAAGGCGAGAATCGGACGATTCTCGTCACCGATGCCGTTGCCGCCGCCGGACGCCCGCCGGGAACGTACACGATTGGCGGCGTCACATCCGAGCTCTCGGCGGACGGCCGCGTCTCGCTGCCGGGCACGCCGTATCTGGCGGGCTCGGCGCTGACACTGGATCGCGCGATTGCGAACACGGTGCGGTTCACGGGGCTGTCGATCGACGCCGTGACGAAGATGGCGTCGACGATCCCTGCGAGCTACCTCGGTCTCGCGACCGGTGGCACGGTGACCGCCGACTGGGATCCGGACACGGGCGAATTGCACGTTCGACGCGTGATGGAGTGAGGATGGACATCACCGCGCTCGACTGGGTAGTCCTCGTCGCGTATCTCATCGTCATCACGGCGATCGGTCTCATCGTCGGCTATCGCGTGCGCCACAGCGCCGAGTACTTCCTCGGCGGGCGCCGGTTCGGTCCATGGCTGATGATCGCCCAGAGCTTCGGCGTCGGCACGCACGCGGAGATGCCCGTGGCGCTCGCCGGGGCGGTCTACAGCGTCGGCGTCTCGGGCATCTGGTTCCAGTGGAAGAACCTGTTCATCACCCCCTTCTATTGGATCATGGCGCCGGTCTTTCGCCGGATCCGGCGGACCACGCTGGCGGAGTTCACCGAAGACCGCTACGGGCCCTGGATGGGCGCCATCTACACCGTCTTTGCGCTCTGCTTCTTCGTCATCAACACCAGCAGCATGCTGAAGGGCGCGGGCAAGGTGATCAGCCAGGCGACCGGCGGCACGGTCGGCGTCAACGAGATCGTCGTCTCGATGACGGTGATGTTCATCCTCTACAGCTTCGTGGGCGGGCTGGTCGCAGCGGCCTGGACCGACCTCTTTCAGGGCGTTCTCATCATCGTCCTCTCGTTCATGCTCATCCCGCTCGGCTGGAGCGTGGTCGGCGGGCTCGATGGGATGAGGGCCTCGCTGGAGCCGTTCCGCTTCTCGCTCGCAACGCCTTCGGGGATCGGACCGTGGGTGATCCTGATGCTGACGCTCAACGGTCTTGTCGGGATCATGGCGCAGCCCCACCAGCTCGCGGCGGTGGGCACGGGCCGCGACGAGCGCACGTGCCGGATCGGGATGTTCTACGGCAACTTCGTCAAGCGCGTCTGCACCGTGGGGTGGGCGCTCGTCGGATTGATCGTGGCGGCGATGATTGCGCAGGGCCGCGGCGACGCGGCGATGCTCCGCGACCCGGAGGACGCGTTCGGCTTCGCCTGCCGGCAGCTGCTGTTTCCGGGCGCCCTCGGGTTGCTGATCGCGTCGATTCTGGCGGCGAACATGTCGACGTGCTCCGCCTTCCTGGTCGACAGCGGCGCGTTGTTCACCGAGGGACTCTACAGACGACGGCTGGTCCCGAACCGGCCGGACCGTCACTATCTATGGGTCGGGCGCGTCAGCGGCCTCGCCGTCACCATGATCGGGGTCGTGTATGCGGTGTTCGTGATCGAAAGCGTGCTGTATACGTTCCTGCTGACCGAAACACTGGCCACGTTTGTCGGCGTCAGCGTGCTCGGCGGCGTGGTATGGCGGCGGGCGAACCGGTGGGGAGCGCTCGCGAGCCTGCTCGGCGCGCTGACGACAAACTTCGTGCTCTATTACCTGACCGGCCAGCGGCTGGATCACTGGGACGCCAACGTGTTTCTCGCCGCGCTCCTCGTCGGGATCGCTGCACTGGTGATCGTCAGTCTGTTGACCGTCCCCGAGCCAGCCGCCGCCGTCGATTCGTTGTTCGGCCGGTTGGACGCGTCCAGCGATGACGACGCGTATCGTCCGCTGATCCTCGTCCACCTGCTGAATCCGCGCGGCGCTGCTGGCGGACGCGGGTTGGGAGCATTCCGCGAAGATCTCGGCGGGTTCGCGATCGGCTGGCTGATGGTGATCCTGCTCGTCGGCGCGACCGCGATATATCTGACCATGTGACCTGCGCTCGTGAGCCCGAGCAGATTATGGCCGAGCTGTCATCGCCGACCGGAGGCCGCGCTCTCCGCGTTCGTGATATCTTCCGCGTCAATCTCACCAGTTCGCGAGGTGCCCCGATGCGTGTGTTGTGGCCGCTGGTCGCGCTCCTGCTTTCGCTTGGCGCTCCGTCGGTCGGCACGCGGCCCCAGGACCCCGCGGCGCGGACGCACCGCTACCGCACGCTCGAGGATCGCTTCGTCGTCCGCCACCCCGCATCGCTCGAGGAATGGCGGACGCGCGCCCGGTGGCTCCGCGAGCACATCCTCGCAACGGCGGGCCTGCTGCCGATGCCGGAGCGCACGCCGCTGAATGCCGTCGTGTTCGGCGAGCGGACGCACGACGACTACACGGTCTCCAAGGTGTACTTCGAAAGCCTTCCGGGGTTCCTGGTCACCGGGAATTTGTACAAGCCCATCGGAGGCGGGCCGTTCCCCGCCATCGTGTCGCCCCATGGCCACTGGAATTACGGGCGGCTCGAGAACAGCGAGGTTGCGTCGGTCCCTGGTCGCGCGATCAACCTCGCACGTCAAGGCTTCGTCGTCTTCACCTACGACATGATCGGCTACAACGACAGCCGATGGTACCCGCATACTCCTGGTCACACGTTCCACGATCGTGAGTTCGGCGGCAGGCGCGAGAATCTGTGGGGCCTGAGCCTCGCGGGCCTGCAGCTCTGGAACAGCATCCGCTCGGTCGACTTTCTCGAGTCGCTCCCGATGGTCGCGCGCGATCGCATCGGCGCGACGGGCGCGTCCGGGGGCGGCACGCAGACCTTCCTGCTGTCAGCGGTCGACGACCGCATCGCGGCCTCCGCCCCGGTGAACATGATCTCGCTCCACATGCAGGGCGGCTGCCTCTGCGAGAACATCCCGGGCCTCCGGCTCGACACCGACAACGTCGAGCTCACGGCGGTGTTCGCGCCGCGTCCGCTCCTGATGGTCTCGGCCACGGGTGACTGGACCAACGAGACGATGGAGCTCGAATACCCGGAGATGCAGCGGTTCTACGATCTGTTCGGCGCCAGGGACCACGTGCACGCCGTCCGCGTGAAGGCCGACCACAACTACAACCGCGAGAGCCGCGAAGCGGTGTATGCATGGATGGCCCGGTGGCTCAAGGGCGCGCCGGCGAACGTCGAGGTGAAGGAGCAGGAATTCCGCCCCGATCCGCTGCCGGAGCTGCTGGTGTTCGCGAACCGGCCGCGCCCCGAGGGCGTGGTGAGCACCGATGAGCTGACGGAGAACTGGATTGCGGCGGCCAGGCGCCAGCTCGCCGGCGGGAACCAGGAAGCCGTGCGCAGCGCGCTGCTGCACGCGCTGGGTTTCGAGCGGCAGCAGACGGCCGGGGCGCAGAGCTCGTCGAAGCCCGTGATCGTCCTGGCAACCGAGGACGCCGGCGTCGAGAAGGCGGTGGCGCGCGCGGGGCTCGCCGTGCATCGCGTCGCGTTCACGCCGTTCGACGCGAAAGCCGCGGCGGCCATCTCGATGTTCGAGACCTACAACCGCACGGCCGCGAGCCAGCGCGTCGCCGATCTGGTGACTGCTCTGTCCAACCGGCCGGGTGCGATCCTGATCGCCGACGGCGATGCGGGCCTCGCGGGCCTGCTGGCGGCGGCGGTCGTGCCGGTGACCCGCGCCATTCTCGACGTCGGGCGCTTCGACCTCTCCAGCGATGCGGCGTTCCTCGATCGGCTCTACATTCCCGGCCTTCGCCGCGCCGGCGATCTGCGGACCGCAGCGGCGATGGCGAAGGGCAGTCTCGTCGTGCACAACGCGGGCGACCGATTCTCCATCGAGGGTCAGGCTACGCAGGCCGGGAAGCTGACGCCCGAACAGATCCTCCAGCTCCTGAAAAAATGGGGCGGGTCATAGCGATAGTGTGGTCATAGTGGGTGATGGCATGGGCGAAGAGTCGATCACGCGCCGCGAGTTCGTGAAGCAGGCCGGACAGGTTGCCGTTACGCCGCTGCTCGCGCTTGGCGCGGCGGCGATTCCGGCGGCCGGTGCCACCCGGCGCCGCTACGCGCTGGTCGGGACCGGAGAGCGCGCCTGCTTCATGTGGGGCGGCGATCTCGTTCAGCGCTACGGTGACGTCGTCGAGTTCGCCGGGCTGTGCGACATCAATCCGAAGCGTGTCCACGCGGCGAAGGCGATCATGGGCGTCGAGTGTCCCACGTTCACGAGCTTCGACCAGATGTGCGACCGCGTCAAGCCTGATGTGGTGATCGTCACGACCGTCGACGCCTTCCACAGCGGCTACATCGTCAACGCGCTCGATCGCGGGATCGACGTGATCACCGAAAAGCCCATGGTGATCGACGAGACGCAGTGCCAGGCCGTGCTGGACGCGGAAAAGAGGAACCATCGAAAGATCGTCGTGACGTTCAACATGCGATATCCGCCGAAGCACCAGAAGATCAAGGAGCTGCTGCTCGGCGGCGAGATCGGCCGCGTGATTTCGGTCGATTTCAACTGGTATCTCGACGTCCATCACGGCGCCGACTACTTCCGGCGCTGGCACCGCCTCAAGTCGCGCAGCGGCAGCCTTCTGGTGCACAAGGCGACCCACCATTTCGATGTCATGAACTGGTGGCTGGGCGCCGATCCGGTGTCGGTCGTTGCCGAGGGCAGATTGGGCTGCTACGGCCGGAACGGGACGTTCCGTTCGACGCACTGCCGCGCCTGTCCCCATACCTCACAGTGCCGCTTCTTCTACGACATGACGGGCGACGCGACGCGGATGAAGCTGTATGCCGGCTGCGAGGATGTCGACGGCTACCATCGCGACGGGTGTGTCTTTCGCGAGGACGTCGACATCTACGACACGATGACGGCGCTGGTCAAGTACTCCAACGACGTGACGATGACCTACTCGCTCAACGCCTTCATGCCCTTTGAAGGCTATCGCGTGGCGTTCAACGGCGAGCGTGGACGCCTCGAGGTGCGCGACTATCAGGCGCAGCCCTGGCCGGTGCAGGACGAAGCGGAGATCCACCTGACCACGTCGTTCGGCGAGCGCCGCGTCATCGACGTGCCGAAGGCGCAGGGGGAGCACGCCGGCGGCGACGATCGGCTGCGCGATCTGATGTTCCGCAGCGTCGACGTGCCCGAGTACATGCGCATCCCCGACTCGCGGGCCGGCGCCATGTCGTGCCTGGTGGGCATTGCCGCGCGGAAGAGCATCGAAGAAAAGCGTCCGATCCGGATCGGCGACCTGGTACGTCTCTGAGCCTGCACGTTAGAACACGATACACACCTCATCAATACGTCGTTTAGCCTTGCAGCCGACTCTCAGGGCGCGTATGGTGAGCTCCACACATACAGAAGAGTAACCAGCTGGAGGCTTGACCCTCCTGCACTTCGCTGGCTGCCACGCAGAAACACTGAGGGCGGCGCGTTTCCCCGGGCAGAGTCACGTGGGCGGAAGCCTGTCGTCGGTCCGAGGTTCGGCGTGGCCGATTGACCTGGCCTTCGACAACTGAAAGCGTTCCAGAGGTTGTTCACATGCGGTTACGGATATCCGTGTGTCTACCGGCGACCTGCGTTTGCTTCCTTGCCGCCTCCGCGGCGCCGGCCGCGACGATCGTCGTCCCGGCCGGCGGCGATTTCCAGGCCGCGCTCAATCAGGCGCGGCCTGGTGACGTCATTACGCTGGAACCGAATGCAACCTACATCGGCAACTTCGTGCTGCCGAACAAGGGCACGGTTACCGACTACATCACCATCCGATCGGCCGCGCCCGCCACGGCGTTTCCGCCGGCTGGCGTGCGCATCACGCCCGCCTACGAGGCGCGCCTGCCGAAGATCAGGTCGCCGAATATCCTGGCCGCGCTGCAGACGGCCGCCGGTGCGAACCATTACAAGCTGATGTTCCTCGAGTTCCAGGCCAACGAGAGTGGCGCCGGCGACATCATCTCCATCGGCGCCGGCGATTCGACTCAAACGGAGCTCTCACAGGTGCCGTACGGCTTCATTCTGGATCGCCTGTACGTCCACGGCGACCCCGAGCTCGGACAGAAGCGCGGCATCGCGCTGCACAGTCGCGACACCACCGTCATGAACTCGTGGGTGTCCGACTGCAAGGCCATCAACCAGGAGTCGCAGGCCATCGGCGGCTTCAATGGCCCGGGCAACTGGCTGATCGAGAACAATTATCTGGAGGCCGCGACGCAGAACTTTCTGCTCGGCGGCTCCGATCCGCCGATTCCGAACCTGGTCACGACGCACGTCGTCTTCCGCTCCAACCATCTCAGCAAGCGGCTCGCGTGGCGCGACCCGATCCTCGCTGCGCCGGCGAACGTCACCGCGGCCGCGACGCCGGCCGCCGGTGCACTACCCGCCGGCACGTACTCCTATCAGGTCGCCGCACGCAAGCTCAGTAACCAGAATCGCACCGCGACGTCGGTCGCGTCGGCTGGAGTGACGGCGACCCTCGTCGCCGGCGGTGCCGTGACCATCTCGTGGACGCCCGTGGCGGGCTCGCAGGAGTACGTGGTGTACGGCCGCACGTCGAGTGGCCCGACGATGTTCTGGACGACGCCGAACCCGTTCTTCACGGATACCGGCGCAGCCGGCGCTGCCGGCAAGCCAGGGAGCGCCACCAAGTGGCAGGTGAAGAACATCTTCGAGCTCAAGAACGCTCAGGACGTCCTGGTCGAAGGCAACGTGTTCGAGAACCTCTGGATGGCCGATCAGCCCGGCTACCCGATTGTCCTCACGCCGCGCAACCAGGGCGGCGCTGCGCCATGGGTGGTCGTGCAGCACGTCACGTTCCGGCACAATATCGTCCGCCACACGGCCGGCGGCGTGAACATCCTGGGCACGGACAACGTCGCACCCAGCCGGCGCACCAACAACATCGTCGTGCGGAACAACCTCTTCGACGACCTCACCAGCGCCACCTGGGGATCCGGCGGGAAGGTATTTCAGGTCGGTGACGGTCCCGAGGCCGTGACGATCGATCACAACACCGTGTTCACGACCGATTCGACGATCGTCGGCTTCTACGGAGCCCCGACGCTGAAACTCGTGTACACGAACAACATGTCGCCGCACAACGTGTACGGGATCAACGGCTCGAACTCGTCGCCGGGACTGCCGGCGATCATGACGTATGCGCCCGACGGCTACGTCTGCGCGAACATTCTCGCCGGCGGCGCCGCATCGAAGTATCCGGCTTGCGACTATTTCCCGACCGTGGCCGAATGGCTCGCCGGCTTCGTCGACCATGCGGGTGGCGACTATCGTCTGCTGCCAGGGTTCGCGAGCAAATACCCGTCGACCGACGGCCTCGATCTCGGTGCCGACATCGACACGCTCACCGCGATGACCGACATCGCGTTACGCGGCGGCAAGCCCGTGGCGCCAGTGAAGATCGAAACGACCAGCCTGCCCAACGGCGTGTTGAACGAGTATTACCAGGCGCGGGTGACGTGCTCCGGCGGTTCGACCGCCTGCGCCTGGCGCCTGCGTGTGACGTCGCATCTGCCGGCCGGCATGCTGTTCGATCCATCGAGCGCCACGTTGTTCGGCACGCCGACGGTCGTGGAGACCGGATCGGTGACCGTGCAGGCCTACGATCCGAACGATCCGACCAACGCCGCAGAAAAAACGTTCAGCTTTGAAATCCGACTGCCGGCATCGACCCGTGGCAGCGACCTGGTTCTCTTCGCGGCTGACGCCACGGTGATCAAAGGCACCTGGTCGCTGGTGGACGACTCGACCGCCGCCGGCGGCCGCCGCATCGCGAATCCCAACGCGTCCGTGGCGAAGATTCCGGCCGCGCTCGCGTCGCCGGCGAACTACTTCGAGCTCACCTTCCGGGCAGACGCCGGCATCCCGTATCACCTGTGGATGCGCGGCAAGGCCGAAAGCAACTACTGGGGCAACGATTCGGTCTACGTGCAGTTCTTCGGGTCGGTGGACGTGACTGGCGCGCCGATCCATCGGATCGGTTCAGCGATGAGCACGACGCTCACTCTCGAGGAGGCCAGCAACGCCGGCCTCTCCCAGTGGGGATGGGCGGACGACGCCTACGGCGGGTTTGCGGGCCCGATCTACTTCGAGACGACCGGAACGCAGACCATCCGCGTGCAGGTGCGCGAAGACGGCCTGTCGATCGACCAGATCGTGCTCGGCGGCGCGACATACCTGGCCGCCGCGCCAGGCGCGGCCACAAACGACACGACGATTCTCGAACGGGCAGGCGGAGCATCCCGGACTGTGGTGCTCTACACGGCAGACGCGGCGGTGAAGGGCACCTGGTCGCTGGTCGACGACCCGACGGCTGCGGGCGGCCATCTCGTGGCGAATCCGGATGCGGGAGCGGCGAAGCTCGCGGCGCCGCTGGCTTCGCCGCAGAACTACTTCGAGTTGACATTCGCGGCTGAAGCCGGCGTCGGCTACCACCTCTGGATGCGCGGGAAGGCTGCCAGGAACTTGTGGAGCAACGACTCGGTCTACGTGCAGTTCTCGGGCTCCGTCGACGGGAATGGCCTTCCCACCAACCGGATCGGCTCGACGGCCGCTGCGCCCGTCAGCATCGAGGAAGGGACTGGCGCCGGCCTTTCGGACTGGGGCTGGGCGGACGACTCGTACGGCGGCCTCGCCGCTCCGATCTACTTCGCGTCGACCGGCACGCAGACCATTCGCGTGCAGGTGCGGGAAGACGGCGTGTCACTCGATCAGATCGTGCTCAGCGCCGACCGGTACCTGACCGTCTCGCCTGGCGCGTCGAAGAACGACTCGACAATTGTGATGCGCTGACCAGTACCGCGCCATCGGCTCGCTCGACCGGCACATCAGGCGTTCGCGCGGGCCGTGGACACGTCGAATGATGGCGCTCATGTTGAAGTTCATTCGATTCGCAAGGCGACCATTGGATCGACGTGAGAAGCCCGTCGCGCCGGAACGTAAGCGGCCGAGAGGGCCACGGCCGCCAATACGACGACTGCCGTGAAGAGCGTCAGCGGATCGGATGTCGTCAATCCGAACAGGAAGCTGCGCGCGAGACGCATGACGATGATCGCGCTCGGCACGCCGATGATGATGCCGACGCCGATCGGCCCCAGCGATTCGCGGACAATCATCCAGCGCACGTCACTGCGCCTCGCACCGAGTGCCATCCGAACGCCGATTTCCTTGCTCCGCCGTGCTACGGAAAACGACAGCAGACCGTAGAGACCGACACAGACCAACAGCATCGCCGTGACCCCAAAGAGCATCGACATGGCCGCCAGCAGTCGCTGCCGCAGCAGCGATCGGCTCGCTTCGAACTCGAGCGTGTTGGTCCGATAAATCGGCAGGTTCGGATTGATGGCCGCGACCTTCCGGCGCACGGCCTCCGTGAGCGGATCGACGGCGCCCGTGTAGCGCAGCAGGAACGTCACCGGATACTGCGAGGTGGTCTGGTTGATTGGGAAATACACGAGGCCGCGAGGCGCGTCGAGGAGATTCGCATACTTCGTGTCCTTCACGACACCCGCGACCTCGAATACCTCGGTGGCGCTGTCACCAAACCGGCGCCCCAGCGGATTGCTTCCGGAAAACAACTGGCGAGCCATCGTCTCGTTGACGATGGCCACCTTCGGTGAGTCCGCGGTGTCCTGCGGCCCGAAGTCGCGCCCCATCAGGAGCGGAACGTCGAGGCCCGAAAAATATCCAGGGCTGACGACATTGAACGCGAATCGGAGGCGATGGTCGACATCCACCGTCCGGCCGTCGACGAACCCGATGCCGCCGACGAGGTAGATACCGCCGTCGATCGGCCGTACGAAGGATGCGGTTGCTCGGGACACACCGGGCACCTTCGCCATGGCATTCAGGATCGAATCGTACAGGGCTCGCGTTCGTGTCGCGTCATACCGCAACAGCGACGCGTCCGTCGAGAACATCAGCACGTTCTGACGGCTGTATCCCGCGTCCACCGCGAGCAGATTGTTGACCGTCCGGATGAAAAGGCCTGCGGCGACGACGAGAATGAGCGACAGTGCCACCTGCGACGCAACGAGGATTCTGTTCCAGCCGAGGCGGGCTGTTTCCGTGGCTGACCGTAGACCGCACAACACTGCGTTCCGATCGCCGGCTGTGGCGCCCCATGCGGGCGCGAGGCCAAACAGCAGTACCGTCGCAACTGACACGACTGCCGTGAACCCAAGCACGCGCCAATCGGGTGCGGCATCCAGAAGCATCGGCGTCGGCGCGGCGGACACCATGGTGGTCAACGCCCGACTGCTCCAGACCGCGAACAGGAGACCGAGTGCGCCGCCCGCTGCTCCGACGAGCGCGCTCTCGGTCAGCAACTGCCGAATGAGCCGCGCACGGCTGGCGCCGATGGCCAGACGGATCGCGATCTCGCGCTGCCGTGCCTGGGAGCGCGCAAGGAGAAGGTTGGCGACGTTGGCGCATGCAATGAGCAGGACAACTGCTGCAATCCACATCAGGAAGCGAAGCGCCGGTGCAAATCCACGCACACCACTCGCCAGCCCGGTCGACGCGGGAAGCACCTCCATGTGTGATTTCTCGGCGATCCGTCGGTCGGTTTCGCTCGCGGTGGTGGCAAACTC
>Ga0111538_10002190_pt1 | contig 27511 bp, 29 predicted proteins | sample SoiMethybrSBSTD1_FD_79669 | JGI IMG/M metagenome (GOLD analysis project Ga0111538, IMG submission 79669) | Bulk soil microbial communities from a Populus tree surrounding site in Tennessee, USA - Soil MetaG P. TD hybrid SBSTD1 (version 2)... | ecosystem: Environmental > Terrestrial > Soil >...
ACGCGCGGATCACGAACGTCGACGCCGTCGCAGACAATGGCGTTGCGATCCTTGACCGGAACGCTCTCGGCGCTCATCGCCACGCCGGCGACGCCGGAAATTGCGACACCCGCCGTGCCGATCGCTGCAATGAGCTTGAGAGGCAGAGCCATGGTTGTCAGCGCAGCTTTGCCACGACCGCCTTGGCGAGCGCGATCAACTGTGGCTTCGACGCCTGCAGGGTTTCACCGGGTTGGAGATTCTTCTGCAACGAGACCACGCGCGAGCCGCTCTTTGCATAGAGCTCGGCGAACAGACCCTTGTTGTCGCGGATATAAGCCTCCTCGCCGATGCCGGCGAGCCGCTCCACCGTGGGATTCTTCGACGCATCGACCCAGCGCTGCCACTGCTCCGGCGAGCTGGACATGACCTGCACGCGAATGGATGGATACTCGCAGCCCGAACCGTTCGCGAATTGATCTTCCTCCTCCTGCGGAAAGATGCGCTCCATCTGGTCCGACCAAGGCACGTGCTTTCTCACCTCCGCGCGGGTGAGCACTGAACACGCGTGCATTGCTGAATCGTTCGCTGCAGCCGCCAGCTGTGAAAAGACGCACAACGAAACGATGAGCCTGAAACGCATGACGACTACTCCTTAGGCACGGTGAACTGGAAGTTGGCGTCTTCCAGTGTCGGATTCGCCTGGGGATCCAGATTGATCGTCAGGCGCAGAAACGAGCCGGCCGGATAACCCTTCGGGGTATCTTCAAAAACCTTGCGCACGAGCAGACTCTCCGCATCGAGCCAAACGGTCACCTGCCGAACGTTCGTCATCTGGCCCGACGGATAGAACTGCGCCGCCGTGCCGATGATCTTGTGGCAGCGATGGCCGTTCACGGATTCGAATCCGGCGTGCGCCGCTTCCCGGATCTGCCGGATCGAGCCGGGCAGATCCGATTTCGCGAACAGGAGCGACGGGATCAGCACCGATGTGCCCGCGGTTCCAGCGCTGGCGTTGAGCAGCTCGGCGGGTTGATTGCCGGTTCGCGGAACCGTGTTGTGCGAGCGCATTTGCTGATTGAAGGACTGCAGCTCGCCTTTGATCATCCACAGGACGATGTGCTGCGCGCTCGAATCGACCGTGAGCTGGCCGCTCTGGCTGGTCACACCCTGAAAGTCGAAACGGAAATCGAGCGGCCGGCGAAAGTGCGTTTTGAATTTCCAGCGGTCGACGAGGCCGGGACCCTCCCGGACCGCCGTACCCCTATCGGCGTATGTTGGGAGGGTGGAATACAGGTCCAGGCTGCGCTTCAGCAGGTCCATGCCGTCGTCGTCAGCTCGGGCGAGCCCGGCCGTCACGAGCAATGTGCTCAGGAGAACAAACAGGGCGGGCGACGAACTGTTGCGCATCACTGATAGAAACGACAACATGCCGCGAAACCAATCAATCCTCATGAGCGACCCGCCGCCACCCCGGGAGTTGACGCAGTTGCTCGCCGCCTGGAGCCGTGGCGATCAGCAGGCACTGCAGAGACTGACCGCGCTGGTCTATGGCGAGTTGCGCCGCCTGGCCCATCACTACATGGGTGGGCAGGCGCCGGGCCACATGCTGCAAACCACGGCGCTGGTGAACGAGGCCTACGTGCGCCTGGTCGGTCAGGAGAATCCTGACTTCAACAATCGGTCCCACTTCCTCGCCGTCGCGGCCAAGGCAATGCGACAGATTCTGGTGGATCACGCCAAAGCCGCGCATCGCAAGAAGCGCGGCTCAGGGGCGAGCGCCGTGGAGCTGGAGGAAGCGGCGCTCGTGCTTCCCGAGCCGACGCGAGAGCTCGTCGACCTCAACGAAGCGCTCGAGAAGCTCGCGCAGCTCGATGCCCGCAAGGCGCAAGTCGTGGAGCTCAAGTACTTCGGCGGGCTCGAATACGATGAGATCGCGACCCACCTGAATGTTTCCGTCGTGACCGTGCAGCGAGACTGGACTTTCTCGAAAGCGTGGCTGTACTCGGAACTGCAGAGTTCCGGCACGTGAGCCTGGAGACCATCGAAAGCATCTTCCATGCCGCACTGGAGTTGCCGCCTGAGCAACTCGACGCGTTCCTCGAGCAACGTTGTGCCGGCGACGCGAACCTGCGACGACAGGTCGAACAGCTCCTGGAATCGCATCGACAGGCAGATCGCTTCATCGAGCACCCCCTGGTCCGGCCGCAGTCCGACGTCGTCGAGTCCGACGACGGCGATCGCCTCATCGGTCAGATCGTCGGCCAGTATCGAATCCTGCAACGCCTCGGCGGCGGCGGCATGGGTGTCGTCTACCTCGCGCAACGCGCGGACCAGCAGTACGAGAAGCGCGTCGCGATCAAGCTGATCAAGCGCGGCATGGATACGGACTCCGTGCTACGGCACTTTCACACGGAGCGGCAGATTCTCGCGACGTTCGATCATCCCAACATCGCACATCTGCTCGACGGCGGCGCGACCGACGACGGCCGTCCCTACTTCGTGATGGAGTACGTCGAAGGCGTGCCAGTCGATGCGTACTGCGAGGCGCAACAGCTCTCGATCACGCAGCGCTTGCAGCTATTCCGCCAGGTCTGCGGCGCCGTGACTTACGCGCATCGACATGCGGTCATTCATCGCGATCTGAAACCGTCGAACATCCTGGTCGACCGCGACGGCGTCCCGAAGCTGCTCGACTTCGGCATCGCCAAGGTCCTGCAGCCGGGCGAATATCGCGAATCGATCCTCACGATGCTCGGGCTGCGCATGATGACCCCGGAATACGCTAGTCCCGAGCAAGTCCGCGGCGAAGCCCTGACGACTGCTTCGGACGTGTACTCGCTCGGAGTCGTCCTGTACAAGCTGCTGACCGGCAGTCAGCCGTACGATCTCCCGCGAACCTCGCACGGCATCTCACGCGCCATCACCGAGACCGAGCCGCGCAGACCGAGCGCTGCCGTCGGCAATGCCGAGCGCTGGGCGCGCGGGCTGCGCGGCGATCTCGACAACATCGTATTGATGGCGCTGCGCAAGGAACCGGAACGGCGCTATCTGTCGGTGGAGCGCCTTTCCGACGATATCCGCCGTCACCTCGAACGGCTGCCCGTGCTCGCGCGCCAGGATGCGTTCGGGTATCGCGCGATGAAGTTCGTACAGCGGCACAAGGCCGCCAGCGCAGCCGCCGTGCTCGTCGTGCTGAGTCTGCTGGCTGGCATCGTCGCGACCTCATGGCAGGCGCAGAAAGCGAAAGAACAGGAAGCGATCGCGAAAGCCGAGAAGGCGCGCGCCGAGCAGCGCTTCAACGATGTGCGTCGCCTGGCGCACTCCGTGCTGTTCGAATACTACGACGCGATCGAGAATCTGCCCGGCGCCACAGCCGCCCGGGAAATGCTGGTCAAGAACACCATCACCTACCTGGACAGCCTTGCCGGCGAGGCAAGCGACGACAAGGATCTGCAACTGGAGCTCGCCGCTGCGTACGACAGGGTCGGCGACGTACACGGAAGACTGTTCGCCGCAGCCTCGCTGGGCGATCGGGCCGGCGCGCTGGACAGCTACGTGAAGGCATCGCGGATCAGGGAGGCGATGGTTGCGTCCGATCCCCACGATGAGCGAGCGCGGACAGACCTGGCCCGCAGCTACATCACGATCGGCAGCCAGTTCCAGGAGACGAATGACACTGCGCGCGGCATCGATTACGTGCGCCGGGGCATCGCCGAGTACGTGAAGGCGATGGCGGAGAATCCGGCCGACACGGACATTCGCGTCAATCTCGCCTGGGCCTACAACAATCTCGGACTGGCGCTGGAGGAAACCGGCGACGCGGCCGGCTCGATGCAGAATCATCGTGAAGCAATGAAGCTGCGCCAGGCGATGGCGGCAGCCGATCCTCGCAACGAGAAATACCAGCGCAACCTTGCAGTGTCGTACATCAATCTCGGACGGGCGCAGGTATTGACCGGCGCGATGACCGAAGGGCTGGCCAGCAATGCAGCGGCAATGGCGATCTGCGCCGCACTGGTGGCCGCCAACGCAAGCAACGCCGACTATCGCCGTCTGCTCTCCAACACGTATCAGAACGACGGCGAGTATCGCGCCTTCCTCGACGACTCGGCCGGCGCTCTGCAGAGCTTCCGCAAGAAACTCGCGCTCGATGAACAATCGGTGGCCGACGATCCGCTCAATGTGACGGCACGCGAAGATCTTGCGTATGCGAACGCGAGAATCGGCGACCTGCTGGCGGAGAGCGGCGCGAATGCTCAGGCGCTCCCCCATCGCGAAAAATCGTTGTCGCTTTACCAGAGGCTGGCGGCCAACCAGCCGGAGAGCGTGATCTTGCGCTACCGCACCGCTATCGTTCGCGCCGGCGTGGGTGAGGTGCAGGCAAAGCTGGGTCGTACCGACATCGCCCTGCGACAGTCCGCCCAAGCCATCGCCACGCTGGACGAGGTTCCGGCGGATCCGGCTGTCGCATGGCAGAGAGCCCTCAGCGCGCAGGCGCTCATGCTCGTTGGCCACACCTACGCCGCCCTCAAAGACCGGCAAATGGCCTGCAACAGCTACGGCCGCAGTGCTGAGATGTGGCAGGACATGGAAAAGCGCGGCATTTTGACCGCGGATGTCTTCCAGTACCGCGATGAAGTCGCTCGCCAGATGGTCACCTGCAGCAGGTGATTGGTTTGAGCTCGCGTTGTCGTTCTAGGAGGCATGCAACCGAGATACGTGTTTCGCATGCTCATCCTCGGGGCCTGCGCCGCGGCTCCGACAGCGCAAGGTGATCCTGCGCCGCGCATCCCGCTCTGCGAGGGAATGACGCTGGTCACAGCGGTGAACAGCGGCTCTGGAGACTACGAGTCGATCAAGACCCTCAAGTCCGTCACTGCCACCGAAGCGCATATCAACTACAGCGCAGAGAAGATGGACTACGGCGACATGTTCTCGGTGGACCCGCCGCGTCTGCGCAGCTACGTCAGCAAGCGCATTCAGCGGCTCGAAGACGTGCGAACGTCGCGGCAGTACATGCAACAGTTCGATACGAACATTCCCGAAGACGTGCCCGGCATGACCTCGCTCGGCACGTCGTCGCTGGTGCTGTCGGAGCTCAAGAAGCAAGGGCACGCCGACCTCAGCTTCGCGGCGTTCTGGGGTTTCGTCGTGCCGCCGTCGCTGAATCGGGACGACCCCAACAGCGTGTACCGCGCCCAGCTGCCCGGACAGGCGAAAGTCTTTTCGCCGATGCCCGAACAGATATCCGTGCTCGTGAATGGCGTACCGACTGCGCTGCCGGCCATTCATGCGGGCGGCAACTTCCTCGGCTACGTCTCGGAGTTCTGGTTTCTCGACCAGGCCGACAATCCGCTCACGCTCAAGTACCGGATCGGCGTCGATGAGATCAAGCCGAAGACCGCGGAAGAGCGCAAGGACTGCGCGTCGCAGACCAGGATTGCCGGCTACGTCCCGCAGCATTGTCTCAAGCTCGATGGCGGCGACCAGTCGAACCTCGACCTGGTGAAGATCAATTTCACTTGCGCAGTTGCGCCACCTCCGGCCAGTTCCGGGGGAGGTGCAGGCGCAGGCAGTGGTGCCGGCACGCCACCTGGCGGTGTGGCGCGGCTCGAAGAATCGCTGATGAAGGACGGTCGCGCCGAAATTCCGGACATCTTCTTTCGCTCCGGAAGCAACGAGATTCGCGAGGAATCGGCGGGCTCACTGCTGGTGATCGCAGAAGTGCTGAAGCGTCATCCCGACTGGAAGCTGAGCGTCGAAGGTCACACCGACAGTCTCCTGGCAGACGACTTCAACCAGAAGCTGTCGGAACGCCGGGCAGCGGCTGTCAAACAAGCGCTGGTCACTCGTCACGGGATCGTTGCCGCTCGACTGACGACGCAAGGGTTCGGCGAAACGCGGCCGCGGGCAGCGAACGACACGCTCGCCGGACGTGCTCGCAACCGGCGCGTCGAACTGGTGCGTGTGCCCTAGCTATGTTCTACAGAACTCGGCTGCATGCTTCCGCAAGCAGCACGACGGTGCTGGCTCGCGTGCAAGCCGTCACAGACCCCGATCCCGATCTGGCAACTCGGTTCAAGTCAGCGTTCAGGATGAATGCTCGGCCGAATGACAAGCCCTTCGTCGGCGGTATCGACGGTTCCTCGTTCAGGCTCCTGAGGCGCATCTACCATCGCAACTCCTTTCGACCGCAGATCCGCGGTTCGGTGATTGATGTGCCCGGCGGTTCGCACGTCGATCTCACGATGTCGATCTCTCCGGTGGTGGTCGTCTTCCTGCTCGTCTGGTTCGGTATGGTGGGTGGGTTTGCCGGCATCGCCTGGCGCGAGATTCTTCCGTCCGCGGGTGCTTGGCATGTGCTCATCATGCTGGCCGCCGGCATCGCGATCCTCGCGATAGGCTTTGCCTCGTTCTTCTTCGAAGCGCTCAAGGCCCGCCGCCTGCTGCAAGAGGCCATACGCCCTTAAGGGCTACTGATCCGCTGATCGGTCCTCCGCCGGGTTGTCGTTTATCCCAGTGCAATGACCGCATCCACCACGCACCCGGGCAATGGACTGAAGCTGGCGCTCATCATCGGCACTGCGCTCGTGCTGATCTTCCTGTTCGTGATTCTGCTGGGAATCGTGCTGTTTCCCGCGCTCATTGGGTTGGGTTTCTGGTGCTTCCGAAAAGGGATCATCGGCCTGCGCGATGCGCTGGCCATAGCCAACACACCCACTGCGAAAGTGAGCAGCGCAGCCATGGGCCTGGTCGAGCTCGAAGGTCGCGCGGTGACACAACGGCCCACGCCTGCCGTCGTAACAGGCACACCTTGTGTGTGGTGGGACGTGCACGTGGAGGTCTGGCAGAAACGCACTTCCGGCCGGCACGAGGGCGGCCAGTGGGTAGAGGTCCTGTCGCGCGGCGCCGGGCACGTCGACACGCTCTGGCTCGAGGACAGCACCGGTCGCATGCCGGTGTGGTTGCGCGACGCCGACCTGCTGCTGAGCGAGGACGTGTGGGAAAAAGGCAAGAAAGAGTTGCCGCCCGGCGGCATCCAGCTCCTGGCCGGCACACCGTTCGACTGGAACAGCACGAAGCGTGTGCGCGTGCGCGAGCAGCGCATGGAAGCCAACGGTCAGGTTTATGTGCTCGGTACGCTCGATGAGGCACGCCGTCTGAAGGATACGGGCGGCGAGCGCACGACCGATCGGTGGGCACGCTGGTTTCGCAGCGGCGAGTGGCGCAAGTGGCTGGTGGAATCGATGCCGCAGTTTCTGCGCGGCCCGATGCTCGTCGCGATTGGCTATCTCGAACTGCTGAGCGCTGCGGGCCAGAGCAAGAAATCTCTCCAGAATGCGTCACCGCCAGACCTGGACTCCACCGCCGTGGTGGTCTGGAAGGGACGCGCCGGCCGGCCGCTGATCGTCTCCAATCAACGCGAGCAGGCTGCGGCCTCGCAGCTGCGCAAGCGCTCGCTCTGGTACATCGGCGGCGGCATCGCATTCCTCTGCTGGATCCTTTACGAGTTGACCAAACCTTCCTGAGGACAACATCTCATGGTGACCACCATCCTGGTTCTGTTCGTGCTCGTCATGATCGTGGTAGCGCTCGTCGCTTACGGAATTGCGATCTACAACGGGCTCGTGGGCGTCAAGCATCAGGTCGATCAGGCCTGGTCGAACATCGATGTCCTGCTGAAGCAGCGGCACGATGAGCTGCCGAAGCTGATCGATGTAGTGCGCGGACATGCGGGATACGAGCGCGAGCTCATCGAGAAGATCACGGCGCTGCGCGCGCGGACCGGCAGCGGCGGTTCAGACGCGCAACGCTTGGCAGCGGAAGATGAGTTGTCCCGGGGCATCGGTCGTTTGTTCGCGACGGCAGAAGCCTACCCCGACCTCAAGGCAAGCGCGTCCTACGTCGAGCTGCAGCGTCGCATCAGCGGCTTGGAAGAACAGATTGCGCATCGTCGCGAGTACTACAACGCGGCCGTGAATCTCAACAACGTGCGCATGGAGCAGTTCCCGGACGTACTGCTCATCCAACGTGCCGGCCTCGTTTCACGCGCATTGTTTGCAGCGGCAGAGAGCGAACGGATCGATGTGAACGTGAGCGCCCTGCTGTCGCGTTGATGATCACCGGAGACACTCATGAATCGTATCTGCCTCTCGTTCGTGGCCTGGGGCTTGTTTGCTGCCCTGGTTGTTCCGGCGGCGGTCAACGCTCAAGATACGCCTCCCGCGAGCAGCGTCCGAATCGGGCTCGTCAAACCGAAAGTCCAGGTCAGCAGCGGCGACACTGCGCAGGCCAGCGAAGCCATCCGCACTCTGCTCTCCGAATACCTGAGCGGCCCGACGCTGCAGGTCACCCTCCTCGAGGCGCGTCTGCCCGACCAGTTCGAGGAAGAAGCTCGACGCGCCGGCTGCGATTACATTCTTTCGACCGAGGTCGTCCATTCTCGCGGCGCCAGCGGCGGTTCGCTCGGCAGAGCGCTCGGAAATTTTGGCGGCTATGTACCGGCCAAGGATGCCATCACGTCGCTGGTGTTGAGCGGAGCCATGCGCACGGCCGCCGACGTCGCTTCCTCCGTCAAGGCCAAAGATGAAATGAAGCTCGAATTTCGGCTGCAGCAAGCCGGTGCGTCCATGCCGTCGCGCACCAGGACGGTGAAGGGGCGCGCCAGGTCGGACGGTGAAGACATCCTCACGCCGCTCATCGAGAATGTCGCAACCGAGATTGGCGGCGCTGTCTCGAAACACTGATGAGACTGGAGATCGCGATGATGCGGATTCGATGGATGCTGCTCGTGCTGGTGGCTCTTGTTGCAAGCATCGCGTGCGCGGCCGATACCGACGAAGCGATGGTCAGGAAAATCGTCGCCGAGCAGCTCAAGGTCGATGTATCGGCGGTTGGCCTGGATACTGCGTTGAGCGACGTCGGACGCGGCGCCGATGCTCTGGACGTCGTCGAGATCTTCATGGCCATCGACGAGAAGCTGCGGGTGGACGTCTCGGACGCGAACGTCGAAACGGTGATCGGACCGAACAAGACGGATGAGCTGCCGGCGAAGACCACGGTCAGGAAGCTGACGAAGATGGTCGCGATCGCAAAGCGGAAATGATCGATTGCGGGGCTGACCCTCACTTCCCGATCTTGGAGAACACGTCGACCAGCCCGATCACCGCAGGGCCGATCGTCACCAGGAAGAAGCTCGGAAACAGGCACAGCACCAGCGGAAAAATCATCTTGGTGCCGATCTTGGCGGCCTGTTCTTCGGCAGCTTGCGTGCGCTTGTCGCGGAATTCCTCCGAGTACACGCGCAGCGCGTCCGCGACACTGGTACCGAACCGCATCGTCTGCACCAGGAGAGCGGTCAGCCCCCGGATGTCATCGAGGCCGGTTCGATCGGACAGATTCTTCAGCGCATCGCCGCGGTCGACGCCGGCGCGCATCTCCGCATTCACCAGTGCCAGCTCCTCGCCGAGCTCGGGATGACTGACGGCAAGATCGTCGGCAACGCGCTGCAGGGCCGGCGCCAGGCCCAGTCCCGACTCTACGCACACGACCAGGAGATCGAGCGCATCGGCGAAGCCTGCACGCAACGCGCGCTGGCGCTTCTCCACCTGGCGATCGAGCCAGATGCTGCAAGCGAGAGAGCCGAAGTAGCCGGCGAGAGCGGCAAACATCAGGAGCTTGCGGGTAGTGAGCGTGGGAAACAGCGGTGATGCCAGCAGCACGGCCAGCGGCAGTAGCACTATCGCTACTCCTTTCGCGCCGTAATACAGCGTTGCCGCATTGGCGGAGCGATAGCCCGCATGGATGAGCAGGCGCGCTACACGCCGCCGCTCCTGATCCCTGCGGGGTCCCATGAGTCCGGCGAGCGGGCGCAAACGCTCCGCCAGTCCGTCGGCGACCGAGGCCTGCTGGGCGTCGTCCGGACTGACTTGCTGTACACGACGTCGCACCGGATCGAGCAGCGCAGCCGCAAACGAGGACATGCCGAGCGTGAGCACGAAGACGGCTCCCGCAACGAGCGCGATGAACAGCAGGGCTGAGTTGCCCAGCGCGGCCTGCACGGTAGTGAGAATTGCGTCCACTCGAGACTCCTAAACTTCGATGCGCACGAGCTTGCGGACCCAAATAATGCCGATCGTTCCCATGACGACTGCGGCGGTAATCAGCGACGCACCCTGCGGATGCTTCGTCAATATTGCTATGTACTCTGGATGCAGAACCCACAGAATGGCGAACAGCGTCAGCGGCGTGAGCGCAAGAATCCAGCCCGACAACCGGCCTTCGGCCGACAACGTTTTCACGCGGCGCTGAAAGCGGAAGCGCCCGCGAATGACGGTGCTGATGCGGCCGAGGTTCTCCGCCAGGTTGCCGCCGGTCTCGCGCTGAATCATCACCGCCGTGATGAAGGCAGTCAGCGTGACGCTCGGCACGCGCTCGAGCAGGCCGAACAGCGCGCGGCGCGGATCGTTGCCATAGCTGATGTCCGCGAACGTCAGCTCGAACTCGCGGGCGATCGGATCCTGCATGTCCTCGGCGACGAGCTTGAGGCAGCGGTTGAATGGATGACCGGCCTTGAGCGCGCGCTGGATGACGTCGATTGCCTCGGGCATCTGTTCCTCGAATTGCGCCATGCGCTTGCCGCGCTGGCGCAGCACGTTCACATAGGGCAGCACGAGTCCCACCACAGCCGCCATCGCAGCGACCTGCCAGAGGCGGGACACGGTCCACCCGACGACCGCGCCGCCGACAGCGAGGCCAACCGAGACGAGTACGATGCGATAGGCCGGCGTCTCGCGGCCGGCCTGTTCGACCATGCGCCGCAGCCACTCCATTCCCGGCACGGACTCGAGCGATCGCTCCAGCGGCGACAGCTCGCGCAGATACTTTTCGCGCAGCAGGGAGGTCAGCTCGGGACCGGAGCCGGATTGCGCAAGTCGATCGAGCCGCGAGGCGATGCGCTTGCGCATCTTGCGCGACTCGCTGAACACCGGCACCACCGTGCCCTGCAGCAGCAGGAATACGGCGCCGAACACCAGCAGCAGAAAGATCCAGATACCGTGCGGCATGGGCGCTATCTCCTGGCGAACAGCGCGTCGTCGTCGCGCCTGAAGAGCTCGATGGGCAGCTCGATGCCGCGTGCCTGCACGTCCTTGAGGAAGCTGGGCACGATGCCGGTCGAGCGCAGCTCGCCGAGCACGTTGCCCTCGCCGTCCACGCCCCGCCGCTCGAACGCAAACAGCTCGGTCGAGGTGATGACGTCGCCTTCCATGCCGTTGATCTCCTGAACGCTGACCACGCGGCGGCGTCCGTCTTCCATGCGCTCCACCTGGATCACGATGTCGATCGCGGAAGCGATCTGCGAACGCAGCGCTTTCACTGGAAAGCTGATGCCGGTCATGGACACCATGTTCTCGATACGGCCGAGCGCGTCACGCGGCGTGTTGGCGTGAATTGTCGTCAGCGAACCGTCATGGCCGGTATTCATGGCCTGCAACATGTCGAGCGCTTCGCCGCCGCGGACCTCGCCCAGCACGATCCGGTCCGGCCGCATACGCAGGGCGTTGCGGACCAGGTCGCGTTGCGTGACTGCCCCGCGACCCTCGATGTTGGGCGGCCGCGTTTCCAGCCGTACTACATGCGGCTGCTGCAGCTGCAGCTCCGCGGAGTCCTCGATCGTGACGATCCGTTCGCTCGTCGGGATGAAGCCCGATAGCAGGTTCAACAAGGTCGTCTTGCCCGCGCCGGTACCGCCCGAAACGACTACGTTCAACCGACCCTTGACGATTGCAGCCATTGCCTGAGCAACTGCCGAGGTCAGGCTGCCGAGCTTGATGAGATCGTCGATGGACAGCAGCTCCACTGCGAAGCGGCGGATCGAGAGCACCGCGCCATCGAGCGCCAGCGGCGGGATGATGGCGTTGACGCGCGAGCCGTCCTTCAGGCGCGCGTCCACCATCGGTGAGGATTCATCTACGCGGCGCCCGACCGCGGACACGATGCGATCGATGATGTTGATGAGGTGCGAGTCGTTGTTGAATCTGATGTCGGTCAGCTCGAGCTTGCCGCGCCGCTCGACGTACACCTGCTGCGGGCCGTTGACGAGAATGTCGGAGATGGTCTTGTCCGCGAGCAGCGGCTCGAGCGGACCCAGGCCGAGCACTTCGTCCTCGATGCGGCGGATGACGGTCTGCCGCGACGCCAGGCTGAGCGGCGCCCGTTCCTCGATGATGAGGTTCTCGCACACCTCACGGATCTGCCGCCGTGCTTCCTTGTCCTCGACTGTCGCCAGCAGCGACAGGTCGAGCACCTTCAGCAAGCGCTCATAGATCGACTCCTTCCATTCACGCTCGGCAGGCGTGAGCGGCCTCATGCGGTCCTCCTGAGCTTGTGCGCCGTCGCCAGTCGCCCTGGCCGACCATTTGGCGGCTGCGGATTTCACTTCCGACATCACTTAGGCCCTCCCGCTGAGCAGGTTCGAGAAAGTGCGCGACAGCACACCGGAGCGCGGCCGCGTCGCTGCGCCACCGAGCCGCGTTTGCAAGCTCATCACTGCTTTGGTGATGGCAGCTCCGCGCGCCTGGTCGAGAAGCGGCGTGCCGCTGTTGATGCATTCGGAGACGAGCCGGAAATCATTCGGCACCAGCAGGGGCTCGTTGCAATTGAGCGCCTTCTGAATGTCGGCCGTCGAGATCGAAGCGCTCTTGTCGTAGCGGTTGACAACGATGCACAGCTGGTCACGAGCGACCCCGCCCTCCCCGCGCAGCCATTGCACCAACCGGTTTGCGTCGCGCAGGGCTGTTACGGACTGCTGCAGAACGACGACGACCTGTTGCGAGCGCTGCACCACCGTCGCGAGCACACCGTCCACGCGCCTGGGCAGATCGACGATCAGGTGGTCATGCGCGCGTAGCGCGACGTCCAGCAGATGCTCAACCGCTGCAAGAGACAGCTCGCGCGTCTCGATCGGCTCGTCAGCGCCATGGCTGAGAACGTGCAGACCGCTGGCATGCCGGGTGAAGTACCCTTCGAGCGCAACTTCGTCGAGGCCGTCCAGGTTCTCCATTGCCTGCCAGACACCCCGCTGCGGGAACAGGTCCAGGTACAACGGCGCCGCGCCGAACTGCAGGCCGAGGTCGAGCAGCGCCGTGCGCTTCTTCGACTCGGCGGCCAGCATGTGTGCCACATTGCAAGCGAGGAGCGTTGCGCCGCAGCCGCCCTGCGCGTTGACGAATGCGGCTATCGTCCCTTGCGCCGCTTGCGACTGCGTCTGCCGCTCGCGCTTTACCCGTTCGAGGGCGATGAGCAGATCGTTCTTGACGACCGGTTCCGGCAGCAGGTCGCGCGCGCCGGCCTGCATCGCCAGGCGCATCATGCCCATGTCGCTCGAAGCACCGACGACGATCAGCGCGGTCTTGCGTTCCAGATGTCGCGCCGCGACCGCTTCCAGCTCCTCGCGCCACAGATGGCTGAGGTGCAGGATCAGCACGTCGGGCAGCTTCTCCACATGGTGCAGCGGGTCGGCGTGCCCATTGGTGTTCATCTGGCGGCGAATGCTCGCGCCCGCGACACGCAGGTGCTGCTCGAGTGCATCGAGCGGCTCCTTCTTGCGGGCGACCAGCAGTACGTCGAGTGAATGAGTCATATCGCTTGCCCTTTCGCTGGAATCGGGATCAGCACGGCACGAAGGCCTGAGGGGTGGGTCCATAGCCGAGGCTTTCGGCCGGCAGCGTCGCCGCGAACGAAGGCATCAGGAACGAGGGCATGATGAACGGGATGAGCATCTGCTGCTGATAGTCGACGATGCTCGTGCGCACGTAGCGGATCGCCGCGAGGTTCACCGCAGGGTTGGCCACGGGCGCACCGTTCACGTCGAGGTACACGATCGAGACATTCGCGACGGTCAGATTTGCGTCAATCAGGCTCACGCCATCGGTGCCCGCGAGAACCGCTGCTTGCGCCGGCATCGGATCGCCCACCGGGCACACTGCGGCCAGCCGGGCGCCGCGTCGCGTGCTCTCGGCGAGCGCGTTGCCGACGAACATCACCCGGCCGAACTCGATTACGCCGAACAGGATCATGAGCATCACGGACGCGATGATCGCGAACTCGACTATGGCCGTACCTGTCTGCTTTGCACGCATCACAACAGAGCCCTCATTACGACGGTTGCGGTGAGCGGAACACTCGTGGTGATCGCGCCGCTCGCGCCGAACGTCGGAAGCGCAGCGCCCAGCAGGGGCTGATACGTGTAGGTTGCCGACACGGCGATGAAGCCCGCACCCGCATTGGTTACGGTAACGTTTGCGACGGTGAGACCCGGCAGGAGCGGTGTGCCCGTGCCGGCCATCGTGCCGGTCACAACCAGATTCTGCGTATTGGTGCGCACCGTGTTAGTGATCAAGACGGTGCCGGTTGAGCCGTTGGCGGCATCGCGAGCGGTATAGCGAGCACCGTCGCGAACAGCCTTGCTGAGCGTGTTGGCCTGGATCAGCATCCGCCCGACTTCTGCGGTTGCAAGCATCAGTAGCAACAGGACAGGCGCGCAGATCGCAAACTCGATCGTCGCGACACCACGCTGCCGGAGTGGTCGAATGCGCAAGGATGTGCTCATGAGTCCGGGCTTCCGGGGTTGCGATAGAGCTGGATGATGTGCGGTCCGTTGCCGGCGACCGGGCTCGGTCCCGGCGTGCCGTTCACTTCGCAGCCCTGAATGAACTGCCCATAGACGTACGAGTCGTTGCCCTTCTGCTGCGCTGGCTGCAGCAGGAAGAAGCACGCGAAGCCGAGCAGCGGTACCGAGCCCTGACCATTGGTCGTGCCGCTGCAATCACCGACGGGCACGGCGAGCGTGCGCCGGTTGAAAGCGCCCGTGCCGCCATCCTGGATGGGCTGGTAGTCGTACGTCGATGGATTGGCGACGTCGGCCTCGTAGTCCTGATAGTTGTAGAGCTGACCGATGTTGGAAGCCGTGATCTGCGTGCTGCCCTGGTACACGTCATAGCCCTGCGCCGGATCGCCGTTTTTCGGTTGCGCATCCAGCGGCGGCGCTTGCCCGTCCACGATGACATCGGGGGGATACGTCGACCGCTGGCCGCTCATCGGGCCCGTGTACTGGCCGAAGCGCGTGTTGAGTCCTTGTGCAACCGGACCGGCCTCGTTACCGGTCTGCGTCTGGATCGTGCTGCCGCCGGCCAGGCAAGTGTTGAAACTGCCGGCCATGTTCTCGCGCACGATGGCGGCGCCGGCACCGCCGAGCTGGATCAGCTGGAAATTTCCGGGACCGACCTGCGACTGTCCGCCGGGCGTCGACTTCTTGAGCACCTGCGGCGAATTCAGCGTGTAGCCCCACAGCGGGCTCGCGCCGGATGTCCCGCACACCATCATCGGGGCGATGTTGCAGACGGTGCTGCCGACGGTCAGCGTACGCGGCCCCGCGACCGCAGTCGCGGCGACAGTTTTCTCAGCGATGCCGCCCACGGTCGCAAGCCAGGCTGGCAGGGTGAAGCCTGTGGCCGTCACGCGCACATAGGGACCCGTCGCGGAACCCGGTGTGAACGGCGGCAGCGTGCTGGAGTATTCGACCGTCACCTGAATGTCGCCACTGCCGCCTGCGTACGAGGTGTTGAGCTCCGAGTTGCCTGCAGCCCCCGCATTGCTGCCGAACGCCTGCATCGCCTCCGCGGTCGCCAGCGTCGTATCGCCGGTGTTGTCCAATTCCTTGGCAGCAGCCAGAGCAGCCGCGTCAACCGTGTTCTGCAGCCGTGTCTTGTTGAGAACGGTGTGTCCGACGTCGAGCGCGAGTGCCGCGCACAGAATCAGCGCAGCGATGCCAACGGCGACGAGGACGATCACCGCGCCGCCTTGGCGTCCAGGTCCAGCGAAAGTATTGTGTGACACGGCCGACACTCCCACCGTCTACTGCTCGCCGACAGTGAATTCGATCTCGCGCTGGACTTCGGTGCTGCCCTTCGCTACGTCCTTGCGATAGGCATCGAGCGCGTTCTGCAGGCGCGCACCGTCACCCGTCGCTGGCGCCTGTTCCGGCGGATTGGCCGCAGCGTTCGAGTCGTAGGTCTGTGCCTGGATCATCTGGCTCACCGAGCGTCCGTAGTCCGCGTCGGTCGGCGTATCGACACAGCCGGCGGCGGCGAGCGCCGAGATTGCAGTGACGGTTCCAATCAGAATTCTGCTCATGTGCATGTCCTCGTCTTGCGCGTTCGTTACTTGGCCGGCTCGCTCTTGGCGTCCGGCTTGCGACCTTCGATGCGACCCCCCAGGAAGAACTCGGCATTACTCGGGTCGACGATGGCATCCGTCGGCAGCTTCACTTCTCCCGGCTTGATCGGCTTCGCCAGCCTCGGCGTCACGAGAATGACGAGCTCGGTCTGGCCCTTCTGGAAGTCCTGGCTGCGGAAAAGGTGACCGAGGATCGGGATGTCGCCGAGCCCCGGGAACTTGTTCACGGCGCTGCGCATGCTTTCGTTGACCAGGCCGGCGATGCCGATGCTCTGGCCGTCGTAGAGCTCGACCGTGGACACCGCGCGGCGCTCACTGAGGGAAGGAATCGCAAACCGCGAGGTCGTATCGCTCGGCGTGAGCACCAGCGAGTTCGAGTCGACCAGCTCGCTGACGCTGACGTTGAGCTTGAGGTTGATGCGCCCGTCGTCGAGCACCAGCGGCACGAACAGGAGCTTCACGCCGAAATCCTTGAACTGGATGCTGATCGTGCCGCGCTCCTGCGACACCGGGATCGGGAAGCTGCCGCCGGACAGGAACTCCGCCTCCTGCCCGGTCAACGTCGTCAGAGTCGGCTCGGCGAGGATCTTCGCCAGGCCGCGATTCTGGAAGGCATCGAGCACGACGTTCGCCAGGAAGTCGTTGCTGAGGAAACTGCCGAACAGGCCAGTGCTGCTGATTGTCGGTGTGTTCGGCATGAATTCGTCGAACACCGGGCCGATGGGATTGCCGCCCGCATTGGTGCCGTTGCCGAAGATCGGAATGCGCACGTCGCCCGGCTGGAAGATCGCGTCGGGGAAGGTCGCCCCGCCGTTGACACCGCCGAGCACCCACTTGCCGCTGTTATTGATGGCGCTCATCTGCGCGTTGAGTTTCTTTACCGCATCGCGCCGGACCTCGGCCACGCGGACCTGCAGCATGACTTGCTGCACGCCGCCGACGGTCATCAGGTTGATCACCTGGCCGGCTTTCTTGTCTTCCTTGCCGCCGCCGCCGCCGGCTTCCTGCTTGAACATGATCTTTTCCTTGGCCGTCGCCGCCTGCTCGAGATAGCCCTTGGCCAGCTGCAAAGCTGCGTCCATCTTCACCACGCTCGAGACCTGGCCGGACAGCACGATGTTCCGCTGCACGCTGGCGAGCTCGATCTTCTCCGACGGCAACACGACTTGCATCTGCCGGCGCAGGCCATCGAGGTCGTGCGTGACGGAGACGTTGAGCGCGCTGACCAGCTGGTCTTCCCGGTCCCACAACAGCACGTTGGTAGTGCCGAGGTCCTTGCCGAGCACATAGAGCGCGTCGTCGCCGAGGATCAGCACGTCGGCTATGTCCGGATTGCCGATCGAGACGCGCTTGACGGGCGCTGGCAGCACCACGACGCGGCTCTTGTAGAGCGGCGCCACTACGTTGGTGTTGCGCTCGGCATGCACGACCTGCTCGGTCCGGTCCTGAGCGGAGGAGTGCAAAGGCATTGCCGCGCAGGCCAGGGCTGCCAGGGCACAGCTCAGTAACAGCGAGTTCGATTTGCGCATGTGAAAGTTCCGTCAGTATTGGTTGGCCAGGATTTGAACGCGTGCTGCATCAGGTGCTCTTGGCGCCCGCGTCGACATTGGTGCCGCGGATGATCGTGACGCCCGGAGCTTCGACACGGCGGGGCTCCTGGCGCACCTTGCGCACGGGCGGCGGCGGCGGCGCAGGTTCCGGCGCCGGCTGCTCGGCCGCGAGCTGCGGCTGCGCGTCGTCGCTCGGGTTGCGCAGCGTGAGCTGAATGCGACCTTCTTCACGCGCGCGCACCAGCACTTCGGCCTGCTGCGGCGTCATTTCCAGGGTCACGGCGCGCACCACGACGGGCTCGTTCTTGTCCTGACTCGACGTCTGGTCGACCGCCAGCACGTTGATGTCGAAGAGGATAGTTTCCGTTATTGCACGGTCACTGCCCTGGACCTTGCGCGCAGCCACGACGTCGACGCGATTGCCCGGGAGCAGGAAGCCGGCGACGCCAACGACATCATCTACGCGCACCGTCATGGCGCGCATGTCGGGCCGGATGAGCGCTGCCAATGTGCTGCCCGCGCCACTCTTGGTGAACCGCTCCTTGAGCAGCACTTCGTCCGGCAGCGCCTTCTGCGTGGCGACCAGGCCTTCGATCTCTGCGAGGCTCGTAAAGTGGTTGCCGAGCGGGGTCCCCTGCGGCACTGTGATCACCTTGACGTGCCGGGCCTCGATGGCGGTGCCGAATGGAATTTCCATCGTCGCAACGACAACGGCCGTGCCGGCCGGGCTGTCCGGTGTGCGCTGTTCGAGCCAGTTCTTGGCCGCCCAGGCGGCGCCGAATCCGAACACCAGCGACAGCAGCAACATGAGTGCGCCACGACGTTTCATTTTCAGTTTCCTCGCTGCACGAAATAGTTTTCCCACGCCCAGCGCAGTGCGTCCGGGTTCAACTGAGCCTGCTCACCGAGATACTCGAGGCGATCTATCGCCATGCCGATCAGGTCGCGCGGATGACATGGCAGGAGCGGCGTGCCCGCCGGGCCATGCAGCGCGTCGATCATGAATTGGCAGATCGCGAAGTCGTAGGCGACGTCGCTGTCTTCGCAGACGCGCTGCCAGATCGCGTGATACTGCGCGGGCGTGAGCGGCTGGAATTCGATCTTGTAGCCGATGCGCCGCAGGAAGGCGTCGTCCACCAGGTCTTCCGGCCGCAGGTTGGTGGAGAACACGAGCACGACATCGAAGGGCGTGCGGAAATGCTGTCCGGTGCTGAGGCTGAGATAGTCGACCTTCTCTTCCATCGGCACGATCCAGCGATTGAGCACAGTCGCCGGCGGCACGCGCTGGCGCCCAAGGTCGTCCAGGATGAAGATCCCGCCATTCGCTTTGAGCTGCAGCGGCGCGCGGTACTGGCGCGTCGCAGGGTCGTACTGCACTTCCAGCATGTGCTCGGCCAGCTCGCCGCCGGTGATCACGACCGGGCGCCGGCACAGGACGTAGCGCGGATCGTGTCCGCGATTGAGCATCATGCTCGGTGCGCCTTCCTCGAGCATGCGATGCACGCTGGCGTCGTAGATGCGTATGACGGTGTCGCCCACGCTGATCGCGTGCGGGATCAGGCACGCGTCGTCGAACAGACGCGCGAGCCGTTGCGTCGTATATGTCTTGCCGGTACCGGGAGCGCCATACACGAAGATGGCCTTGCCGGAATTGAGCGCGGGCCCGAGCCGGTCGAGCATCGACTGATCCATGACCATGTCGGCGAGAGCGGCGTGCATGCGCTCGCGTCGCACGGTGCACGCGCGCACCGACTGAGCCTCGACGACATTGACGTACTGTTTGAGCGGCACGGGTGCAGGCCCGATGTAGCCACTTACCATCTGCGCCGCGAGAGCGCTGCCACGACCACGCTCCGTGAGGCCATAGCGCAGCCCCAGCTCGTCCTTGGCCTGCGAGCGCACTTCGATGCGACCCTCCTTGCGCAGGAAGGCCAGGATCTCATCGAGCAGCGGCCCGGACAGCGCCATGCGCTGCACGAGGTCGCGGATCGTGAGTACACCGCCCTCGAACAGGTGCTTTTCCGCGAGCTCGCTGAGGAACCCGAGCGACAGCCCGGTGGCCGCGATGTTCTGCGGCCGCGGCGCAATGGCAGGCGCCGAGCGCTGCCCGGGGATCGCTTGAATCTGTGTGACGTTGGACATTGTTGTCGTTGCTCTCAGAAGCGAACGTGCCCCGCGCTGGTGACGAGCAGCGTCGCCAGCGTGCCGATGGCAATAGCGCCGCCATACGCGAAGCGACGCACTTGTGAAGATGCCGTGCTGCGGCGATCGCGCAGGCTCGAGATGGGAGCTGGAGCGACACCGGCCAGGCGATACAGCACTGACGTAGCGCCTGACGAAAGCAGAAGAACGATCACCCCGAGGATTGCACCCGCAACCAGGGTGAAAGCCGCAGCGAGCAGCGTGACCTGCGCACCCAGGAAGATGCCGACCGTCGCCATCGCTTTGACGTCGCCCGCACCGAATGCGCGCAGCACGTAGAAGGGCAGGAAAATCGCCAGTCCGACAGCGGCGCCGCCCAGTGCGCTGAGCACGCCCGCTGCACCGTTGACCCAAAACTGCAGGCTCAAGCCCAGCACGGCGGCTGTCGCCGACAAGGCATTTGGAATGCGGTGCGTATTGAGGTCGACCAGCGCGACCATCGATACGTATGCGATCAGAACGCCGACCTCGATGGGGCCTATATTCGGTGTCATTCGCGCTGGTCCTAACAACAGCTCGCAGAGCGAGGAGAACGCCGGGGCGACGTTCTCCCCGCATGCAGCGCTTACGGCGCGCCCGGGAGGAGAGCCACGATCTGGTTGATGATGTTGGCGACGTTCGTGCCGAGGTCGGTGAACGCAATGATGACGGCCAATCCGACCAAGCCGCCCGCGATCGCGTATTCCACGACCGTCAGGCCTTCTTCGTCGCGCAGGAACGCGACCACTGACTGTTTCAAGCTACGCATGCTGAAGACTCCGACTTTTGTCAAACGACCCGGAAGACTGGGCCGGGTCTATCCCCATTTACCTCTGCCCGCCGATGCGGTCTCGGTGTGCGTACTGTCGTGAGCGCGAGTGATGGCAGCCAGCACGCTCTTGCGGACGCATAGGACAGTTTTGCGCCCGACGGTGCTGCATGAGACGCAGTTCGCACTCGCCGGAACGTTCCCTCGCGGCTCACCTATTGATCTCACAACTGCGACACACGCCACACTTTCACCGGAACGCTCGCAGGGCGGTTGCACGTGTTCGCTTTTAAGACGGATCCGCTTTTGCAGTTTCCGGGGGGAGCAGCAGGTGGAGCGACCGACATTGTTGTGGGTGCCGATGCGTGGCGAAGGTGCGAGCGAGCCTTCGATTGCGCCGTTCGCGCAGCATTGCCAAGTCAAACAGATCGGTCCGCAGCACCTCTGGGCCACCGTTGAGCTTGCAACGTCATCAGACGTAATCTGCCTGGACTACGAGCACCCGGACCTCGACGGCCTGAAATTCGCCGCTGACACCAAGACCAGGTTTGCGTCGGTACCGATCATCATGCTGACGTCGCAGCAGTCGTCTCACATAATGCTGTGGGCGCTGCGCACGCGCGTGTTCGACGTGATCATCAAGCCAGTCGGAGCAGAAGACGTCGCGCGCTGCCTGCATCGCCTGGCGCCGGTCGTGGCAGCCCGGCGCACGCAATCGGTCCGCCGCAATGCCACGGGCGTCGAGTCGATTCCGGTGGAAGCGCGCTATCGCCTTCGCGAAGGCGCGCGCGACAAGCTCAGACTGGTGTGCGAGTTCATCGCCAAGCACTACGCCGAGGCGATCGGCGAAACCGCCATGGCGAAGATGTGCGGGATGTCGCCGTTCCGCTTCAGTCGTGCATTCCACGTCGCATACGGCATCACGTTTCGCGACTATCTGAGCGAGCATCGGCTGGGCCACGCCAAGCGGTTGCTGGGCAACCAGGAGATCTCCGTCACCGATGTCGCTGCGATGACTGGCTTCGACGATCCGTCGTACTTCGCCCGGCTGTTTCGCAAGCGCATCGGAACTTCACCCACCGGGTTTCGCGCTGCGCTGATGGGAACGTCTGATCGGAAGTCACGGCAGAGCGGCTAACATCATCGGGCCGATGCGATGTTCGCCGTGCTGCCAGCCTTGTCGCTGATTCGAAGTCAGGCGTAAGCTGTCGCTCTCCGTACTTTTAGCATCGTCTTATGATGAGCCGGGCTGAAATCGAGAGCGCCTGGAACGCGCACTACTTTCGAGCTTTCCCGCGCGAGTGTGCCGGCAGAGAAGTCGACGGCGTGTGTCTGACATCTTGCGATACGTTGCTAGCCGGCTGCATCTCCTACTTTGTGGAAAATGGAACGTTGGATGCGGAGCGCACAGATGCCGTCGCCAGCGTATGCACTGATCTTGAACGGGTCATGCCTCGGCTCAGTGGCGAAGCGCACCGGTACTTTTCCGAACTGCTGCTGCTCGGCAAAGCTTTGGAGATCCGCGCGAAAGGCGCGCACCCTTAACGCGGGCGTCACGAGTAACGCGCCGTGAGACAAAGAGCATCCCACCAAAAGGAGAAGAAGAATGGGATACGACGTGCATCTGGTCCGCACTGAGCAATGGTTCGATTCGCAATCCGATCCAGTGAGTAAAGAGGATGTCGACAAGGCCCTGGCGACGGATCCGACGCTCTCCTGGTCCGAATCGGACTGTGTTGAGATGACGGAGGATGACGCATCGGTGAAACGCTATTACCTGATCAACTGGAATGGAGAGCCGGCCTTTTGGTGGTACAAGTCTGAAGTCCGCTGCAAGAATCCGAGCGAAGCACAGTTGCTGAAACTCGTCGAGTTGGCAGACATGCTCAAGGCGCAGGTGGTCGGCGATGACGGAGAGAAGTATGAACGGGGTAAGACTCTCTTCGGCAAACCGAAGCTCGTCATCCGGCGAGAATAGGCCTGAACAGGCAAGACCGTAACGCCGTGGGCGGAGCTAAGGCATTCGGAAAAGTGGTGCTCTGCTACATGGGCGCAGGCGCTATCTATATCGTTTCCGTCGCGCCATGGCAGGGCCATCCTCACATTCCCTTTTCCGGCTTCCCAGGCATGCTCGTTTGGTCGCCGATTGCGCCGGTGCTTCTTCTAGATGATCTTGATAAGGGCGGTCGGGGGCTGTTGAACGTAGCCATATTCGTCGCAGCGCTCTTGCTCTTGCTTTGGATGTCCTTCCGTCGGAAGAACGTGCAGCGACCTAAGTAGTAGGGAGTTTACGAGTGATACGACTAAACATTGCCGCAGCCGTGGTTGCCGCATTCCTGTTTGTACCACCCTGCTTCGCTCAGAGCGTCACGCCGGAAGGTATTGCCGATCAATTCGCTCAGGCATGGAGTACTCACGACAAGGCTGCGTTCGATAGAATTTTTACTGAGGACGCACACTTTCTCCCGACGTATGACGTGGTGAGTGAAGGCCGCGCGAACGTAGTCGCTGACATTTATAAGGCGTACGAAGGCTGGGCTCGAGAAACAACGCTCACAACGAGCAAGGTATCGGTTCAGCAGCTACGCCCAGACACCGCTGTCGTGCACTTCAATGTGTCGGTCAATGCACCCGCGGGTCAAAATCGGCCTCCCCTGGGAAGAACCCTGCTGCTGGTTGTCGTCAAGCAGCAAGACGGCTGGAGAATAGCTGCGGGCGAGCCCACCAAGCCCAATTGTCCGCCTCAGTAACGTTAGGCCAACCAAATCATGAGGCCTGACATTTCGTTGGAGCCTGCGGAAGACATACGCAGCGCCATCCGCGAAGAGGTTGCATCCATAGAGCCGTTCGACGCGCTCGAGCGCGCACATCGTGAAGATGTGCTTGCGTGGATCGACTCTGGTGTTGAGTTGTGCCGAACTCAGAAACCGGCGACACCGCCGAAGCATCTCGTGTCGTACTTCGTATTGGTGAATCACGAACATCTGCTGCTCGTGGACCACAGGAATGCGCAACTTTGGTTGCCGAGTGGTGGGCACGTTGAGCCAGGTGAGCATCCGCGAGCGACTGTGGCGCGGGAGTTGCGAGAGGAACTGGGACTCGGCCTCAGCGATGCTGCGGAAGCTCCGCTGATGCTGACCACTTCCGAAACCGTGGGCATCACTGCGGGTCACACCGATGTTTCGCTCTGGTACGTAGTCAATGCCGATCGAGGCCTTGCACTTGAATTCGATCGGGAGGAGTTCCACTCTGTGCGGTGGTTTCACTTCAGTGAAGCGCCACTCTCCCGGAGTGATCCGCATCTGGAGCGGTTCTTGGCGAAGCTCGTTCTAACAAACCGTTCAAGCCAGTCGCGCGCGGTCTGAGATCACGCTATGAGCATGAACTACCTGAGAAGCGGCATTCCAGTCGCGTCACTCTATTGTCCCCGGAGTACGTGAAGCTGCGGCTTGCGTAGCGGCGGAGCCCGGCCGCTGAACTGGCGCGTTGGACCAAAGAATGAGAACACACGGAACGCTGATCAAGTGGAACGACGAGAGGGGCTTTGGATTCGTGACCCTTTCTCAGAGTCACGAGGAAGTCTTCGTTCATATTTCAGCGTTTCCAAGAGATGGGGTGCGGCCCCGTATCGGAGAGATCATTTCATTCGAGGTTCGCACCGCGCCCGACGGTCGCAGGCGCGCGGAGGCTGTAGAACGCCCGAGCGGTCGAAAAGCTTCGGAGAGACACAGGGCACCCGTTCGTGCCAAGCGACGCAACTCAATCGGTTCGTTGCTCGCGGGCGCAGCTGTGCTTGGGCTCGGCTTTGTGGGATACAACTCGTTTGTCTCGCGGCAAGACCCTTTCACTTCACCTTCGGCTTCACCCGAAGTTGAAACAACCGGTCAGTCCTTCAGCTGCGATGGCCGGACACATTGTTCGCAGATGACGTCGTGTGCAGAGGCGCGGTACTTTCTGAAGCACTGTCCTGGCACTCAGATGGACGGGAACGGCGACGGCGAACCGTGCGAGCAGCAGTGGTGCAATTGAAGCAGCGTGCGCGGCCGGACGCATCGAGGCAACAACTCGTCGCACAGACTGAGCATTCGAGACGGCCTGTTCGATAAGGTGGCGCGCCATGAGAACTGCAACGCTGATGCTCATGATCGCGTCGTTCGCGATGTCCGCTCAGGGCGCGGAGGTCTCGCAGCCGCGGCAGCCGCTGGTGCAAACGGTCGATCTCCAGATTCCGGTCGCACCCCTGCCCTTCAGGACTGCGGGCAAGCGGCATCTTGCCTACGAGCTGCATGTCACGAATACCCGTCCCCATGACGTGGTGTTGAATCGCATCGAGGTCCTCGACGCGATCCGTGGCAACCGTGTAGCCGATCTCAGCGGTTCGCAACTCGTTGCAATGCTCAGTCGCGTCGGGGCGCGGGTTGAAGGTCCTGAACGTCAGACCGTCGTCGCCGGCGGACGCACGATCGTTTTTCTGTGGCTGGCGCTGGAGGACGCAGTTGCTACTCCCACCCGGCTGCAGCAAAGGATCGAGCTCGATCTGCTGCGACCCTCAGGTCGTATAAGCACGACGGTTACAGACAGCGCGTGCGTCGTGCGCAACGAGCAACCGATGGTCCTCAGCGCTCCACTGCGCGGCGGACCGTGGGTTGCGCTGTACGACCCCATGATGATCGGTGGTCATCGAACGTCGATTTATACACTCGAGGGCCATGCGCGCATTCCTGCTCGCTTCGCTATCGACTGGGTAAAGCTGTCGGACGACGCGACACGCGCGCGCGGCGATGCGAGCAGCATTGCGAACTGGCACGGCTACGGCGCTGAAGTGCTGGCCGTCGCCGATGGCATCGTTGCCGAAGCGCTCGACGATATCGCGGAGAGCCCGACACTGTCGGCAAGTGAAGGGCCGCTCGCGCTCGAGAACGTGAGCGGCAACTACGTCGCACTGGACCTCGGTGGTGGACGTTACGCATTCTATGAACATCTCAAGCACGGCAGCATCACCGTCAAACGAGGCGATCGCGTGCGCAGCGGTCAGGTCATCGGGTTGCTGGGCAATTCCGGTGGCAGCTCGTCAGGGCCGCATCTCCACTTTCACGTCGCCGACTCCAGCAATGAGCTCGCCGCGGAGGGTCTGCCCTACGTCTTTCAGAACTTCGATGTCATCGGGGCCTACGACACGATCGACGCATTCGAGACTGGCAAGCACTGGAACGCGCCGTCGCCGATCGCTGCAGGAAAGCGCAGCCTGGAGCTGCCGGGCGCCAACACCGTGGTCTTCTTCCACTAGGAGCGCGACTGGCGAGACCCGCGCTGTAGAACAAACTTCTGCCGAGATTTGGGACGCGCCAGGTTGAACGAGGGAAGCAAGCAGATGACAGCGGAAAGAAGACCGCCATAAACTCCGGAGGAATTTGATCCAAGTTGGCCGAGTTGCAGGCGGATCCGGTGAAGGCGGCCGTGAATGCGTGGGGCAGACTCAGAGGTAATCAGCCACAAAGATGAGTCGTGACGATTGGTTCAGGAACACGACTTGGAGCGACAAGATCGCTGCTCAGTTTGAGGCGAAGCTGAAGCGCGCCCGGCGGAAGGGTCAGTACATCCGCATTCAAGCGTGCTCACTGGCAGAGAAGCACCCTGAGATCGCGCTGCAGCTGCTGGAGCGGTACTTCGCGCAGGAGGATCGCTTTGACGAAGCGCAGGCGCACGTTGATCGCGCGACGGCATTGATCGCCTTGGGTCGGCTAAACGAAGCTGTAGCTGCATACGAAGACGCGCTCGGTGCGGAGGTGAGGATCCCCAACCTGCTCACCGAAGCAGGAATCGAGTTGCCCTATCTGGTCGCCGTCTCGATGCTGACGAAGCAGTACGATCGAGCGCTGACGGTGCTCGGGAAGTCGCGAAAGCACATCGCTTTTCCTGTCCAGGAATTCAAATGGAACGCAGCGCATGCATTGATTGCAGGTGCCAGTGAGCGACCGTCCGAAGCTCGTGAGTTTGCGAAGCGTGCGTTAGAGGCGGCTTCGAAGGATCGTTCTGGCTTTCGATACCACGCGAGCCTGGGTTTGGTCTCGCAGGAGCACGCTGATGTGCTGCGGAGACTTCGGGCGTTAGGCAGCTGACTGCGATGCGAGCTAAATCTCCGCTTCCGTCCATTGCTCTTGACGGTCGTCTGATCGTTGCCGTCCTGGCGGGAGCTGCTCTCGTGTCGCTCTTCTTCGTCGACAACATTCCAGATCCGTTGGCGGGGACGTTCTTCTCGAGATTCGGCAGCTCGGGGATATTTCCTCTCGGTCTTGTCTGGTTGTTTGGCTGGCTTCTGTTGACGGTATTGCGTAGAACGCGGCGCCGACAGCGAACGCTGAGCTTCTGCGCCGGTCTCTGTGTCGGTCTGGTCCCGTTCCTCTTCTACTGGCTCACGAAACCGTGGTGGACAAATCCGGCGCCCCTTGCCTCTCTTGCAGGCGGCGGGCTATTTGCCGGCGCTGTGCTGGGTACCATTGCGTGGTGGTGCGTGCCCTACTCTACGTGGGTTCGAGCCAAAGACTGGGAGGGTTGATGTGAAGCGAGGCACAGGGCGAACCGCCAGATCGGATCCGGCGGCCCGCCCTCTCCCCTCACGCGACGCTGCGCACTATCGGGGGATGGGTTCGCGCAGCGTCGTCGCGCACACTACCAGCGATACTTGGCCTGGAAGTTGATCTCGCTGCCCTCGAGCGGACGGGCAAGGATCACACCGCCAGTGCCGGCCGCGGCGCCGAAGATGCGCGAGTTCGCTTCGGTGAGTCCGAGCTCG